>Ga0181594_10003750_pt1 | contig 13694 bp, 11 predicted proteins | sample 071ome_18_FD_145603 | JGI IMG/M metagenome (GOLD analysis project Ga0181594, IMG submission 145603) | Coastal salt marsh microbial communities from the Groves Creek Marsh, Skidaway Island, Georgia - 071413BT metaG (spades assembly) | ecosystem: Environmental > Aquatic > Marine > Intertidal zone... | reverse complement strand
GTCCTCCCCGTGGGCAGCGATTCCATCCCACGCAGCATCAGATCCGGATCGATCAGGTCGTGCTCCAGCAACCGCCGCACGAAATCGGACTTCGCGTTCCCTGCCTTCCAGATTTCCCCAACTGCCAGATCGTTTGGGTCCAAACACCAACCCGACGCGCCGCCCGTCGATTCCGTGCGCACCTCGATGAGTCGAAACTGCCAGCCTTCCGGAAGGACGGCGTCTTGGGGATCGGACGCCCGCGCGCCACAACCGTGCATCTGCCGGAAGCCGCTCTGCGATCCCAACGCCCCCGCAATCTTCCCGGCGGCTTCGCGCCTGGATCGGGGGAACAATTCAAATTCCTCGCCCTCGACCAATTCCTCCGCCACGCCGGGATACTTGCCCAGAATGGAAAGCCTCCCCGTCACATGGAACGCCGTGTCCTCACACGCGCGCGCCGCCGCGGCGATGGCAAGTTCGAGATGAAGACGTTTCAGCATGGAATGAGACTAATCGGAGACAGCGGCAGCCAATCCATAAGACGGTGGGGAGAGACTCCGTCGAGCCCATTTCAGAGTTGCTGAAAGGGTGAAAGCAGCAAGGGGATATGCGCGCGGCCCGCGCCACGCGCCGCCCCCGGAGCTCACAGACAAAGCAGATACGCCACCAGATCCTCTTTCTCCTGCTTCGTGAGCTTCAACTGCAGCACGACGTTGAAGAACTCGACCGTGTCGTGCAGCGTCGGCAATCGGCCGTCGTGCAGGTAGGGAGGCGTGTCCTTGATGCCGCGCAGGGGGAAAGTCTTGATCGGCCCCTCGGGACGCCCCACGTAGAAGCGCTCCACCCGCAGGTCGTGCATGTAGTCGTCCACGAACGCCGGCCCGTAGTGACACTTCGCGCATTGGCCCTTGCCATGAAAGACCTTCTCCCCGCGCAGTTCGCTTTCGGTCGACAACTCCGGAATCAACCGCATGAGCGGATCCAGCTTCGGCGCAGGCGGGTAGTCGAGAATGGAGTTCATGTCGCCCATGCGATTGGTCACTTCCCGCTTGACCGCCCGCGGCCCAATCGCCTGCTGCATGCCCGGATCGCCATCAAAATATTCCTCCACTTCTGAAAAATGATCCATGCTGCGGATCGAGCGTTTGGACGACAACTGCATCAGGTTGTAATTGCCTCGCATGGTCGGCGTGTCCACCCGCAGGCGGCCCATGTTCGGCCTTGAATCCGGCCCCAACTCGAACGCGCCGCTGGTGTGTCCGTTCACATGGCAATCGAAGCACGCCACCCCCTTGCTCGGCTTCTCGGTGACACGATGATCGGTATGATTGAACCAGGTCGTCGGCGAGGGGCGAAGCAGTTCCTTCAGTCCCTCCATCTGTTCCGGACTCAGGATGCCGTCAAAAATCTCGTAGTAGTTGTCCAGGGTCACCTCACGCCCGTTGGTGACATCGCCCAACTCCTTGTGCGTGGTCAGATACATCGGCGGCGGAAACTCAGGGAGATAGGCCTCGGGAAAATCCATGTCCACGTCGATGCGCTCATGCTCCGGATGCGCCTCGATCCAACTCCTCGGAAACACCATGTGCGCCGTGGATTGGATCGGGTGCGCCAAGGGCTTGTAGGGGAAAATGTCACGCTTGCGGATCGCCTCCGGCGCCATCGCGGCGAGTTCTTCGTAGGATTTCACGCCGCCTTCCAACCGCGCCGCCGGTCCGGCCATGATCGGCTTGCCGCCGGACATGAACTGACCCGGAATCGCCCGGCCATGAAAGTCAAACCGCCCGGCCATGTACTTCATCACATCCTTCATCAGCTTCGGCTTCTGCTTGCGATGAAAGTCCAACCACTGGTCCCAACGCATCGGCAGAATCGGCGAGGTAAAGGACGACACCCCCCGCCCATAGTATCGCCACAGGTCGAACGGCGTGCGCATGCCCTTCTTGATCGTCGGATAAAGCGTCAACTCATCGGCCGGAATGCCGTCGGCATTGGGATTCTTCCGATTGCCCTCCGACGGAGCCGGAACGCCGGAGGCGCCATCTTCGTTGCGGGCCGTTTGGGCGCCGGGCGAAGCGGCGGCATACTGGCGCGACGGTAGTCGGCTCAGCCCCGTTCCCTGGTACTTCTCATAGGTTGCGGCGACGCCGACCATGAGGATCAGGACGCCCGCGGCGGTTATCAATCGCTGTTTCATCGAGTTCATCTTCGTATTCGGTTTCAGACGGCTTTCGACGCCTCAGTTTCTTTGCCGGCGGAGGCCTCCGCGCCTCGCTTGATGTAGGGCGACACCACTGCCCAGCCGGCGGAAAGCAGAACAAGGTTCTTCATGATGTATTGCCCCTCGATCGACGGCGCAAAGGGCACAAACTTGAAGGAAAACTCCGGCAGCACGAACAACGGCAGGAACGTCGCCGCCATGTGCAGTCCAAACAGGATTCCAACCCATCTCATCCAGACTTTGAACAGAAATCCCAGCCCGATCGCGCACTCCATCACCGCGATCCACATGAGAGCCCCGGAAGCCTGCAAATGAAAGCCGGTCAACTTCATCGCCGTGTAACTCGCAATCACCTCCGCCGGACTCAAATCTGGAAAAAACTTCAGGAATCCAAAATGAAAATAGATCAGCCCCAACGAAAGGCGGATGGCATCCAGCGACGTCCACGACGCGCCGACTCTGTCAGATCTGTTGCTCAAGAATGAGCCAGCTTGCATGAATCTCACCGTCATGTCCCCGTTTTTGGGGCAAAGCGGCCTGATTTCGTGACGAAATGCACCATGCCGCCGCGTCCACCCCCCAATACGCAAAACAGGCTATTGGCGTTCGACTTGGACTTGGATTACGTGATTGTATCCAAGCCGGAATTGACATGCGGCTGACGCGACGCCTGCGGCGCCACGAAATGAATACCAAATACAAATCCTTGTTCCGGGAGTTTCTGCAGAAATGGCTTCTCTGGCTCGGCATTTGGACGCTGATCGCCCTCTGTTTCGGCCACCAGTCTTACATCCACCTGAAGAAGGCGGGCACGGACCCGGGCTGGTGGAAGGTGATCCATTGGTCGCTCGAGGATTGGTATGTCTGGGGCCTCTTCTCCATCGGAATCTTCGAACTCGCCCGACGCTTCCCCCTCCAACGGGACCGGTGGCCGGGCTTCGTCGCGCTGCATGGCCTGACCAGCGTCGCTCTCGCCCCGGTCTATCAGGCCGTCCGCAGCACGGTGTGCGGCATGGACGTCATCGCCTGGCGCCAACCGCTGCCCGATCTCCTCGTCTACTGGATCATCCTGACGGTCTGGCATGCCAACCATTGGCGCAAGACAGCCTACGACCGTGAAATGCGGGCATCCGAACTGGAACGACGCATGATCGAGGCCCAACTCCTCGCCCTGCGCATGCAACTCAACCCCCACTTCCTGTTCAACACCCTCAACGCCATCGCCACCCTGCTCCGCCGCGACCTCAATGCCGCCGAACGCATGCTCGTCCGCCTCAGCGAATTGCTCCGAAAGGCCCTCGACACCTCCGATGACGCCGAAGTCCCCCTCGAACAGGAACTCGACTTCATCAACCGTTACGTCGAAATCGAACAACTGCGCTTCGGCGATCGACTGGAGTTCGTCTGCGACGCCCCACCCGAACTGCGCGACGCCCGCATCCCCAACCTCATCCTCCAACCCCTCGTCGAAAACGCCATCAAACACGGCGTCGAGCCCCGGGCCAGAAAAGGCCGCGTCCAACTCCGCGCCGAACGCCACAACGGCTCCCTCCGCCTCGTGATCAGCGATGACGGCTCCGGCAATGACCCCAGAAAACGCGACCCAAAGCCCGGAACCGGGATCGGCCTCGCCAATACCCGGGCCCGACTCGAAAGCCTCTACGGCGACCAACACCGCTTCCAACTCGACGACCAATCCAGCTCCGGCTTCACCGTCTCACTCGACATCCCTTTCCACACCGACGATTCCTTCGCCCCGGAATCCTTGAAAGCCCATGCGAATTAACGCCCTGATCGTCGACGATGAACCCATGGCCCGCGAACGCATCGCCGACCTTCTGGGCAGTCGGGGCGATGTGGATGTGCTCGGCGAATGCGACAACGGACGAGAGGCCGTCAACGCCATCCGCCAACAACGCCCGGACCTGGTCTTCATGGACGTGCAGATGCCCGAGATGGGCGGCTTCGAAGTGATCGAAACGCTCGCTGAATCCGAACTGCCCGAGATCATCTTCACCACCGCCTACGACAAGTTCGCCCTGCGCGCCTTCGAAGTGCACGCCGTCGACTACATCCTGAAGCCCTTCGAACGCGACCGCTTCTACTCTGCGTTGGACGCGGCCCGCAACCGCGTCCAGGCCCGCGCGAACAAGGACGTCGCCAATCGTATGGCCACCCTGTTGGCCGAACTCCGTTCCCGATCCTCCGGACCCGTCAAGATTGCCGTCAAGACCGAGGGGCGCATCCTCCTGATCGAAGCCAACGACATCCAATGGGTCGAGGCCGCCGGCAACTACGCCGAACTGCACACCGGACAAGACTCCCACCTCGTCCGCGAAACCATGACCAAACTGGCGGAGCGACTGCCCGAGGAAACCTTCGTCCGCATCAACCGTTCCGCCATCGTCAACCTCGCCGCCATCAAGGAATTGCAGCCCTCTTTCCACGGCGAGTACACCGTTTTCCTGAAAGACGGCGCCAAACTCAAACTCAGTCGCACCCACCGCGACAAACTCGACCGCCTCCTCGGCGATCAGGGAGCCAACCCCTGACGCTCCCCGGCGGAGGCGGACGCCTTCCCCCATTTTTCAGCCCGAGCGAGCGCAACGATGCGCAGGCCTTCAGTCTCCCGAGTTCCTCAAGCGACCCCATATCATCAACTCGAAGCCGGCGAAACACGGCTGTGTCCCGTCTTCGGGATCAGCCGCAGCGGCCAAGACAATGGAATGGCGCGGGACGAACCCTTGGCCTCCTTCGCGATCGACGCCGCTGCGACTGGCCTCCAACACAGTCGCGCTCCCCCACCTCTCCACCTCTCCACCTCTCCACCTCTCCACCTCTCCACCTCTCCACCTCTCCACCACCATTTCCAGACTGGCGCCGCGCCCGAACCCCGCTAAGCTCCCCGGCGCAAATGAATTCATCGCTTTCCAGAATCGCAGCGTCCGCGCTTGCCATCGCCGGCTTGATCACCCTCTCTCTCGCCGCCTCCGCCGCCGAGGATCCCTTCAAAGCCGGCGTGCGCCCGACCGAGAAACTGCCCCCCGCTCAACAGGAGAAGACCTTCACATTGCCGCCCGGGTTCGAGATCCGCCTCTTCGCCGCCGAACCGCAGATAGCCAAGCCCATGAACCTGGCCTTCGATTCCCGCGGACGCATGTGGGCGACTGTCACCCGCGAGTACCCCACTCCCGCGCCGCTCGACAAACCCGGCCGCGACGAGATCAAGATTCTCGAAGACACCGACAACGACGGCCGCGCCGACAAGATCACCACCTTCGCTGACGGCCTGAACATCCCCATCGGAATCTATCCCTACCAGAACGGCTGCATCGCCTGGAGCATCCCCTACCTCTGGCATCTGAAGGACAACAACGGCGACGGCAAGTGCGACGAACGCATCAAGCTCTACGGTCCGCTCGACCACACCCGCGACACCCACGGCAACAATTCCTCCTTCACCCGCGGCTTCGACGCCTGGCTCTACATCACCCACGGCTTTCGCAACCAGTCGTCAATCGCCGGCGCCGACGGCCATCAGATCACCCTGAATTCCGGCAACTCCTACCGCATCCGCCTCGACGGTCTGCGCGTCGAGCATTTCACCCACGGCCAGGTCAACCCCTTCGGCATGTGCGTCGACCCCTGGGGCAACTTCTACACCGCCGATTGCCACAGCTCGCCGGTCTACCAACTCATCCGCAACGGCCAATACCCGGGCTTCGGCAGACCGCACGACGGACTCGGCTTCGCGCCCCTGGTGATTCAACACAGCCACGGCTCCACCGCCATTTCCGGAATCACCTGGGTCGACAACCCCGCCTGGCCGGCCGAATTCCAGAACAACGTCTTCATCGGCAATGTCATGACCAGCCGCGTGAATCGCGACCGAATCGACTTCAACGGAGCCAGCCCCGTCGGAACCGAAATGGACGATTTCGTGAAATCAACGGACCCGTGGTTCCGCCCCGTGAACCTGCAGTTCGGACCGGACGGACGACTCTACATCGCGGACTTCTACAACAAGATCATCGGCCATTACGAAGTGCCGCTCGATCACCCCGGCCGCGACCGGACAAGCGGCCGCATCTGGAGTGTGACTTTTGTCGGCGACCAGAAAACCACATCGCCCGCCCCGGCTCCCCTGCCCCTGGCTGAGGACATCGACGGCTGGGTCGCCGAACTCAGCTCGCCCGACTTCACCCGGCGTCGCCTCGCCGCCGATTTCCTCGCCGACAACGGCAACGAGAAGATTGCTCGAAAAGCGCGCGAAATGACTCTTGCCGCAACGACCAGCGCAGACGGCTTTGTCCACGCAATGTGGGTCCTTCATCGACTCGCAGGCCTCGACGACAAGACCCTCGACCTCGCCGTTCAACACACGAATCCAAAGGTCCGCGCCCATGCCGCCGGCGTCCTGTCGGAACGCGCCAACTGGACGGGGCGCGAACACGCCCACGTCATGGCGCTGCTCGCGGACCAGAACCCCCACGTCGTCAAGGCCGCGGCGGACGCCGCCGGACAACAAGGCGATCTCGCCGAGTTTCACCGCCTTGCGCAGGCGCTCCAGGATCTACCCCCAGGCGATGCCCATTCCGCCTACGCCTTGCGCCGCGCCCTCTGCGACCTGCTCTCCCGCGACGACAACCTCGCCGCACTCCGCAAACGCAACCTGAGCGGAGCCGACGCCCGAACCGCCGCCGCTGTGATGGTCGCGATCTCCAACCAGGACGCCGGCAAATTCCTGCTCGACCACATCCAGCAACGCGAGGAAAGCGGCGATGCCCTGATCGCCATGATCCGGCACATTGCGCGCCAGATCCCCCCTTCCCGCAACGCGGAAATGATCCGTTTCGCCCGCAACCGCTTCGACGACAACCTCGACTTGCGCCTCGACCTCTTCCGCGGCGCGCTGGAAGGGGCCTCCCGTCGCGGGACCGTGCCAGCCGCAGCCTTCGAATGGGGAGCCGATCTCTGTCGCGAGATTCTCGCGGAACTCGATACCGACAAAACCGCCTGGACAGCGCTGCCGATCGAAGGCCTGAAATCCGAGCGCATCCCCTGGTTCCGGCAAGTCCGCCGCTCCACCGACGGCGACGACAAGTCCACTTTCATCTGCAGCCTCCCCCCGGGCGGCGAGCGACTCACCGGCATCCTCGCTTCCCGCTCGTTCAAGGCCCCCGAGAAACTCACCTTCTTCCTCGCGGGCCACGACGGATTCCCCGACCAACCGCGCAAACGCAAGAACCTCGTCCGCCTGCGCAACATTGAAACCGGGGCCCTGATCGCCGAGGCTCTCGCCCCGCGCCACGACACCGCCCACAAAGTCGAATGGAACCTAAGCAAACACGCCGCCGAGAACGTCCGCGCACGACTTGAAATCGTCGACGGCGACAATGGCCGCGCCTACGCCTGGCTGGCCGCCGGACGCTTCGATCCGCCTGTCGTCAGACTGCCGAAGATCGATCCCTCCAAGCGGATCGAACGCCAGAAACTGGCGGCGGGCCTGATCAAGAACCTCAAGCTCAAAGACCTCAAGCCCGCCCTGGTCGCCATGCTGCGCTCCAACGGCGCCTCTCCCGACGCCCGCGCCACGGCTGCCGACGCGCTGGTCTCCCTGAACCCCAACGCCCGCCACAAGGCGCTCGCACCGCTTCTCGGCGACGCCGCCATCCCCGCCACAATCCGCTCTCACATCGCCGATGCAATCACCGGTAAACGCGCCCAGAAAACCCTCCTCGCCCTGGCCGAAGCCCTGACTGTCGCCCCGGCCAACACCCAGCAGAGACTCGCCCTGGCCCTCGCCGCCGACCGCGTCGGCGCCGAGGTCCTGCTGCGCCTCATCGCCCAAAACAAGGTCACCGCCCGACTCCTCCTCAGCCAGCCCGTCGTCGATCGCCTGCTGGCCGTGGACAAGGGCTACAAAAAACGCATCGCCAACCTGACCAAGGGACTTCAACCGGCCGACCAGCGTATTCAACAGCAGCTCACCGCCGCCATCCAGGGCTTCGCCCCCGGCCGCGCCTCAATGAGCGCCGGCGAGAACCTCTTCAAGCAAAACTGCGCCGCCTGCCATGCCGTCAACAACCAGGGCGGCAAGGTCGGCCCACAACTCGACGGCATCGGCAGCCGCGGCTTCCAACGCGTCATGGAAGACATCCTCGACCCGAATCGCAACCTCGACCCCGGATTCCGCGCCGAGAACATCGACCTCAAGGACGACACCTCCCTCACCGGCCTCGTCCTTCGCGAGGAAGGCGAAATCCTCATCCTCGCCGACACCACCGGCAAACAACACGAGATCAGGAAGTCGGACATTCTCACCCGCCAGAAATCCGCCCTGTCCCTCATGCCCGGAAACTTCGGGGACGTGTTGAAGCCCGAGCAGCTGAATCATCTCGTCGCCTGGTTGATGGGGAAGTGAGTAGCGCGCAAGTGGCGTCTATCACGATGTCAGAACCCAAAAGGAGTTTGACCAACTCGCAAGAGCGACCACGGCGCCCCCGGTTCCGGTCGGGCAGCTCGCTGCCTGCGCCACGAGGTCAAAGAAATGTGGTCAGCCCACCGGCGTTTTCCCGGATGCCAACTGGCCCCGCCGGGAAAGCATGTCATCCTGTTTCGAATCGATGGAACCGTCCTTCAAATCGTGCGCGTTCTCCACAGCGCGATGGATTTTAAGCGGCACATCCCCGCCTGACTGTGAGGCCCAACCCAACATGACCCATGAGCGAAATGGACACTCCACCCCTCCCCGAAGCCAAACCCGGCTTCAAGCTCTCCGCTGTCAGCCTCTTCATGACCGTGGTCGTGCTTTCCCTCATCTTTGTCTTGAGATGGCCGGAACTCCGCGATCTGGAGTTCGGCGCTTCACAAATGGCGGGAACATTCGTCGGCGCCATCCTGTTCCCCCTGTTGTTTGGCTGGATCGCCTACCGACTCTTCCGCCGCAGCGTAACCACAGGGAACATCGTGTACACCATCTTTCTGGTCCTGATGCTCCTGGGACAGGTGGCGCAGCGATCACAACAATCCCCGACGACGCCGCCCGACACGCCCAGAGTGAATCCGGCTCCTTGATCCGGCCATCGCTCACGCGGATCTGACCGCAAGCTCCCCCCTCCTCGGCCGCGCCGAGGGCTGCAACCACGCTACTCTCCTCTCGATTCACACCTGCCGGTGGGGCTCCTCGATTGCGCCAACCCTCCGCACGCGATTTGCGAAGATCGACCAAACGCCCGCGCATCCATTACCACTCTTGCGCGCGAACAGGTTTCGCGCCAGTATGGGTCCCCATATCATGAAGACCACCATCGACATCGCAGACGATCTTTTCAAGCGTGTCCAACAAACCGCGAAGGATGAAGAGACGACGTTCAGAGAGTTGACCGAACAAGGGCTCCGGCTTGTTCTCAAGGAAAGGCAGGTCAAACCCAGGAAGCTGCCGCCGCTCGTGACCGTCAAGGGACGTGGATTGAACGACGAGTTCAAGGACGCCTCCTGGGCGGAACGTCGGGATGAGATCTACCGAGGGCACGGGGCGTGATCGCCGTCGATGCCAATATCCTCGTTTACGCCCATCGGGAGGACAGTCCGTTCCACGACGCTGCAAAGAACGCGATCGAATCCCTGCGTCAGGGAAGCGCGCCATGGGCGATTCCATGGCCCTGCGTTCACGAGTTCATCGCGATTGTGACACATCCTCGCATCTACAATCCGCCATCCTCACTGACCAAGGCCCTCGGTTTTCTCGATTCCCTGTTCGCCTCGCCGCAACTGAATGCCCTGACCGAAGGGCCGGGATACTTCGAGAAGCTCCGGCTTCTTTCGACCGCCGCCAAGGTCAAGGAGCCGCGAATCCATGACGCCCGGATCGCCGCCCTCTGCCTGCATCACGGCGTCAATGAGCTTTGGTCGGCCGACCGGGACTTCTCCGCATTTCAACAACTCAAGACGCAGAATCCTTTGATTGAGCAATGAAGACCGTCGCCCTGGCCGTGGCGCCTTCGCTTCCGACGCGAAGGGCGGGACCCTCGTGTTCGGCGTGGGCGTGTTCGTCTACCAGTGGGTGTTTCGGTGTCCAGCAGCGCGAGAAATGGCATCGACAAGGCCCATCGCCGGCGAACCGGCGGGCTTGGCGCCCGACCTGATCGGGAAATGCGGAATGACCGCCTCTCCCCTGCGACCGGCGGAGCGTGTGACGGTCGATGACCAGCAATACGACGCAGAGTCGGAAATGGGCTTCATCGAGGCACATGAGAAGGTGGAAGTTCTCGCAACCAAGGACACCCGCCTCGTGGTCCGGAGAATTTAAGTTGAAGTTCAATAGAAGACGCTGCAAGAGCGCTTCCAGAGCCGGACATGTCGTTCTCTGTGGTTCTCCTCCCCTCAGTGTTCGCCGTGTTGAAGAATGCGCCCCCAATCCAACCGACGCACACCGCGCGGACAGGGACGTCCGCGCTCCTGGCGGCGACTTCACCCATCCAACCGCCCCAACGCCGCGGCAATCTCGCGTTCGATGACGGGTAATGGGTTCAACGGTTCTTCGGGGTTCTCCACGACGGTCACTTCATTCGTCGCCGGATTCCAGTTCACGGGGCCGTAACGCGCGGGTCCAGGCCGGTTGTTCAGGATGTGGTCCCCGGCGTCGCCCTTGTTGTAGTGCCAGAACTCGTAGGGGAAATGCATGAAACCGTGCGCCTCCATGACCTTGGTGATCTCCAGGCGGTTGCGGAGCGCCGCTTCGCTGATGAAAGGTGAACGCATCGGCGTCTTCTCACTGATCTCCAGATAGGGGCCGCCACGGTCCAACTCCACCCCGCTGTCGCGATCGAACACGGAGATATCTATCGCCGAACCGGACATGTGCGTGCCGATCTTGGGCCGATTGGCGACCATCACCATCGCCCGTCGGAAAACCAACTCGGAGGGCGGGGTCGAGCCGCCACACTCCCAGACGCACTTCCGCACGATCGCATCAAAGACCTCCGGCTTCCGCACGAGCATCCCCTGCATCTCCAGCGAACGATAGCCCTCCTCGATCTTCAGGATCCACCCCCGCTCGTTCATCGCTCGACCGATCCGGATCACATCCTCAACCAGGCTTTCCCGCAGAAAAAAGATCCGGTCCAGATCGCCGGCGATCTTGCTGTCGGAGAAGAGCATTTCCACTCCGGCCGCCGCAACGGCATCCGGCAGCGAGGCGAACCCTTCGCCGCACTCCTCGACCGGATAGGCGAACAGTTCCTCGACCATACCGTGGCCCAGCTCCAACTGCCGCGTCCAGTATTCGCGATGTTCCTGTTCGTTGGGAGATGACATCGCTTGGTTTCCTTCAGGGATTTATCACCACGGCGTCGCGATCCGCCTTGGCCGCCAACTTCAAACGCCCCAACAACGCCTTCACCCGCGCCGGCTCCCGCGGGGCCAGGTTGGTCTTCTCGGAAGGATCTTTGGCAATGTTGAACAGCTCGATTGACTGCTTCGGCTTGGTCCCGCTGACGATCAGCTTCCATTCGCCGCGCCGCAACGAAGTCGCCCGCCAGCGTGGGCCAGCGATGTAGATGTCGCGCTCCGGCAACTCTTTCCCCTTCAGCAGCAAGGCCGACAAATCCCTGCCGTCCCATTTCAGATTCGGATCCGCGTCGTATCCGGCCAAGGCGCAGAAGGTCGGCATCCAGTCCGGAACAAAGACGGGCGTGTCGTTCGCGCCGGCGCGAATGCGTCCGGGCCAGGAGACGATGGTCGGAACCCGTGTGCCCCCTTCATAAATCGTCCCCTTGCGACCCCTCAGTGGAAGGTTGTTGCCGGGAAGTCGACCATTGGGGCAGTTGTCATCCGGATACTTGAGGTCGTTGTTCTCGGCCGTGCTCCCGCCATTGTCGCTCGTGAAGACAAACAGGGTGTTCTCGCGCCGCCCCGTCTCATCCAAGGCCCTGAGAATGCGACCAACCCCAGCGTCGAGATGCATGACGCTCGCGGCGTAATGCCGCGCCACGTCGCCCTTGATGGAACCAGGCGCCCTGTCCACCCATTCCTTGGGTTCCTTCAATGGCAGATGAATCGCAGTATAAGGAACGTAGAGGAAGAACGGGGTTTCGCCGCGGGACCGAATCCACTCCACCGCCTCGCCGGTCAGCAGATCGGTGACATGTCCCTCCTCCTCAAGCAAATTGCCATTGCGATGCCAGGTGACGGAATACTCGCCCTTCTTGTAGCGATGATTCCAGGGACTCACCCCGCCCGCCAGGGAGCCATAGGCATGGTCGAAGCCGAACTTGTTGGCCCCCCACTCCGGTTTGGAGCCCAGATGCCATTTGCCCGTCAAACAGGTGTCGTAGCCCTTCGACTTCAACGCCCTCGCCAACGTGACAGTGTCCCACGGAAGCCCGCGCGTGTTGATCGGCGTGGTCACCCCAAAGCGGCTCCAACACCGCCCCGTCAACAAGCCGGCCCTCGTCGGACTGCAAACCGGCGCGGCGTAATGCTGTGTCAGCTCAAGATTCTCGCGCGCCAATTTGTCGAGATTCGGCGTCGGGGCATTGCCGCCGTGAAAGGCCACATCCGCCCACCCCAGGTCATCGGCGATGACAAAGACAAAGTTCGGTTGCGACGCATCGGCTTCAGCCTGTGGGACCAGAGCGAGCGCAGCGACGATGGCGACGAATCGGCAAACGAGACGTTTCATGCGTGCAATGCATACCCCCAACCGGAACGGAGCGCACGATCGGATTTGAATTGACCCCGCTCCGTCACGCCGAAGCCCGCTTCAAGCGATCCCCCAGGGCGCGCCACTCCGGACCGGGCGGCAGCGCCTCGGCCACAATCCAACTCCCCCCGACGCGATCCGCTTCGTGCAGGCTGGCATAAAGCGCCCGCGCCGCCGCGGCCGGGGCGGACGGCAGTCGGATAATCTCCTTCCACCCCCCGACGGTCGCCTTCGAGCCAAAGGTCACCAGGCATGCGTCCGCTGGATCGACCTGCAACTCCTTCAACCGGTCTGCAAGCTCCGCCTCGTTCGTCCATTTCAAAACAATCAACTTCGCCTTGGGCGCATAATGGCGCGACAACTGCCCCGGACTCCGCAACGGAGCCGGATTGGAAGCGTCCTCGTCCTTCTTCTCCTCCTCCATTCTCCCGACGCCCGCCGACTCCCGCTCCCAAACCCGCAGCAACTCCCCTTCCCCGATCATCCCCGGCCTCAACACCACAGGACGGTTTCCGGTCGCATCAACCACCGTCGATTCGATCCCGACGTCACAGGCGCCGCCATCGACGATCAACGGCACACGGTCCGTCATTTGCTCCGCCACATGGGCCGCCGTGGTGGGAGAAAGTTGATTGGAAACATTGGCGCTGGGCGCAGCCAGCGGGAATCCGCATTCCCGAATGACCGCTTCAAAGAAGTCATGACGCGGCCGCCGCAAACCGACCGTCTCCCCGCCCGCCGTGACGACATCAGGCACATCGTCAGCCCGCTCCACGACCAAGGTCA
>Ga0181594_10003746_pt1 | contig 13702 bp, 13 predicted proteins | sample 071ome_18_FD_145603 | JGI IMG/M metagenome (GOLD analysis project Ga0181594, IMG submission 145603) | Coastal salt marsh microbial communities from the Groves Creek Marsh, Skidaway Island, Georgia - 071413BT metaG (spades assembly) | ecosystem: Environmental > Aquatic > Marine > Intertidal zone... | reverse complement strand
ATCGAACAGCGATTTGTGCGTCGGCTCTGCATTGTCCGGCAGACTATCTTCGTCGACCGTAAATCCGTGGTTCATGGATACGATCTCAACCTTGTTCGTTGTGAAATCCATGACCGGATGATTGGCGCCATGATGGCCCTGATGCATCTTCTTGGTCTTCGCGCCGATCGCCAATGCCATCATCTGGTGGCCGAGGCATATACCGAAAACCGGCGTCTTTGACTCCAGAATCGTCTGAATGGCCGGTACGGCATATTTGCCTGTCTCCGCCGGATCACCCGGTCCGTTCGACAGAAATACGCCATCCGGCTGCATCGCCAGGATGTCTTCCGCCGGCGTCGTTGCCGGCACCACGGTTACCCGGCAGCCTGCATCCGCGAGCAGCCGCAAGATATTGCGTTTCACGCCATAGTCGATGGCAACCACGTGAAACCGCAAGGCGTCGTGTTCGGTAAACCCCTTGCCCAGTTCCCAGGTGCCCTGCGTCCACTCATAGCGCTGCGCGGTGGTGACCGAAGGAACCAGGTCCATGCCGTCGATGCCCGGCCAGGCTGCAGCCTCCGCCTTCAGCGCTTCCAGATCGAATTTCCCGTCCGGCGCATGGGCGATTACCGCATTCGGCATTCCCGTCTCCCGCACCAGAGCGGTCAAGGCACGGGTATCGATCCCGGTAATGGCGATCACGCCGCGCGCCTTTAGCCAGGCGTCGAAATGCGAATCGGCCCTGAAGTTCTGCGGCTCGGTTATCCGCGCCTGCAACACGCAACCGCGCACACCGGAAGAACCGGCGAGGTTGACCGTTTCGATATCCTCGTCGTTGGTGCCGATATTGCCGATATGGGGAAAGGTGAAAGTGATGATCTGCCCGGCATAGGACGGATCGGTCAGGATTTCCTGGTAGCCGGTCATCGCCGTGTTGAAGCAGACCTCGCCAACGGCGCTGCCCACGGCTCCAGCACCAAACCCTTCGAGCACTGTGCCGTCGGCGAGGACGAGCATGGCCGTGCGAACGGGAACGCTCCAACCTTCGGTGGAAGGGTTGGAAGCTGAGTCTTGAACATGGGTCATCGAGCAATTACATCCGCTGCGCATGCAAGCGCCCGCCAAGGGCGGTAAGGTGCCACCGTACCGGGACCAGCTTGCAGGATATTTCCCGTGCTCTATAGGTTTTTTCCCAAGAGGGAAACCCGTTCCGCGCCACGGAGACGAAAATCAACAGTTTAACAGCCGGTCGAAAAATCGCTCCGGCCACTGCGACAGGACCATAGCCATGCGTGAACAGATCAGCGAGCAATTGAAAACCGCCATGAAGGCCGGAGACAAGCGCCGTGTCTCCACCCTTCGCATGATCCAGTCGACACTGAAGGACCGCGACATCGAGGCCCGCACGGCGGACAAACCGGTATCGGACGCCGATATCCTGGCCATGCTGCAGAAGATGATCAAGAGCCGGCAGGAATCAGCCGACATCTACGCCAAGAACAACCGGCCAGAGCTGGCGCAGCAGGAAAACGAGGAGATCGCCATCATCAGCGAGTTTCTGCCCAAACAGATGAGCGAAGACGAGGTCGCCGAAGCTATCAAGGCCGCCATCGGCGAAACCGGCGCCGCATCCATGAAAGACATGGGAAAGGTGATCGGCGCGCTGAAGGCGAATTATTCCGGCCAGATGGATTTCGGCAAGGCCAGCGCGGCAGTTAAAGCAGCCCTGAGCGGCTAATCAGCTTTCCGGTTCAACGCCTCCGGCTTGCCGCCAGGCGTAATGCGGGCTGTGCTCGCCAGCGGTAGAGCACCTCTCGCAAATTTAATTGAAAACTCATTTGTTGACTTTTCATCAATATGGCCCTACCGTCCAGTTCGGAAGGGAGGCTGGTCTCAATGGATCAGGCAGATATTCTCGTGCGAACACCGTCTGAGGCGGAAGCACACATCGAACTCGGCAACCACGTCCCGGCCCTGTGCCTGATGCTCGGCGGCAAACTTGGCCTGCATGCCAAGCGCCACAGCGCCAGGCGGCTGGGGCTTGATCTGTGCGAATGGCGGATACTGCAAGTCCTGGGGGCCGAGGAGCGCGCCACCATCTTCCACATTGCCGATTGCATCGCCATGGATCGCGGCGGAACGAGCCGGGCAGTCGGCCGTCTCGAAAGCAATGGATATGTTGCGCGGGAATCCGATCCGGCAGACCGGCGCAAATCCTACGTTGTACTGACCGGCAAGGGTAGAGAATTGCACGGCTGCATCGTCGCTTTTGCAATTGCCCGCGAAGAGCGTTTACTATCGGATTTTTCTCCGGAGGATCGCACACGCCTGCGCAAAATGTTGAACCGTTTGATCGCGGAGGCGGAATTGATGATCGGCGAGCAATGGTCGCCTGAGTGATACGGCCGCATGCACAGGCTGTCGGCGCGAAATCACGTATGTACTGTGGAGGGAGAAGACAATGACCAATCTGGCTATGGAACCTCTTGTGCGCGACGCCTGGTACGTCGGCGCATGGGCGCACGAACTCGACGACGGACCGGTCGCGCGCAAGCTGCTCGGCGAAGAAGTTGTCATGTTCCGCATGAAGGACGGAAAGGCAGGCGCACTCGAAGATCGCTGTCCCCATCGCGGCGTCCGCCTCTCGCTCGGCCAGGCGGTCGATAAGGGCCTGCAATGCGGATACCACGGTATGGTCTTCGGCTGCGACGGCGGTTGCACGGATAACCCCGGCGAAAAACTCAATCCCGGGTTCAAGGTCCGCGCTTTTCGGTTGTCGAACGCCAGAATTTTGTCTGGGTGTGGATGGGCGATCCGGCCAAAGCGGACGAAAGCATGATCGTCAACTTTCCCTATCACGACAAAAAAGACGAATATAATTTTCACTACGGCCGCTACGACATTGCGGCCAATTATATGTTCATGATCGACAACCTGATGGATCTGACCCATCTCGGGTACGTCCACACATCGACAATTGGTGGCAATCCCAATGAGCATGACGATGCAGAGCTAACCACGACCCGCACCGAGAACGGTGCGCACTACGTCCGCTGGATGATGGGCTCAACGCCCCCTCCTTCATTCATCAAAGCCGCCGGATTCAAGGGACAGGTGGATCGCTGGCAGGACTTTGAATACGTCGCCCCCGCCTCCGTTCTGCAATGGGGTGGCGGCCACGATGCCGGTACCGGAGGGCGCGAAAACCGCGACAAGCCGGGCGGCCTCGTCGTAAGGCTGTTCCATCAGGCGACGCCGGCCGACGATAATAATTTCTACTATTTCTTCTCTACTGCTGTGCGGGGACTGGCCAAAGACCACCCCGGCAACGTTGCCTTCCACACCGATATTCTCAAAGCTTTCCTGGAAGACAAGCTGTTCATGGAATCGCAGCAGGAAATTGTCTCGCAGGACCCATCGCGCGCCCTGATGCTGCGCACCCACGACAAAGCTGTCGCCTATGCGCGCCAGGCCATGCATCGCTTGCAGGAAAGACAATTTCCTGTCGCGGCAGAGTAGAAACCATCTTCCGACGGATAAGATCATGACCAATCTGGCTATGGAACCTTTGCTGCGCGACGCCTGGTATGTCGGCGCGTGGTCGCACGAGCTGGACGACGGACCTGTCGCACGCAAGCTGCTCGGCGAAGAAGTCGTCATGTTCCGCATGAAAGATGGAATCGCGGGCGCACTCGAAGACCGCTGTCCTCATCGCGGCGTCCGGCTGTCGCTGGGCCAGACAGTCGATAAGGGCCTGCAATGCGGATACCACGGTATGGTCTTCGGCTGCGACGGCGGTTGCACGGATAACCCCGGCGAAAAGCTCAATCCCGGGTTCAAGGTGCGGTCGTTCCCGGTAGTCGAACGCCAGAATTTTGTCTGGGTGTGGATGGGCGATCCGGCCAAAGCGGACGAAAGCATGATCGTCGACTTTCCCTATCACGATCAGATCGGCGAATGGAACTTTCGCTATAACCGATACGACATTGCCGCAAATTACATGTTCATGATCGACAACCTGATGGACCTGACCCATCTGGGTTACGTCCATTTGTCGACAATCGGTGGCCACTCGGATGAGCAAAACGAGGCCGAATTGACAACCGAACGCACCGACAACGGCGCCCATTACGTTCGCTGGATGATGGGCTCAACTCCACCACCGGCTTTTACGCAGGGCGGCGGGTTCAGGGGAAAAATCGATCGCTGGGGTGATTTTGAATATGTCGCCCCCGCCTCGGTTCTGCAATGGGCCGGCGCGCACGATGCTGGGACCGGTGGGCGCGAAAACCGCAACAAGCCAGGTGGTCTTGTCTTTCGGCTGTTCCATCAGGCAACGCCGGCCGATGACAGCAGCTTCCATTACTTTTTTTCAACCGCGGTGCGCGGCAAGGCAAAGGACGATCCGGCCAATATCGCCTTCCACAAGGCCAACATGGAGGCCTTCCTCGAAGACAAGCTGTTCATGGAATCGCAGCAAGAAATTGTCTCGCAGGACCCATCGCGCGCATTGATGCTGCGCACCCACGACAAAGCTGTCGCCTATGCGCGCCAGGCCATGCATCGCTTGCAGGAAAGGCAATTGCCTGCAGCAGCGGAATAGGGGCAATCACCAAGCGGAGAAGTTAATGACCAATCTAGCTATGGAACCTCTGGTGCACGACGCCTGGTATGTCGGCGCATGGGCGCACGAACTGGACGACGGGCCTGTCGCGCGCAAGCTGCTCGGCGAAGAAGTCGTCATGTTCCGGATGAAAAACGGAACGGCGGGCGCACTCGAAGATCGCTGCCCCCATCGCGGCGTCCGACTCTCGCTCGGCCAGACGGTCGATAAGGGCCTGCAATGCGGTTATCATGGCATGGTCTTCGGCTGCGATGGCGGCTGCACGGACAACCCCGGCGAAAAGCTCAACCCCGGGTTCAAGGTGCGTTCCTTCCCGGTTGTCGAACGGCAGCATTTTGTCTGGGTGTGGATGGGCGATCCGGCCAAAGCGGACGAGGGCCTGATTGTCGACTTTCCCTATCACGACAAAAAGGACGAATACAGTTTCCACTACAGCCGATACGACATTGCGGCCAATTACATGTTCATGATCGACAACCTGATGGACCTGACCCATCTCGGTTACGTCCACACCTCGACCATTGGCGGCCACCCCGCTGAGCAAAACGCAGCCGAACTGATAACGACCCGCACCGAAAACGGCGCGCATTTCGTTCGCTGGCTGATGGGCTCGACACCGCCGCCATCTTTTGTCGAAGGGGCCGGGTTTCAGGGCAAGATCGACCGCTGGGGAGACTTTGAATACGTCGCGCCAGCGTCCGTGCTGCAATGGGGCGGCGCGCACGATGCCGGAACCGGTGGTCGCGAAAATCGCGACAAGCCGGGAGGTCTTGTCTTTCGGCTGTTCCATCAGGCAACGCCGGCCGACAACAACAATTTCTACTACTTCTTCTCTTCTGGCGTGCGCGGATTTTCGAAAGACCATCCCGGAAACGCGGCGTTTCACCAGGCCATCCTGGAAGCTTTCCTGGAAGACAAGCTGTTCATGGAATCGCAACAGGAAATTGTCTCGAAGGACCCGGAACGTGCCCTGATGCTGCGCACCCACGACAAGTCCGTCGCTTACGCCCGCCAGGCGATCCATCGCCTACAGGAAAAGGCCCTGCCGACGGCGGCGGAGTAGGGAAGAACGCCGGTCCCGGCATAATTGCCAGACTAAACCATAAGATATCCTGCGCTGGCGAACCGCCGTGCATGTGAATAGCGGGCGAAACTTGCCGCAAAAGCCGTCCTGTACGGGCGATCCTGCGCGGCCGGCTTCGGACCTCCATGCTATACTGGCGCCATGCGATTCTCGCCCCAGTTCCTTGACGAGATAAAAGCCCGGCTCCCGGTCTCGGAAGTCGTGCGCAAGCGCGTGGAAATCAAAAAAGCCGGGCGGGAATGGAAGGGCAAGTCGCCGTTCACCGCAGAGAAGACGCCCTCCTTCTTTGTCAATGACGCGAAAATGGCCTGGTTCGATTTTTCCTCGGGCCAGAACGGCAATATTTTTGACTTCGTCATGAAGACCGAAGGCCTGAGCTTTCCCGAGGCCGTGCAGCGCCTTGCCGGAGAAGCCGGCGTGCCGATGCCGGTGGAAACGCCGGAGGCCCGCGAACGGGAGAAAAAGCGCGCCGGTCTGCAAGATGTCCTGGAAATGGCAGCCGCGTTTTTTGAGGACCAGTTGCAATCGCGCGCCGGCGCCAGGGCGCGCGGCTATCTTGCAGACAGGGGCTTGACTCCTGCCCTGCAACAGCAATTTCGCATCGGCTATGCACCCAATGACCGCGGCGCCCTGCGTGAATATCTCGCCTCGAAAAACGCCAGTGTCGAGGTGATGTGCGAGGCCGGCCTGCTCAATCACGGTGAAGACATCCCCGTCGCCTATGACAAATTTCGCGACCGGGTCATGTTCCCCATTTGCGATGCATCCGGCCACGTCATTGCCTTTGGCGGCCGCGCGCTCGAAAAAGACGTGCCCGCCAAATATCTGAACTCGCCTGAAACACCTTTGTTCCACAAGGGATCAGTGCTGTACAATCATCACAACGCCCGCCGGGAAGCTGCTAATCGTGGCGCGGTGATCGCGGTTGAAGGCTACGTCGATGTCATCTCGCTTTCGGCGGTCGGCTTCGCCAACACCGTCGCCAGTTGCGGCACGGCGCTGACCCCCGATCAACTGTCCTTGCTGTGGCGCATGGCCGACGAGCCCGTATTGTGCTTCGATGGCGATCAGGCCGGACGCAAGGCGGCCTGGCGCGCCATTGATACCGCCGTGCCGTTGATTGGCGCCGGGCGGAGCCTTCGCTTTGCCTTCCTCCCGGAGGGCCAGGATCCCGATGATCTGGCCCGTTCCGGCGGTCATGCTGCGGTGGACAACGTGCTGAGCGCAGCCAAACCGTTGGTGGAAGTGCTGGTGCAGCGTGAACTCGAAGCTGGACCGGTGGACACGCCCGAGCGCCGCGCCGGCCTGGAACAGCGGCTGAACAATATTCTGCGTTCGATTCAGGACGAAACCCTGCGCCGCTATTACCGCGAGGACGTATTTGCCCGGCTGGGCGAGAGGTCAGGGTCCCGTGCGCGGCAATATGGCGGCGGTTCACGGCAATCGCGCGATCATTTTGCGGCCAGCCAATCACGGTTCCGAAAGGGTGGCAACAGCAACGCAATTGCCCAGTCGTACCGTGCTAAACCTCTAGCAAGCCCGAATTTGACACGAACTGCGGCATTTTCGGCGCATTCTACGGCCATCACGTCGCGCGAGGCGCAGATTCTGCTGACTGCCATCAATCATCCGGGATTGCTTGACCGCTATGCCGAATCTCTGGCCGAGCTGGAACTGGCAAGCCGGGACGGCAACGCCCTGCTGCGCGCGCTGCTGGATTTGGCGGGAGAAGATTTCACTGGCCACGACGCCCTTCGAGAGCGCCTGGCCGGGGCCGGACACAGCGCCGCATTGGCCCGGCTTGACTCCTTTGCCGCGATTGCCACCTTATGGTGTGTGCGCCCGGAAGGGGCCGAGGCGGATGCCGAGACCGCATTAACCCAATGCCTGGCCTTGCATCGCCGGGCTCACACGCTAAATAAGGAACTTAGATCGGCGGAATTTGCCCTCGGACAAGAGGCCAGCGAGGAAAATTTCGCCAGATTGCGGGAGATCAAACTCGAATTGGCGGCGCTCGACGGGCGCGAAGCGGCACTGGACGGTTTCGGACTTATGTCCGGGCGGCAGCCGCGCAACCTTTGATTTTGGAAACAGACAAAAATGGCGCGTGGTTAAGCGGAGCTTAATACGGCCAGCCGAATGTAGGACCGAACCGAATCACGCTGCGGCCAGCTGTTTCGACAATTCTGCCCGGTACGGTGTCCGGGTGCGGGATTGGCGGGAACGGCACAAAATCAATGGCAGCGGCCTGAATTTTGCACCCGCTGCGCGTGGGCGCCCCCGGAATCCGCGGCAGGATCGCCAAACCGGGACTTGGCGCCGGGGAGGCAGCGGGCACATTGGAGTAACCTTATGGCGACTGTAAAAGAGCAGGAAAAGACGAAGACCGAAGCTCCGCCGGAAAATCCGGACGGTCCGCTGCTGGATCTGTCGGACGCTGCCGTCAAGAAGATGATCCGCGCCGCCAAGAAGCGCGGCTTCGTCACCCATGACGAATTGAACGCCGTCCTGCCATCGGAAGAGGTTTCCTCCGACCAGATCGAAGACATTTATTCGATGCTCAATGAAATGGGCATCAATGTTATCGCAGCTGAAGATGTCGAGGACGAGAAGGATGCCGACGGAGGCGACCTTGTCGAACAATCGCGCTCGACCGCCGTTACCACGACCACCAAGAGCGAGCCGGCCGACCGCACCGACGATCCGGTACGCATGTACCTGCGCGAAATGGGTTCGGTGGAACTGCTTTCACGCGAGGGCGAAATCGCCATTGCAAAGCGCATCGAGGCTGGCCGCGAGGCGATGATCGACGGCCTGTGTGAAAGCCCGCTGAGCTTCCAGGCCATCATTATCTGGCGCGATGAATTGAACGACGGCAAGGTGCTGCTGCGCGACATCATCGATCTGGAAGCCACCTATGCGGGCCCGGACGCCAAGAACAATCAGGCTGCCGCGGCCAATGGCGCAAACGGCGAAGCAACGGCAGAAAAGCCCGAAGCGGCAGCGCAGGCGCCTTCAACCGCGCCCGCAACTCCACCGGCAAGCCTTGCATCCGGCGACGGCGCCGCGCAGGAAATGAACACCAATGAAGGCGACGACGACGAGGATGAGGACGATATGGAAAATTCCATGTCGCTGTCGGCGATGGAAGCCGAACTCAAGCCGAAAGTTCTCGAGACCTTCGACGCCATCGCGTCGGCGTATAAAAAGCTGCGCCGCCTGCAGGACCAGAATGTCGAGAACAAGCTCAAGAACGAGACCCTGACTCCAGCCCAGGATCGCAAGTACAAGGCGCTGAAGAAAGAGATTGTCGCCGATGTCAAATCCCTGTCGCTGAACCAGAACCGCATCGATGCGCTGGTCGAGCAATTATATGACATCAACAAGCGGCTGATCGGATATGAGACGCGCCTGATGCGGCTCGCCGAGAGCCACGGCGTGGCGCGCGAGGACTTCCTCAAACAGCATCAGGATGCAGAGCTTGACCCGAAATGGCTGTTGCGGGTCTCCAAGCTCGCCGGCAAGGGCTGGAAGAGCTATGTCGCCAACGAGAAGGACGGCATCAAGCAATTGCGCGGCGCCATTCACGTACTGGCGACGGAAACCGGGCTGGAGATCAAGGAATTCCGCAAGATCGTCCACAAGGTCCAGAAGGGCGAACGCGAGGCGCGCCAGGCCAAGAAGGAAATGGTCGAGGCAAACCTGCGGCTGGTCATTTCCATCGCCAAGAAATACACCAACCGCGGCCTGCAATTCCTCGACCTGATCCAGGAAGGCAATATCGGTTTGATGAAGGCGGTCGACAAGTTCGAATACCGCCGTGGCTACAAGTTTTCGACCTATGCGACGTGGTGGATCCGCCAGGCGATCACCCGTTCGATCGCCGACCAGGCGCGCACCATCCGCATTCCCGTGCACATGATCGAAACGATCAACAAGATCGTGCGCACATCGCGCCAGATCCTGCACGAGATCGGCCGCGAACCGACGCCGGAAGAACTGGCCGAAAAGCTCGCCATGCCGCTGGAAAAAGTGCGCAAGGTTCTCAAGATCGCCAAGGAACCGATCAGCCTTGAAACGCCGATCGGCGATGAGGAAGATTCCCATCTCGGCGATTTTATCGAGGACAAGAACGCCATTCTTCCGATCGACGCGGCGATCCAGTCGAACCTGCGCGAAACGACGACCCGCGTGTTGGCGTCCCTGACGCCGCGCGAGGAACGCGTGCTGCGCATGCGCTTCGGCATCGGCATGAACACCGACCACACACTCGAAGAAGTCGGCCAGCAATTTTCGGTAACCCGCGAACGCATCCGCCAGATCGAGGCCAAGGCCCTGCGCAAGCTGAAGCATCCGTCACGGAGCCGCAAGCTGCGGAGCTTTTTGGATAATTGAGCGCAGCAGGATACAGACATGCAAAGGGCCCCAAACGGGGCCCTTTTTTTATTTGCGACACGTTGAAACCGGGAACCACTGATATCTTGACCCCCGGTCGAGCACGTGTACTTCTTGCTCAATAAAAAGGGAGGCTATGGGTGCCGATGGAACGATCGCGACACCGTAACGAAGTATTGCTTGTTCCTGACCTCAAAGCCGGGCGGGCAAGAACAAATCAGACCCCCTGGAGTGGCCCGTGACCGCCACCTCCCGCGCAACGATGCTCGCCCCCTTCAAGGTCCGCAGTTTCCGCTTTCAATGGCCGGCTGACCTGTGCACCTCCTGGGCGTTCGAGATGGAGACGCTGATCCTCGGCTGGTACGTGCTGGTTGAAACCCAGTCCGTGCTGATGTTGACGGTCTACGCCGCCATGCAGCACCTGGGCACCCTGCTCTCACCGATGTTTGGCGTTGCCGGCGATCGCATCGGACAACGCAAATTGTTGTCGGCCATGCGCGGGCTCTATGCCCTGCTGGCCGGAAGCATCATGGTGCTGGCTTTCGCGGGAATGCTGAATCCCTATGCAGTGCTCGGCATAGCCACCCTGATGGGACTGGTCCGCCCTTCAGACATCGGCATGCGAACCGCCCTGGTTGGTGAAACCATCCCCAGAGACGGCCTGATGGGCGCCATGAGCGTCCAGCGCACCACGCAGGATTCGGCAAAGATCACCGGCGCCCTGACTGGCGCGGGTCTGGTCGCGACGCTGGGCATGGGCCCGGCCTACGCCGTCGTCGTTTCGTTTTACATCATCGCTTGCCTGCTCACCCTGCAAACCGGCGCCACCCGGCCTGTTGTTGCCGCCCCCGCCGCCGGGGTGCAGCAGCAATCCCCGCTCCGCGATCTGAAAGAGGGTCTGGTCTATGTTTGGACCACGCCCTATTTGCGCGGCACGATCTTCCTGGCCTTTCTCGTCAATTTGACGGCCTTTCCGCTTTTCAACGGCCTGCAGCCCTACGTCGCCAAGGAAATCTATGGCGCCAATCAGACGACCCTCGGATACATGATCGCTTGCGCTGCGTCCGGCGCCTTGGCCGGATCGATTGTGATGACGCGATTCAGCGCATCGCTCCCGCCAACCAGGGTGATGGTATTTGCTGCTGTAGCATGGTTCGTCGTCCTCGCCCTGTACTCGCGGGTCACAACACCGCAGCTGGGCATGCCGGTGCTATTCCTGGCCGGCGTCTGCCAGGCAGCCGGCATGATATCGATGGCCACGGTGTTGTTGCGCAACTCCGACCAGCGATTCCGCGGCCGGATCATGGGCGTGCGCATGCTGGCGATTTATGGCAACATGCCCGGCATATTGCTGGCCGGATTTCTGATACCGAAATTCGGCTATTCCACCGTGGCGCTGGCCTATTGCGTCTTTGGCATTCTGATGACCGCGGCCATCGTCTATCACTGGCGCGCCGGGCTTTGGCACGACGAGACGCAAGCGAAAACGGGTTAACCTTCAATCCGGTTCAAGATGCTTCGATACAAACTCGGGAATTCTCACGGCCATGTCCCTCTTCAAGAAATTGTTCGGCCTTGGCGGCGGAGATGCCGCTCCGCAGCAGGATGGCGGTTTGGCGGCGGAGGAATACAAGGGCTTTGTCATCCGTGCCACGCCATTCGAGGAGGGCGGAATGTTTCAACTGTCCGGCGTCATCAGCAAGGAGGTTGACGGGGTAATCAGGGAGCATGCGTTTGTTCGCGCCGACCGCCTGCCAACGCGCGAAATCGCCGCCAGCATGGCCCAATCCAAGGCCCGCCAGATGATCGATTTCGAAGGCGAGGCGCTATTCAATCGCACCGGCTGATGCTGCTGTTAGGCTCGCCCGGTCAGCCTCATGAAATCCTGGTACAGCGCCCGCAAGTCCTGCGGCGAAGCGTTGGGCATGATCTGCTGAAGCCCGGTAAATGCCGCATATTCAATCCGCGCCAGCGCCAGCGCGTCCTTGGCATCATAGCGGCCCGAGGCCTCGTACATTTGCGCCAGCCACGCTACACGCCGCTCGTCGGTTTCGGCCAAAACGAGCGCAACAGCGGGTTCGCTTGCGGCCAGCCGGCGTATGCCCTGTTCAATCCGTCCATCAAGGCGTACTGCAAGACGGTTCAAATGATCTAGACGGGCAGACGGCGGCCCGGATTTGCCGGCCGAGGCGATCAGGTCCTCGGTGAATGTCTGCCGCCAGTGGCCGGCAAGGCGTGCAAGAAATTCCGCCATACCCGCAAAATGCGCGTAGAACGATCCACGCGTCTTGCCGGCCCGTTCGCACAGGGCTTCAACCGTCAGGCCCGACGGTCCCGCATCGGCAAGGGCTGCCATTGCAAGCTCCAGCCAGTCGGAGCCGGAATAACGCCGGCCTTGAATCGTTTTTTCGCTCAAAACCACAACCCCGCCGCCCCCAGAAAGCCGATGAGCGCAAACAACATCCATTGCAGAAACCTGACCCACCCGAGATTGTTTCGCTGGATCATCGCCACGCTCCAGACCGTGGCGCAAAGCGAGAACGTCACAGCCGCCGCGGCGAGTTCCCGCCCGCCGGAAAACAACCCGGCGCGCAGCAGGGCCAGGGTCAGGCCGGCCAGCAGGATGGAGACCAGGTGCCAGCAGTAATAGGCGGTATATCGTGCCACTTTGCCCACATCTTCAGCAGCCAGAAGCGGCCGGGCGACAAAACGCCCGCCAACGACGGTGTGAAAGGCAAAAGTCGCAATTGCTGCGAACGATGCAGCGAGAAACCAGTAGTTCATGGGGTAACTCCATATAATACCATACTATATGGTATTATATTACCTGGCAATTGTTGATCGCGAAGGCGGGACGCCGCTCCGGCACGCCCGGGTTGACGACCCATGCCCCATCCGCCATGGCGGTGCAGTTGCAGCGCCGCAAACCCATCCGACCGACCGGGGCTTGATATGTCTGACACTTCCGACCACCCGCACGGCACGTTGACCGTACGCACTATCGCCATGCCATCCGACACCAACGCCAACGGCGACATATTCGGCGGCTGGGTGATGGCCCATATGGATCAGGCCGGCGGGATAGCCGGGGTGGAACGCGCAAAGGGACGCGTCGTAACCGTTAAAGTGGATTCCATGACGTTCATTGCACCAATGAAAGTGGGCGACGTATTGGAAATTTACACGGCGATCGAAAGCACGGGCCGCTCGTCCATGAAAATCCGCATTGAAGCCTGGGCCCAGCGCTTTCAGACCACGCACAGGGACAAGGTGACAGACGCCTTGTTCATATTCGTTGCCGTCGGCGACGATGGCAAACCCAGGCCGGTGCCGGCGCTTTAGCCCATTGCGAAACAGCGCTGCAGCGGCGGGCGATTTGGACGCACCGCTACTTCCAGTCAGCGTGCGCGGGCAGGAAGCGGGTTAAATCGGGTGAAAACTGCAACCGTTGCTTGCGGGAAGGGAACGGATATCAGATAGCTTCGCGCTGGCGGCTTGTTTCCAAACCCGGCTTTGAAGCAGCGTGGATCATGACATCGAGTTTCAGCCGGTTCCACAATTCTTCGACAGCTTCTTTCGCGTTCACGGATTTCTGTCTCATCTCCACTCCTTGCGGT
>Ga0181594_10003745_pt1 | contig 13703 bp, 10 predicted proteins | sample 071ome_18_FD_145603 | JGI IMG/M metagenome (GOLD analysis project Ga0181594, IMG submission 145603) | Coastal salt marsh microbial communities from the Groves Creek Marsh, Skidaway Island, Georgia - 071413BT metaG (spades assembly) | ecosystem: Environmental > Aquatic > Marine > Intertidal zone... | reverse complement strand
GCACTGCCCGCTCTGGCCGCTCTCCCCCTCCGCCTCGTCGGTGATAGCAGGCGCCAGCAGGATGCAGACGAGGCGATACTGAGGCGAGAAGCGCGGCTACTTACGCCGCCGCCCAGAGTCGATGGGCTCCTGCATGCTGTGCTCAGGATTGAGCGGTCGATCGGACGGCATATCGCTTTTCCAATCGGTCTGTCTCTGATGGCAGTACTCGTGCACGAGTAGAGCACCCGGATCCGTCGACCCCGAGACGCAGGGGCCGCATATAAGAATGAGATACTGACTCCTCGGGGCTCTGGGTACCGTCGGATCAAGAAGAAGCGGAGGGCCCGTGTGTGGCACACCCTAGGAAGCCGGCGATGACGACGCGTGCGTGGATCACCGGCATCGCTGCGATTGCCGCGCTGGCGACTGTTCTTGTATCGGGCACAGTCGTTCTCTACGGAGCCATCGGTTATCTCGACCCGTGGATCTACACCGGCTATATCCAGTCCTACGGCGACTTGCTCGAGCGGTTCGGTCGCACGTACTACTCAACACGAGTCGGGGCCCTCTGGCCAAGCGCCATCCTCTACGAGGGCCTGGGCGATGCCGCATATGTGGTGAGCAGGTGGTTGACGCTGTTTGCCATCGGCATGGGGACAGTGTTCTTCCTGCGGCGCCTAGGCAGGCCGATTATCGCCTTCGCTGGCGGATGCGCCCTGATGGCATCGACGCCGTTGCTGGTCGAGCTGGCCGATGACTACACCCAGGAGATCGCAATCGCATATGCCGTAGTCGCCCTCGCATGTGCGATGAGCAGGAAGGCTGTGATGTGGGTTGTGGCCGGGGCTCTCGGCTCTCTGGCGGTAAATAGCCACGAGAGCGTGCTCTACATGATCATTCCGCTTCTCGTATTCGTCATCATCTTCCACGTTCAGGGCGATGATTCGAGAGGACGCGGACGACGAATCCTTGGCAGGCTCACAGCCGGTCTCAGCGGTTTCATCCTCGTGCAGATCGCGCTCAGCTTGATCATGGCGGCACGCTTTGGCTGGGAGCGGTCCAACTGGTACTTCCAGGAGATCAGTGTCGACCTCTCCAGGAACCTCGCGTCAGGGCTTGCACGTAACTGGGAGGTGCCCTTCGCGAATACCTACCTCCTGGTGACCGTCACCACCTTCGTGGTGGCCGGCTGGATCGCACTCACCGGCATCGCAGCTTATGTGCAACGTGAGCGTTCTGCGATGCGCCTGCTAGTCGCACCACTGGCCGGCGGCACAACTCTGGTGGCCCTCATCCTGATCTCACACTTCATCATCGGATCAGGATTTGTCGGGTGGCCCTTCATGCTTGTCATGGCTGTGGTGCCAACCCTCCTGCTCGCATGGGCCGCGCTTCAGATCATCTGGTCGCAGAGCCATCTTCCGTCGTGGCCCGCGGTTGCCGCCTCGGCAGTGGCCATCGCGCTCGCTCTCGTGGTCGCGCGCTATCTCCCCGGACGTGACCTCTGGCTGGTGCTGTGGATCACCGCAGTAGCAACAGCGGTCGGGACGGCGGGGCTCGCCATGATGCTCAGGCGGCACTCATCCCCACCACGGGTGCTCGGAGCACTCGGGATCGGCGCCATTGCGGTCGTCGCCGTCCTTCTGCCCACCTCGCCCTTCGCAACCACGGATGGTGCGCGTGGCGTTTACCTGAGCAGCCTCAATGGCCCGGCTGCCATGGGTCATGACGTCTGGGCCCTGGCACGAGCGTTCCAACGGGAGGTTGAAGAGCAACTCTCCGACGGGGAGTATCCCCGCTTCTACTACTCGTCAGACAGCAACGCGCAGGTGATTTCGGAGCAGGTCTACGGCGAACTCATAAGGGGGGACTTCAACTGGAGAGATTCCATTCAGTCGACATATCTCTGGGCATACTCCTGCATGTCCTGCGATGTGCCTCACCCCTTTCCCGAGATGAACGCTGCAACCAGGCGCTTCATCGCTGATTCAAAGGCGTCGCCTGTCATCGTCATGTCTGAATCGCCAGCACAAGTGCGGCGAGCAACAGGCGTGGTGGAATCGGTGGACACTGGGCTGCGCGCGTCGGAACAACCAATCCGGGTTGTTGGCGGACGTCTACAGCTTTGGCTCCAGTTCCTGCGGCGCGGACGCTCGGACCAAGATGACAAGCGCCGGGACTAGCCTCTCGGCGCACTCGTTGCCTCCGAAAGGCAATGCCGCGCATGTGCGCGCATCGCGAGGAGGTTTCATTCTCGCCGCATGATCCTCTAAAGGATTTGAAATTGATCTCCCTCATCGCCTACGGACGAAACGACCAGCACGGCTACAACTCGCATCGCCGCGTGGCGCTGTCGCTCAACGCCATGGCCGAGGTGCTGACCGCCCCGGGCGACGAGATCCTCTTCGTCGACTACGCGACCCCCTTCGGCATGCCCACGCTGCCCGAGGCCATCGAGGACACCCTTACCGATCGGGCGCTCGAGCGGATGCGGGTCTTCCGCGTCTCGCCGGAACTCCACGCGGCAGCGGTGGGCGACCGCAGCAGGCTGCCCATCAGCGAGCCGCACGCGCGCAACACCGCCATCCGGCGCGCCGCGCCGGGCAACTGGATCCTCTCCACCAACACCGACATGATCTTCGTGCCGAAAGCCGGTCGTTCGCTGTCGGATCTGGTGGCCGACCTGGAGGGCGACGCCTACTGCCTGCCCCGGTTCGAGATACCGGAGTGGCTCTGGGAGAGCGTGCCGCGCACGGCGCCCGGCGAGATGATCCGCCTGCTGGACGAGTGGGGCGAGGGAATCGGGCTGGACGAGGTGACTCTGGGCCACGACTGGATCCTCTACGACGCCCCCGGCGACTTCCAACTCCTCCGACGCCCGCTGATCGAGGAGATCCAGGCGTTCGACGAGGAGATGATCCACGGCTGGCATGTCGACTCCAACCTGTGGCGCCGGGTGCACAACCGCATCGGCGATATCGGCACGCTGTACCCGGATATCGCCGGCTACCACACGAATCACAACCGCACCCTCACGCGGCTGATGAACGCCCAGCCCACGGGCAACGACCTCGGGCGGTTCGTCTACGGCGTGCGCCACAGCGACCTTCCCGCGCAGGCCGATACCTGGGGGTTCGCGGGCGAGGAGATTCCGGAACTCCGGCTGACCCGTGTGGACCCAGGGCCCCGGCTGCAGGCCTCGACAGCGCGCGGCACCGGGCAGGGTGGGCCGCTCATCACCTCCGACACCCGCGAGCAGATGTCGGTGCTGGGGTACGACGCCCGCCACGTACTGCCGTTCGCCCTCGATCCCATCATCGGGCAGTGGCCCCGTCCACGCGTGGGGTACGTGGGCCTGAACGGGTCCACGCGCGAGATGCTGGGGCGTGCCTGCACCGACCTCGGATGCCTGGGTCCCCTGCTGAACGACGATGACGCCGCGCGCGAGGCCGATGTGGTGGTGATCGACCTGGGCGTGGATGCCTCCGCCGGACCGGTTGCGGTGGACTACGCCGCCGCCGAGGACCTGGTCGCGCGCGCGGAGCAGGCCGTGCGGCTGCTGCGACAACGATCGCCCGAGCCGAAGATCCTCGTGATCAACGCCATCAGCGGCGTGTGGGAGAAGTGGGCGCACCGCACCTTCAACCTCTCGTACGGCACGTTCCATACCCGGGTGCAGCCGGCGGAACTGCGTGCCGATGGCCCGGAGGATGCATCAGCGTGGGATGCCCTGCACACCCTGAACTTCCTCGGCCGGATTGCCGATCCGCCGCTGGTGACCCCGGGAGTGGCGCCGGGCCACATGCTGAACACCGAGCAGCGCGAGGGCATCGGCGGACTCGGCACGGGGTGGGAGTCAATCGACGAGGACGGCGTGCTGGTGTCGGGCGATGAGACCGCCCGGGTGCACTTCCGCACCACCACGGACATGGCTGAGTCGGCGCACGCCATGCTGGAGCTGACCTCATGGAGCGGCACTGCGGAGACCCACCCCACCGACATCCATGCGAGAGCGGTGCTGGACGGCGAGGTGCTGCTGGACGAGCAGATGCGCCAGGTGGAGAGGCAGCTGTCGTTCCACACCCCTGCCCGCCTGGGCGCCACCCACGACCACGCGCTGGAATTTGACATCCGGCCCGTGGACGGATCGCCCTACCGCCCGCGGATAAGCGGTGGGTCCGACCCGTGGTTCCGGTTCGAGGCGCTGGTGCTGATGCAGCCCGGCGACCCGACGCGGGACGCCATGGAGGGCGCCGTGCTGGCCGTGGCCGCGGGCACGCCGGGAGAGCACCTGCTTGAGGGCTGGTGGGCGAGGAGCGATGTCGACGGCGTGTGGGCCATTGACCACGACGCGGCGCTTCGCCTCCCGTCAGCGATTGCGCGCGACGAGGTGGGACTCGAGCTCCTGGGGCACCCCGCCCGCGGCGGTCAGGCAGTGGATATCGAGGCGACCGGTGCGGGGTCGGTCACCACGCGCATCGATGACGTCCCCGCGGATCGGCCGCGCCTGTGCTTCGTCCGCCTGCCGGAACCCGATGCAGATGGCTGCGTGCGGCTCTCCGTCCGCGCCGTGGACCCCCCAACCGAACAGGGGGAGCTGGTGCAGGTGCGAGCGGTCGTCGATGTGCTGCCAGCGCACGGCAAGGGAGACCAGCTCTCGATCACGCGTGGCTCTGCGGACCTGGTGTGCCTGCGGGACGGCTGGCACTGGGCTGAGGACACCGGGGTGTGGATGGCGAGCGAAGAGGCCACACTGCGCATGCGCGCGCGCGGCGACCTGGCTGCAGGCACCAAGGTGTACCTCGATCTGCACGCATTCGACCCGAAGCGGCAGACCGTGACCGCACGCGTCGATGGCCAGGAGGTCCGGATGCACCGGTCCCGTCGCCACGGGCACTATGTGGAGTTACCGCACGGCGCCGCCGACAACGCCGTGATCTCCATCTCGATCGGCGCGAGTCCCCTGATCTCGCCGAGCGCGTCAGGGGCCTCCGGTGACGACCGGCAACTCGGGGCGCTGCTGAGGCGGATCTCCATCGTCCAGCCCCCTGCAGAAACGGATACCCCGTGACCCCAACGAACATGCCAACCCTCGCGCGCGTGCTGACCGACGCCGGCACCTTCCGCGACGCGCCGTTCACCGTCATCGACGTCGGCTGCAGCGGTGGGCTTATCGACATGGCCGACGAGTTCTCCCCGGATCTGCGGGCCGTGGGATTCGACCCCCTCACCAGCGAGGTGACGCGCCTTCAATCGCTGGAGTCCAGATCGGGCGTGGAGTTCGAGGCAGCGTTGGTCGGCGCGGGAGATGCCTACATCGGCGTTCCCCGTGACACGCCCACCATCTTCGGCCGCAGTTCCGCGGCACTGTACTCACGGCTGCACGGCTTCAACCATGCACGCGAGTACTTCAATGCCGGCGAGGAGATCCAGGTCACCGACCGGACGGTCCGCCTGGACGAGTGGCTGGCGGGCCATCCCGATTGGCGCGTGGACTTCCTGAAGGTGGACACCGACGGGGCCGATCTGGATGTGCTGCTGTCGCTCGGCGAGCGCATTGCTGAACCGCTCGCGATGTACATCGAAGTGTCCTTCGATGGTGACCCGGGACCGACGCACAACGTGTTCTCCACCATCTTCGACTTGGTGACCGGTGCGGGGTTCCGCCTGTTCTCGCTGACCCCGACCACCTACGCGCGGGGCGCGTTTCCCCAGCCCTTCGAGTGGGAGATGCCCGCGCAGACCGTGCGCGGGCAGATCATGCAGGCGGATGCACTCTTCTGCCGCGACCTGGCCGTCGAGGGGGACGAGGACCCCTCGCGCATCCTCAAGCTCGCAAGCATCTTCGACCTGATGGACCTGCAGGACTGCGCCGGTGAGCTGCTGGAGGCGCACGCCGATGCCCTGCGTGCAGCAACCGCGGCATCCGGCGACCACATCGCCCGTGCGCTGGCCAGCCGCACCCCCCTCGGCCTGACGCCCGCCGAGAGCAGGCGGGCCTTCGAAGCGGATCCCTCGGTGTTCTTCCCCACCCGTGCCGGTAATGGCGACCTGATACCGGCGGGCTCGGACTCCGCCGTGGGGCGACCGGCTCCTCCGGCAATCTCACCGGGGGGCGCCCCTCTCGAGATCGGAACGGGCGATGGACGCTCGGCGTCGGCGCTGGGCACCGGGTGGTCCGACGCCGAGGAGGCGGGCGCGTGGACATGTCGTCCGCACGCCACGCTGTCGCTCGATATCCCGGGGGTGGCGGCAGGGTGCGTCCTGGAGATCCACCACCGGCGCCTGAGCGCCGACGAGGCATCTCAGACGCTCGCGGTCTCAGTGAATGGCCGGATGCTCGCCGAAGCCGAAGCCGCTCCGGACGGCGCGGCGCGGTTCGTGATGCCCGACCACCTGGCGCCCGGCCCAGCAGAGATCACGATCTATGCATGGCCGCTGCTGAGGCCCGCCGACGTGATAGGGTCAGACGACGAGCGGACGCTCGGCATATGGCTGTCCGCGGTCCGGCTTGCCGGTGCGAATGAGGGCGCCAGCGCGCGCGAATAGGGGCCAAAGCGCGGGGGCCCTGTCAGCCGGACGCAAACAGCCGGACCGAGCGCACCTCCACGACGGCAGGACGGTCGTCGCGCGCGCACGAACGCAGCAGGATCCGCCGGGGGAGCGGGTCGCCTTCAGACACCTGCAGGTTCGCAATGGTCAGGCCGGAAGCCGCCACGTGCTCCGACCACGGTCGGGACTCATCCTCGCCGACGAACGAGAAGCCAACCTGCCCGGCGCGCACCTCGGCCTGAACCTCAACTACAGCACCCGCGTCGAGTTGCAACCTGAGCGGGATGGTTGCGATAAACCACCAGCAGGGGCGATCCGATGACAAGAGCCACCCCGTCGGCATTCGCCGCGCGAGCGCCCCGTCTGCAGGTGCAAGTGCCTGGAGATCGATCATCGCGCACCCGAAGGAGCCGGGACGACATCAGGGAGTAGCGCCACGCGCCAAACGTGAGCCCGGAACTGAATCGGCAACGAGGACACCTTTCGGCGTAGGGTCAAAGTCTGTGGCTACCGACGAGCCGCGTGCGATAAAAACAAGAACCGTCAACAACAGGTGGGGACGCCATGAGTGTTCGTGTGCTCGTGCTCGGTAGCCTGCTTCCGAGCCTCCACTGCTTCCAGTACCTGTGCGAAGAGGTGCCGGACTGCGAGGTCGTAGCTCTTGTTCCGCATCAAAGCCCACCACGGCTGCGCCAAGACCAGGAGAGTGCCCGCTACGCGGAGTCTCAGGGTATTCCAGTGATGGGCCTCGACGGGCTCGAGGGGCTGACGTTTGATCTCGGCCTGAGCTTGATGTTCGATCGCCCGCTCGCGGAGCCCGTCGTAGAGCACCCACCGCGGGGATTCGTCAACATCCACCTTGGGCCCCTTCCGCGGCTTCGCGGGTCGAACAGTGCACTGCATGCCATTCGTCTCGCACCGCTCGACGACATCTGGACGTTCGGAATATCAATGCACTACATGGTGGCCGCGGTTGATCAGGGGCCGGTCATCGACACCATCGAGTTCCCGATCTTTCGCGATGACACGGCAGCGAGCCTTCACTCCCGCGCCGTCGAGAATGTTTTTCCGCTCTTCGCGCGCAACATCCACCAGCTCATCGAGACACCCGGACGGGTGCCCTCGTCAAAGCAGGAAGGGAACTCGTACTTCTTCAGGAAAGGCGAGGTTGACCACCTCGTCGACATCACGGCTGACCCGGCCGAGGTCTTGGCCCAGGTTCGCGCGCTGTCGTTTCCGGGTAGACCACGCCCGTACATCATCGTGGGGGACACTCGCGTATATCTGACTCTTGATGAATCATGAATCAACGAAGAGTCCCGCTGAGTGGATCAGCACCCGGGACCCAGCCCATCCGCCACTTCGGATCATGACGATGCCCTCCGGTCCATCAAGAGCGAAGTGGACGACCTGCTGCCCATGCTCAGGCCGCAATGCCTTCTCCCCGACTAGATCCCCTTGCACGAACGCGCCAATGCCAACAGCACCCGCAAGGACCTCCAGCGCAACCACCCCCCAATACCGAGCTCCGGACCTTCCGAGATCGACGTCGCCGACAGGGTGCAGCACGATTTCGGCGCTGTAGCCCCAAGACTCATCCGACGTCCGAACCATCCACGGTCCATCGCCACTCACAACTGAACCTTGCCATTGGCTCGCCGATTGGACGGCGGCGGTCGTCTCAATCGGGAGCACATCACCCTGGGGCGCATTGAGCGCGGGGCTGATGATGAGACCGGACTGCGGATCGACGTCTGCAACCCGGGCTCGACGGAGAAAATCGCTAAGGCGCGCGTGGGGGCCAAGGGCGTCCTCCGCGGCGCGGCAGTGACCCAAGACCATCTCCGAAGGCGCGCTCATGGCGAAGAGTTGCTCGGCGGCCCACATCTGGATTCCGGCGGCCGATTCCGCGAGAAGGCGCTTGCGGAGTCCTGGCGGAACTGAGGGCGCGACCTCATGCAGAAAGGCTGTCTTGTCCGCAGTCATCTGGGCAAATGCCTCCGGGCGAAAGGACATCGACACCGCCGACCGGAATGCCCTCGAGATCGGCTCGTCCAGACGCAGGAACGCGTCGGCTGGATACTGCAGGCCTAAACGCGCCCACAACTCGTAGTCAGGACATGTCGGCCGGGTCGTTTCATACCGCAACCCCTTCGACCCAAGAACCCTTCGATTAAAGAAGGTTGCAGAAACCGGCCAAGCCACCTCGCATGCAAGATGGCGAAGCACGTCAAACTCGTCAGCTCGGTAATCATCGACGACGACCTCGCCGCCATCGGGACCAACCTCAATGAACTGGGCAAGCCCTACGAGCGCGACAGCATCTGGCTGCGCTTGGAAGGTCCGGATGGCCCAGTCAGTCGCGCCCGGTTCGTAACGTTCATCGGCCGCAAGAATGCCAACGACATCAGCGTTCGTTCGCGCAAGCCCCTTGGCGAGAGCATCAGACAAGTGCCTATCCGGGCCGCTAACGACATCGAGGTTCAAGTCCCGCGAGAAGGAGTTGAGGACGTCCAGCGTTCCATCCGTAGACGCACCATCGACGACGACCACCCGAAACGCCCTATTCGACTGATCGCAGAGTGACTGCAGCGTGCCGGGCAAGATCTCCGCGGCGTTGCGAACCGGAAGGACAATGTCGACTTCAGCGCGCGACATCGGGCGGCGGCGGGGTCAGGAGACCCCGGGCTTGCGCGCCTCCATGTTCAGATTGAAGAGAATGCCTCGCTCCTTTTCCATGTGCGGGAAATAGGCCTGCGAGAAGTCGTCGACATCTGCATGCTCTGTCTCGCGCCAGTCCCACTCCACCGGATTCACAAGCCCAGCCTGTTCCAAGAGCCTCTTGAGGCTCGGAGGGTCATAGGTGGTCCGGTGGTAGACGAAACCACCCTCCCCATCGGGGATTCGCCCGTAGAGCGTCCCCAGGAACCAGTCCAGTGGCAGGCCTGCGCCGTACAGGGACGCGATCGTCCGGAAGTTCGGAACCGATAGCCGCAGGACACCGCCGGGGGCCAGGACACGCCGCCACTCCTCCAAGACCGGGACAACTTCAAACTCATCGAAGTACTCGATGACTTGGCAGGCGTAGATGAGACTGGCCTCGCCATCACCGAACATGTCCAGTCTTCGCAGGTCAGTCACGTGATCAACGTGCGGAAATGAGACTTGGTCGACGTGCACGAAACCCGGGATGAAGCGCTTGCCGCACCCCAAGTGCAACTTGAGGAGGGTCGACGGATCGCCGGTCATAGGCCCCAAGCGCCGTGAGACGGCCCCGACTCCCCGGCCGGCGCCGACCGGTTTCCAATACCGCGATAGCGACCACGCAAGACGTGAGGGATAGGGGCCAGCACCCGCCAGGGGTCGATCACCACAAGGTCCGGCCGAGCCGCTGACCAGTCCACCTGACTCAACTGCGGGAGGGGAAGCGCGACAATGAGCACCGTCGCCTCTGGCAAGCACTCCTGCAGATCCCCGGAAACGATTACGCCCCCCGGCGCCTCCGCGGCTGCGGTTATGAACGCGTTTGGGTCCCAGCCCCGCATCGTCAGGGCCGGATCATCAGCGAGCTGGCCAAGCAGCCACATTCCAAAGCTCTCATCCAGCACATCGGTTCCCGGCTTGTAGGCAAGCCCGGCAACGATCACGGTTTGGTCTCCAGCAGGAATTTCACTCCGTACGACCCCGAGGAGGAACGTGGCGTGGTCATCGTTCGCCCGGTGAACGGCTTCCGGCAGGTCACTCGGAGCACCCACTGCATGCAGGTAGGCGGACAGTGCGTGATTGTCACGTGGCCAACAGGGGCCGCCGTACGGCACCGCGCCGCGGAACAGTCGTTGGCCGTGACGAAACGTAAGCGCCTCGGTGATCGCATCCACATCGGACCCGGGGGTTCGTTCGCAGGCGGCGAGCAGCATGTTTACAAAGGCCACCCGCATGGTTTCGTGGGCATTCGAAGCCAGTTTTGTTATCTCGGCCTCGACTGGCGCCAAGCGGACCACAGGGGTTCTCACCGGAACCATCGTCGAGTGAATCCTGGAGAGCACGTCACCGGAGTGCTCGTCTGCTTCGCCAATAAGCACGAGGTCGGGCTGCACGAACCCCTTTAGGACGTCACCCAAGGCAATGAACGCGGGGTTGTACCCGTAGCCGAGGCGATCCCCGATGCGGCGGCCTACCGAACTCTCGAGGCGGGGAATGATCGTGGACTCACTGGACCCGGGCATCACCGTGCTAACCAGTGAGACGACCGGGTTCCGTTGCGAGTCCTTGAGCGCCGGTCCCATGTCATCAATCGCCCGCAGGACGTAATCCAGCGCGAACCCACCGCCGGGGGCGCTTGGTGTCGGGACGATGACGAAGATGGCATCGGCCTCCTCGACAACGCCGATATCCGTGGTCGCATCAAGGTCATCGGCTGAAAGGGCACGCAACCGTGATTCGATGCCGGGCTCCTGGGTGGCCACTGACCGCGTGCGGATCTCCGCCACGCGTTCGGCGTCCACATCAACGCCGACGACCCGATGGCCAGCGCTGGCAAGAGCCACCGACAGGACCAGTCCCACTTTCCCGAGGCCAACAACTACGAGCTTCATTCGTGCTCCTGAAACGATGTCGGTACCACTGCCGTCAGCCGACGTGAAGTGGGGTCAGACCACACCCCACACTGCAGCAGGTGCGCGGTTTCCGTAAACGCGGACTTCACCGTGCTCCGCATTTGAAACCCGGTCGCGGCCTCGAAACGCGTTCCACGAACGCGATAGTCCCTGAGATCCGGGGCCTTGTCCACGAGGGCAACGGCTACCTCCGGGAAAATCTTCTGGACGATGTCCACGAGGTCGCGCTTGGTGCAGTTCTCGGCCACGACGTTGAACACGGATCCCCTGACTGACGTCATCTCAGCCCGAAGGACGTGTTCGACGGCACGGACGAGGTCGGCCATTGGCAGATAGGGTCGCCAGGCCTCCGGCGCGTAGATGACGAGTTCACGCCCGGCAACCGCCTCCCGGGCAAGTTCGCTCACCAGGAGGTCGAAGCGCATCCGCGGAGAGGGTCCACAGACGGTCCCAAACCGGAGGATGACCGCCGCATCATGCGCCCGACGCACGCGCTCTTCGGCCTCGACCTTCGACTCGGCATACAGGCCGAGGGGACGCAAGGGCGCGTCCTCATCAACGAGCACACCGGGGTCAGACACGCCGTAGTTGCTGCAGGTGCTCGCAAAGACGAATCGCTCGATGCCCGCGGCTGACGCAGCGGCCGCGACCGAGCCCGCTCCCTCGATGTTGATCGCGCGCGTCGTCGCGTGGTCAACCGCACACGCGGCCTCGCCGACCAGCGCGGCGAGGTGCACCACGGCGTCGTTGCCGGGCAGGGTCGCGGCCACAAGCGCACTGTCGGCGACCGACCCCCTGACCAGCCGCACCTCACCGATTCCGATGGCGGGAAGCAGTCCCTCGGCTCCGAGTGGCAGTGGATCGATAACCGTGACCACATGGCCTGCGGCCGCAAGATGCGTGACGAGCGCCGTGCCCACGTACCCACCGCCACCTGTGACAAGGACCCTCACCCGGACACGCCCTCCCGTGGAGGAGCGTCCATCACGCCGCCCGCTGATCGCACAGCCTCAGCAATACGAATGGCGTCGGCCACATCGAGCGCCGTACCGAATGGCAGGAAGACAGCGTGGTCACTCCACCAGTCGGACACAGGAAAGGAGCCTGCGGCAACGTCGGCATAGGCCGGGTGCCGGCCAAGTGTCTGGTACTGGCGGACGGCAAGGATGTTGTCCGACCGCAGTGCCGCAACAAGGGCAGCGGCATCCCTAGCAAAGATGATGTTGTGCAGTGGCGGGGTGCCGCCCGGAACTCCCCAGAGGGCAGGGCCGAGAATGGACCGGAGTGCCTCGTGGACGCCCCGGCGTCGGTCAAGGCGCTGCGCAAGAGCATCAACCTGCGGCTGCCCAAGGGCCGCCTGAAGATCCGTGAAGCGAAGATTCGTACCAACGCCACGGTTCAGGCCCGTGGAGCGCCATTCGAGATCGCCTTGGTCAACCCAGGCCCGCGCACGGTCCACCACCGAGTTGCTTCCCAGAATTGCTCCGCCCTGACCGGTCGTAACGACCTTTGGGACGCTGAACGACGTCGTCGCCACGTCACCAAGAGACCCGGCCTTCAGGCTGCCCGCAACGCTGCCGAGAGCACAAGCCGCATCCTCGATGACTGGAACGCCGCGACGGTGAGCCACCGAGCGAATCTCCTCGAGGGCCGGGCCGACATAGCCGGAGAAGTCGACCATGCACACTGCGCAGCGCCCTGGTACTGAGTCAAGCGCGGCATCAAGCGCGTTCGTATCCATTACGGCCGTTGCGAGATCCACATCTACCGGGCGCACGTGGAATCCTTCCGCGGCGAAGCCGTTGGGGACGGAGATGACCCCATAGGCTGGGATCAAGACCGTATCGCCAGGCACGAGCCCCAATGCCCGCGCTGCGACGCCGAGGGCAACCGTACCGCTGACGGTCGCGACAGCAGCCTCAGTCCCGCACAGCGCTGCCAACGATTCCTCGAAGGCGCTGGTCCGCTTGCCCGGCCCAATGAAGGTGCTTCCCACGACCTCGCCCACCGAATCGGCGCACTCCGGGGGAAGGAGCGGTTCTGCGAGGGGAATCACCTGCGTCATCACCTCAGCACCCGGGTGGGCGCGCTTGCGCAGCAGGCATAACCCGAAGCCCGGCGCTCACGCGAGGAGGTGGGCCGTGTCGCCAACCTCGACGCCGAGGGGCCGATAGGTAACCCGGGCGGCCCAAGCCGCGCCGGCAAGCCGCCTCCACGCGTCGAACACGGCTGCCCCATCGCGGAACGAGAGCAACGGAAGTCCGTCGTACGCGGGGTCATCTCCCACCACCACGATGGCCGCAGCATCGGCAACCGCCGCCTGCACGTCGCCTGCCTGGGTGAACTCCACACCCGAGAGAATGGGGCTGTGTGCCGCATTCGCGATTGGGTCGTGCACCACCACGGTGCGGCCACGGTCGGCAAGTGCCGCCGCCACCTTGGCGCCGGCGCTCTCCTCCACCACGGGGGTGTTGTCCTTGTAGGCAAGGCCCAGCACGGCCACGGTGTCGCCCTCGGACGTCGCCCGGGTGACCGCGTCGGCGATGCGCTCGG
>Ga0181594_10003744_pt1 | contig 13703 bp, 13 predicted proteins | sample 071ome_18_FD_145603 | JGI IMG/M metagenome (GOLD analysis project Ga0181594, IMG submission 145603) | Coastal salt marsh microbial communities from the Groves Creek Marsh, Skidaway Island, Georgia - 071413BT metaG (spades assembly) | ecosystem: Environmental > Aquatic > Marine > Intertidal zone... | reverse complement strand
GTGAGTGTTGCAGTCCGGCCATCGGTTACCTCTATTTTGTGGTCTCAATTGAATTGAGGGTTTTGTGGGTTTTTAGGCGTTGCTCATGGTTGATTGAGAGTTAAGTATAATGATATACCCATCATACAAAACCATGGTGGCGAGCATTTGGCACCGCAAAAATAAACTCTCGGGGAGCTTTTCAATGAATAAGTCAGTGAACCACAAGTATATGCCGCTTTTACTTTCTGCGGCCATTGCAATGCCTAGCATCGCTTATGCCCAGTTGGAGGAGGTCATCGTAACCTCGGAACGGCGGGAGGCCTCCGTTCAGGATGTCCCTGTTGCGGTTAGTGCATTCAACGAAGAGCTGGTGGAGCAGCTGCAGATTGATGATGCGCTCGACTTGATTCATGTCGTACCTAACCTTTTCGGTGGCAATAACACCGGTCTGGGTACCGCCAATATGTATTACCTCAGGGCTCAAGGTAACGATGAATCCATCGCGACTTTTGACCCCCCCGTGGGTACCTATGTGGATGATGTCTACATTACCCGGCAGAACATCAACAACGTTACTTTGTTCGACGTGGAGCGGATTGAGGTGTTGCGTGGGCCCCAAGGCACTCTTTACGGTCGAAATACCACGGGTGGTGCGCTCAGCGTCATTATGAAAAAACCCGGTGAATCCTTCGGAGGATTCGTAGAGGTAGGTGCTGGATCTTACGGTCGCACAGCTCTGCGCGGCAGTGTTGATATCCCGGTGAGCGACACGTTTCTCACAAAGATCTCAGGTTACTGGGTTGAGGATGACGGATATCTTGAGAACCGCCGTGACGGCAAGGATTACAACGATGCGGAACTTTCGGGCATCCGCATAGCGACGCGATGGTTGATATCGGACTCCATGACCTGGGATCTGGCCGTCGATGGCGGCACTACCGAGTTCGCTAATATCCACGGCTTCGTCGACGGCGATGACCGCATTACCACCTCGGGCCTGCCGGGGGGCATGGCTGTTTTCGGCGGCGGCCCAACCAATAAAGCCGACTACGGTAACGAGGTGCAGACGTTTAATATCACTTCTAACTTGTCCTGGGATGCTTGGGGTGGCACTGCCAACTTCATCTTGGGCAATCGTCAGATCGACCACGACTTTCTCTTAAACTTCCCGTTCAATGAGGCGCTGCCAGACTTCTATGTCATCGACAATATAGGCGAGCACGACATGTTCTCGGCAGAGCTAAAATGGTCTGGAGATATCCTAGATGGCCGCGCATTCTTGCAGACCGGTGTGTACTACATGGATGAGGAGAACACCACCGATTTCCGCGACTACCTCGATTTCGCGTTTTTAGGTGCTCCCGTGCCGCCTTCGTCGCTGTACTTTAATATTGCTGATCGCGTGATGGACAACACGACGGAAAGTTTTGCTGTCTATGCTCAGGCGGATATCAAGGTGGGTGAGGACGGCACGTTGACTTTGGGCGTGCGCTATACCGATGAAGAAAAGGAAGTCGATTTCAGCGGATCAGTGAATTCGGCGGCTATGGTGGCAGCGGGTATTCCCCTCTCTCAGAAAGAAGACGAATTCACACCGAGAATCGCTTACGCGCATCGATTCACCGACAACCTGATGATGTACGCATCCGCCACTAACGGGTTCAAGTCAGGTGGCTGGAACGCTCGAGGCTCCAGCTCCACTGAGTTGCAAGCATTCGGGCCCGAGACGATCTGGTCCTACGAGCTGGGTATGCGCGCTGATTGGATGGATGGCCGGTTGCGAACCAACATCACGGCGTTCTACTCAGACCTTGAGGATTTGCAGACGACGTCTGCGACCCCTGATGGCCAGTTCTTGACCACTAACGCTGGCGGCCTTGAGGTGCCTGGTATCGAGGTTGAAATCACTGCATTACCAACGGATAACTGGAACATCTTTGCTTCAATGGGTTGGCAAAATGCCGAGTATCAGGACTTGCCCGGAGGGTGTGTTGTGCCAAACGCCGACCTGGCAGCTTATGATGCCAACTGCAATGTTGCAGAGCCCAAGCGTAGCCCTCACCAGACCTATACCTTGGGCACTGCGGTCGATTTCTCTTTGGGCGGGCTGACGATCACACCTAACATCATGTTCCGCTACATTGGCGCTCAGTTCCCCGGTACCCGGAGTCTGGGTTACAACGAGTCGGTAACGCTGATGAATGCGGGCGTAAAAGTCGCGTTGCCCAATGATCGATGGGAGTTGAACCTCGAGTGCAAGAACTGTGGGGATAAGGTTTACAACCAATCCATCCTGTTTACGCCCTATTTCAACTTACCGCAGACCTACATGGCGAGTTTGAGATACCGCTTTGGCGAATAATTAGATCTGCCGTGCGGCGCGGTAGGCCGCTGTTGCTGATCCAAAATAAAACCCCGTTTGGCTCGAGCTGAACGGGTTTTTTTTGGCAAGTTGGCGCCAGTAATAGCCGGTCAACGGTGCCCGGGGGCTCTGGCAGGCGAGTGGAGAAATGAACAGCACCGCGCATGTTTTGGCATCGGATACCCTGCGCCAAACTGCGCGATACGTCAGTGCATTTCTTCGCCCCCGCTCACATTGATCGCCTCTCCCGTGATAAAGCTGGCATCTTCAGACGCCAAAAAGGCGCACATGGCTGCGGTGTCAGTTGCCTGACCAATACGCTGTAGCGGGATGCGTGCGGCCATATCTCGGAGATACTCTGCTTCCGATACTCCTTTAAACGCCGAGAAATAGGCGTTTTGCGCGCTCCCCAACCCGGTTGTCACGTGATTGGGGCATACTGCATTTACGGTAATGCCAGCGGCCCCGTAGTCGATGGCGGCAGTGCGGGTGAGACCAATCACGCCATGTTTCGCGGCGCAGTATGGCGCCATATGCGGAAAGCCTGATTTCGCTGCCTGACTGGCGATATTGATAATTCGGCCGCCTTTGCCGGCCGCCTCCATGTGACGAGCGGCAGCTTGGGAGCAGAGAAATACGCCGCTTAAGGTCACATCAATCACCAGATTCCACTCTTGCGGTGTGACGTCTCGAGAATGCTTCATCACAAAGCCAATCCCCGCGTTGTTAACCAGCACATCAACGCGCCCAAAGGTTTCCAAAACGGTGGCGAACAGTTCGTTGACTGAATCCGGTGATCGGACATCGCAGGGAGTCCACAATACGTCTGCGCCTTCTGCTTTCAGCGCATCTGCGACAGACTGCATGTCGGCCGTATCGGCCAGATGATCTGTTGCCGGGCTACCAATATCGGTCACCACCACCCGGTAGCCGTCCTGTGCAAAGCGTCTCAGGATGGCCTCTCCAAGGCCGCCGTGGCGGCCTGAGCCCGTGCAGATAGCAACTTTTTTTGTGTCGTTCATGGATCGCAGCTCCTTACCGGTGGCGAAGATCGTCTGCATAAACGCGTCGGCTCACGCGAGGCCCGGCGCTTTGCGACGCGATGGTGGTCGAGAAATTCAATGCGTGGATAGATCCCTATGTTTGCAACATACCAGCACGCAACAAATCCCCCTAGCTTCTGCTGTCCGACGCCGATAAGCCGCGCGTAAATAGCGGTCCACCGTTAACTTGCGGGGGTATGCGGCGGCTGGAGTGCCGCGAATACGATCTCAGGACGCAAAAACCTCACAGCACGACTCTGAGACCCAGTGCCGCATTGACAAAAAGTCCCAGCCAGATCAGCCAGACAAAGCGGCGAGCGGCTCCCATGTGAGTTGCCATGGCGTGATTGCTCTCATCGCTGGCGCCCTGTTGGAGCATCTGAGCGTAGGCAACCGCAAAGGGTTTGAGGGCGAATCTGACAGCGATGCCGCTCGCAACCAGCGCCGCGAAAATAGCGATTTTTAGCGCCATCCAGGCAGGCAAGCCGGCCGATGTGCCGAGCAGGCCTGCCGCCAGTAGCGTGGCGGCGATGCCAAAGCGCAAACCTAAATCCCACAGCGTCAGCGCCGGCCATCGCTGCCCGGCGGTGCTGTGGATGACAGCAATCAAGCTGATCCAGAGCGATACAACAATCCACCCAACGGCTGCGAGGGTGTCGGGCAACAGCCCTGGCCAGCGCAACGCCGCGAGATGACACCCGGTACCCAACATGACTGGCATGGCAAGCCGGGGACCCATATCGCACGCCATCAGTATGCTAAAGGCAGTCTGCCGCGCCTCCACGCCGAGTTCGCTTCGCAAAACGTAGCGACTGGAGAGATAAGTCCCGAGATCACCCCCCAGCCAATAGACCAACCCGAGAACATGGGCATACAACAGCAGGGTATACATAGGGCGCTCTCCTCAGTGCAGCGGGTTACCGAAAGCGGGGCCCAGTCGCCGATGGCGCTATCGTAGAAATCACGGTGTATCCGTGATGCTGATTTCAGTTAATTCATAGTGGGTCTGCATATAGCCCTCTGCCCGGGCCCGCAGTAAGAGATAGTCGTCATCAGCAGTGCACCACACATCATAGGGGGGATGCTCCTCCGGTAGGTTTCCTGCAGTGCCGGCCACCTGAAAATGCCTTGCCCGAAAGCTTCCCGCCGCCACGCTAATGTCTTCTTCGCCAACGTAGACCAAGTCAAAGTCCGTCACAAAAAAGAACGGGCCGGTGGCGCCCCGGTGATCCGGCGAGGTCAGGAAAATATTTTTCAGCGAGTGAACGCCGGGTCCCTGCTCAAGTGGATACAGTCTCATCAACAAAGCGTCCCCGACGATTGGGTGGCTTTGCAGCCAACCTACCTGCCCATCGGTGTCGATTTCCTGGCTGATACGGCCATCCCGGGCATTGAAAGTCTCACATTCGGCATAGCCTTTGGCAAAGCGCATCCAACCGGAGCCCTCGAACTTGCCGCCCACCGATATCCTCACTGAGCAGTCGATGGGACTGGAGTCTGCATGCCTTAGTGCGAGGCAGACATCCCGCGTTACCTTGGGGGGGTCATCGATTTCACAGTGGGCAAGTAGAACGTCTGTTCCGTCGGGCTGGCAGCTCAGCGTGAACATTTCCCGACCACGAACGTCACCCTCTCGCTCGGGTTTGCGACTGGTGTATTCGATTGTGCCTCGGATAAGCTTGTGGCCCATGATGCCCCCTGCGGCGCTCAAGCGCGTGGCCTGCGTCTCCAGACCACGCTATGTATTAATGATATGTTTTTATATCATGCTGCTTCGCGCAGCCGCAAAACAGGAACTCCTATGGAAACCAGCGATCTCACCGCGCGGCAGATTTACCAGCAGATCAAGGACAACCCGAGCAGGGCACGCTTTGGTTTTGGCAAAAAAGCTATCCTGGTGAACATTGATCTGCAAAAAGCCTACACCCGCACGGATTTGTTCAAGACCGCGTACGAGACAGACCCCAGGCAACTCGATTACGTTAATCAGCTTTCCGCCGCCTTTAGGGCGCTCGGCTGGCCGGTTGTTTGGACCCATGTTGCCTATATGGAATCGGGGGAGGATTGCGGTATCTGGGGTACGCGAACAGACACACCAGACTCACTGCAGAACATCAAGTTTGATTCTGAACGATCTGAATTCGATGAGCGTCTGGAGATCGACCATGAGCGCGATGTTATCTACTGTAAAAAAATGCCCTCAGCTTTTTTTGAGACCGCGCTGCAGTCGCTGTGTGTCTGGCATCAAGTCGACACCCTTGTCATGACGGGCGGATCGACCAGTGGCTGTATTCGCGCCACGGCAGTGGACTCGCTATCTCGGGGATATCGCACCATCGTTCCCGAGGAATGTGTCGCCGACAAGCACGAGAGCTATCACTTCGCGAACCTGACCGATCTGGCCATCAAATATGCCGATGTAGTGGCAGTGGCAGAAGTGCTCGATTGGCTCTCGCAGCACCGCTGAGCATGACTGAAGTTCATCAGAGCGCCGAGCTCGATCTCTACGATTACGCGCCCTACGAGGGGCGACCAAAATTAGAATGGCCCGGCGGGGCGCGCCTTGCTTTTTGGGTTGCACCCAACATCGAATTTTACGAACTGGACCCGCCGAATAATCCACACCGTAAGCCCTGGCCCCATCCTTACCCACCCGTACCCGGTTACAGCATCCGCGACTATGGCAATCGCGTGGGGCATCAGCGGCAGATGGCGCTACTTGATCAATATGGTATTCGCGGGTCGATCAGTCTTTCGGCAGCACTGTGCGACCACCATCCTGAAATCATTGCGCTGTGCGCTGAGCGCGACTGGGAGTTCTTCAGTCACGGTATCTACAACACCCGCTACACCTACGGCCTGACCGAAGATCAAGAGCGGGAGATGATTGAAGATGCCATGGCAACGATCGAGCACGCGTGCGGTCAGCGACCTGCGGGGTATCTGGCGCCGGCGCTATCACACTCAAACCATACGATTGATCTCTTTGCCGAGGCGGGCGGCATCTATACCTGTGATTTGTTTCACGACGACCAGCCCACCCGGGTCAAAACCCGCAGTGGCAAGCCCTTTGTTTCGATTCCCTACTCGCTGGAGCTCAACGACACCATCGCCTATGTGGTGCAAAAGATGGAGCCACGCCGCTACGGTGAGATTATTAGGCGCGCTTTTGATGAGCTCTATGAGGAGGGCGCCGAGAGCGGAACGGTGATGTGTATTCCCACCCACAATTATCAGGTGAGTTGTCCGCACAGGCTGCGAGCACTGGAAGAAGCGCTGGAATACATCACAGGGCATTCGGATGTGTGGGTCACCACCGGCAGGGAGATCGCCGAGTATTCGCTCTCCCATCTTCAGGAGCAGATCGGTGGTGGTCCGGGGCAGTTGACGTGAGTAACAAACCGCTCGATTACCCGCAACGCCGTTACGGCATGGACCACGACCGCTATGCGTGGTCGATGCTGCAGGACCGTGAGCCCATCACCTGGCCAGAGGGCAAACCGCTGGCACTGTGGATCAACATCTCGGTGCAACACTTCCCGTTATCCGGAGAAAAGCCCGCAGTCGTCCCGCCCGGCGCACTGACCATGCCCTATCCCGATCTCAGGCATTACACCCTCAGGGACTACGGCAACCGAGTGGGGATCTATCGGCTGCTCAAGCTGATGGCGGAGTACGACGCGCAACCCTCGCTGGCGATCTCCGGCGCGCTCGCCACGCGTTACCCGCAGTTATTGGAGCGTCTTGCCCAAACGCCTTATGAATGGCTGGGCCATGGTTGGAACATGCTCTGCATGCACGCCGGCGAGGTGGATGCCGATACCGAGGCTGGCTGGATCGCAGACTCGCGCCGGGCGCTCGAGCAGTTCACCGATCAACCCATCACAGGCTGGTTGAGCCCCGGGCGTATCCAGACAGCCAATACACCTGAGCTGTTACTCAAGAATGGGTTTACTTACCAATGTGACTGGGTGAACGACGAACTGCCCTATACCTTCAAGACCGCTGAGGGTGATATGACCTGCCTGCCTTCGTGCCTGGAGCTCGATGACGTCTTTGTGTTAACCCAAAACCTGCACAGCGAGGACAGTTTTGCCCAACAGGTGATCGACGCGACGGATTTGCTCATTGACGAAGGCCGCGCTCAGGGTGGGCGCCTGTTGGCGCTGAACTTTCACCCTTGGCTGGTCGGTCAGCCGCATCGTGTTCGCACGGTCCGGGAGATTCTCGCAGCGGTACTCAGGGACCGGGGGGAGGCCGTCTGGCACGCGCCCCCCGCGGCGATCCTCAAAGCGGCAAGCGGCTAGTGACTGCGCGGGTGCTAAATTGCCTTGGTCGCGCCAAAGAAAGCGACTGAGGCAATGGTCACCCAATAGAAGTACGCCAGCTTTTTGCCAAAGGCGAGGCTCTTCTCCAACTGGTTCTCGGCTTCCTGATTCGGGCCCTCGGCCAGTACGCGAAACAGGGTGGTCCACTCTCGCATAATAAAGCGCAGCTTCAGGCCAATCATCAGCGTCACGCTGTAGAGCAGGATCTTGATCGAGAACCAATACTGCATGGGTCCTACGTTGAATGGGCCATAACCCAGCAGGGAACTGATGGAGGAGATTACCAAGAGCGGAATGAGGATAAAGCGGACTTTCTCATCCCACAGAGTGAGCTGAATACCCCGATCGGTCTCGCGAAAGACGTAGGCAGAAATACAGAGGCTTAGCCATAAGATGGCAAGCACCCAGACCGCCACCAAAAATCCGCCGCCATAGGGTTGGACGCCCCAGATGTGTCCCATGTGCAGGCCGAGGGGCAATAAACTGATAATACCGATGCGCGCGAGAATATCGATGTGGTAAGCGGTCTGCATGTGCCGCCGGCGCTCGTCCATCGACAGCTCACGATTGATTACATGGGTCGAGGTGTTAAATACGCCCCACTCACCGCCCAGCCAGTACACCATGGCGATAATGTGTAACCAGCGCAGCACTGCCAGCTCCGTAATACCCATCAGTCTGCCCCCACAGATTAAAGATATAACAATAGCTCAAAATGCCCGACAGAGGCAGTCAAGGGTGATGAGTGGGCCTGATCGACGCGTGAGAGAATGATACTCCGCCCCAAAAGACCTACTTTGATATATCATTAAGCGTTACGGGACAGGCTGACTGGGTAGACGCGCTTATGGAACCATTTTTTGGCCCGCATCTGATGGGTCAGTTATCTAAGCAATCGCCGACTCCCTTGTATCATCAGCTATTCAGTGTATTGAAGTCACGCATTCTTGATGGAACGCTGCTTTACGGTACCCGCTTGCCACCCGAGGAGCAGTTGGCCGATCTGTTCCAGGTATCGCGTATTACAGCCAAGCGGGCTATGGATGATTTAGCCAAAGAGCATCTGGTCGAGCGTAGGCGTGGTAGGGGCACCCATGTCATTTACCAATACAGCCCCCGACCGGTTTACGCACCGTTGACGGGTATGCTTCAGGAAATTGAGAGTATGGCGCGAAACTCTGAGGCCCATGTGCTTGATTACGGTATGCGTATCCCGCCGCAGCCCATTCGATCGGATTTAAGGCTGGGGGATGGCGAGACGGCTTTACATCTGCTCAGAGTGCGAGAGCGCGATGGGTTAAAGTTCGGTCATTACACCAGTTGGACTGCGGGTGTGAGCATGCCTGCTGACCCAGCAATTTTTAAAAATACACCGCGCCTCAGTTATTTTCGCGAGCAAGGACTGGAGGTGAGCCATGTAGCGCAGACACTGTCTGCAGTGGCCGCTGATGAGTCGGTTGCCCGCACCCTAGGTGTGGCTGAGGGAAGCCCTTTGCTGAGTCTGACCCGGCGCTCTTACAAAAAGATTGGTGTCGAGAGCGAGCAGATTATGGATTTTCTGGAAGTGCGCTATAACCCCGAACATTTCCAGTATTCGATGGATCTGACGCTGGACTGACGTCTCAGATCAGGTCGGCCTTTTTGAGCTCGGCAATAACCCTAGCCTGTTGTTCCAAAAAGTGGGACCGATCGGGCTTAATAACGTCTCCCGCCTCGTCGATCAGATTGTCCGCGGGATAAAAATTCGGCTGATCATAGGTTGAGCGAAACAAAGACAGGCGCTGCCTGGCAATAAGATTGGTCATGGCGGGTTTGGCGCGGGCTTCCCGCAGTCGCTCAATATCAATGACGGCGTGAGCAACCATAGACTCCCCGGTGTAGGCCTCGGTCAATAGGTGACCCTTGTAATCAACCACCTGCGAATGTCCCTGTGTCGAGTGCTGCGGCACCGGCGAGTTAAGGATTGCGGAGGTATTACTGGATACGACATAGCACATGTTCTCGTAAGCGCGCGCGCATTTGGCAATATTTTTAGGGGTGGGTCGGGGACTGCCGACTTCGCTGGAGGAGTGCAGCAGGACTTCGGCGCCCCTGGTGGCGAGTGACCGTGCGATCTCAGGATACAAAATTTCTTCCGAGGCCACGCAGGCCAGACGCCCAAGCGGCGTATCGACTACTGGGAAAAGGCCATCCTTTCCGTATACCTCCAGATATCGAGACAGGACGTCGTGGGGTGTTGGCGCAAACATCGAAATCAAGCGGCGGTAGCGCAATATCACCTCACCCTCGTCATCGATAATAAAGCTGGTTTGGAAATAGAGATCAGGGAAGTGGGGGTCCAGCTCATACGCATTCCCAGAGAGATATATGCCACGGCTGCGAGCAATCTCCCCAAGGCGTTGATACTCTGGGCCGTCCATCTCGAGACAGGCTTTAGACCGCCACGTATCGATACTCTCGCCCATCGGGAAGCCGGTCAAAAAGTATTCCGGTAGCACCACCAATTTTAAGGTGTCGCCACTGAAAGTGCTGATAAAGCCCTTGCTGCCTGCGATGAGCGCGTCCACTCGCTCCAGCGCGGCCGACATTGCCTCCTGCACAGCAGCGCGATCTGGCAGGTGGTTGACTGCGGAGCAGTCCATTTGCAATGCCAATGCTGAATAAGTGCCCATCCGGCGCTACTCCAGAACCGTTTGCTGCACGCCTTCAACTAGTATCACCCGAAACTCGCCGGTGCCTTCCCGCAGTGGTTTGGCTGCAGCGTATTCATCGCTCCCCCAAAAGGTTCTGGCTTGCTGGGCGGAGGGCCAGCGGTGCATGACCACGCGGGATGCACCCCAATCGCCCTCGAGGGATTCTTGCTCTCCACCCAAAACCAGGTATTCGCCACCATACTGGGCGACAATGCCGGGGACCTTCTGTGCGTAGGCGCTGAACTTTGCGGGATCATGGACGATTGCTTCGACAATGATGTAAGCAGTCATACGGGTCTCTTTGCCCTAGTGGTCTGGGTTGCGGAAAACCGGGAAAATATATCACGCCCCAGCCATTGCATGATTCAGCTTTCGGGTGCATCGCGGCATATCACAAGCAGTGGATGACAGCATGAGCGCGACGGTGCCGTCCCTTTCCTGACCTTACCGGTGTCTCAATACCATGGCCATGACTGTCCCATGATTAAGAAAGGCCCAGCACGCCCGGGTTCATAATGCCGTCAGGATCGAGCGCAGTCTTTACGCTGCTGATGAGTGCCTCGGCCGGAGCTTTCAGTGCCTGCCGATAGTGATAAGCCTTGCCTAATTGCAGGTGACTGGCGCCCTCGGATGACAGCACATCCACCACTTCGCTCTTGATCTTATGGACTGCCTCCCAGGCGTCGGGTACCGCATCGAACTGGTTGATGCGTGCGAGGTGCTCGGGTTCCAAACTGTGTTTATGCAGCGCATTGAGCGCGTCGGGCCAAAAAAAGACGGGCTCCAGTACGGTGATTTGCTCGCTGACGACGGCGATGAGGTAGCCGGTCTCAATGGCATACTTTTCCAGCACCTCCCGATTTCGCTCATAAACCGCCTCTATCGCTGCTAATACCTGCTCACCTCTGGAGTGGGGAACGAGCCCATGTACAGGCAACCAGCGTTCACCTTCTGCCCCGACCATGTTGTTGACGGGCCCAAAGGGGTTGGCGGCCATGATGCGAGGAATGCTGTCGGGTAGCTCTTGACCGCCCTCAGCTTCGCAGATCGCGCGGATGCGCTGTGTCTGATGCGTGGCCTCAGCATCGGTTCGCCCTTCGCTAATGGAAAACATGCCCCACTGCACCTCATCCATAAAGCGCCGGCCCGCCAGTGCAATTTTCGCACCTTGTTTTACCTTGTTGACAATGCCGGCCTCAGCCTGAATTACACCCGAAAGTTGTTGCGCATCGGCAGTGAGGCTGGCGCGTTTCATGCGCTGATGTTGAAGATAGGGGTCAAAGCCAAAACATTCGGTGGTCAGCGACTCTCTGGAAATTTGCGCCATCGCGCGGAGCATGGGTCCGGAGTCGGTAAACGCAAAGCTGGTATAACCCCGGGCACCGGGCAGCGGCACTAATGGCAAGGTGATGCGCACTTTTATACCCAGCGCTCCGCAGTCGCCGAGAAACAAGCCTGTTAAGTCTGGGCCGAAGTGGCGCATAAAGGGCGTACCATTGATTTGGCTGGCTGCGCCTGTTTCGATGAGGTCACCTGTACCAGTTACCGCGCTGATCGAGAGTACGTTGTCGGCTGCCGTTCCGCGCTGGCCACTGCCCCAGAAAATACTGTTCTGAGAGACGCCGCCGCCAACGGTGGCGTAGCGGCCTGACAGTGTGCCCCAGTAGGGCGTCCGGACTCCCAGCGGTGTGAGGTGCTCGTGGAGCTTCTGCCAATTGCACCCTGCCTCGACGGTGACGTAGCGGTCTTGCAGATTAACCTCGACGATGCTGTCCATCGAAGTCATGTCGATGAGGATGCTCTCTGGGGCGGCGGCAAGGTAGCCACTGGTGTAACTCATTCCCCCGCCGCGCGTGACGATGGGGGTACCGCGCTCCCTGCACACTGCAACAAGGGTCTGTACCTCTTCGATGCACCGGGGTCTGACCACGGCGCCAATAGGCGGACCAATGGTAAAGACGTCCTGCGAGTACAGCGCCAACTGCTCTGGGGCCGTATCGACGATCTCTGCCGGGAGCAGTTGGGTTACCTGACTGACTACAGCGTTCACTGAGCGCCTCCTTATTGCGCTTGAGGCTGCCCGCTTTGGGGCCGGCCCAACAGAAAAAGAGTAGCAGACGTTCGAAGTAAATGCCCACCGGTGACGGCCTCACTTTGGCTGTATGATCATACCGATTCATTGCGCAGGGCGAGAAATGCGACGGAAAGGGTTTTCTCATGTGGTGATTAACACCGCCCATGCCGCCACCCTCGGTGGCTTTTTCGCAGCCTTGGGCTGGCGGCTTCAGGAAGAGGCGTTGGATGAGGTCGCGGCGGCCTTCTGGGGCGTTTCCAATAATCCAGGGGTGCTATATCGCTGCATGGCTCCCCAGGAGGGGTCCGAGGTGATTCTCCTGCCGGCATCTGATACCGCGCCCGTCTTGCGACCCCTGACTTGCCCGGTCCGTCAACCCGGAGGAATCTTTGACATCAATATGCGCACGAACGACAGCGACTGGGCCTGCCAATTTCTCGCCGCGCACGGATGGCGTGAGTTGGTAACGCCCGTGGCGTGGCAGTTTGGTGCGGTAGAGACCAAGGAAGGTCTCTTTATTCAGGATGACGGTATTGTGCTGGCGGTGATGCAACGATTACATCCTCCTCTAGAGGGGGTCGAGTTCGATCGCATGAGCGACATTTTTAACAGTACACAGATGGTGACCAGCGTCGAGCGCACGTTGGCATTTTTGAAGCTATTTGGCTTTACCCAGTTTGTTGATCATCGCGGCCCGCTGCCGGGAGATGGCGCGAAAGTGTTGCAGCTGGAGGACCAGCCGGCGAAGACTGCCCACGTGCGATTGAGCATCGCACACCCGGGCGCTGTAATGGATGGCTCAATCGAACTCATCGACGTGCCGGGTCATCCATTACCCCCCATTGACGTTGCCGCGCTGGGTGGTCGTGGATTGAGAGCGCTTTGTATTCCTCTTGATGATTTAAAGGACGGCTATGAACGCTTCTTGCAGAGCGAGTGGTCGGACAGGCTGATCCACCCGTTGAGCCATCGCGATCTGCCGGGGGCTCTGAATACTGATAGTTTCTCGGTGTCTGCCCCCGATGGCGGACGGATAGATTTTTATCAAGGGCGCGTCTGAGTATCCCTTTATGTTGAAATCGATTTTCATGGTTTGGGTGCTGTCCCAGAATCTGGCCATTTCACAGGAGGCCTACGAGCAGTACCTGGGTTATCGCGCGTCGGATCAGGGGTTGGTTGATGACAAGGTGGCGTTGGCCATTGGGCGACCCGAGCTGGCGG
>Ga0181594_10003737_pt1 | contig 13711 bp, 14 predicted proteins | sample 071ome_18_FD_145603 | JGI IMG/M metagenome (GOLD analysis project Ga0181594, IMG submission 145603) | Coastal salt marsh microbial communities from the Groves Creek Marsh, Skidaway Island, Georgia - 071413BT metaG (spades assembly) | ecosystem: Environmental > Aquatic > Marine > Intertidal zone... | reverse complement strand
AACCCCATACACCACAACGATTTTTGGAAACAAGAAAATGAAAGAGCGACGCTCGTTTAACTTGCAATTCGCCGCCACATGCTTCCATTCTGCTTCCAGAATTACGGTGGCCAGTTGGAATGAAGCTCACCAAACGCACCGTCGACTCCCTCCCCGCCAAAACGAAGGACTACTTCGTCTGGGATGACGAACTGAAGGGCTTCGGGTTACGCATCCTGCCCTCGGGTCGGCGCACCTTCCTCGTTCAATACCGCCAAGGCGGACGCACCCGACGCGTGAAGATCGGCCGCTATGGTAATGTCACTCCCGACGAGGCCCGGAAACGGGCTAAGGAATTGCTCGGCGATGTTGCGGGTGGGTCGAATCCCGCCGAATCGATCGCGACGTACAGGAAGGCCCTCACGATCTCCAGCCTGTGTGATCGCTTCATGAAGGAACACGTCGCGGTTCACTGCAAGCCGACAACCGAACGCGAATACCGTCGCTCCGGCGACATCTTCATTAAGCCGCGCTTCGGTGCGCTCAAGATCAATGACCTCAAGCGCGCCGATGTCGCAAAGCTGCATCATGACTTGCGCCACAAGCCCACCCAGGCGAACCGCACGCTCGGCGTCTTGTCCAAGATGTTCAATCTGGCCGAGCTCTGGGGATTGCGCGACGAAGGCACGAACCCTACCCGCCTCATCAAGAAATACCCCGAGCGTCGTGTTGAGCGCTTCCTGTCGCCCGCCGAGATCAGGCGGCTGAATGAAGTTCTCAATGCCTGCGAGGCAGACGGCTCGGAGTCAGCAGCAGCCTGCAACGCGTTCCGTCTGCTGCAGCTCACGGGCTGCCGTCTTTCGGAGATCCAGACGCTGCAATGGGCCGACATCCGCCCCGAGTACATCCACCTGCGGGACTCTAAGACAGGTGCTCGCAAGGTGCCTCTTTCGAGTGCCTGCAAGATCGTCTTGAGCCAGATCGACCGTGACGCCGAAAACCCGTACGTGATCGTGGGCCAGATCGAAGGCCATCACATTACCGACCTGCAAAAACCCTGGCGGCGGATCCGTAAGAAGGCTGACCTCGAAGACGTACGTATTCATGATCTGCGGCACACATTCGCGTCGATCGCCGTCATGGGCGGCAAAAGTCTTCCAGAGGTCGCCAAGCTTCTCGGGCACACGCAGATCCAGACCACGGCCCGCTACGCCCACCTGGCTGATGACGCGATCAAGCGAGCAAGCGAAGACGTGGGGCTGGAGATCGGTGCTGCGATGGGCTTAAGTCCTACGCAACCCAAGTTGACGGTCGTCTAGCAAGACTTTGCCGCGGTCTGCGGACATTGGCAGTCTAGCGCGGATCGGCGTGGCTGATAGGATACCGCTCATGCGCTGGACACCCGTTGTCATCCTCCTCATTGCGATCGCTATCGCGGTCATCGTCGCACGCGGGCTTCCCGAAGATCACAGCGCGTCCGGCGACAATGTCGAGCGGACAGAATCCCCTACAGATGATGCCGTGCGCGCGGCTGCTCCCGCACGCGAGAGCGAATAGCCAACCTCGCCTGGGTCGAACATGGCTCGGCATAAGCCCAAGTTTGGTTACCGACCGCGCCACCCTCTGAGCCGGGACGGCATCACCGTCTATTCGGACAAGGACATTGAAGCTCTCGTGCAGGAGCATGGGATCCTGACCTGTGCCCCGAAAACTGGTCCAGGATGAATGAGAGAGTCCGGCTAATCTGACCTTGCAAGGAGGAAGAGATGAGCCGGAAACGTTACACACCAGAAGAGATTATCGGGAAGCTGCGTGAAGCCGAGGTTCGGCTGTCGCAGGGCTAGAAGATCGGCGTGATCTGCCGTGCGCTGGGGTTATCGGAGCAGAGCTACTATCGCTGGCGTCGCGAGTATGGCGGCCTGAAGGTCGACCAGGCGAAGCGCCTGAGGGACTTCCCGCACGCCGCCGGGATGCGGTTGATCACATACAGGTCCGGCTCGACGTATCGCAGCGTCGGGCGTGCCAGGTGATTGGCCAACATCGTTCGACGCAACGTCTGCGTCCGACCCTGCGTGATGACGAAGCGGCCCTGACGGCTGCGATCGTTACGCTGGCATCCAAGTATGGCCGCTATGGCTATCGACGGATCACAGCACTGCTGCGATCTGAGGGCTGGGACGTGAACGTCAAGCGTGTCTGGCGGATCTGGCGGCGTGAGGGGCTGAAGGTGCCAACGAAACAGCCGAAACGCGGGCGGCTATGGCTCAACGACGGATCGTGCATCCGTCTGCGACCGGTCAGGCGCAACCATGTCTGGGCCTATGACTTCGTACAGGATCGCACGCATGACGGTCGAACGATCCGCTTGCTCACCGTGATCGATGAGTTTACCCGCGAGTGCCTGGCGATCGAGGTTGCGCGCAGCCTGCGTCATGACGATGTCCTGCATGTTCTGGCAGACCTGTTTGCCCGGCATGGCCCACCGGATCACATCCGTTCCGACAATGGCAGTGAGTTCACCGCGATCGCGGTGCGGGAATGGCTGCCGCGGGTTGGCGTGAAGACATTGTTCATCGAACCGGGCAGCCCATGGGAGAACGGTTACAACGAGAGCTTCAACGGCAAGCTCAGGGACGAGATGCTCAACGGCGAGATCTTCTACACGTTGCAAGAGGCGAAGGTACTGATCGAGCGTTGGCGCCGGAATTACAACACCATCAGGCCGCACAGTTCTCTGGGCTACAGACCGCCCGCACCGGTCACGATCTTGCCGCCTATGGCCAAATCGCCTTACCCTCAAACCGTCCGGGCTCTCTCATAGAAACTGGACCACTGATCTGGGGCAGGTCAAGGACAATGAGATAGATGACGGCATTGAAGGCGTTCGCCCGGCCGCGGTCGTTGATTCGGCTCAATTGCAGGACAGGGGTGATCGGCTTCCCAAGGGACCACCGCCCGTCGCGTTTTTCGGTTACCAACCCCCGCGCCGGTCGCGGTAGGAGCATCGCTCGTGATGACGGGAGGCGCATCGATGGACCGGGATTACGTGACGATCAATCGAGATATTTGGGACGCCGAGGCCGCGCATTGGGTGGCAATGGGGGCGCAGCGTTGGGCGCTTGACGCGCTGATCTGGGGGAACTGGGGGCGGCGGAGGCCTCGCTGAACCTGTTGCCGGCAGACCTGGCGGGCAAAGACGCGATCGAGTTGGGCTGTGGCACGGGCTACGTGTCGGGCTGGATGGCACGACGCGGGGCGCGGGTGACGGGCATCGATATCTCGGCCGGGCAACTCGCCACCGCGCGGCAATTGGCCGACCAGCACGGCGCCGACATTACGTTTATCGAGGGCAATGCCGAGGCGACGGGGCTTGCCGAGGCATCGTTCGATTTTGCGATTTCGGAATACGGCGCGGCTATTTGGTGTCAGCCCGAAACGTGGCTGCGCGAGGCGTGGCGCTTGTTGCGCCCCGGCGGGCGGTTGGTGTTTCTAGGCAACCATCCCTTAGTGCTGTTGTGTTCGCCGCTGAACGGTGCGCCGTGCGATTTGACGCTGCATCGCCCCTATCGCGACATGTGGGGGGCCGATTGGACCCAGGTCGAATTCGACCCCACCGGGGTGTGCTTTAACTTGACGATGTCAGGGTGGATGGCGGTGTTCTTGGAGATCGGGTTCCGCGTGACGAACTATCAAGAGATCTTCATTCCCGATCACCAAACCGAAACGAGCGCGAGTGTGCCGGCGGAATGGGGTAAGAAGTATCCCGTGGAACAGGTTTGGCATCTGGAAAAGCCGGCCTAACAGCGACGCCCCACGAAGAGACGGAAAGGATCCCACCCCATGACGGCATCCCCCTTGCGCCCGGAACGCATTCGGATTGCGCCCGAGATCGACATCAGCCGAGCGCTGACCGGATTGTGGCAGGTGGCCGATATCGAAAAGGACGGGGCGGTGATCGATCCCGAGGAAGGCGCAGATCATCTGCAGGCGTATGCGCGGGCCGGGTTCAATTCGTTCGACATGGCGGATCATTACGGCAGTGCCGAGATTATTGCCGGGCGCCTATTGAAGCGGGGCGACGCGCCGCGCCCGACGGTGTTTACCAAGTGGTGCCCGCCGCCGGGGGCGATGACGGCCGATGTCGTGCGCGCCGGTGTGGAAAAGCGGCTGGCGCGGCTGGATGTCGCGCGGATCGACCTGTTGCAGTTTCATTGGTGGACGTTCGAGCATCCGGCGTGGCTCGACGCGCTGCACGAACTGTCGGCGCTGCGCGACGAAGGACTGATCGGCGCGTTGGGGGCGACCAATTTCGATGCGGCGCATTTCAATCTGGCGCTCGCCGACGGCATTCCGCTGCGCACCAATCAGGTGAGCATGTCGTTGCTCGACCCCAGGCCGTGCGGACCGTTGACGGAGGTGTGCGAGACCCACGAGACGTTCATTCTGGCCTACGGCGTGTTGTGCGGCGGGTTTTTGTCCGACCGGTGGTTGGGCAAGCCGGAACCGAGCGACATCCAGGACTGGTCGAAGATGAAGTACAAGCGCTTTATCGATGCGACCGGGGGCTGGGATGTCTTTCAAGGATTGCTAGAGGCGATGTCGGATGTGGCGCGCAAGCATGAGGTGTCGATCGCGAATGTCGCGACGCGGTGGGTGCTGGAGCAACCGCGCGTGGCGGGGGTCATCATCGGCGCGCGGTTGGGCGAAAACGCGCATATCGAAGACAACCTAAAGCTCTTTTCGTTCGCGCTGGACGCGGACGACAAAGCGGCGTTGGCGGATGCGATGGCGGCGGCCGAGCCGTTGCCGGGCGATTGCGGCGACGAATACCGCAAGCCGCCGTTCCTGACCGCAACCGGCGATCTATCGCATCACCTGACCACAGTGGAGAAAGCCTTTACCCCGGAACCCGTGGCGACACGCGCGGGGGGCACACGGGTGACGACGGGATCGGTGTGGGAAGACATCGCGGGCTATTGCCGCGCGCACCGTGTCGGCGATCGGATTTTCGTCTCCGGCACCACGGCTGTGGCGGGCGTGGACCGCGCGGTGGCGGTGAACGATGCCGGGGCGCAAACCACCTACATCTTGGATCGCATCCTGACGGCGATCGCCGCGTTGGGCGGCACACCCGAAGACGTGGTGCGCACGCGGGTGTACATCGTGGACGACGCCGATACCGAAGCCGTGGCTCGCGCGCATGGCCGGGTGTTCGGCGAGATCAAACCGGCGAATACCTTTTTGCGGGTGGCGGGCCTGGTGGGCGATCATCGCGTCGAGATCGACGCCGAGGCGGTGGTGGCTGGTTAGTCCTTGGTTTGCGCTGCATACCAGCCGAGGAATGCAGTGACGAAGCGTTGTGGTGCCGCGGTGTCGAACTCGAGGTAAAGCGAAGGCTCGACCAGTTCACACTCCATCGAAACCGGTGCGCCGTGCCACAGGACGAGATCGACCCGGGCGTAGAGCGGCGTGACATCCAATGCCTTCATCGCGGCGTCGCCGACCGCTCGCAGGGCGGGGTCGGGCGTAAACGCGGAGAGATTGCCGCCGTGCTCTTCTTGCACCCGAAAGTCGCCCGGCTTCGGTACCTTGCGGATCGCGTGACTGTAGCGACCGCCAAAATAGAACAACGAAAACTCACCCGATGTAATGATGGTATCGACGAAAGGCTGAATCATATGCCGTCGATCGGCGAAGGTTTTGGCGAGCGACCCCTGGTTTCGGGCCAGCGAGGCTCGGTCGAGACGAAACGTATCGACGGCGCCGGCTGCGACGACCGGTTTGATGACGATTTCATCGGTGCCGAACTGGGAGAAGGCGCGCGCGGTGTGGGCGGCATCATAGGTGCCGGCCCAAATTGTGGGAACGATCGGGACGCCACGCGCAGCTAAATCACGCAGGTATTTTTTGTCGAGGTTCCACACCATTTGGGCGTGGTCGTTGGCCAGCGCCACGGGCGCTCGGTCGATCGCGTCCAACACCGCGATGAACGCGGCCACATCCTGGACGTAGTCCCAAGGGGTGCGCACGACGACGGCGTCGAACTGCGCCCAGTCGACGCGCCGGTCACGCCACGATACTTCCGTTACGCGCCAGCCCGCAGCGGCCAAGGGCGGCACCAAGAGATGGTCCGATGTTTGAAAGCCGTCGAGGCTGTCCATCGAGAGGAAGGCGCAGTGGGGCACAGGCGGGTTTTAGCCTGGCGCCGTTGCCGGGGCCACATTCATCTAGAGCGGCGCGGAGTTGGCATCGGCGGAGAAGGTGGCTGCGCCACGGTCGAAAACGCCGGTGGTCGACACCGGCGGGGCAAATCCATGGCCCGGGGGCAACGCCCGGGAAGGCCGGACGACCGCTCGTTGACTTGCCTCATTCGGGGACGAGGCAAACGGGATGACAATGAGGAATGGGCCCAACGGATGGCGGCTGGAAGGCCGGCGGCGGTGGTGGTTTGTGCGCCCTTGGCAAGGGGGCGTCTGGCGAGGACACGTTTGTGAGCGTATTGAACGTCAAGGCGCTGGAGAAAGCGACGCTGGTCAACCGCAGCGAGCTGTTCCGGTTCGGCACCGCGCTGCTGTTTATCGTGGTGATCATGTTGCTGACGATGCTGCGGGGCGAGGGCGGCTCGGACAGCGTTCTGCTGGTGATCGCGACGATGATCGGCGCCTATATGGCGATCAACATCGGCGCCAACGATGTCACCAACAACGTGGGCCCGGCGGTCGGGTCGAAGGCGATCACGCTGGCCGGCGCGATCATCATCGCGGCGATTTTCGAAGCCTCCGGCGCGCTGATCGCGGGCGGCGACGTGGTGCGCACGATCAAAAGCAACATCATCGATCCGGATCTGATCCGCGACGCCGATACTTTCATTTGGTTGATGATCGGCGCGCTGCTCGGTGCGGCGCTATGGTTGAACCTGGCGACCGCGATCGGCGCCCCGGTTTCGACCACGCATTCGATCGTCGGCGGCGTATTGGGCGCCGGCATCGCGGCGGGCGGCTGGCATATTGCGGATTGGAACGTGGTGATGCGGATCGCGGCGAGCTGGGTGATTTCGCCGGTCTTCGGCGGGGTCATTGCCGGCGGATTCCTCTACGTCTTCAAGCGCACGGTGACCTACAAACCCGGCGTCCTTGCCGCGGCCCGCGTGGTGGTGCCGCGACTTGTGGCGCTGATGGCGTGGGCTTTCGTCACCTACCTGATGCTCAAGGGCGTCAAACAGATTGTGCATGTGAACTTTGTCGTGGCGGCGCTGATCGGGTTGGGGGCGGCGATCGCGGTGTTCTTTATCACCAAACCCTACGTCGGCCGCGCGTGTGCGCGCTTGCCCGACAACAAGGAGGGCGCCAACGAGCTGTTCACCATCCCGCTGATCTTTGCGGCGGCGCTGCTCAGCTTCGCGCACGGCGCCAACGACGTGGCGAACGCCGTCGGCCCCCTCGCCGGGATTTACGATGCGATCGTCAGCGGCGGCATTCGCGAAAAGGCCTCGATCCCGATCTGGGTGATGCTGGTCGGCGCGCTGGGGATCGCGCTGGGCCTGGCGCTTTACGGCCCGAAACTCATTCGCATGGTCGGTACCGAGATCACCGAGATCGACAAGACGCGGGCCTTTTGTATCGCGTTGGCGGCGGCCATCACGGTGATCATCGCTTCACAGCTCGGCCTGCCCGTAAGTTCGACGCACATCGCGGTCGGCGGCGTGTTCGGTGTCGGGTTCTTGCGGGAATACATCAAAGCCAACTACGGGCGCATGATCGAGGAGATCAAGCTGCACCACGCGAACGACAGCCCGGACGAGGTCGAAGCCTTCCTCAATCGTTTCGAAGCGGCCTCGTTGCACGAGCGTGGCGACATGCTGCGCGACCTGAAAAGCCAGAAAACGCCAGGCGTGATCGACAAGGACGAACGCAAACAGTTGCGTAACGTGCATCGATTGGAATTGGTCAAGCGGTCGCTTCTGCTGCGGATCGTCGCGGCGTGGGTGATTACGGTACCGGCGACCGCACTATTGGGGGCCGCACTATTCTACATGGTGCGCGGGATCATGCTGCCCTAGCCGACGAGAGGGAACCGACGTGTCAGAGGATATGCCCGAACATCACGACCGAACCGGCCCTGTGCTCGTCGCCGTGGATTTTTCCGACGACTCGCGCGCAGCGCTGATGTGGGCGAGCCGCGAAGCCACGCGGTGGGACCGATCGCTGACGATCCTGCACGTCGTCCACGACCCCGCGGCGAGCCCCGGTTTTTACAACGAGGTGACGGAGACTTTGCCGCGACCGATGGCTGAAGTGGCGCGCGACATGATGGACGATTTCCTGAAAGCCGTGCGCGCGGACCACCCCGAGCTCGGTGCGCTCGCCAATGCCGAGGTCAAGCTGGTGATCGGCCCGCCCGCGGGGCGCATCGTCGAAGTGGCGACACAAATCGACACGCCGCTGATCGTCATCGGCAGCCGCGGGCTGACCGGTCTGCCGCACATTCTGATCGGCTCGGTTGCGGAACGGGTGGTGCAGCTTGCCCCGGTGCCGGTGGTGGTCGTGAAGCAGTCCTAGCCTTTGATGGAATCACCCGATCAGTTTGCGCTTTGGACCGGCCTTGTCAGCGGCCTGGCGCTCTTTTTGTTCGGCTTGGATCTCTTGACGGGCGGGCTGAAGCGCGCCGCGGGCGACACCCTCAAAGACCTCCTCCGGCGCTTGACCCGAAACCGGTTCTTCGGTGTCGTCCTCGGCGCCATCACCACCGCGATCGTCAACTCGTCGTCGGTGACGACGGTGATCCTGGTCGGATTCATTTCCGCCGGGCTGCTGTCGATGTCGCAAAGCATCAGCGTCATCATGGGCGCCAACATCGGCAGCACCATGACCGCGCAGATTCTGGCCTTCAAGGTGACGCAGTTCGCCCTGCCGTTGATCGCGCTGGGCTTTGTGGTGACCGCCCTGCCCAGCCTGCGGGCGTTCCGCAACTACGGCCAAATGCTGCTCGGTTTCGGCCTGGTCTTTTTCGGCATGGGCCTGATGAGCGACGCGATGGCGCGGCTGCGGACCTTTCCGCTGTTCATCGATCTGATCGCCTCGCTGTCCAACCCCCTCTTGGCCATTTTGGTCGGCGCCACGTTCACCGCCGTCATCCAGTCGTCCGCCGCCACCACCAGCATCGTCATCGTCCTTGCCGGGCAAGGCTTGATGTCGCTGGAAACCGCGATCGCCGTGGCGCTGGGCGCCAACATCGGCACCTGCGCGACGGCCGGGCTGGCCGTTATCGGCAAGTCGCGCGAGGCCGTGAGAACCGCGCTGGTCCATGTGTTGTTCAATGTCGCTGGCGTTCTGGTTTGGGTCGCGTTCATCCCGCATCTGGCCGATCTCGCGCGCCTCGTGTCGCCGTCGGCGGCCGGGGTGGCCGACGCCGTCCGTGGCGCCGCGGAGGCCCCGCGGCAAATCGCCAACGCGTATACCATCTTCAACGTCGTCAATACGTTCTTGTTCATCGGGTTCACGACCCAGATCGCACGCTTTGTCGAATGGGCCATCCCCGACCGACCGCTGTCGGAGGACGCCCTGCTGCCGGCGAAGTTTCTCGACCCCAGCCTGCTTTCGACGCCCGCCATCGCACTCGACAACGCGCGCTTCGAAATCGGTCGACTGGGCGCCTACGTGCACCAAACGCTCGCCAAGGCCTATCCGGCGGCGGTGGCGCACTCGTTGCGCGATATCGAAGAGATCGAACGGATGGACAAAGCCGTCGACGATCTGCATCGGGAAATTCTCGCCTATTTGGGCAACCTGTCGCGGGCCGATCTGTCGCAGAGCCAAGGACGGACGCTGATGCGGCTGGCCGAAGTCGCCAACGATCTCGAACACATCGCCGACCGCATCGCCACGGACATGATGACGTCGGCGCGCAAACGGATCGAGGCGCGCACCACGATGCAGCCCAGCACGCTGGAGTCGATGACGCGCCTAAATGACGAAGTTGCCGCCGCCCTGCGCGATGCCGCCAAAGCCGTGGCCGAGGACGACGACGAACTCGCACGCCAAGTGCGATCGATGAAGCGCGGGGTGAGCGCCATCGAAAGAATGATCGAAGCGGAAAGCGTCAACCGGTTGGGGACGGCGCCCAAAGCCGGGCTGACCGCCTACGTGCGCGAAATCGAGCTGATCGAAATATTGGACGGGATCTTCAAGCAAGCGCGGCGTATCGCACGGTCCCAATTGGACAAGGGGCCCGCGGACGAAGACGCCGAACCAGACTGACGCGGGGCGCTACTCGGGCACCGCGAAGGTGAGGTTGGCCCACAGGGTTTCCCAAGCGGCGCGATGGCGGGCGTGACGTTGGTCGGGTTCGCGTAACGCCACGGCATTGACCATGTAGGTATGGCCGGGTGTGACCGGCAGGGTGGCGCGGCCCTGGGCATCGGTTTCATGCAGGGTGAGACGCACGGTGCCGTCGGGGGCTTTGTCGAACAATTCGATTTGGGCGCCCGCGCGCGGGGCGTCCCCGAAAAAGAGCTGCACGTCGAGGCCGTCGGCGACGGTGTCGGTATAAGGATTTTCGAGCGCGACGAGTTCGGTTTCCAACCCGAGGCGTCGGTCTTGACCACGCGCGGCACCGACGCCGATGAGCGACTTGGAATAGCGCGTGTAGACCTCTTTCAACCTGATCCGTTCCAGACCACGGGCGACATGGCGCGCGGCGATGTCGGGATAGCCTTTGTGCACGGCGAAGGATTCGAACTTTTCGAATTTGGCGTAGTTCAGGGTTTCGGCCCGACTTTGATAGACCACGATGTGCAGACCTGTGCCCGACGTGGGTTGGTTGAGGGCCGGTTGGTCACCGAGGCGACCGGTAACACCGGCGACCTCGTCGCCTGATATGATCTCGAAGCGGTCGAACAAGTGAGGAAGGTAGACGAGGTGATTGCCCTCGAAATTTTCGCCGTTGGTGAGGTCGGCGACGATCGGGTCGCCCGCCGCCGGTCGGTAGGTGTGCGGATCGATCCACAATTCGTGCGCATGGGCCGGCAGGGCCACCAGCGCGACGATGAGCGCTAGGAGCAGTCGCATGCGGACATCTTTGTCGGCGCGGGCCGGTTGGTGGCAGGTGCTGTTGAGCGCATGGGTGTGCTGGTTAGCCTTGGTGGCGACGGCGGGCGCCCACGAGGTTACACCCTCTATCGCCGACATGCGCACGACAGACGGCGTGATGACCCTCGATGTGCGGTTGAGCCTAGAGGGTTTTATCGCCGGGATCGATCTTTCCGACGTCACCGACACCAACGAAGCCCCGGCGGCGGCCACCTACGACGCCTTACGCGCGCTGGACGCCGCCGCATTGGAAGCACGGTTCCGCGCGTTCTGGCCGGAGATGGCCGAGGGGTTTGCGATCCGCGCGGGCGACCGCGCTTTGGTACCGACATTGGACACGGTGACCGTCCCGCCCCCCGGCAACACCAAGCTGGTGCGCACCTCGACGATCCGGGTGCAGGTGGACCTGCCGATGGACACCGAAACGATCGTTCTCGGCTGGGCGCGCGCGTTCGGCGCGCTGGTGGTGCGTCAGATCGGCGTCGCCGATCCGTTCGAGGCCTATTTGCCGGGCGGCACGTTGAGCCAACCGATTCAAGTGGCCGGCGGGAGCGCGTTGAGCCCGTGGCAAACCGGCGTGCGCTATGTCGGGGTCGGGTTCGATCACATCGTCCCCAAGGGGCTTGATCACATTCTGTTCGTGTTGGGGCTGTTCTTTCTGTCGCCGGCGCTGCGCGCGCTGTTGTGGCAGGTCTCGGCCTTTACCTTGGCCCATACCCTGACCTTGGCGTTGAGTGCCTTGGGCTACGTGTCGGTGCCGGCGGCCATCGTCGAACCCTTGATCGCGGCGACGATCGCCTATGTCGCGGTGGAAAACATCTTTGCCCACAAGCTTCACGCCTGGCGCCTGGTGATCGTGTTGGGCTTTGGCCTGCTGCACGGGTTGGGCTTTGCCAGTGTGCTGAGCGAATTCAGGTTGCCGCAGGGCGGGTTTATCGCGGCGCTGATCGGCTTCAACGTCGGGGTCGAGGTCGGCCAGTTGGCGGTGATCGCCGGTGCGTTCGTGCTGGTGGGGATGTGGTTTCGGCGCAAGGCGTGGTACCGCGCCCGCGTGGCCATCCCGGCATCGGCGGCGATTGCGGCGATCGGCGCCTTTTGGTTCGTCGAACGGGTGGGGCTGATCTAGCGCGCCGCGCGCCAACGCCACCTTAGAACGGTTTGGTGGCCCCGACGAACGCGATAAGAAGAACGATCGCCCACAAGGTACCCGCGGCACTGCCGCAGTTGATGCGGTTCCGCTTCATCAGGCGCTCGCCCTCGACGGCCTGTTCGCCGCCCGCTCGGACCATGGCGAAGATTGGCGGCCAACGGTCCGCCGCGGCGGTGATCCATACCGCGCTGAGGACCATGAAGCCGTAGAGCAGGACCTTGACCGAAATCCAAACTTCGGCGAACGGCGCACCGGTGGCGAGCGAATAGAGCCCAAGGCCCAAGATCACCACGGCGACCGAGTACCACGCGATGCGATCGATCTTGTGAATGGTCTTGCCGATGGGCTTGTCGGCGGTGAGACGCTCGGACCACAAGAGCACCAGCCAAGCGATGCTCAAGATCCAAATCAGAACGAGCCAACCGCCATCGAGCGGCGAGCCCCACGGCACCGCCATCGTAAAGCCGAGCGGGAGAATCAACGGCACGCAAGTACGGGGTGCGAGATCGATCTTGCGGCGGATGCGGCGGACGCGCAGGCGTTCGTCCAAGGACAGATCGTCGCGCGTGAGTTGGCTGTCGCAGAAGAAGACGCCCAAGTCGGCGCCCAGCCAATAGCCGAACAACAGCACGTGGAAAAAGATCAAGACGCCTTGCAGTTCGATGGTCATGTCGCGACCCCCCGTTCGGGTTCAACGGCGATGTCCCTTTGTGCCGCGATCGCGTGGGGCCGGATATGTTGTAGATCAATCTGTTGAAGTGCCGCGCTGCTCAAAGACGGTTGGCGGCGCGATGACGCCCTTTTTGGGGGCCGGACCGTTCAGATGAAGCGTGTCTAACGCGCCGCGGGCGTGAAGGGGATGCGGCCTTCGAGCCGTTCGATCGCAAGATCGATGTCTTCGCGAAACAGCGAGATCATGTAGGTATAGCGGGAGCGTTCGTCATCGCCCGCCAAGGTGCCGACAATATGTTTGACCGCGCTCATGTACGAGGGTTGGCGGAACATATGAAAACGCAAGGTTTGATTGCCGAACACGGCGGCGAGCACCTTGTTGGCCTGTGCCCAGAGGGGGTCGAGCACCGCGTCGAGCTCGCGGATCGATGCCGCGGGGTCGATCAAATAGAGACGGCCCAGCAGTTCTTCCAAACGCCGTCGGCTTTCCGAGACGGTGTGGTTGCGGAGCATCATGGGCAAAGCGTTCATGCTGGGTAAACCCGGGCCGGCCGGTTTTGGATGACAGCCGTCGGTTGTAGTGTCGGCAGGTTTGCAACGCCGGTCACGGCGCGCCGGATTGCCGCGGTTTAGCCGTTCTGCGGGGCGGGCTTTCGGGCCACCGCACCGGCGGCGGTGCCGGCCAGCGGCAGGTCGAAATAGAAAGTGGTGCCCTGGTCGGGATCGGACTCGAATCCGATGCGACCGCCCATCGCTTCGACGATTTTCTTGGAAATCGACAGCCCCAGACCGGCGCCCGAGGTCCCGCGGGCATCCGACGTAT
>Ga0181594_10003733_pt1 | contig 13717 bp, 8 predicted proteins | sample 071ome_18_FD_145603 | JGI IMG/M metagenome (GOLD analysis project Ga0181594, IMG submission 145603) | Coastal salt marsh microbial communities from the Groves Creek Marsh, Skidaway Island, Georgia - 071413BT metaG (spades assembly) | ecosystem: Environmental > Aquatic > Marine > Intertidal zone... | reverse complement strand
CCCACTATTACAATTCTCCACGCGCGAGAAATACGAAACCATCATCATGCCGAAACCACCCTCCGTCCCGGCGACGGAACAAGCGAGGAAGAAACTCACCGTCGCGCAACTGAAGAAAATTTTACCTTCCCTGAACCTACCCGTCGACGGTTTGAAAGCCGACTTGTTGGCGCGATTGGAAACGCATTTGAAGAGCGAGAACGAGAACGGCGGGAAGAAAACGACGGCGTCCGCCGAGGAGACCACGGGCGGTAAAAAACGAGGTCGATCGAAATCGCCAGCCGCGGAAGAAGGAGCAAAAGTCGCCGAAAAGAAGAAAAAGAAGAACGAGATTGCCAGCGAAGATGAACCCACCGCAAAAGGAACGCCGACGGATGCGGCAACGGAATCGGGGGGGCAAAAAGACGATTCCGAAAAAACAGAGGGGACGAAAGCGACGAAGGTCGACGACGCCAAAATTCGCGACGATGCGAATGAAAAGAAAGCAAACGATAAGAAAAAAGAGAAAACAAAGTCGTTGCCGTTAACTCAGATTGGTGCGTACGAGCGCCTGCGCGCGAGACGACTGGAAATTTGCTACGAAAACTTCCCCGCGGATGCAGACGAGGCGCTCGCGAGACGTGTCTTTGAGACGTACGGCGACGTGCAAGAAATATTATGCTCTGGTTCGGAAGGCGTCGTGAGATTTCAGACGCAAGAAGCCGCAGAAAGTGCTTTAGCTGCGTTGGATAACGGTTCGTACGTGATGGACGGTTGCGAAAAAGGTGTGAAAGTTAGATGGGCGGCGTGGGAAGAAAATTTGAAGTCGAAGGCGACCGAAGCGGAGTTAGATTTACGAAAATTTGTCGAAGAAGAATGCGACGAGTTCACGAGAAGCTCGAATCAAGTTTGGATTGGCGCGTCGTCAAAATTAGCGAGTGACGAGTTAGTCAAAGCGTGGCTGGAACGGTTCGGTGAAGTTGAATCGTTCAAGCCGTTTAGGAAGGAGAAGCATTTCTCGTTCTTGGCGACGTACGCGAAAGAGGAGGACGCGAAACTGTGTCGAAACAGTTTGAACGAAAAACAACCTCCGGGTTCTCTTGTTTACCACGCACCTCTCAGGGTGGAGTTTACGATTATAGACGAAAAGACGAGGATTAGTTTGGAGAAAATGGCCCAGAAAGTAATTAATCCGCAACAACAACAAGGTCCACTAGGCGGTAAGGCTCCAAATGCTCCGGCTGTCAAGAAAACAGAAAGTCCAGCGAAAAACCGAGAAAAAACCGAATTGAAGCGTCCGGACTCGCGAGAGGTCGTGCCTCCGGGAATGGTTATAGAGCCACCGTCTTCTTCGGAACCGACCACACCGGATGTCATTGCGAGGTACCTCCGATCCGTGTACCCAAACGCTAATAAATTACCGAAAAGAGGCGAGTTCTCTCCACCAAACGCATATAACCACGGCCAACCGTCTGAAAAACTGTACGTGTCGAGCATACCCGCGTGTTACGATAAAAATGCAATCTTGCCCATGTTTGAAGCGGTGGGAGATGTAGTTGACGTCCACATTTTATTCGACCGCCATACGAGAAAACACAAAGGCAGTGGCTTTGTCACTTTTCGAACGTTCGAAGACGCAGAGCGAACGATCGCTCTGCTCGATCAAAAGTATATTTTAGACAACAGAGATCCGAACTTGCCGACGAACAAGCCGATTTATTTCAAATTTGCAAAAGGTAATCAGCAGCAACAAATGTTCCAACAAGGCGCGCCGCATCAAGGCTATCAGCAACACGGAGGAGGAGTAGGGGGACAAAGCATGCAAAGTATGGCGATGCAAAACCAGCAGCAGTATATGCAAATGCAACAAATGCAGCAAATGCAACAACAACAACAAATGCAACAACAACAATACTGGCAAATGATGGCGCAACAGCAACAACAACAGTTTCAACATCTGCAACCGGGTCAACAGTTCATGCCTCCGCAGCACTTTCCACCGCCGCAGTGAAAGATGAGAGGCGCGTCTTAATAGTAATCTAGCGGGCATTAGGTTGATACACAGAAATATTATGTAAACGTAACAACAACGAACGATAATATCGCGTCCATTTTTCTCATTATTATTAAACATACTAATTCGGAACTTCTTTGTACACACTTCACTTTTTAAAAAACGCGTGAAAACTAATACGGCGACGATCCCGGTGCACCACCGCCTCTACCACGCCCACCTCTGCCTCCTCTGCCTCTACCCCTGCCTCTTCCGTACGGCATCATCATCGGAACCATCATCATCCCCCCAAACGGTCCGAATCGTCCTCCTCTGCCTCTCCCTCTTCCTCCAGCCTTCATCCCGGGTACGTTTGTTCTCTTTGCGCTCACTTTCAACTTTCTGTTCGGGAACTCCTCCAACCCAGTTCCATCCAACAATACCGCCGCATCTACCGCATCTTTCTCCAAAAACTCCACGTACGCAAACCCTTTCGGATTTTCAAACTTATCGGTTAAAATAGTCACGCGATTCACCGTACCACACTTTTTGAAGTGTTCCGCGAGCATTCCCGGTTCCGCGCCGTAATCCACCTGCCCGACAAATACCGATCGAGAATCTATCTCTTGTCTCTCGGCTTTTTCCTTCTCGAGCTCTTCGGGCGTTTTCTGCGGTTTCCCCGCGTGGCCACCGTTGTGTTCTGGGTGTTTCGCCATCTCCTCGTCCAACGCTTTCACATCGATCCCTTGCTCTTGCTCTCGCAAAGAAGACGCTTCGCGTTCCATTTCCGCTAGTTTCTGTTTCATTTTTAAGATTTCGTCGTCCTCGGCGGTCATCGCTTCCAGCTGTTAATCGTCGTTATCGTCGCGAGCGTAACCAAGAGAGAAAGAAAGAGAGAGAGACAAAGAGACTCGGTCAGAATACACGCACACGGTTGAATTAAAATTGAATCGATTGAATTGGACACGAGTCGACTCGCAAAGGGGGAATTTCTTCCAACGACGACGGCGCGTAAAAGATACAGACAGACTGAAAAAGAAGATAAAAACGCGAACGACGCGTTAAAAAACAACACACACATCGCGTACCTCCTCGTGGCCTTCGGCGTCCATGGCGTCGGGATTGCGCGTCGATTTGCGCGCTTTTGGCATGGTGTTTTGATTTGTTTTTGTTTTTTGCGTGAAAAGAGAGGCGGCGAGTTTTGTTTTGACGAGACAAGTTGAAAATTTTACAAGATAAATATCACTCGTCCTCGAACGAAGCCTCGATGATTTCCCCTTCGATGAAATCATCAAAGTCACCACCACCAGCACCACTACCACTACGACTACTACTCGATGGTGATGATGATGATGATGGTCCCGCGACGACGTCGACGTTCCCTCCAACGCCTCCACCGCCGACGCCGTCGACTTCGAATCGTTCTCCGCTTCGCAACGTGGCGACGACGGTGACGTTCTTGGAACCGGTCGTGACGGATTCCATCGTGACCGCGATCGAGGCAATGTTACTGCCGGTTGAAGAGGACGCGATCATGCCAATCCGCGTCACGTCGCTCCTTTTCCCGTTTACGTTCATCGAATTACTGCTTTGCATCGTCACTGGTCCGACGACGACTTCGCCGCCGCCCAACGCGTCTCTCAGCTTCCCGTCGCGCTCGCACTTCCTCCGCGCGATCTCGTACGCCTCTTCCACGTTCGTTTGCATCTCAGACATCCCCTCCGCGATTTGCCCGGCGATATTATTGATCACTCCAGTCGCGACTCTGCCCACGAGGCCTTTCCCGAACAGCTGTTCTCGCTGTTCCGAGGATATCAGTTCGTTCTTTTTCTTCTTCTTTCCTCCCTGTTGTTGTTGTCTCTCTTCGGAGGTGGTTAACTCGGTCGACTTTTTCTTGAACGGGTTCAGCTTCTCGAAGAGAGACTCTTCTCGCGCAAACGCGCCGCGGTAGCGAAGCGCGGCGGTATTTCTGCGTCGTCCTCTTCTACGCGACGAAAGAGACGAACGGGAGGAGGAGGAGGACGACGACGACGGCGCGCAGTAGCGGCACCGCGCTGAGCTCAACATTTACGATTCGAGAAGAAGAAGGAGAATGCTTCCCAAAGTCTCAACCGGAAAGAGAGAGAGAGAGAGAGAAATAGGGGAGAAACAGAGCGCGGCGCGTGAGTATGAACGCGTTCTCTTCTTCTTCGTCGTCGTCTGGCCGCCACTGAATTCGTTTTATGCCCCTCTTCGGAAAACAGAAGAGAAGATATGCGCTAAAACGGAAAGAAAGTGTGCGGGGAAATTTCGCGAATTTTCCCTAAAATGAGATACGCTTTTAACGCTATTCTCCTTCCTCACATCGATCGCGAAGAATAAAATCGCGCGGCGCTTTTAAAAGCATCACACCACAAGCGCGAGGCTTTTTGCGCGAGAGAGAGAAGGAAATCTTTTCGCACTGCTCGAGAGTTGTGTCTCGTTACGCGCGAGAGAAGGAAATCAAATGCGCTTTCGCGCTTTCTTCTTCTTCTTCGTCCTCTTCTTCGCTTCCTTCTCGTTCGTCGTCGACGGCGGCGGCGTGACGGACTTTGACGACAACAACATCGACGACGACGCGATGCGAAGACCGAAAAGACGAGAAGCGGGAAAGCCTCGAAGAAAGCTCCTCTCTTCGCTCTCTGACGCTGGCTTACCCATCGACGATTTGGAAGATTTTGAAACCTGGGACGGCGTGTTAGGAGGAGGAAACGGCGACGATTTGGACGACGACGACTACGACGATAAAGAACGCAAACGGAGACAGAAACGACTGGAGGAGAAGCGAGAGAAACTGCGCGTGCGCGTGGCGAAGCTCCGGGCGAGACGGGCGGATAAACTGCGCGCGAAACGACTGGCGAGTGGCGAAGACGTTGGAGAGGAAGACGAAGAAGAAGAAATGACGGACGAAGAGATTTTAGCGGAGTACGACGACGAGAAGGACGACGAGGACGACGAGGACGAAGAAGACGCGTTCGATCGAAACGATTTGAGGGACCGCGAGGATCCGGACGAGGACCCGGACGAGGATTACGAGCTGAAGACGAAAGAGGAGCTGAGGCAAACGAAGAAAGCGATGGATATGTTCTTCGAGGACGACGACGACGAGGAGGAGGAGGAGTACGAGGACGAGGGAGGAAAAGAACGCGCGGAGAAAGAGCGGCAGAGGAGGAGAGCGGCGTCCGACTCGGACGAGTACGAAGACGTGGAGGAGGTGGATTTGGATTACGCGTCGGAAGGCGTGCACGCGGACGACGAGAACGATGTTTTCAGAGAAGACGACGAGTACGAAGACGACCGAGAGTACGACGCGGAGAGCGAAGAAGACGAGGAGTTTTAGGCGAGAGAGATGAGAGAGAGAAGCCGTTTTAGTTAGAAAGATGTTTAGGTAGAGGAATAGAACGCGAAGAAGACTTTTAACTTTTATGAGACTAGAAGAGAGAAGCCGTTTTAGTTAGAAAGATGTTTAGATTGAGGAATAGAACGCGAAGAAGAAACTTTTAACTTTTATGAGATACAAAAACCAAACGCGTCGTCATAAGTAATGCTTCTCCGAGCGGCGACGACTTTTCGCGCGGTCCACGGCATCGTTCGCACGTCATCGAGAACAACAACAACGAAGAAACAGCGAAGCAGCGCGCAAATGGCGTCTTCCTCGGAAACGAAAACCATCGAAAGTGGCACCACGCCGCTGATTGTCCAACTCCCCGCGCTGAGCGATAACTACGTGTTCCTCTTGCATTGCGCGAATACGAACTCTACCGCGGTGATTGACACGCCGGAAGTGCGACCAATCTTGAGAGAATTGAAGAAACGAAACTGGACCTTGACACACATCTTAAACACGCACTGGCACGGCGACCACACCGGTGGCAACTTGGAGTTGAAGAAGGCGTTTCCCGAGGTGCAAATCATCGGTCCGAGAGGCGAAAAGGCGAAAACGCCCGGCGCGGAGAAGATTCCGGGCGTGGAAAGAAAAGTAGAGCAAGACGACGTGGTGTTCGTTGGAGACGTGAAGTTACACGTGATGGATGTTCCGGGGCATACTTTGGGACACTGCGCGTATCACGTCCCGTCGGCGAACGCGGCGTTCGTAGGCGATTGCGTCTTTGCGATGGGGTGCGGACGCGTGTTCGAAGGGACGCATCAGCAGATGTTTGCGAGCATCACGAAAATTATGAGCCTACCAGAGTCGACGAGTCTGTATTGCGCGCATGAGTATACAATGGCCAATATTAAATTTGCGAAAAGCGTGGACGGGCAGAACGAGGATTTGTTGGAGCGGGAGAGGAAGTGTAAGGCTTTGCGAGAGAAGAACGAGCCTACGGTCCCGACGACGGTAGGCGAGGAGAAGAAGACGAATCCGTTTTGCAGGAGCGGGGACGAGAAGATTAGGAAATTTTTAGGAATGGAAGATAGGAGAGACGTGGAAGTGTTCGCGCAGTTGAGAACGATGAAGGACAACTTTTAGTTTTCGTACATACCGGACGAGGTTGCGCACCTCGCGAGTCTTCTTTTTGTTTGTACAAACACACAGCTTAAACCAAATTAGATTACAAATAAAAAAACTATAGTTTAATGAATTTCTATCACGCATAAAAGCTACTTGCTTTTTCCATCGACATCTCCGACGCGTGGACGTCCATGCTTTCTCTCGTGGCTAATTTACACGCCACGAGTGCGTGTCTTAATAGTCTCAGCAATTCCTCGTCTTCGCTGCAAGCGTCTAACAACACGGAACGTCTCGGACCCATATCTTCCCACTTACCAAACTTCCCGAAGCAAAAGCCCCAACCAAAGGGCGTCTCGTGCAACTCTCCAGCGTTCGTTTTTGCCGAAGTACTCGCGAAACGAGGTCTGCGACGGAGCATCAAAGGCGTGTTCATTATTGCGCGTAGGTAAGTCCCGGTGCGATCTTTCGACAATAAACGACGAATGGTCTTCTTTTGCAAGGCGTTTCCTCCAGCACCACCTATGACGACGTGCGCGACGGCGTGCACAACCAGCGCAACCGCGACTGGTGGCGCTTCGAATGGTAAACGCGCGCCTTTCGAGCCGTTACTGCCATAGTCCCAACCTTCGAATTTCTCCCACGACGCGAACCATTTATCTAAGTCGCCCGATTCTAAGGTTGAGATGTACAATTCAAACATCTCAGGATCTTGCTCGCCTCCTCGAGGTAATATGACGTGCGAATGGATAGGTTCGACTAACTTCGCGATGCTTGGAAGTAAATGAAGACTCAAATTTTCGCGTAAAGCTATCCAACAGGACGCTCGAGCTTTCGCAGGAACGTCCGATCGGAGCCAGAAGCTCACATGTCTGCCAAACAAAGCGTCCGCGTATGAGGTTGTGCCAAAAGCAATCGCCAGCGCGGAGGATACGGACGCGTCTCCAGACCCTTCAGCGATGTTCAAAGGGTCACTCAAAGATTTTTCGTTCGGTTTCATCCGTTTCGTGTAACCTAGAGGAGAAGATGTCGACTGCATGGCGTCGTTTTGTAAAAATTCAAAGACGGTTTGTGACCAGTACAAGTCGGTCAAAGCTGCTAACGGCGCCGTCACGGCAGGATCGCGCCATATAGCCATTTCCTTCAAGAAGACGTTCGACATCGCGGATAGCTTCTTTGAAGAGTTCAACTCGACGATGGTGGACGCGTGTAACTTTTCGTACCCGAGAACGAGCGATAGAATTGATGCGATACTCGCGACATCCCATCCGCGCACCGCAGAGGAGGGGGATACCGGAGCGAAAAACCAATCGCTGAAAGTTGGTAAAACAGACTTCATCGGATCGCAACCGTATTTGCGCGCTTCTGACGCGGTAGTAAACTCAATCGTGTATCCACCAAGAAGCGCATCGCGACAACTGTCCACGGGCGGGACGAGCGATTGCGCCGCCAAGGACAGAATGACCCCACACTCTTGCGCCGCGCTGACTACTATGGTCATATTCGAAGGCGTGGCGTTGTTGGCGGTGTTCACGAAATCACTCTCGGCATCTATCAACGCGGTTCTCGTCGCATCTAAAACAGCGTCGAGTGATCGCGCCGACATGACGCCGTTTTTTAAGGCGAGTTTTGCCAAGCTTCCCGCACCTGGTGGCAACGAGCGCAACAACGTCGCTGTCGCGTATAAACATGTCTTTGCGTATTCGGCGCGTTGTTGTTTTTTGCGGCATCTTTTCTCTTCTTCGTCCATAGGCGGCGCGAATTCGTCTTCGACAATCTCCGGCAAACCAAACTGTTCGAGTATCTCCAACGCCTGAACTAAAGCGCGCTGCGTAGGAAGCGCCGCGGAGGCCCAAAACGCTCGCAAACCCATAAACGTGGTTACTTCGTGCGCGTGCGCTTCTTGCGCGGACTCCTCGCCGGAATAATTCTCAAAGTACAGTTTTTCCAACTCGTCGTTTCGGTCTGAACTTCGATCGAAATCTGCGCCTCCAACGCGCTTCTGTGCCGAAGACGATTGATCCGTGGCAAACCCCTCACGCACGGCACCCAAAGCTGGAGACGGACTTTTCGTTTGGCTTCTATTCGGAAGATTTTTGTCCTCAGCGACGATCGACGCAGCGACTTCTTCCGTTTTGCCGATGCGTGCTTTTTGCTGAAATGCCGCGGAAATCTGGTTAGATGTGGCATCGAAAGACATGCGTTTCTTCGTAAACGCTTCGTTCGTTCGAATGAGCCCCCCGCCTCCTCCTAAAGGTGGCGATGAACTTAACAAACCGATATCATCATTCGGACTTCCAGAAGACCCGGCAAACGGTTGTTTCTTCGGTCTACTTGGCGACGTTCCCGATTTCGGCGAAATTTGCCCTCTCGCAGTTCTCGCGTCACCGCTCCGCACATCGAGCGATAATCCACGTTGTCTCGCGCGTTGTTGACGCATCTTTACGTCAGCGCGTCTCGCACGCTCTACGCCAACTGTTTCTCGATACATCGCAGCGCACAGTGTATCGATAGCCTCCAACGCCTTACTTTGCGCAATGCTTCTGATGTATTCGTCCACTTTTGATTCGCGCATTTCTTCATTCTCTTCCTCGTTTTTTTCGCTCGCACTACCAGCGAGCGCCTTGAGAACGCACAGAACGCCGTGCATTGCCGCACCTCTAGACGCTCGCGCTTTATAAAACTCCGAACTCGCAATTATACCCCTAGCGTAATCTGCCGCCAACTCTCGCAGTAAAATATCACACGCCTTTGAGAGAGCATTTGCAAGTCGGCGTCTCGTGCTGGAATTTTCATCGTCCATGTTCTCCTCCCCATCGTCAATTCCGGCAAGGTTTGCGGAATCGAGATAAAAAGCAGCAGACGCGAACGCAAAGCGCGACCGGGCGCCGGCTATCGAAAATGATTCGTAATTTTTTAAAATCCAATCGGACGCAAAGCCGGAAATTTTCTTCAGTAATGGAGTCGACGCTTTCACGTTCTTACGATTCGAGCAAAACGAGGAAAAGGCGTTGAACGCCTCGCGCACGGTTTCGTAACCTTCATTCGAAACGTTCGAAGGGTCAACGTCTACGCAGTTTGCCAAAAGAGAGAAATAATCGTCAGCGTTCGGACACGTAGGGATGCCTCGATTTGCGCAAAGCGACCACAGACGCATGGCTTGGCGCCAGCAATTCGCCGATGCCGGCTCAAAGTCTTCCATCGGCTTGATAGACGAAACGAGCTGTACTGCACTGTGCGCAATATTTACTCTGTCGTTGCTTACATCATGTCCTTCAAAGACAATGCCTACACCGCCGACGCGTACGATGGCACAAATCGTCTCCAAAACATACGCGCGCGCAGCGATTGGGTTCACTCCTTCTGGAGGGGCCAACGGAGACGAAGACGACGCGAAGCTCGTCACCCGCCCACACAACACGTCCATTAGCCTTGGGCACTTTGCGACGGCGACCGCAGCGGAAGTCGAGTGCGTTGCCGCCGTCGACAAAAACTGTAAAAGAGGGATTTCTGCTACTGGACTACGTTCCATCTCGAGTAAATACCTCACTCGTTCTAACGTCTTTGCTCTCAAGAAAGCCGCTATAGGATCGACTGCGCGTTCGGATTCTATCCGTCTCAACTCTGCTTCTGCTTCTGGATCTAATTTTGCACCAGTCGTAGCGGCTTGCATCACCCTATTCGCGATTTCCTCGTCTTCCTCGTCGCAAACCACCAAATTTGTGCTTTGGTCGATTTCGATGACTCCTCCGGCGGGTTCCCAAGCTTTCGGCTCGTACCCTCGACCGCCTTTAGGTGCGTCGTCTCGCGACTCTCTCCACATGGGTGCATGGCACGTGACCGCGGAATATGCTTTTGAAATCGCAGGAACGCCTGCAAATGATTCTAATTGCGACATTAGACGTTCTTCGGTCCCGAACACTCCCCCGCCGCCTCGACCGCAACACAACTCTCGCATCGCCATCGCGGCGGAGGAGAAAACGAGCGGGTTTGAATCATCCAAACCTCGTCGAACGAGCGAGACGGCACCAACATCGACGACAGTGGATACCCATATACCGGCCCAAGTACTTCCAAGCGGCAGCTCTTTAGGTTCCTCTGTCGCGACTCGTTCCGGCGCGTGCCCAAACCTTCGCGCTGATTTGAACACGTTAGCTAACAAACGATACCCTAACGCGCGTTGTCCTGGGACCGACGATACGCAAAGCTGTCTAGCTTCTAATAACGTGTACCCAGGATCGTCGCTTTCTTCTGTCGACGTAGATGCCGCGATATTCGGTTTATTAAATAACCCTCCAGCGCGAACAAAATCGCGTTCGGTCGGCGCGGGAATCCTTCCTTCCTGTGCGGAGATGTTTTGGTAGTGTTCCACCGGTACGATTGGTTCTCCAGAAGCCGTAAATCGAACATCTGCGGCGTGCACTCTGGACATCGGGTCCACGTTAGCTTTCATCAATTTCATCGCGTCTGGTTTCTTACTCGTGTTGGTTTTACTGTTGCCTGCTGCCGTCGCGGTCGAAGGAGGAGAACCTTCCTTTTTATCCGCGCTCGTCGTCGTCGCATCCATCTTGTTTCGATTGTTTCGATTCCTAAAAAAAGCGACAAGTTTCGGATCCATCTTTTCTTCCAGTTCTTTCTTCTGCTTCATCGCCTCTTCCGAGCTCATGGTCTCCAACACCCTCTTCGTCTCCGCCGCCACGTCTTTATCTTCGTGTTCCGGAATCGCCGTCGCCGAAGCCGCCGCCGCGGACGATGCGTTCGCTCTCCCCGTCTTCGTCCGCGGTTCGTGCACGTCCAAAATCTTCTCCCCGCGCATCTCCGCGCGTCTTCGAGCAAACTTACTCATAATCTTCGGTTCGCCATCGCCACTACCCGTCGTCGTCGTCTCTTTCGACCGGTGTTCGGCTTTCGGAAAACCTCTCGTCTCGCTCCCGTCTTCCTTCGCCCTCGGCGCGGTTGGAATCACGTTCGACGTGTCTCTCTCGATAATTTTCAACGACGCTTCTTCCACCACGAACGGAGTATTGACAGCATCCTTGTTGTCGTTCGAGCCAAGATTACCACCAAGTCCAAACGCCGTCTGTTTCTTCCTCTCTTCCGCACTCGTCGTCATCTTCTTCTTCTTCTCCTCTTCTTCTTTTTCTTCTTCTCCGCTCGGACGACGACGACTTTTATCCGCATCCGTAACCGCTTTCGCATCGACTCCAATCGTTCTCGCATCTCCTCCTCCTCCTTCTCTGCGCAAAGCTCTCGCCGAGGGCGTTTCGTTCCTCTCGAGGAAAAGTCGCTGCTGTTCCAGAAGCTCCTCTTCGGTGAGGTGACCTCGCAAGCGCGGGTTCATTTCTCGTTTTATGTGTTAAACACTCGCGCGCTTTTTGAGGAGGTATAGTTTTGGGGCAAAATGTCTTCTCAGATATATTTAGGGTTTAGGGTTTAGGTAGGGTGTTTTTTGCGATTCGTGTGCTTTTGCACCAAAAAATTGTACGCGCGCGCGCACGACAATACTTCTACGCGTCGTCGTCGTCATATGGGTTTCATCCTAGACAAGCACAAAAACAGGGCGCCTTTGTTGGAAAAAGGAAAGCGCAACAGAGAAGGACAACGCGCGACGACGAACAAAAAGTGTCAGCGATGTTTTTCGTCCAACCACTGGACGTACGAGTGCGAGTTAAAACCAGGCGACGCCGGCACGTACGTGAGTAGGGAATCGAAGACGCAAATGTTGAAACAATCGGGAGGGAAGAAGACGTTTCAAGAGTTTGCGAAATTCGGGAAGGACGAGGAGTTGATGTTCGACGAGAGGAAAAAACGCGAGCGAGAGTTGAAGAGGAAAGTGGACGAGTTGAGAGGCGAAGAGAGAGACGGGAAGAGGAGGAAGAGAAAGAGTTCGAGTAGCGGTAGTAGCAGTAGTAGCAGTAGTAGCAGTAGTAGTTCGAGTTCGAGTTCGTCGTTATCTTCGTCGCTTTCGAGCGATTATAGCAGCTCGAGCGAGAGCTCTTCGTCGTCGAGTTCGTCGTCGTCGTCGTCGTCGTCGAGTTCCTCGTCGTCGTCGTCGTCGAGCAGTTCGAGTTCATCGTAGCCGTGGTTTTTTATTCTAGCGAAACATCCTATTCGTACGCGGTATCATATAGCTTCTTCTTCTTCTTCTACACATCTATTGTTCTAGTAGGAGGATGTCTCGCACGAGCTTAAACACGAGCTCGGACGAAGACGTCCCGGCGTCGTTACCATTGTCGTCGTTTTTTTCTGTCCGAGCAGCGCGCTCGTTGTTATCCTCGTCTTCCTCTTCGTGCGCTTTCGCGAGTTCGCCGTCTAAAACCACACGCAACTTCTTAAACAAAGTCGCGGTGACGGCGTCGACGTTTAACACTTTCAGCCAATCGTCTAAAACGACCCGCTTCATCTCGTGCTCTACGTTCACTTTCCTACCAGCAAAGAGTAAAACTTCAATCGGGGAGATTTTCGTGCACTCGCGTAAAAATGTTCGCGTCGTTTTTACTTTTTCAGCGTACACGCAAAATTGACGCGGGGGAAGTTTCGTCCCCGGATTGCGAGAGATTTTAGAAACGAGCGAGGACGGGTGCGGATGCACGTCCGCATTTCTCGAGTCTTTCCATTCAAAGATGGTTTTCTTATCGGCGGCATTCTTCGGGCCTATTTCCACGGCGTCGGCGTAGGCGACGTTTGGGTACAAGCCAGCGACCAAAGCGGCTTTGATGAGCTTTGGCTTTTTCGCATCTGCGTTCCACGGAGAGAGCGGATTGTCCATCGAAGAGTAATCGTACTTGGAGTTGTTGCCATCGAGAACATTTCCAGCTTTCAGCGCATCGAAAAACTGTTTGCGCAAATCAGACAGTTGACGCAATACGTCGTGGTCGAGGCCGTTTTCACGCGCAAACTTTCTTTGAGCGGATGCGTTATTCTTGCCAATTTCGCTCCATTTTTCATACGCGGCGGCGTGCACCAGATGGTCCGAGACTTCGTTTTTAGCTACGCTGCTGTCGTTTTCTTTTACATTTTTGGTCAAGTTCTTCTTCATCACGGACGCGGCGCTCGTTTCGTCGCTCTCGGAGTCGCTCGCGCGCCACGGAACTTTATGACTCACAACTGCGGCGATTGTGAGAGCTGGCGAGAGACATCGCAACAAAACAGCAAAAAGGAGTATGGGGGACGACGACGACGTCGTCGAAAACAACAACGACTATGATTCTTCGGACGGAGAGTATTCGGATTCGGACTTACACGCCGGTGGCGTCTCGGACACGGAGACGGACCAA
>Ga0181594_10003729_pt1 | contig 13719 bp, 7 predicted proteins | sample 071ome_18_FD_145603 | JGI IMG/M metagenome (GOLD analysis project Ga0181594, IMG submission 145603) | Coastal salt marsh microbial communities from the Groves Creek Marsh, Skidaway Island, Georgia - 071413BT metaG (spades assembly) | ecosystem: Environmental > Aquatic > Marine > Intertidal zone... | reverse complement strand
TGTCAAAGACCTGGATCTTGGACTGCCACCAATTCCCGTGGTCCGCGCCGCGGACGGAGACGAACAGGCTTTCGGCGGTTGCGTGCAGAACATTGCCGTAGCCGGGAAACCAATGTTCGTCGCGCGCGACCGGATGATCCGGATCGCTGAAGTCGAAGGAGGCGACCCTTGTGCCCCATTCCCAGCGCTGTCCGGAGCCATCGGCTGAGGCGGCATCGGGAACCTGGCGGTAATACTCCGACGCGATGTACAACGCTGAGCCGACCAGTCGGCTTTCCTTGATGCGGCCATGGACCGGTAGGTTGGTCGCCACGGTCGGGGTGGAGGTGGAGGCATTGACGACCACAACCTCGGCGCCGCCCTCGGCGCTCCACCAGTTGCAGTTGTCATGAGCCAGCAGCAAGAGTCGGTTTTCGGGGAGGAGATACATCTGTTCGCCAGCCAGCGGCATGGTCAACGAGCCCACGATGGCGGGGTTGTCTGGATCCTGAACGTCAATGACCTGAAGACCGCGGTATTGGTTGAAGAAGTAGAGGCGGTCCCCGCTCAATTGGTAGATGTCGGATTCGACGACCTCCCGGTCACCGGAGGCTGTTCGGAGGCCGCTGTCGGCGGCAATGGCGGAGAATGATTCGTCGTAAAGGCCCGCGGCGGCGTCGGGAGGCGGGGCGTCAGACATCTGGCCCGCGAAGCTGTGCTCGCCAGCAAAGAACCCGGCGGGCAGCCGGGACTGGGCCTCGCCCTTGACCCGAAAGACCTCGAACGTCTGGTCGTTCGGCAGCCGGAAAACAACCTCGCCCGCAGAGCCGTCGGAATGCTTCACGCTTCGGGGGACCCAGACGCCGCGGCCGAAGCGTTTGCGGCCCTCGAGGGTGATCACCTTGAGTTCGGCGGGGACTGAGACCGTAATGACGACCTGCTCGTCGGCAATCTTGATGCTGCGGATCATCGGCGCCGACTCGTCCGCGGTCGAGAAGCCCGGTAGCGCGATGAGAGACAGGAGTGCGTAGAAGAAAACGGCGGTTGCGACGTTGCGTTTCATTCTGGATGAACTACGAAAAATACAGCGTGATTCCAATCGAGTGGAGTCAATGTCTCTCATACTCGATCTTCCGGTCAATAGCCGTTAAGGAAGAACCCTGAATTGTAACAAAGGCGCTGGGCGTTTGGCCAAGTTGACGCAGACTCGCTGCGCAATCCCCCGTCGGCGGCGAATGGCAGGCCCATCGGCCTGTTTCGCGACAGACGGTCCATCAGGGGATGGGTTGGCTGGGCGACTTGCTCTCGATCAAGGTCAGGGCGTTCAACGCTGCGCCGACGATGCGTCGATCCTCGTCCCGGTTGGCGGCGATTTCGCGGACGCGAGGCAGGGCTTCGCGCGCTTCCAGGCGGTAGGCTCCGAGGGCATGGAGCGCGTAGCGGCGCACGAGATTGGACTCGTCGTCAAGGCGGGCCAATAATGCCGGGACGGCCTTGTTCGGAATGTTCGGATGGTGCAGGAGAGCCCGGGCGGCGTGGAAGCGGACGATGGCGTTCCGATCGTTCAATAGAAGCAGGAAATCGTTGGTGATGCCTTCCGGCGTGTGTGGGCTGCGTATCAGTCCGTGGATCGCAGCGCTGCGAACATTGGGGTCCTCTGAGGTCAGTGACTCCCGGAGAGCGCGCACGCTTGCGGGGCCGATCTCGACCAGCGCTTCGGCGACGTCCTTGGGATTTTCACTTTGTTCCAGGGCCCGTTGGAGGTCGGGTATCGCCCCGGCGGCCGCTGGGCCCAGTGTCTTGAAAGCCAATATCGCGCGGGATCGTTTGGTGGAGGCGCGGCCGAAACTCACGTTGAACCAGGGTTGCAGTCGGGCCACCAATTCGATCTGTTCCTTCAGTTTGGAGTCGCGCGCGTTGAGCATGTCGATCAGGCTGGGGACGGCGGATTCGCCCATGGCCTGGATTGCGCGGCGCGCCTCTTCCGGTTTGGGTGATGCCTGTCGGCCCACCAGCGCTTCGAGCCATTCTTCGAGTGTCCGGTCCTCGTGCGTCAGCTCATCCGGGGTCATCACATAGACGCCCCCGGCAGCGAGCAGAATGGCCGCGGCGATGAAACCGACGATGCGATTGGCGCGTTTCATGGGTTGTGCGCACAGATGCTAGCGTGAAAAGTGCCCGGCGTCTTGTCTCAACGTTCCGTCGGATTTACCGCTTGGAATGGCGAAAGGTGCGGCGTTACGCTGTGATGGCCGACAGCGACCTTGGCCTGTTGATGGAAACCAGATGCAAATGAGCGCCAACGAATCGGAATCTGACACTAGCAACGCGACGCGGGTCGCGATCCTTTACAAGCGCGATGCTCAGCCGGACGAGCGCGTGCTTCAGACACTGGAGGTCGCCCTGCGGAGCGAGGGATTCTCCGTATTCATCGATCGTCACCTGGAAATTGGCGTGGAGTGGGCGCGGGAGATCGAGCGCGAGATTCGCGAAGCGGACGCGGTGATTCCCTTGCTGTCCGCGCAGTCGATTCACAGCGAGATGATGGCCTTTGAGGTCGAGCATGCGCATGAAACCGCGTCGGCTGGCGCTGGGCGGCCGCAGTTGCTGCCGGTGCGCGTGGATTATACCGGTCCCTTGCCCGAGCCGTTGGCCGGCATTCTGGATCCGATTCAGTATGTGCTTTGGGAAGGGGAATTCAGCGACGAGGGGCTGGTTTCCGAATTGACCTATGCGTTGCAGAATTTGCCGGCTGGCGCGGCCTCGGAATCCCCGCTTCCCGCCAAGGGCGAGCGGCTGACGCCCAAGCTGACCGCGCGTCTCAATCGGCTTCGCGTCGAAGAGGCGCCGCGTGAGGCGACGGCTCCGTCCGAGCCCGACGACGCGGCCCTCGTATCGACGGTCCCGTCGGCGTTGGAAGGGGTGGGTGGGGCGGTGCCGTTGGATTCGGCGTTTTACCTTCGCCGCTCGGTGGATGACGAGTTGGAGACCGCGATCACGCAACGCGACAGCATCATGTTGATCAAGGGCGCGCGCCAGATGGGCAAGACCTCCCTGTTGGCGCGGGGATTGGCCCACGCCCGGCAGAACGGCGCGCGCGCGGCTTTTGTCGATCTCCAGAAGTTGAATGCGACCAACCTCGAGTCGGCGAGCAGTTTTTATCTCACCCTGTGCGAGACCCTGGCGGATCAACTGGATCTCGACACGCTGCCGTCCGATGTCTGGGACGAGCGGCGCGGTCCGAACGTCAATTTCGAGCGGTATCTCCGGCGCGAGGTCCTGGCGAAGATTGACGCGCCTCTGGTCTGGGGGTTGGACGAGGTGGATCGCTTGTTTGGCTGCGAGTTTGGCGGGGAGGTTTTCGGGCTGTTCCGGTCCTGGCACAACGAACGCGCCCTGGATCCTTCCGGGCCTTGGGCCAATCTCTCGCTGATCATCGCCTACGCGACAGAGGCGCATCTGTTCATCACCGACATGAACCAATCGCCGTTCAATGTGGGCACTCGTTTGGAGGTGGAGGATCTCAACCAATTGCAGGTTGCCGAGTTGAACCGCCGTTATCGCGGCCCGTTGAAGAACACTGACGAGGTGAATCGGCTGGTTCGCCTCGTGGGAGGGCATCCCTATCTGGTGCGTCGCGCGCTGCATGAACTGGCGATGGACAACAAGCTGGACATCGAGAACTTCGAATCCTATGCGGACCAGGATGAGTGGATCTATGGCGATCATCTGCGTCGCATCCTGATCCTGTTGGCCCGGGATCCGGAATTGGAGGAGGTGGTCCGCAGCGTGCTGCGCGGCGAGGCCTGTCCCACTCCGGAAAGTTTTTACCGGCTCCGCGCCGCGGGCGTCATCAACGGTTCGACGCAGAACGACGCCCGGCCCCGATGTCGGCTCTACGCGAACTATCTGCGGCGTCACCTTCAGTGATGCGGGGCGCGGATTCGGGGATGCGAGCGAAGCGACCCGGGCATGAAAACTCAAGCGTCCATGATCGAGCGCGCGATGTCTTTGCCGGATGATCGGCGGCTTGATGCCTCGAGCGAAGGCCTGCCTCGCACGCCATGAGTTCCGTCGCCAAGAGCTTCTATGTTATCGGCGGCACGCTGCGGCCGGATGCGCCGTGTTATGTGGAGAGGAAGGCGGATACGGATCTGCACGAAGGGCTTCTCGCGGGCGATTTTTGCTATGTGTTGACCTCGAGGCAGATGGGCAAGTCGTCCTTGATGGTGCGCACTGTGGGACGCTTGCGGCAGGAAGGACGGGCGGTCGCCGTGTTGGACCTGACCGCCATCGGTCAGAACCTCAGTGTCGAACAGTGGTATAACGGATTGTTGGAGCGGTTGGGGTCCCAGTTGGACATCGAAGATGAACTCGAGGACCATTGGGAAGCGAACGCGAAGCTGAGCCCGGTGCAGAGATGGTTCTCGGCCTTGCGCGACGTCGGGCTCAAGGCGACGGAATCGCGGCAGGGGCTGGTGATCTTCATTGACGAGATTGACGCGGTCCGAAGCCTTCCCTTTTCGACCGACGAGTTTTTTGCGGCCATCCGTGAATGCTATAACCGGCGCGCGAACGAACCCCGGCTGGAGGTTCTGACGTTTTGCTTGTTGGGCGTGGCGACGCCGTCGGACCTGATCCGGGACACGCGGACGACGCCGTTCAACATCGGGCGCCGCATCGAGTTGCGCGACTTCACCCGGTCGGAGGCCGGACCGCTGGCCGACGGGTTGAAGGTCGGCCGGGATATCGCTTTGGCGGACGGCCTGCTGGACCGCGTCCTTTATTGGACGGACGGGCAGCCGTATCTGACGCAGCGGTTTTGCCAAGCCGTGGCGGAGAATGCGGCGATCGTGACGCCGGCGGATGTCGACGGCATCTGTGATGCGTTGTTTCTCTCGGAAAAGGCTCGGGAAAAGAACGATAATCTGATTTTCGTGAGGGAGCGGATCCTTCGGAGCGAGTCGGATCGGGCGGCGTTGTTGGACTTGTATGGCAAGGTCTGGCGGGGCAAGCGGGAGCCGGACGACCCGAGCAATCCCCTGGTCTGCGTCCTGCGGCTGTCGGGCATCACGCGAGCGGTGGATGGGGGGTTGGCCGTTCGCAATCGGATCTATGAGCGCGTTTTTGACGACAAGTGGGCGCGCGCCAACATGCCGGACGCGGAACTGCGACGGCAGCGCGAGGCTTATGTCAGCGGTATTTTGCGCACGACGCTCGTGGCGCTGGTGGTTGTCCTGGCCATTTCCTTTTTTGCGGCTCTGGCCATTCGGCAGCGCATGCGCGCGGAGGAGAACTATTCCGAGGCGGTGTTTCAGAGGGGCGAGGCGGACGCGGCCCGGACGGAGGCGGAGAAGGCCGCCGCAGAGTTGAGCGAAACCTTGGCGCGGATGGAGATGCAGCAGGCGGAAACGGCGTTGCGTTCCGGGCGGTCAGCGGATGGGATCGCCCACCTAGCCCATGTGTTGCGCAGTGATCCGGGCAACCATGCGGCGGGCGCCTGGTTGATGTCCGCCTTGAGTCAAAGGAGTTTTGCCAGGCCCGTGTTTCGCCGGAATGACACGCTGGCCGAAGTCAGGGAGTCGCCCTTCTACAGTCCAGATGAAGGGCGCGTGATCGCTTTGCGCGGGAACGAGGCGCACATCTTCAGTCTCGCTGCCAGTGAGATCATCGCCGGGCCGATGCTGTATGGCGGGACGATTCCGAATGACGCCCGGGAGTTCAGTCCTGACGGCGGCCGCGCAGCGCTTGGATCGGCGGACAATACCGCCCGGGTCTGGGACGCCTTTACGGGACGCGCGTTGACGCCATCCATGCAGCATGCGGGCCAGGTGAGCGTGGTCCGCTTCAGCCCGGACGGACTTCGATTGCTGACCGTGACGTTGAATCGCGTCGCCCGGGTCTGGGATGCCTTCACGGGGCGGGCGTTGTGCGAGCCGATTCGGATGCCCCGTGGATTCGGCGGCGTGCGCTTTTCGCAGGATGGCAAGCGACTGGTGATGGAGCCGCCGGAACCGCGGCCGGACCGCGGCGGCGGGGAACGAGGCGGACGAGGGGGGAGTCCGCGTCCGACCATTTCCTGGGATGTGCGTCCCGGAGGCATGTTTGGCGTCATGTTGCGGCACCGCGGCGCGATTGGGGCGGCGGAGTTTGATTCGGAAGGGACGCGCGTCCTGAGTGCGTCCCACGATGGGTCGGCCGTCATTTGGGACGTCGCCACCGGGGAGCGCGTCACGGATCTGATGGAACATGAGTTGCGGATCAATCAGGCGCGGTTGAGTCCGGATGGCAAGTTGGTGGCAACCGCCTCGGAGGATCGGACCGCGCGCATTTGGAACGCTGGTGACGGCAGTCCTTTGACCTCCGCCCTGGAGCATGACGGCCCGGTGCACATGGCGGAGTTCAGCCCGGACAGCCGGTTGCTGGTCACTGCTTCGGAGGACGGCACGGCGCGGGTCTGGCGGGTTGGAACCGGCGAGACTGCGATCGTCTGCGTCAATGAGTCGCCCACCCTGAGCGCGGTGTTCAGTCCGGATGGCGCGACCCTGATGACGGCGTCCACGGATCGTCGGGTGCGTTTGTGGGATGTGACGACGGGCGCGGAGAAAAGCGGGGGATTCCAGATCGAGTATGGGCGACGCCGCACGGGTCCCTTTCGCCGTCCCGTGGGCGGCAGTCCGTCCGAGACGGCGGAGTCGATCATGGCGCGTTTCAGCGCCGATGGGACCAAGGCGCTCACCTTGGTCAATGGTCGTTTCTCCAGCAACGTGAGGGTCTGGGATTTCGCTGCTGGAGACTGGCTGTCGGAGGCTCTCGACCACAATTCCTTCGTGCGATCCGCGCGTTTTTCCCCGGATTCAAGTCGGGTTGTCACGGCTTCGGATGATCGCACGGTGCGGGTGTGGTCGGTCGAGGATGGCGCGCCTCTCGGAACCGCCATGGAGCATGGCAGCGAAGCGTTGTTTGCCGGGTTCTTTCCGGGCGCGCGGAGAGTGTTCACTTTTTCGGCGAAGCATGAAACGCGGGTCTGGGATGCGGAAACCGGCATTCCCTTGAGCGAACCGTACGCCCATGCGCATCGGCATCTGTATCGGGAGAGTTTCGACGAGCTCCATCACGCGAGCGCGGTCAGCCCGGACGGTCGTTGGCTGGCGGCGCCGACCGGGGAATTGCGGTTGCAGGTCTGGGAGACGTTGTATGCCGGGGAAGACGCGCCCGAATGGCTCCCCAGACTGGCGGAGACCATTGTTGGTCTCCGGGTTGATGCGCGCGGATTGTTTGAGAATGTGCCGCGCGTGGGACGGGGACGGCCCGAGGGGGCGGATCAAGTCGCGGGGGAGGGGGCCTACGCGAGGTGGGGACGTTGGTTCCTGAGCGATCGTGGCAAACGAACGATCTCTCCCTCGGCGGTGATGACAACTTCGGAATACGTGGAGCGCCTGATCGAGGCGGATCAGGTCGAAAGCCTGCGCGAAGCGTTGCACATCGAGCCGGACCGGTTGACGGTATTGGCGCGTCTGGCGGACTTGATTGTGGAAGGCGCGGCCCCGGACGACGAGCGAGCGCGGAGCGAGGCGTTGTTCTATGGGAAGCGCGCGGCCGAGCTTGCGGGCGACGCCCCCATGCTGTGGCTGGCTCACGCGGCTCACGCAGCCTCGCTCGGGGAGTCGGAAGCCATGCGCTCGGCGATCAAGAAGGCGATTTCGATCGCGGGCAAGGCCAAGGATGAGGAGCTTCTCAGGGAAGTTCGATCCCGCGCGGAGAGGCTGAGGCACAGCGATTGATCAGGGAGCCGGGGGGGCGACCGTAGCGCGGAATCGCTGAACTTTGGCACGTGGCGTTTTGATTTTGATTGCCGGCCTCTTTTGCGATTTGAGGGAACGACTCCATGTTCCTGCTGCGATCCCGGCTGATATTCGTATCCCGCTGCCAAAAGCCGGCGAGCCCCTTCAGCTTTCAGGCAGGCCGAGCGAATGGGGGACGAGGTGGGCGGGAACGGGTTGACCGAAGGCAACGTTGCCGATCCGGGAGGCCAGGACGAACCTGATTTCTCCGTCGCTGACTTTCTTGTCCAACTTCATGGCCGCTTGAAGCCGGGCCAACTGGCGGGCGGACAACTTGATGCTGACCGGCAGTTTGGCGGCGTTAAAGAGTTTCCGGATGCGCTGGACGGCATCGACAGGAAGCCCGCACAGTTCGGCGGAGATCCGGGCGGCGGCGACCTGGCCGATGGAGATGGCCTCGCCGTGCAGGTATTCGCCGTAGCCTGAGATGTTCTCTATGGCGTGGCCAATCGTGTGGCCGAAATTCAGGATCGCGCGAAGGCCTCCCTCCTTCTCGTCATTGGCGACCACATCCGCCTTGATCTGGCAGCAGCGGGCCACGACGGCCGCGAGTTTCTTCGGCTCCAGTTTGAGGAGCTCCGGCATTTCCTTCTCAAGACGGCGGAAGAGCCTGGCGTCGCTGATGATCCCATACTTGATAACCTCGGCCATCCCGGCCCGGAGTTCCCGCTTGGGCAGGGTCTGCAGGGTGTCGAGGTCGCAGAGGACGAGGCGGGGTTGATGAAAGGCCCCCACGAGGTTCTTGCCGGCCTTGAGATTGACGCCGGTCTTGCCGCCGACCGAGCTGTCGACCTGTGCGAGCAGGGTGGTGGGGACCTGGACGAAGTCGATGCCGCGCAGGTAGGACGCCGCCGCAAAGCCGGTCAGGTCGCCGATGACGCCGCCGCCGAGCGCGACCGCGAAGGACTTTCGCTCGAGCCGATGCGCGGCGAATTGGTCGTGGCAGCGCTCGATGTTGCGCAGGGTCTTGGTCTTCTCGCCGGAAGGGAAGGTGATGACGATCGGCTCGAAGCCGGCGTCGCGGAGAGACGTTTCCGCCGCCCTGTCGAAACGTTTGGGGATGCGTTCGTCGGTGACGACGGCGCAGCGTTTTCCAAGGGCAAGCTTGTGGCAGTCCGGGCCGAGCCGGTCGAGCAGGCCGGGGCCGATGAGAATCTGATAGCTGCGGTCGCCAAGGGGGACATTCACGGTGCGCATGGCGCGTAGGATAAAGGGTGGCCGAGAAGAGTCAAAGGTTTGGGCGCCCGCGCCTTCTTCCCCTGGACCTCGCGTTGGCACAGGCCGGGGAGAAAGCGGTTGCTCGACACGCTGCTGGCAGCCACGTTTCGGGAGTCCGGGATCTCCAGGATCATCACCAACAACGGAAGGGACTTTGAAGTATTCGGAGGATTCGAGATCATCGGTTATTACTGAGGGGCTGGCGTCGGTTTGGGGTGGAGAAGGCGATGAATGCGAATTGATCGAATGATTCAGCCGCGTGGTTGTCTCATCGGCGCTGAGACCCTACATTGCGGCCTGGTTCCATTCATCGTTGTGAGAGCTCTTATGAATATCGTTCGAAAGATGATGGTCGGCGCCTTGGGCGTCGTTTTGATTGGTCTGGGCGCGGGATGCGACTTTGGGAAGGGGCGTTCGTCGGGCAAGCCCCTGCGGCAGATCCCGGTTTCGCGGGCCGAACAGGATGCCAGCGCCGCGGCGGCGGCGAAGCGGCAACGCCAGAAGGAGTTGGACGCCATGGGCGCGCGCGAGTTCCTGGTGCGCGGGGTGATCCAGGAAATCAAGCGGGAGGGGGAGATTGCGATCATCGATCATGAGGAGATCCCCGGCTACATGAAGCGGATGATCATGCCGTTCCGCGCGAAGGATCCGGCGGTGTTCGCAGGCAGGAAGCCCAATGATCGCGTCAGCTTTCGACTGGTGGTGACCGAGCTGGAGAGCTGGGTGGATCGCGTGACAAAGATCGGCGAGGGACCGGTGGATTTGAAGAAGCCGCGGCGTGAATTCCGCCTGGTTCGGGAGGTTCAACCGCTTGAGGTCGGGGACCGGATTCCGAATTATCCGATGACCAACGAATTGGGGCAGGCCGTGAGGCTGCATGACTTCAAGGGCAAGGCGGTGGCATTGACCTTCATCTTCACGCGTTGTCCGATGCCGGATTTCTGTCCGCGCATGACGCGGCAGTTCGACGAGGCCTATGACGCGCTGATCGGAGACGCGTCCGCGCCAAAGAACTGGCAATTGCTGTCGGTATCCTTTGATGTGGACCACGACACGCCCGAGGTGTTGAAAGGCTACTCGAAAGTGCATGGCTGCGATCCGGCGAAGTGGAGTTTTTTGACCTCCGAGCTGATTGAAATGGACGCGTTGACGGAGCAGTTCGGGATGATGTTTGCGCGGGAGACGGAGGGCGGTTTCATCTTCAGTCACAACCTGAGAACCGCGGTGCTGGACACCAATGGCCGAGTGCAAAGGATCTTTGTGGGGTATGAGTGGAAGGCGGAAGAGTTGGTGGACGAGCTGCGCAAGGCGGCGGCGGTCCCGGTGGAGGCGGCGGCGCATTGAATTGAGGTCTGGGCGGGGCATGGCGGCGCCTCCCTCCGTCTGATTCGGTCAATGGCTCGCAAGCGCAAATCGGGGACAGGAGGTCGCCGACGCGGAGGCAAGCGGCGTTCCCGAGAGCGTCGCGTGATGCGGTGGGCCTGGTTGGCGCCGGTCCTCCTGGTCGGGGTTCTGTATGTGATCTATTCAGGCATGTTGAAGAATGCGTTCAAGAAGGGCTTGGAAGCCGCCGGCCCCCGGGTGGCGGGCGTGGCGACGCGGGTGGCCGACGTGAAGCTGTCGCCGCTTTCCGGACGGGGCGAGGTTCTTGGCGTGTTTGTTGGGAGTCCGGAAGGTTTTCGGGCGCCGTCGGTGATCGAGATCGGGCGCGCCAAGGTCGAGGTTCGGGCTTCCACCTTGTTATCCGACAAGGTGGTGATCCGATCCGTCCGGATCGAGGATATGGAAGTGACCTACGAGCGGCGGCTAAGCGGGAGCAATCTGTCGAAGATTCAGGAAACGCTGGAGGCGACGCTTGGAGCGGGGAAGGAGCGCAGCAGCGGGGGCGAGCCCCGGCGCTTGCGGGTGGATGAGTTTGTAATCCGGGGCGGGCGTGTTCGGGTGGGGTTGACCGCGCTTGGGGGAAGGGGCGCGGTGAAGCGGTTGCCCGAAATTCGGTTGCTCGATTTAGGCGCCGACGATCGGGGAATCACACCGGGTGAACTGGCGGATCTGGTCTTGCGGGCAATCGTCCGGGAAACCGCCGGAGCCTTGGGCGAGGCGGCTCTCGGACTGGGGCAGCGCAAAACACCGGATTGAGCAGATCTTGAACCGGGAGCCGTGAGGCCGGCAGCCGGGGCTGGAGGCTACTCTGTTTCCGGGGTGGATTTCGTTTCAGGGAGTCCTGCGCCCCAGAGGAAGGAGCGTTGTTGGGCGAGTGTCGCGTCGCCCTCCAGCAGGGTCGCCTGCCACGCGATCATCTTGCCCACTTTCTGGTATTCTTCCTGGGACACGGTTGCCGACGACCAGCGACCGAAGAGGCCCTTGCGTTCGATCTTTTGCTCAACGACGAACGGTTTGTTGGGCAGGGTCTGGCTGCCGCGAACCTCGATCCGGATGCGCAGTTTGTCCTTGTCCACATTGCTGGCGCGCCATTTGAAATCAAACCGGATGCCGGAAACCAACTCGGGATTGGAGCGGAGCCGGGCCTGGTAGGCGTCGCGCTCGTAGAGGCTGGGCGAAACGGCGTGTTTCCCCTCCATGTCCAAGTAGTGGGGCAGCACCTTGATGATGCGTCCGGAACCGGCGTGTGCGGCTGCGGCCGCGAGCAGCAGAATCGCGACCGCCAATGTCGTAGTAGAGCGCATGGACCGCACGGTAGTCAGCCTGAGAATTAATTCAAGCGGGAACCGCGATTCCTGAGCCCTGCGACCGGTCGGATCCCGATCGCTTGAGGCCGAAGCGCCGGCGAAATCCAACCTCGAGCGCTTCGATTCCAACGCCTTACGCCGCCTCGTCGGTCTCGAGGAAGCCCTGCAACTGGCGCACACGGGTGGGGTGGCGCATCTTGCGGAGGGCCTTGGCCTCGATCTGACGGATGCGTTCGCGGGTGACCTTGTATTGCTTCCCGACCTCTTCCAAGGTGCGGGCATAGCCGTCCACCAGGCCGAAGCGCAACTCCAGCACCTTGCGTTCGCGCTCGGTGAGGCTTTCCAGGACGTCGTTGAGCTTGGTCTTCAGCATGCTGAAGCCGGTCATCTCGGAGGGATTCTCAGCGGTCTTGTCCTCGATGAAGTCTCCGAAGCAGGCGTCGCCGCTGTCGCCGACGGTGGCCTGCATGGAAATGGGCTGCTGGGCCATCTTGAGAATGGCGTTGACGCGTTCCACCGGCATCTGCATCTCGTCGGCGATCTCCTCCGGCGTGGGTTCGTGGCCGTAGTCCTGGACCAACTGCTTCTGCACGCGCATCAGCTTGTTGATCACCTCGATCATGTGGACCGGGATGCGGATGGTGCGGGCCTGGTCCGCCACGGAGCGGGTGATGGCCTGCCGGATCCACCAGGTCGCGTAGGTGGAGAACTTGAAGCCGCGGCGATACTCGAATTTCTCAACCGCCTTCATGAGGCCCATGTTGCCTTCCTGGATCAGGTCGAGGAAGGCGAGGCCGCGGTTGGTGTATTTCTTGGCGATCGAGATGACCAGGCGCAGGTTGGCTTCGACCATTTCGGTCTTGGCCTTGTGTGCCTTGGCGGCGAAGTGCTTCAATTGATCGTAAGCCTGCAGGTATTCCTCATAAGGCATGCGGACGAAGACTTCCAGGGCGGCGATCTTCTGCTCTTCCCCCTCGATGAAGGCGGTCAACTGCTGCGATTTGCGCTGTTTGCCGAGATCCTCGATGGTTCGGAGGCTGGTCTGAATCTTGTCGAAGATGTTCTCGGTGACGAGGATCATTTCCTCAATGACCTTCTGCTTGTAGAAGAATTTGGGAAAGGCGGCCTGGAGGCGCTTGTCGGCGCGTTTGAAGAGGGAGAGCGCCTTCTTGCGTGCGGTCTCACTCTTGGCGGATTGCCAGGATGAGTAGCGGTCATCGACATCCCCGTCGGTCTTGCGGACTTTCTTGACGAGTTTGCGGAGTTCCTTGAGGTGTTGTTCACGGCTGTCGATCTTCTTGTCGACAATGACGCGGTCGAAGCGCTCCTTCGGCGGCTCGGAAATGAGTTTCTCGGCGAGGGCGATGTGTTCCTTGCCGGTAAAGCCGAAGCCGTAGATGATCCGCTTGACCTCGTTTTCCGCGTCCTCGATTCGTTTGCAGATTTCAACTTCCTGCTCCCGGGTGAGCAAGGGCACTTCACCCATCTTGCGAAGATACATACGGACCGGATCGTCCAGGATGTCGAGGCGGCTTTTGTCCTCTTCCTCCTCCGGTTCCGGCTTCTTGACGTTGTCGACCTCCGCTTGGTCGACGATTTCCACATCGAGGTTGCGGAGTTTGGTGTAGACCTCGTCGAGATCGTCCGGGGTGACGACGTCCTCGGGGAGGGCGTCGTTGATATCGTTGTAAGTCAGGTAGCCCTGCTCCTGGGAGAGGCGGAGGAGCTCCTTGATCTTCTCCGTCAGGTCGAACGGCTGGGCCTCGGCGGTGTTCGTGTCTTTGTCGTCTTTTTTCTTGTCGCCCTCCTTGGCCTTCATGCGGGCGCGGCTCTCAATAAGCTTGGCCACCTCCGCCTTCAGATCTTCCTTGCTTTGTTTCTTCCCTTTGCCTGCGGCGGCCTTCTTGGGAGCGGCCTTGGCCTTGACGGCGGCCTTCTTGGGGGCGGCCTTCTTGGGGGCGGCCTTCTTGGGGGCGGCCTTCTTGGGG
>Ga0181594_10003725_pt1 | contig 13723 bp, 7 predicted proteins | sample 071ome_18_FD_145603 | JGI IMG/M metagenome (GOLD analysis project Ga0181594, IMG submission 145603) | Coastal salt marsh microbial communities from the Groves Creek Marsh, Skidaway Island, Georgia - 071413BT metaG (spades assembly) | ecosystem: Environmental > Aquatic > Marine > Intertidal zone... | reverse complement strand
CGGCGGGCGTTGTTTCGCCAGCTTGCGCTCGAGTTCCAGGAAAAGGTCAAAGATGGATCTGGCGTCCTTCATCCAAACAACCTGCCCCTGATCCGTGGCCTGCAGTTCGGCGTCGGAGAGAATGGGGACGTCTTCGGGTTCGAAGATCTCAATCTGTCTCCCTTGCAGCCAACGGGCGAAGAAGCGAACGACGCCTTCGCGAAGGCGTTGGGAAAAGCCGTGTTTCTCGTTGGCTTCGATCAGGTCGACGCGTTCGGGGTGGCCCAACCGCGTATAGACCCGCTTGGCCTGGCGGTAGGCCTCCCAGGTCCCATCAATGGGCACGAAGTCCCGGGTCGCCGCGAGAATCAACGTGGGTTTTGGCGCGCGAACGATGGCGAAGTCGGGATGGTCGAAACCCTCGCGAATCTGGGCAAAGAGGTTCTGCTCCGCGTCGCCGGGCCCGGGTTTCTCGTTCTTGCGCCGATGAGTGGTCATGAAACAGCCAGGGGCCGCGGCGGCGATGCGGTCATCGAAGGCCATCAGGTAGCTGGTCAGGTTGCCGCCGCCGGAGTTGCCGGTGCAGCCGATGCGTTGCGGATCGACGTCGGGTCGTGTGCACAGGTAGTCGAGGCAGCGGACGCCGTCCCAGACCATCAGGGCGCCGAGTGTATGGCCGAGAAGAATCGGAGCGACGCCCAGGTCATTGTGCTCGCTTTGGCGTTTGATCCTGTGCGGGGTTGGACCGATGAGTTGGCGGCGTTCCCCTTGGCCGACCGGGTCGAAACACAGGACCACGAAGCCGTGTCGGGCGAGCAGGATGGCGGCCTTCTGATAGGATTCGTAGGCCTTGCCATTCGCGGAGTGGCCACAGGGCAGGAGGACGCCGGGGAAGGGGCCGGGGCCTACGGGGCGGTAGACGTTCGCCGTGATTTGGTAGCCGGGAAGGCTCTCCAGGACAAGGTTCTCCACCGAGTAGCCGTCGCGTTGACGGGTCGCGGTGATGCGGGGATTGAGCGGGGCGGCGATGGCGGGACCTGCGAAGGCCTCCCGCAGAAACTGTTTTCGCTTGGCCTGGTAGCGGGCGATCTGGTCGGGGGATTCGAGGGCTTGTTCCAGTTCATCCAGGCGACGATCCAAGGCGGCGTGGACCTGCTCGCGTTGAAAGGCGCGCATCATCTGGTTTGTCTTGTCCGCGTTGAAGTCCCGGGGCAGGACGCGGATAGGGGGCGCCGCCGGGATGGGCGCGGCGACGGTCAGCAGTATCAGGATGGCGGCGAGGGCCGGATGAGGCATGAGCGGAATCATGCTGGCGGGCGGTCTGTTATTCCAAGTCCGGTTTTCGCCCGGGGCGGACGGGAACCTCGTTGGGAGCGGTGGGCGTCTGTTGCTACGGCCAGAATACCCTTGCTTCCGGTCGATTGTCCTGCTTTCAATCCTCCCCGATTTTCACCGGTACTGATTAACGATAGAACACACTTTGCACTCATGGCGGTTGTTGCGACAAAACTGAGGAAGGGCCAGGCCATCAAGGTCAAGGGCGATACGGGCGTCATTTTGGATCTGGTTCACCGCACGCCCGGCAAGGGCAATGCCCTGATCATGGCTACGATCCGCTCCTTTGCGAGCGGCAAGACCAAGGACATCCGCTTCAACCCCAGCGAGAAGGTTGAGACCCTCATGGTCAACCGGATCAAGCTGGAGTACAGCTACCAGGACGGATCCTCCTACTTCTTCATGGATCCCGAGACCTACGACACCGTTGAGTTGCCGGGCAGCCTGTTGGAGGACATTGCCGACATGATCACTGAGAACACCGTCTGCGAGGTCGTCAAACTGGAAGGCGATCCGGTGGCGGTGGAATTGCCGCCCACAGTGGAATTGAAGGTGACGGAAGCCGCCGAAGGTCTCAAGGGCGACACGGTGAACAATCCCCAGAAACCGGCCACGCTCGAGACGGGCAAGGTCGTTCAGGTCCCCTTGTTTGTGAAGACCGGCGAGGTGATCACGGTCGATACCCGCACCGGCAAGTATCTCGGTCGGGCCTGAGCGAGGCAACGCTCCTTGGTCGTCCCGCCGGGACCTTGAAGTGGGCGAGACTCCGTCGTGTCCTGTTCAAAACCCCGGCTCCGTAGCGCGGCCGTCCGGGCTGCGGGTTGTCGCGGCGTCCCGCCGCCAGTCATGAAATACCGGGCGGGCCGCCCGCGCCACGTTGGCCCGTTGGGCCGGAACTTGGCACAAAACTGACATGCGTCCCCAACCGGGCAAGGTTCGACTTTCCGGTTTCGATATTCCTGAATTCCATCAATGATGCGCGAAGTGAGCGCGCGTTCCCGACCATCCCCGTCCGAATCCATCGCCGGATTGATTGAGCGGGTGACCTTTCACAACGAGGAGAACGGCTTTGCCGTCCTGCGGGTGAAGGTGAAGGGGCAACGGGATCTGGTTACGGTGGTGGGCAATGTGGCGACGGTCACAGCGGGGGAATGGCTGACTGCGGAAGGGGCTTGGACGCACAATCGCGAACACGGGCGGCAGTTTCATGCTGAGCGGATCGCCTGCGACGCGCCGAGCACGAAGGCCGGCATCGAGAAATACCTGGGCAGCGGGATGGTCAAGGGCATTGGTCCGACCTACGCCAAGAAACTGGTGGCGGCGTTTGGCGAGAAGATCTTCGACATCATTGAGACCAAGTCGGCGAAGTTGGAGGAGGTCCCGGGAATCGGGAAGCAGCGGCGGAAACTGATCAAGGACGCGTGGGGCGAGCAGAAGGTGGTGCGCGACATCATGGTATTCCTGCATTCGCACGGCGTGGGCACGAGTCGCGCGGTGCGCATCTACAAGACCTATGGCGAGGAGGCCATCGAGACCGTGCGGGAGAACCCTTATCGATTGGCGGCGGATATTGCCGGCATTGGCTTCGCGTCGGCGGACAAGATTGCCGCCGAACTTGGCGTGGCCCGGGATTCGGTGGCTCGCGCGGCGGCGGGATTGGATCACGTTCTTGCGGAAGCCATGGGGCAGGGGCACTGCGCGCTCCCGGAAGCCGGGTTGGTCGAGTCGACGGTCAAGCTGTTGGACGTGGAGGGGGACAGGGTTCGCGTCGCCCTGGAGACGGCGCTGAAGGAGGGCGGGTTGGCGCGTGAAGCGCTGGCAGGCGAGGCGTACGTCTGTCTTCCCAGGTTGAAGGAGGCGGAGGAATTCATTGCCGGCCGGATCCGCGGTCTGGCGGATTCGCCGGCGGGTTACCCGTCGATGGATGTCGAGAAGGCGATCGCCTGGTGTGAGAAGAAGGTCGGGACCCGCCTGGCCGAAAATCAGCGAGGCGCTTTCGCGCTGGCGCTGCAGAGCAGGGCATTGATCGTCACCGGCGGGCCCGGGGTGGGCAAGACCACGCTGGTGAACTCCATCCTCAGCGCCTTGCGGGCGAAGAAAGTGGCTTGTCTCCTTTGCGCGCCGACCGGCCGCGCCGCCAAACGACTATCCGAATCGACCGGGTTGGAGGCGAAGACGATTCACCGGTTGTTGGAATACCAGCCGGGCAAGGGCTTCACGCGCAGGGAATCGAATCCGTTGGACTGTGATCTCCTGGTGGTGGACGAAGTCTCGATGGTGGATGTGCCGCTGATGCACCAACTGCTCCGCGCATTGCCGGCGGGCGGGCATCTGTTGTTGGTGGGTGATGTGGATCAGCTCCCGTCCGTCGGCCCGGGAATGGTCCTGCGGCATCTGATCGAGAGCGATTGTATTCCGGTGGCGCGGCTCGATCAGGTGTTTCGGCAGGCGGAGGGGAGTCGGATTGTGACCAATGCGCATCGCGTCAATCGAGGCGAGCTCCCGGAGACTGACGAAGCGGCCTCGGACTTCTTCTTTATTGAGCGCGATGCCCCGGAGGAAGCGATGCCCACGCTGTTGAACCTGGTCCGGAGGCGGATTCCGGAGAAGTTCGGCCTCAGTTCCATGGACGACATCCAGGTCCTGAGTCCGATGAACCGCGGCCTGTTGGGGGTGCGGGAGTTGAACCTGCGCTTGCAGGAGGCGCTGAATCCGCGCAGGCAGGATGCTCCGCAGGTCGAGAAATTTGGCGCGCAGTTCCAGGTCGGCGACCGGGTGATCCAGACCCGGAACAACTATGACAAGAACGCCTTCAATGGGGACATTGGCCGAATAGCGCGGGTCGATGAACAGGAGCGCGAAGCGTCCGTGAGGTTCGATGGGCGGGAGGTGAATTACGACTTCGGCGAGTTGGACGAGCTTTCGCTGGCCTACGCGATCACGATTCACAAGTCGCAGGGATCCGAGTTTCCCGCCGTGGTGATTCCGGTCTCGACGCAGCACTACATGATGCTGCAGCGCAACCTCATCTATACCGGGATGACGCGCGGGCGGAACCTGGTGGTCCTGGTCGGCGAAAAAAAAGCGTTGGCGATGGCGGTGAAGAACAACAGGATGATGCAGCGTCATTCGGGGCTCTTGGAGCGACTCCGGGCTGACGCTGACTGATCATGTCGGGACGACGGTATTCATGCGCGACGTGTCGGAAGGGATTTGAGATCCCGGACATCAGCGATGCGGACAAGACGGTGATCTGTCCGTTGTGCGGCGAGTTGACGCCGCTGGTCCCGCTGAGGGGCGGCGGAAAGGCGAATCACGAGCAGCGCAATGAGTTCAACTTGCCCGGCTGCGTCTTGCTGTTCGGCGGTCTGGTCTTGGTTTGTTTCAAGTTTCCGTGGGGGTTGCTTGGCGGCGCGGTCCTGATCTGGTTCGGAACGAAGATGACCCGCGTCAGCATCTGCGCCAAATGCGATGGCAAGGTGGAGGACAAGGCGGCGAAGAGTTGTCCGCATTGTCAGGCCGTGTTCGTGGACGAGGTGGTTTGATATTTGGACTGATGCCAAGCGACCTCGCGGTCGCGGGGATCCTGGTCATGGCGTCCTCTCTGGCAGCCTTGGTCGTCGGCGCAGTGAAGCGGAAGAGCCGTGCGGGACGGTATGCCCTTTGGACAGGGGCGGCGCCCCTGCTGGCGGGATTGGCGGGCCTGGCAATCGCAGCTGACGCATCTGCGGCGGTGTAGTCGACGCGCGCGACGTCCTTTTGGTTTACAATTGGGCGCGGGCGCTTTTTCTTCCTCGCCGTGAAGTCTGTATCTGAATCTTCTTGTCGGTGCCGGCTTGTTCGCGCGGCCAAGGTTTTCGGGCTTGGTTTGGCCCTGGGTGGTTTGACGGCGGGTTGCGTTGTGACACGTCAGTCGGAACCCAAGCGGACGGCGGTGGAGCAATTGTTGTTGAGCAATGCGGCGGACAGTGCGTTGGCTGATATCGACGTTTCCTCGCTGAATGGCAAGAAGGTGTTCCTGGAGGAGAAATACTTCGAATCCGAGGACAAGCCCTACGTTCTGGGCGCCATCCGCGAATTGATCAGCGCGGGCGGCGGCTTGTTGCAGTCAGATGCGGGTGCGGCCGACGTGATTGTGGAGGCGCGCTCCGGGGCCTTGTCGATCGACAGCGGCAATTCGCTCGTGGGTCTGCCGGAGATGCCGGTTCCGATTCCGCTTTCCGGCACGGTGGTGAGTCCGGAGGTGCCATTCTACAAGGTGGACCGGCAGTATGGCGTCGCGCGCATCGCGCTGCTCGCCTACGACGCCAAGACGCGTCAGCATGTGCTTTCCACGGGGTCGCAGGCGGGTTATTCGCACCATCACTACTACCGGATTCTCGGCTTCATCAAGTGGACCAGCACCAGTTTGCCGGAGAAGAAGTAAGAAATCTGGCGGGATTGATGGCGTTCGGCTGCCCAGGCGGGCGGCCAGCCAATCCTCAAGGCAGCAAAAAAAGCGGCCGGCAAATGCCGGCCGCTTTTGCGTTCAAAGGTCGTGGGAAACCCGCGGATCAGTATTCGCGGGTTTTCTTGATGCCCGGCTCCGGGATGGCGTAGGCGCCCTTTTCGTCGGCCGGCAACGGAGTCGGCGAATCGGAGGAGATGATGTCCTTCGTGTTCGGGGAGAACTCGTGGTCGCTGTTCATGAAGTCGTCCATGGTGAGTTCCTGCCCGGTGTGGGCGGCCATGCGGCCGAGCGAGGTCGCCGCGCTGGCCATGACGCCGCGCTCGACTTCGTTGTAGGGCTGGTCGCGGCGGATGGCCTCGACCAGGTGGTCCCATTCCAGTTGGTAAGGGTTGGGCTCGCGCACGGTCTGCGGGAAACGCCAGGCGAGGTTCTCGGTCTTGGCGCGGCGGTTCCGGTTGATGTTGTGATCCTTGTAGATGCGGCTGTAGGCGGGGGTATGAGCGGCGCTGGAGACGACCGCGGAGCCCTTGGTGCCGTGAGCATAGACCGCGAACTCGTTGTGCGTGCCCTGCATGTTGCGGCCATACATGAAATACTTGGTTCCGTCCGGGAAGGTGTATTCGCAGGTGTAGTTGTCGAAGTTCTGGTCGACGTTGTCGCCGCGGTAGTGGCGGCCGCCTGAACCGGAGCAGCTGACGGGCCAGTCGCCCTTCATCCAGCAGGCCTCATCCACGTTGTGGATCAGGAAGTCGCTGACCGCGCCGCCGCTGAGCCAGAGGAAGCTGTGGAAGCGGCGGATCTGATACATCAGCTCGCTGGGGTACTTGTCCTTGTCGTAGGGCGGGGTGAAGGCGGAGCCGATCGGGCCCTGCTGGCGGTAGCTGCGCAGCATGGTGATGTCGCCGATCTGACCGTCCTGGATGCGCTCCAACAGGGCCTGACGGGACTCGCAGTGGCGGCACATGAGGCCGACGCCGACCTTGAGATTCTTGGCCTGCGCCTTCTTGTTCAGCTCCAGCATGCGGCGGGCGGTGGGGCCGTCCGCGATGACCGGCTTCTCCATGAACACATTGAGGCCCTTCTTGATCGCGTATTCGAAGAATACCCAGCGGAAGGCGAGAGGGGTGGTGAAGATGGCGATGTCGCCCGGGCTGAGTTGGTCCATCGCTTCCTTGTAGCCTTCGAAGCCGATGATGCGGCGATCCTTGGGGACGTTGACCTTGTCGGCAATGTTCTTGCGTTTGGGGTCGGTCAGGGTGCGATAGGCGCGGTCGAGTTTGTCCTCGTAAACATCGACCATGGAGTGCAGTTCGATGGGGCCGAGGGAGTCGGAGACGCTCAACGCCTGCGAGGCGGCGCCGGTGCCGCGGCCGCCGCAGCCGAGCAGGGTCACCTTAAGCTTGTGGTCGTCCGCGGCGTGCACGTGCGGCAGGGCCACGCCGGCGAGGGCTCCGGCGGCCGCGATCTGTCCGGAATCCTTGATGAAATGACGACGAGATTTGAGGGGTTGCTTTTCTTCGTTCATGGACGGGTATCGTTCTATGGGTTGCAAAAAGGTGTCAACTCCCGAGATGGCTGAAAGCGTCGCAAGAATTGGTTGGCGGATTGGACGCGGGCAGGGCGGCGGCATTCGATTCAAGTTGAGATTGCGCGGGGACGCGCGCTTCGGTTTCCTTCCGTAAGCGCCCATGAAACCGGAAGAACAAGAACCCATTCCTTCGGAGCGTCTGCGCGTTTTGTTCGTCTGTGGTCGCAATCAATGGAGAAGTCCGACGGCCGAGCGGCTCTATCGCGATGATCCGCGGCTGGAGGTCCGCTCGGCCGGAGTCAGCGCGGCGGCGAAACGACGCGTCTCGCGGAAAGATCTTCTGTGGGCGGATCTGGTCCTGGTCATGGAGCGGGAGCAGCGATCGCGGTTGCGGGAACAATTCCGGGAGGAGGTGGAATTGCCGCCGATCGAGTCGATGGATATCCCTGATGAGTTCGCGTTCATGGATCCCGAACTGGTCCGCCTGCTCCGGGAAGGGGTGGGAGCGCAGTTGGCGGACTGGCTGGACAGCGATTCGGACCTCGGGTCGGCCAACCCATGAAGCGTGACCGGCGGGGGCTGGTTTGACGGACGCCGGTTGGGGCTTTCTCAGTTCCGTTCCGGACTTTTGACCAGTTGCCAGCCTTCGCCAAAGAAATCGCAATCAACCACGCCGGCGGGGATGCGTTTGTCGGCAGGGACGGTGATGTCGAGAACGGCCCAGTCCGGCAGCTTGGGAACCTGGGTGGAGTTGCTGGCGCTGCCATTGGGCGCAAAGGTGAAACCGCTGTTGATGACGACGTAGCGCTCCGGGTTCAGCGGGTTGGGGAAGATGAACACCGGGACGCGTCGGTCGGCGGGCCAGGAATCCTGCCCGACCGTGATGCGCTCGGCGGTCCATTGGATCGGCAGTTTGCGGGCAATGCGGCGGTAGATGGCATTGCTGCCGGGGTCGCCCCACAGGACCAGGTTGTGGCGGGCGATGTCCTCGTCGCTCACGTGGGCGTCGGGCTTGCTCCTGGCCTCGCCGCGGAACTGCATCAGCCATTGATACTTGGCGTTTTCCATCTCGGCCTGGATCCAGTCGGTCACCGGTTGTGGCGCCATCGGGGTCCCGGTGGGTTCGACCATGAGGAAGCTGCCGAAAAAGGCGTCGTCGATCGGGCCTTGCAGCCCGTGTTTCTTGGCGACGCCCTTGGTTGCGGCCTCGGCGACCTGTTGCCAGCGGCCGGCGGACTTGACGAAGTGGGCGCTCCACGACTTGTCCGGGCGCACCCCGGCGGCGACGATCTCTTCCCCGTCGAGTTGGATCTTGGGACTGTGGTCGCGGCTGAGCGGACAGAGCCCGGGGCCCATCTTCAAGCTGAGGGCGGCGACGTTCTCGGTTCGGACGCGGACGGTGTGCTTGTCAACGATCTCCGCGTCGACGCGGGCCTTGTCCCAATGTTTCTCCAAGCCGTCGAGCGTGACCCAGTTCATGCGGTTGTAGCGCAGGGTGTGGGTGGTGAAACGAAGCTTGCGAGGGATCGCGACCCGTCCCTTTGACAGGATTTCGCCGAGGCGTTTCTCGATCGCGACCTTGGAATCCGGATGGTACTTGTGTCCCATTCCGGGGCCGATGATGTGTTCGAGTTGCAAACCCTCCTGGTCCATGAATTTCGCCATGATGTCGGCGGCCTGCTTCTGTTTGTCGTTTTCGCCGCTGTAGGCGATTGTCGGGCATTGGTGGAGGTTGGCCGCGTATTCCGTGGCGTCGTAGAGTCGCCAGAGCTTCTGTTCCCACCAGGTCGGCTTGGGGTCCTTGCCGAAGCTATCCTGGTAGACGGCGGTTTCAGCGAATCCGGCGCCCGGCGTGGCGGCGGCCCAGACATCCGCGTGGTGGACCGCCATGTGCCAGGTGGCCGCGCCCCCCATGGAGAATCCGCGAACGGAGATGCGGTCGTCGTCGATGCGGTAGGACTGCTTGGCGTGCTCGAGGGCCTCGAAGGTGTCGACTTCGCCGGCGAACTTCATGGCGTTGCAGTAGCGGCCGTAGGGGTGGAGGACGAAGGCGTCCTTGGGGGTGAATTGGCCTGCCTTGGTCTGGCGCTCGTTGATGAAGCGAACCTCGCTCAGTTTGTTGTTGCGGCCGTGATGCCAGACGTCGAGGCGATGGCGTTGATTTCCGGCTGGATCGTAGGAATCCGGGATCACGAGGCCGTAGGGTTGGGCTGATCCGTCGATCCGGGAGCGGTAGCCCCGCACGACAAGGCCGGTTGCGGTGGTCCAGGGGGCCTGGCCATTGCGCAATTCAGCCGCCCGGTTGAGGCCCTGCTCGAGCAGCCTCTTCGCCGCCGCGACATCGCCCTGGGAGTAGAAAATGTCCTGGCCGACGACCCGTTCGACCGCGTTGTAGTAGATCTCGATGTCCGGAATCAGGGCCAGCGCCCGGGGTTGGCCGCGGAAGGAAGACTCAAGCGCCTTGATCCGTCGCTGCAGTTGCTTCGCGCCCCGGGTCAGTTCGTCGCGTTGTTCCGTTGCAACGTCAATACCCTTGGCGGGAACGACCCGATCAGGGGCGGCCGAGACCGGCAACGCCGGCAGAAAAGCGATCAGGACAGCAAGTCTTGCAGTACGGGATTGGGACATCATGGGCCTAATATGAGGCTTGGATCGTTCGATTCCAGCGGAAATTTTGGTCCATCCGGGTATGTGAATTGCGCTTTCCATCTCGCGTTCGAAGCGCTAACACAGTCGGCCAAATCACTACGGGTTCCCTTTTGTCATGAAATCCCCCAGTCGCTACACCGCATTGGGCGCGTTCCTTTCTGCGCTACTCCTCCTCGTCGTATACCGGCAATCCTCCACCCCCAAAGTCCCTGTGGCTCAGCGACCTGCTCCGCAGTCAGAGTCTCCTGCGCGAACCCCGGAAGCCGAACCCGCCGTGGAGCGGGCCGTGGCGCAGAAGCGCGCGGAGGGTTCCGACGAGCGCATTGGCGCCGCTATTCAACGCCTGCGTCGCGCGAAGGCCTTTTCTGAGGTCCGGGGCATCGCGAGTTATGAACACGCCGCATCCGGCAAAGTTCCGGCGGCGCTGCTGACCAAGGAGGAAATCGTTGAGCGGATGGACGGTTTCGCCGATTGGATGGGGCGCTACCTGGAAGCGGACGCGGAAACCCGCAAGGGCATGGAGACCGAGGGCTACGATCTGGCCAAGCGCCGCTGGCCGGCCATGGTGGAACTGATCCAACTTGATCCGGAACTCGCCATCGATCTCGCGGTCGATCGGACTTTGCGCCCCCAACTGCCGCGATCGATCGTCGCCTTGCTGGAGTCGCACGTCAGCGGGCGCAGTCGTTACGATGTGCACTCCATCTGTGGTTTTGGCGAGTCGAACACCGCCAACGAAGTGATTCGCGAAGTGACCGTGAACGGGGAGAGCAAGCGAGTCTTCACCTTTGGGCGCCGGCTGGGCGTCACGATGAAGGAGGATCTGCCGTTTCATGGCGTTTCGCTCGACAACCTGGTCGCCATGCACGAGAGCCCGGTGCGGCGGATCGATCCGGCTGAGCTGCCTGCGTCTCAGCAACCGTCTGCGGGCGAGGTTGCGATCGATGTCGGGGGCCAGATGTTGACGGTCATGGCGTCGCGGGCAATTGAAATTGAGGGGGAGATGCAGCGCCGGGAGGACGAACTCACGCCTTCTGCTGCGTTGGGATTGCTGCCTTCCGGGCAGTTCAGCGCGCCCTATGCCCGCTCCGCGCGCACTGAGGGACCGAAGACCGCCCTGCTTATTCGCGTGCGTTTCTCGGACGACCCTCTGCCTGGCGGCGCGCCGCTCGACGACGCGACCATGGCGGCCCGGGCCATGGATTACGCGCAGTATTGGGAGGAGGTTTCCTATGGGCGTTCCACATTGACGCCCACCATCACGCCGGTGCTTACCTCTACCGCGACGATGGCCACGCATGCGACGTTGGGCGTCGGCGGGATCATCAATGACGGCGCCGCGGCCGCGGCCGCGGCCGGATTCGACCCTGATGACTTCGATTTTGTGTCTGTTTTCACCAAGAGCGCCGGGCACGGTTATTGTGGCGTGGCGGGAGTCGGCGGAAAGTTCAGCCACAACGTTTGTTTCAACATCAGGACCGTGAATCACGAGTTTGGCCACAACCTTGGGCTTTTTCACGCCAACTACAACTACACTTCCCATCCGACCGACCCGACCAGTCGGGACGCCGTGGCGGGAGCTTCGGAATCCCCGCACTTGGAGTATGGCCACTGGTACAGCGTCCAGAGCGGTCAGAATCCGAGCCGCATGGACCTCCGCGCGCACTATGCGGCCCCGGAGAAGGTTCGGATTGACTGGCTGCGGGACAACGAGTTCACGGATGTCCGGTCCAGCGGCACTTACCGCATCAACCAGCTTGACCACATGGATTCCCAAGGTGTGCGCGGCTTGCGTGTGCCGACGGGTGATGCGGCGAGGCAATACTATTGGATCAATTTCCGGACCGCCTACACGACGGATGATTGGCTGTCGAATTCGGCGCAGTTCGACTGGGCTTCCGAAAACTACGGCGGTGAGGGCATCCTGATGCTGGACATGACACCGCAGTCCAATGACGGACCGGTGGGCAACGACAACAACGACAAGCCGGATTCAGGTCTGCTGATCGGTCGGACGTATCATGAGTCGAGGGCGGATGTCTATATCACGCCCATCGGCAAGGGAGGCGCCCGGCCGGATGAGTGGCTGGATGTGCAGGTCAATTTTGGGCCCTTTCCCGACAATAATGCTCCGGAGGTGACGGTCACGCCCCAGTTTTCCGATGTGGCGGTTGGCGAGCTCGTCAACCTGACTGCGAATGCGGTTGATCCCGACCAGGAGCCAGTGGCCTATGACTGGGACTTTGATGATGGGAGCTTTGATCCGGCTGTGCTCAATCAGCCGATGGTGTCGCACGCGTTTTCGGCTCCGGGCATCTATGTGGTCCGGGTGACGGTCTCCGACATGAAGGGCGGCGCCACGGTTGGCTCGGCCGTGGTCCGGGTGGGCGCGGCCAGCGGCGATATCGTGCTGGTCGACAACGCGATCATTTCCGAAGGCGACAGCGGCATTTCCAAGGTCAGGGTTGGCCTGACCATGGTGGAGCCTGCCTTGACCGCCATCACGTTGGATTATGCGACGCAGGACGGAACCGCGAAAGCCGGGGAGGACTACAACGCGACCAGCGGCACGGTGACCATCGAGGCGGGCGAGGCCTCGCAGTCGATCGAGATCGAAGTCCTTGGCGACGTGAAATTGGAGGGGAATGAGAATTTCTTTGTTCAGTTTACCAATGGGGCCGGGGTCATTCTGGCGCCGGATCGCGCGCCGGTGACGATCGCGGATGACGAGCACGTTGAGGCGGCGCCGGTGATTGACTCGGTGACGCCGAACAAGGGGCCGGTGGGTTCTGAGGTCGTTATCAGCGGCAGTGGGTTCGCGCTCTTCAAGGATGACAACGTCGTGTACTTTGGAGGGGTTCGGGCGAGGGTGGTCAGCGTGGCCAATGACACGATGATTACCGTCGAAGTTCCCACCGGCGCCACCTATGCGCCCATTACGGTGTCCATCGGGGAATTCTCCAGCGCGTCCCCGTTGCCCTTTGTTGTCACGTTCGACGGCGACACCGAGTTGGGGCAGATGGCGTTCGACTCCTCCGCGCGTTTCGCCACCGGCCTGTTGCCATCGGCGGTCGCCGTGGGCGATCTGGACAATGACGGCCGTCCGGAGTTGGTGACCGCGAATGCGGACGCCGCCACGTTCTCGGTCTTCCGCAACACCTCGGCGGCCAACAGCGTCACGCTGGGATCGTTCGAGCAGAAGAAGGACTTTGGAGCCGGGGCCGGTCCGTCGGAAGCCGCGGTGGCGGATTTCGATGGCGACGGCGTGCTTGATGTCGCCATTGTGAATGCGGTCGACGAGACCATATCCGTCTATCGCAACACCAGCTCATTGGGGGTGATTGGTTTTGCTTCGCGGGTTGACCTGGCAACCGGCAGCAACCCCTCCGGACTCGCGGTCGCTGATATTGATGGCAACGGGCGGTTTGACATTCTCGTCGCCAATCGGAGCGCCTCGAGCATCTCGGTCTTTCCCAACACCGGGGTGCAGGGCTCGATCGACGCGAACACCTTTGGCGCGCGCGTCAATTTCATCGTTGGCACGGAGCCGGCTGCGGTGGCGGCCGCTGACCTCGATGGCGACGGCCGACCCGAGATCGTGGCGGCCAATAGCTTCGACGGGGCCGGCGGACACAGCCTGACCATTCTGGGCAATGGCGCCGCCGCGGGCGGCCAGTTTTCCAAGTCTTCGATGACGACGGCGGCTGTCCTGCCCCTGGTTGACGGCGTCCGGCTTGCCGAGGTTGCCTTGGCAGACCTTGACGCGGATGGGCGGTTGGACA
>Ga0181594_10003721_pt1 | contig 13731 bp, 4 predicted proteins | sample 071ome_18_FD_145603 | JGI IMG/M metagenome (GOLD analysis project Ga0181594, IMG submission 145603) | Coastal salt marsh microbial communities from the Groves Creek Marsh, Skidaway Island, Georgia - 071413BT metaG (spades assembly) | ecosystem: Environmental > Aquatic > Marine > Intertidal zone... | reverse complement strand
CGATCCAGAGACGCAGAGATCCGCTGTGCAGCAGAGATCGGCGGTGAGTCTAAGACGCTACTCTTGTGTACTTCCTCGATCTCATCTTCGATGTTCGCTTCAAAGACGGTCTGATCATCCACGTCACTAAACTCGAGGAAGGTGCGCTCATCGCTCTGAGACTGACTGAAGCCTAGGTCGTCTGCGCCACCGAAGGCGAGGTCCCCTGCTCCCCCAAAGGCGAGCTCGTCTGCGCCACCGAAGGCGAGCTCCTCCTCTACGTCACCTCGCTCCGCCTCATCGGGTAGGCTAGGCTCAACAGAAGGGACGGGGGTGGTTCGCAACAACTCATCCTCTTCAGCGCGACGCTCATCGCCCGCGAGGTCACGCTCCCCTTGTGAGGGCGCCCCCTCAGGCTCATCGAACCCTGGAGCGGGCAGCTCGGCGCTCGTGTCTACGCCCCCCTCATCGTCTGGCTCGAAGAGGGTTGACAGCCCCCCCTCGTCATCCTCTTGAGGCTCATTTTGTGCGTCTGACTCCACAGCGTGAGCCTCCGGTACAGGGGTAGGCTGGTCTGTTGATCTCCATGTCTCAAGCGCCGTCGTCAGCCCACTGAGCAGCTCATGTGCTGCGCTGAAGCGTCCCCTTGACTCCTTGGCGAGCGCTCGCTCGAAGAAGGCCTGTAGCGAGGGAGGTAGGGCGCGGATGACAGGGCTTTCTAAAGGGGGACAGGTGAGGTGTAGGCCGAGCGTCTCTTCAGAGGTCGCGCCCTGGAAAGGAGGCGCGCCAGTCAACCATTCGCAGAGGATGCAGGCGACTGAATAGAGGTCCGCGATGGGCTGTGTGAGCCGACCCTTGACCTCCTCGGGAGACACGTAGCTCGCACGCGCGAGCAGGGTAGGGTCATCGGTTAAGGCGTCCGGGCTGAGCTTAGAGCTCACCCTGCGCTTAAACGCGATCGCGACCCCCTGTTGGCTGAGTAAGAGCTGGCCAGCTTGATCGAGCCACAGCACATCAGGGGAGAGCGCGAGGTGAGTCGCTCGCTTAGCGTGGATGGCCTTGAGCGCGTCGAGTATATTGGCGGTCCAACGCTGAGCTTGGTTGACCGCCTCAACCCCATGAGAAAGCGCGCCCCCTGGCCCAAAGAGCTCACTGGCACGGAGTGGGCGTAACCCTTCAGCTTGGTAGACGACATAGCTCAGCGCGCGGGAGTCGTCACGACCAAAGCCATCAAGCTGGGTGAGGTGAGGGCTCTCGATCCCTTTAAAGCTGAACATCGCATGTTTAAAACGGTCTGGAGGAGGTGGCTCACCGCTGAGTGTACGGAGCTGATGGAAGTGAACCCGAGCTTGGGTGCTCGTGTTCACCGCGTCATACACAACCCCTAGCGCTAAGGAGCTGAGCACCTCACCCAGCTGATATTCGTTGACCGTCTGCTGTACCAGCGCGCCCGGCGCGTGCGTCTCGTTGGACATCCTGTCTCCATTGCGACGTGAGTGTGGGCCACGGCGTGTTCATGAGCGATCTTGCTCGCTCTTTGCCCTTGGCTTCTCCTGATCTGTACCATATGGGCAAGAGGGAGCGACCTGCAAGAGGCAATACACTTAGAGTCATAAGTGAGCTTGAATCAGGGTGGTCTTTCCTTGACAATCTCTTGAGATCAATCGAGTGTAAAGCTCGATATCGTGTGCTGATTTCCATAGAGGCTTGGGTGAATTGATGAGACCAAATCAAGGTGTTAAGTGTGATCGCTTCCATAGTGTGCTCGCGTGTTTGTCACTCACGTGTTGGGTGGCGGTGGGCTGTGACAGCAGTGAGCCGATCGCTCAGGGGGATGAGGGCGGTAGCGCTGGGGTGAGCGCGGGTCAGGCGACCGCTGGAGAGGGGGGGGCGGGGGCCACAGTAGGGGGCGACGCCGGAGCGGGCGCAGGGCAGAGCGGGGCGGGGGTTGAGGTTGAGCGCTGCGCTGTTGGAGCGCTCCGCTGTGCGGACGCGTCGACGCTCTCGGTCTGTCAAGAGGACGGGAGCTGGCAAGATGAGCCCTGCGGGGGAGGCTGCCAAGCGTCAGAGGATGGCGCCGCCTGCCTTGACCCTGTGTGCGTCCCAGGCGAGCGTCGCTGTCAGGATGATGACACGGTCGTTGAGTGTAATGAGGCGGGGAGCGCGTTTGAGCTCGCAGAGCGCTGTCAAGGGGACAGCACTGGGCAACAGTGTGACCTAGGCGAGTGTACGCCTCTGTGCGTGATCAACGAGAAGGTGAAGACGAACATCGGCTGTGACTATTGGGCGGTCGACCTAGATAACGCTTTCTTAGGCAGTGGCGAGGAGCTGTTAGACGCGGCGGGCGCCCCCTTCGCGGTGGTTGTGTCTAACCCTCACCCTGAGTTCACAGGAGAGGTGAGCGTCTATAACAATGAGGAGCTGATCGACCAGGCGATCCTACCCCCGCTTGGGCTTCACATCTTCAACCTCCCGAGGCGAGACGTAGACGGGACGACCCTCGCGCCCCTCGCCTATCATATCCGGAGCGGTGTCCCGATCGTCGCTTACCAGTTCAACCCTCTTGATAATGAAGAGGTATTTAGCAATGACGCCTCGCTCTTGCTCCCAAGCCACGTGCTAGGTGACGAGTACATCGTGATGACACGAGAGCAGAGCTTTGACTCGCTCCGAGGGTACTTGACTGTGGTTGGGATCTCCGAGGAGCCGACGGTCGTTAACGTGACCGTGACCGCCTCGACTCAAGAGGACCCGCTCGGTGAGATCCCTGCGCTCAACGCAGGAGAGAGCGTGATGGTGACCTTGAGCGCGTATGACGTCTTGAGCCTACAGACAAACGCGCCAGGAGCTGACCTGACAGGGTCACGGGTGATCGCAGATCGACCGGTCGTGGTGTTCGGTGGGAGCGAAGCTGCTAACGTCCCAAACGTGAACCACTGCGTGCAGATCGATGAGCGGAGCGGGGAGGGGGTCTGTGAGTATGATGGCCTGACGGTCTGTAGTGATAACTATGACTGTAACTTAGCCTTCTTTAACGTCTGTTGCGCTGATCACCTCGAGCAGCAGCTCTTCCCTGTCAACACTTGGGGGAAGCGCTATGTCGCGACAAAGAGCTATGATCGAGGGCTTGAGGGGGACTATTGGCGTATCCTCGCGGCCTATGACAACACCAAGGTAGAGACTGAGCCCCCTGTCGCAGAGCTCCCTACCCTCAACGCAGGTGAGTGGTTTGAGTTCGGGACCCGAGAGCACTTCGAGATTATCAGCGATAAGCCGATCTCCGTAGGGCAGTTCCTCGCCGGTGAGCACGCCCCCGGCCCCAACGTCCGAGGGGGCCTCGAGCCAGGGGACGCTCAGATCGGAGACCCTGCCTTTATCCTCGCGATCCCAAGCGATCAGTTCCGCCAAGACTTTGTCTTCTTAGCGCCCAACAAGTACGCCCGTGACTACGCCTCTATCATCGCGCCAGTAGGCGCAGAGGTCTTCTTTGATGACCGGATCGTAGAGGACTGGGAGCCGGTGGGCGATGGCCCATGGCAGGTGTCACGCTTCCTCATTGGGGACGGAGTGCACCTCGTGTTATCAGACATGCCGGTTGGCGTGAACGTGTATGGTTATGACAGCTATGTGTCTTATGGGTACCCGGGTGGGCTAAACCTCAACGTCGTCGACCCCGAGAGCGGTGAGGTCATTGAACCGACCCCCTCTCCATGACCCTGCCTCTCCCTTTAACAGTGATCGATCACCTCATGACTTGGAGCTCAACGATGCCTCTCCTTCGTCACGTTACACAGCTTAGGCAGGGGGGGCGCCTCGCGTGGTGTTTCTTCTTGCTCTTTTGCCTCGCGCTGAGCGCTTGCGACTCAGAGACCACCCCCAACCGCTCCGAGGACATGGGTTCAGCTGACATGACCCCTCAGGCGGGTGAAGAGGGTGGCGCGCCCCCTCCCATCGATTTAGGCCCAGCCATGGACATGGGGGGCGCGATGATCGCAGGGAGCGAAGAGGACATGGGTGAGCTTGATATGACCCCTGACCTTGAGCCACCACCGCTCCGTCCCCTGACGATTAACTCTCTCGTGCCGAGCAGAGGGGTGATCACGGGAGGTGACCGAGTTCAGGTGATCGGGACGGGCTTCGTAGAGGGGATGACCATCACGATTGACCGGATCCTGTGCGCTACGGTTGAGGTTGAGACGCCTACGCGTGCTCGATGTGTCACCCCTGAAGGGAGCGTGACAGAGCCTGTCGACGTGACGCTCTTCGCAGAGCGCCTTGAGATGGGGGAGCTTGTCCCCTCTCAGGTGACCTTGGAGGCGGGCTTCACCTACTACGTGCCCCTCGAGGTCCAACAGCTCTCGCCTGAGCGAGGCCCCACGAGCGGTGGGACGCGTGTCATCATCGCAGGCCAAGGCTTTACGGAGGAGACCGTAGTGCAGTTTGGTGGGGTGCGCGCTTCAGAGGTGACGCTTGAGCCTAACGGGACGCTCAACGCGGTCGCGCCTCCTATGCCCCCAGGCGCGGTGGAGGTTCGGATCCAAAACATCAACGGCGACGCTCGTCTCCCCGACGCGTTCTATTATTATGACCGGCTTGAGGTGGACGCGCTCACCCCACCTGTTGGGCCAACGAGCGGTGGGACTGCGGTGCTGATCAGCGGGAGAGGGCTCGCCCCTCGCTCCCGCGTGAGCCTTGGGGGTCGACCCGCAGAGACCGGTGAGGCGACGGGCGACACGCTCGCCTTAACCACCCCAAGCGCGGACGCACCTGGCCCCGTCACGCTCCTGATTGAGAATGATAACGGTGACCTCGAGGTCCCGCAGGCCTTTGTGTATTATGACGAGACGGTCTCAGGGTTTAACGTCGCAGGGATCTCCCCTACGAGCGGGCCTCTGCAGGGCGGGCAGACGCTGTTTGTCGCGGGGGCAGGGTTCACCGAGCAGACAGAGGTGAGGATCGATGGTCGAGTCGCGAGCTGTACGCTTCAAGACCCACATCAGCTTGAGTGTGTCACGCCACCTGGTAACCTTGGCTTAGCGCCTGTCGATGTCCAGCAAGGGTCGAGTAGCGAGCGAGTCGCGGGCGGATATGTGTATTATGAGTCACTTGAGTTGACCTCGATCTTCCCGACCCGTGGCTCTGTCGCGGGTGGGACCTTAGTGGAGCTCACGGGGCGTGGGTTTACGTCGGATATGGAGGTCTACCTAGGTGATCAGCTCCTCCGAGAGCTCACCGTCCTCAGCGAGGTGAGCGCGACAGGGGTCACCTCGCCCGCCCCTGTGAGCACGGTGGACGTCATCGCGTCTACGCCGTACACGCGTGCCCTGATTGACGGAGGGTATCAGTTCTTTGACCCAACCTCTCAATATGGTGGGGTCTGGGGGGAGGGGCTCGACGCGTCTATGAATGTCACGGTGTTAAACGGTGGGACCTTTGAGCCTGAGCCTGACGTGTACCTGCTGTTGGTCACAGATGAGCTGTTGACCCTCGAGTCTATGACCAACGCTCAAGGCCTCGCGACCCTCTCACATCCTGAGCTCAGAGGCCTTGGGACCCTGACGGCGGCTAAGGAGGGCTTTGAGGTCACGACCATTGAGCGGGTTGGGGTAGAGAACGTCACCGTCATCCTCAACCCCCAACCAGAGGGGATGGGCCCTCCTCCACCGGGCGTCCCTCCGTCGATCTTACGTGGGACGGTGCGTGGGCTAGACTTGCTCCCTAAGCCTCGAGACCTGTCTATGGTGAACGTCGCCTTTGTCGAGACGACACACACGCAACCTTCGAATCAAGCGGACCTGCCCCCCTTTGGGCCTGGCGGGATCCTGTACGAGGACGGCCCCTTTGAGATCACCGCGCGCCTCGGGCCGATGGCGGTGGTCGTGACCGCGGGGGTCATCAGCCGAGCCTCCCTCGACCGCTACCTGAACGATGAGGTCGATTACTGGACGATGCGGGCCTCTGTCAGCGAGGAGGTGATGGGGGTCAGGCGCTACGTAGCGGGGCGGTCAGGTGAGGTGACGGATGGGATCCACGTTGAGCTTGATCACCCGCTTGACTTTGAGTTCCCTGTAGACTTCGACAACCCCCCTTATGACCCAGCCTCCGGCTTAGAGTACTACGCGGTGCTACCACGACTCAGCTTTGGGGTTGATGGGTTCTGGGAGTTGCCAGAGACCTTTATCGAGCTCTCACCTAACCTTGAGCTTGACTCGATGGTTCGACTCGAGGGCTGGGGGGAAGACGCTCAGTACTTCCTCATTAACTTCGCCTTCAGCGCCACCTCTGGCAACAACACGCCGATGTCTGTGAACATCCTCGAGACCCCTGTAGAGGACGACGGGGTGTGGGTGACCCCCTTCGCGCCCGCAGCGGTCCTCGAGACCCCTCTGGATGGTGAGGCGCTTGGTGAGGGTAGGGTGATTCGTTGGCGACTCACAGATGGGTATGACGGGCCACGCACACCCCATGACGCGATCGTGATCGAGGTGAGTGAGCCGGCCTTGGGGCCACCTACCCCTCTCTGGCGCTACGTGGTGCCTGCTGGCGCAAACGAGGTAGAGGTGCCCGTGCTGTCAACGGTCGCAGGGGACACAGGGCTCGGTGGTGGGGTCATGTTCTTAGATGTGATCCCGTTTATCGCGACCGGTCGCTTTAGCTATGACGACTTCACCTACCTAGACATCAACGGGATGCGCTGGGCGAGCTATGGCCTCTCCTCCACGGTCTTCAGCGAGTAAAGTATGATGAGCCCTCGTGAGGTAGACGCGCTTTATTTGGAGCTCCTCACGAAGGTGTCCGCTCGCTTTGAGCTCTTGAGCGCACACCACGGCCAGCACGTCACCTGCGCTGAGGGCTGTCACAGCTGTTGCCACCCTTCGCTCACCGTCAGTGAGGTTGAGGCGCGCCTCATCGCTTCTCACTTGAGCGCGCACCCAGACCTACGTCAACGGGCGCTCAAGCTCGAGCGCTCCGATCCACATCATGGGGCGCGCTGTGCCTTTTTGAGCGCGCAGGGGCGCTGTGAGATATATGAGGTGAGGCCCGTAGTCTGTCGGAGCTTTGGTGTCCCGCTGATCCAGATTGAAGACCCAAGCTCAGGGGAGGCCTCTCTAGCGATCTGTGAGCTTAACTTTGCGAGCGCTGAGGGGCTCACTCGCCTACAAGAGCTTGAGCCTTCAGAGTGGTTAGACAGCGCCCAAACCGATCAGGTGCTCGCTCAGCTCTGTTATCACCTGAGCTCAGCCTTGAGAGGGGGGGAGGCTACGGCGCGCGTCCCGCTGACGCCGAGCGCCCTCTCCTAAGCGCGCTCACTGAGCGGAGCGCGGTGGGATTTCTACCCTCAAGCGACGTGAGCCTTGAGGATTGACGCGCTTCAGCGTAGATGATCCACTCAGATAGATGAGAGCTGAGGTGAGTTATGGCCACAGATAAGCGCAACCCTCAAGGTCAACCACAGGGAGACCGGCGCCCGAACGCTCAGCCGAGCGTCCCGATCAGGCCATTCCCAACCGAACAAAGAGATGAGTATCTCGCTGAGGCTGCGCAGGCGTCAGCGGCGAGGGAGAGTGGCCCGACACCTGGCGGGGCGCCCCTCCCGGCAGAGGCCCCTCCTCAGGGCGCCTCAAGAGCGCTCACCGCTCGAGGCCAGCTCCGCCAGCAGATGTTTGCGTCAACCCCCAGCTCGCTCTCCGAGGCCTCTCGACCCGCTCAAGCTGGAGAGGCCACCAACGCAGGTGGAGCTCAAGCTGGACCTCAGGGTGGGTTCAATCAGGGTGGGTTCAATCAGGGTGGGTTCAATCAGGGTGGGTTCAATCAGGGGGGGGCAGGCGTAGGCTCAGGGCCTACCCCCCCAGCTGGCGGGGCGGCCCCTTTCGCGGGCTTTGGTGGCGCGGCTCCAAGCCCAACGCCCGGTGGCGCGCCACCGTTCGCGGGCTTTGGGACCCCCGCAGGAGGGGCGCCGGGCGCCCCTCCCTTTGGGGCCCCTGCAGGCGGAGCCCCCCCCTTTGGGGCTCCACCCGGAGGCCTCCCCTCAACCCCCCCCTTTGGGGCGCCCCCCGGAGGAGCAGGAGGCTCACCGTTCGCAGGCTTCAGCGCCCCTCCTAGCGCCTTTGGTGCGCCAGGCGGGAGACCTACGCTCCCACCGAACGCCTCTTTTGGTGCACCTCCTGGCGCACCTCCTGGCGCCCTTCCAGGTGCGCCACCCTCTCAAAGCGCCCCCGGCCCGAGTGGAGCGTCAGGCCCCTTTGGAGGGCTCCCTGCTGGACCCAAGCCGGGCGCGACACCTTTTAGTAATGACCCCCAACAGAAGCTCCCTGCTGGGTTTGCGGCCTCATCACCACCGGCTGGGCAGGCCCCAGGCACCCCCAACTTTGGGCCGGTCGGCGCACGCGCTCAGGGAGACTTTGAGGGGGGAGGAGCAGAGGACGGTGCGCTTGAAGGGGAGGAGTATGGACCGGACGGGGAGCTTAGAGAGCTCGCGCTGACGGACGACCCTCGGTTATGGGAGCCGATTGACGTGCCGACCACCCCTCGCGCACAGCAGAGAGCCTACCGGACGCTCGCGTCTACGAGGCTCCTGAACCAGGACCTGGCCCAGCCCAACCTCAGAAAGACAAGCTTTCAGGGCGACCACTATGACCCCATCGACCCTGATGAGCTCGACCCGCTCAAGAGCGCGATGCAACAGCGTCACGTGCGTCGTCGACACAACGCGCCGGAGGAGTTTAACGATGAGATGTTCGCATGGAGCATCTCTGGCTACTCCATGGCGCACGCTGAGGATCGGCTACGCTCTTTAAGGAACACGGTGTGGATCCCCGAGTGCTATGTTAAGCGTGAGGGGGTCGATGAGGTCTTTGGCGCGTGCGCAAAGCAAGGTCGACGCGCCCTGCTTGTGTCGGGAGATGAAGGCTCAGGGAAAACGTCGCTAGTCACCCAGTGGCTCGATGGTGTGATTGATGACAACCGTCGCCGAGCGCAGGTCGACCCTACGCCGACAGGGGACGGGCTCCATAACTATCAAGGGGACGTGATCGTTTTTCTGCACGGCAGGAGCGACTACCAAGGCCCTGCTAGCCTCTCCGCTGAGGAGCTGCTCTGTGAGATTATCGCGCGCAAGACCTACCTTGATCAGCGCTTTGATCGAGTCTCAGACCTCGTAGAGCGCTTGATGCGTGAGGTGATGACACCAGACCCAATTAAGCCCTTCTACGCGAGGCGGAACAGTAAGCAAAAACAGCTCCGCTCCGAGCGTAAGGTCTGGATTATCCTTGATGGGATCGATGACGCGGATCGCTTTCAAGAGCTCTTTAAGGTCATCGATGACCAGCTCGCGGTCTTCACCCAGAGCCCTCAGCTTCAGCTCATCGTCTCGCTTCGATGGGGGAGCTATCAGCTCTTGAGTAAGCGACAGATGGGAGAGCGACCCGCAAAGACGGACGTGTTCCAGAACAGCCGGTACTTGTTTAACCCCGAGGACCTGCTCCCCGATGGGTACGAGATTGACACCCTCACCGACTTCCGTGAGGGCTTCCCTGGCGTCTATGTGCGCCCCTTCTCTTTACGTGAGCTGAAGGTCGCCTATCACACTCGACAGCGCTACCGCCCTGCGCGGGCCTGTACGATGAGCTATGAGCGTATCCAAGACCCGCTCACCTCACTCCTGCGTAACCCTCAGCGACTGAACCTCTACCATGACGTGTTTAAGGGGCGTGAGCACGCCCCGACCACGCTCACCCCGAGCGCCTTATTTGATAACTATATTCGTGGGCTCGGGAGGCACTTCCCGAACGCGGTCTCTTGGGTTCATAAGATCGCTAAGCAGATGTACGAGCATCACAGCTCAATGATCGACCCTGAGCCGATGGACGGTGGCAGGCTGATCCCGATTGATAAGATCGCGAGTAACACGGGCGCCCTTCAGACCGTCATGCGCCCCAATGACGAGGGTCAAGGTCGCTCGTTAGTGGGCTACTCCTTCTCGATCCCTGGGCTCTATGAGCACCTGCTGTACCTGCACTTAAAGAACCAGATCGCCCCTCGCCCTCGCCCAAATGGGGATGACCTGAGGCAGTGGGGGACTGAGGTGATCGACCCTATGGGCATCCAGCTCGTCCCGCTCCTTGACGCGGTGACCTTGATCACGCTTGAGCTGGTTGACGAGGGGGATGAAGCGCCACTTGTGCCCTGTTTAGAGATCCCTCATCGACATGTGCGTAACCACCTCTTAATCCACGCGATGCGTCGTCTTGGGGTACGTAACCAAGGCTCCGAAGCGGGCCGTAAAGCGCTCAGGCGCTTTATGGAGGCGTGGAGCGAGCACGCGCTACAAAATGGGCTCGAGTCTGCCTTCCTTGAGCCCCTCGCAGACGCCTTACGCCAGCTCACAGAGGCCGACTGCCATGAGGCGGCCGCCTTGATGGCCTCGCACGCGGATCACGTCGTGCAGGCGATGATCAAGGCTCAGCCGGACGAGCTGATCTATCGTAAGTTTTTGAGTCAGTTCATGCGTGTCAGGGGGACGATTGATCACCTCTCTGGTCGTGTCCCGGACGCGATCCAGAGCCTTGAGCGAGCCCTCGAAAGTGAGCAGAAACTCGCTAAAGATGAGCCCTCTGTTCGGCACTTAAAACAGCTCAGCGAGAGCCTCAGCAAGATGGGCCTCCTCCATCAAGAGGTTGGAGATATGGAGCAGTCGCTCGTCTGCTTCCGGTACACCTCGTTAATCAGCAAGACCCTCGCCGATGAGGTCCCCACGCTCCCTCACGTGATGACCTATATTGAGTCGTTAAATCGCCTCGGTGTCCTCCATCAGGAGCTCGAGAACTTTGATGACGCGCTCGACGACTTCTATCAGGCGATCCACCGAGGACGTCAGTCGCTTAAGCGACGCGTCAGCAACTCTCTTCGTGAGCTGATCAGCCAGAGCTTACAGCGCGCCGGCGCGATCCATCAGCACCTTGACGAGTTCGAGGAGGCCACCCGTTGCTTTGAAGAGAGCATCTCCCTCGAGACGGCGATGGTCGACTCTGACCCTTCGGTTGAGCGCGTCCGTATGCTCTGTATGACGCTCAACTATCTGGCGAGCCTGCATCGCGTTAACCAAGACTTTGACGAGGCCTTTAGCGTCTTCCATCGCTCGCGTGAGCTCCTTGAAGGTCAGCTGAAGACAGACGCCGATCGCTTCCTGTGTCGGGCTGAGATCTGTGACACGCTCAATCAGATTGGTGAGCTCCATGGCGACCTTGGTGAGCTCGAGCAGGCCCTCGCCTACTTTGAGAAGGTGCTCGACCTCCACAAGCTCATCGTCAAAGAGGACCAGGGCGCCGAGGTCCGTAAAGACCTCAGCGCGGCCCTGGTTAAGGTGGGCGACATTCACCAAGCGCTCGATCATAACGATGACGCGCTTGATTATTTCCAGCAGGCGCTCGAGGTCTCTCGCGCGCTCATGGAGCAGCACCCAAGCATCCCGCATCGCCGTAACTGGGTCTTTACCCTCTGCCGGATCGCGGAGATCTACAAGCTCTTTGGTGAGCTTGAGGAGTCTATGCACCTGCTCGAGCGCGCTCAGGGTACCTACCAAAACCTCATCATCGAGCTCCCGACCATCTTGCATCGCAAAGAGCTCAGCATCACGCTCGGTCAGCTCGGTGACCTCTACCAGCACTTCCAGCGTGGAGAGCAGGCGCTTGACTGCTTCCAGCGCGCGCTCACCCTCAACGAGGAGATCCTTCAAGAGGAGCCCTACCTCGATCACCAGCGAGACCTGGGCATCTTGTACGTCAAGGTAGGGGACATCCATCAAGAGATGAACCGCGCGGGCCTCGCGATTGGCTGTTTCCAGCGCGCGCTTGAGCTACAGCGTGAGCTGGTTGAGCTCGACCCAATCCCGCTCCATCGCCGTGAGCTCTACCTCACGCTCAGCCGGATCGGCGAGATGTATCACGCCTTCCATCAATATGAGTCCGCCTTGGCCTCCTATCACGCCGCGATGGAGATCAACAAGGAGCTCATCAGCGAGATGGCGACCACAAACAGGCGCCATGAGCAGTCTCTTCTTCACATCAAGGTGGGTGACGTATATAAAGACCATAAGCGTTACGAGGAGGCCTTCCAGAGCTACCACTTCGCGCTCGCGAGCTATCAAGAGCTGGCTCAAGAGGCCCCGATCCCGCTCCACCATCGTGGGCTCCAGACCGCCTTCAGCAGGATCAACGCCCTCAAGCTCCAACAGCAGCGCCTCACGGCGATCCCCGCGACCCCCGAGGTTATGCAGGAGTTCCATATGGATGGCCGAGACCCGAGCGCGCCTTGGGGAGCGGGCGGTGGGGTGCGCGCGCCTAGCATGGATCGCTTAGGGCCTGTTGGGGGTGGAAAACCGGGCTATTGAGCCTCGTGTCAGCTGAAGATTGAGGTGCACTAGATCAGCGCAAAATCGCTCAGACCTTACGATCAATTGCTTTCAAATGAGCTTGAGCCAGGTGATGGCTCGGTTGGTGGGTTGAGCGATGTAGTGCATTTGCTTTAAGCGCATGGCATGGTGGTGGCACAGAGTGACGCTTAAAGAAGGAGAGGCGAGGTGAGCACACATCGCATAGTGACGAGCGCTTGGGCGCTGATGGTGCTGTTGGCTTTACCCTTGAGCCCCGTGAGCGGGGCGCCGAGGAGTGAGCAGCGGGTGGTGGTGGTAGAGCTTGAGGACAACGCTCGGCTGGGGAGCGGGGTGGCGATCGCATTGACGGACAGCGTGCGTGGAAAGGTGGCGGAGCTGCTCGGGAAGCGTTTCACGATGGTCACGAAAGAGAATATCAATGAGCTTGTGGATGAGCAGACCTGTATAGCCTCAGGAGAGGCTAGTTGTGCTGTGGAAACGGGAAGGATTCTAGGGGCGCACTACATCATCTCAGGTTCACTGACGAAGCTAGGGGGGAAGTTTAACCTCGCGTTGAGGGTGCATGAGACGAAGACCTCGAAGTTGCTGGGGGTACGAGAGGAGAGCGCATCGGACGTGGGTCGGCTTAAGGTGCGGGTTTTGCCTCGCCTCGCGCGTGGTGCTTGTGCCCTGATCGACCCAGAGGTGGCGAGTCGAGGAGACGTCTTGAACGCCGATCTGAAGGCGCTTGAGCGAGAGGCGGGGATGAAGGTTAAGGCTGAAGACGAGGATGACCTCGAGGCCCAGCTCGCTGCCCTAGAGCAGGCAGAGGTCGAGCAAGGGCAGGTGGTGCGTCATGGGAGCGATGAGGAGTACCAGCGTGAGCTTAAGCGCCTTGAACAGGCGGCCGAGGAGCGGGAGGCTCATGAGCGCACCGCCTCGCGAGAGTGGGCGAGGGTTGAGGTGGTCGCCCAAAAGAGCGCCACCAAAGGTGAGGTAGCGGTGCGTTTGTTCTTAAAGAAGTATGGCGGTCATCGGCTTGGGAACCCCAAGGCGAGCGAGGCGCAGGCGCTCTTAGAGCGGGTTCAGCGTCGTCAACTTGAGGAGCGCAAGCAGAGGCTGTCGGATTCTCACCTTAAAGCGGTTAAGCAAGCTTGGAGGCAAGCGAGGCGGGTGGTGCTCAAGGGCAACGAGAAGGCAAAGCGGGCGCTTGAGCTGTTCTTGAACGCCTACGCCGATCACCCAATGGGGAACCCGCTGGAGTCGGAGGCGCGAGAGGCCTTTGCGGAGGCTCAGCGCGCGCGTCAGGCTCGGCTTGAGGCGGCGCACCTGAAGCGGGTTAAGCGTGACTGGAAGAAGGCAAAGAGGCTCGTGAAGCGTGG
>Ga0181594_10003719_pt1 | contig 13735 bp, 11 predicted proteins | sample 071ome_18_FD_145603 | JGI IMG/M metagenome (GOLD analysis project Ga0181594, IMG submission 145603) | Coastal salt marsh microbial communities from the Groves Creek Marsh, Skidaway Island, Georgia - 071413BT metaG (spades assembly) | ecosystem: Environmental > Aquatic > Marine > Intertidal zone... | reverse complement strand
GCCACCGCCATCAAGCCCGAAGCGCACTGGCGATTGACCGTCATCGCCGAGACCGAGAATGGCAGCCCAGCGCGCATCGTCGCGCTGCGCCCAATGCTGAAGGCCTGCGAACCCTGGCCCAGCGCGGCGCCCCAGATCACGTCCTCGACCTCACCTCCTTCAAGGCCAGCACGTTTCACGGCCTCGCGGATCGAGTGTGCGCCGAGTGTCGGCCCCTTGGTTGCGTTGAACGCGCCGCGATAGGCCCGGCCAATGGGCGTGCGGGCGGCGGAAACGATTACGGCATCACGCATGGATTTGATCCTGTCTGTTCTCAGGGTTCGATTTCGACGAAAGTCAGCCATTCGGCCACAAGCGCAGGTTTTTCCTCGCCTTCGATCTCGACGCTGACCTCACTGGTAAGCTGGTAGCGGTTGGGAGCCTTCTCAACCATGTCGATCAGCTTGAAATGGCCGCGCACTCGCTTGCCATTCAGCACCGGGGCGAGGAAGCGAACCCGGTTGAGGCCGTAATTGAGGCCGTAGGAACGCTTTTCGATCTTGGGATAGCCCGTCTTGTAGAACGGGGCGAGCAGCGAGAGCGACAGGAAACCGTGGGCGATGGTGCCATCGAACCCGGCGGCATGCGCGGCATTATCGTCGATATGGATCGGTTCGTGATCGAGCGTGACGTCGGCGAAAGCCTGGATCCGGTCCTGCCCGACGACGACCCAATCGGACGTGCCGATGGGCTGGCCCACTTTCGCTTTGAGTTCCTCGATGTCCACGGTCTGTCCGGCATCCTCTCGCCGGACCCCCTTGGCCTATCTGCGTCACATTTGGCAAGTCACTCTGCGGCGGCCAACCTTGGCGCCTGCGCCCAGCGCGGTCGACGTGCGTTGAGCCAGCCTTGCGCGGGTTTTTCGACACCGTGGTAGAGACAGACCGAAGCCAGCGCGACCAGTGCGAGATATCCCGCCAGTCCGCCCCAGCCGTTTTCGCGGCCGGCAGACACGCCTGACGCAGCAGGTGACCAGCACGGTGAGACCGGGAAGGACCTGTCGTCCGCTTCGGCGGGGTCTCGCCGGGACCCGGAAGAAACCGACCGCGCTCTGCGCTCCGCGCTCGCAAACCTGCAGCGCATGAGCGGTGCCGCCTGACGCGTTTTCCGCCGGAATCGCCCAAAATCCCATTGCCGGTCGCGCCGCCTTCGCGGTTGCAAAAAGTCCCTCCTGTCTGCATTGGGAAGTTTCGGCTTCCCGCGCCGTCTTGCGACGCGGTGATTCGCGCCGAAAGGCGTGAGGGCCGTGCGGTCATTCGCCGGCAACAGACAGGATGGATTATCGATGGGATTTCCAGAGCCCCAGGGCCTCTACGACGCGCGTAACGAGCATGATTCCTGCGGTGTGGGCTTCGTCGCCCATATCAAGGGCGAGAAAAGCCACGCGATCGTCTCACAGGCGCTGGAAATCCTGGGGAATCTCGACCATCGCGGTGCGGTAGGCGCCGACCCGCTGATGGGCGATGGCGCCGGCATCCTGATCCAGATGCCCGACATCCTTCTGCGCAAGTGGGCCGATAGTGCGGGCCTGAACCTGCCTCAGCCCGGCGACTATGCGGTCGCAATGTGCTTCCTGCCGCGCGACGAAGCCAGCCGCGATCTGGTTGTCAGCGCGTTGGAGAAGTTCACGGAAAAGGAAGGGCAGATCGCGCTGGGCTGGCGCGACGTGCCGACCACGCTGGACGGGCTGGGCAAGTCAGTAATCGCTTCGATGCCGGTTATCCGGCAATTCATCGTCGGTCGCGGCCCGAACTGCGCCGATCAGGACGCCTTCGAACGCAAATTGCTGGCGATCCGCAAGCAGACCCAGAATCCGCTCGCTGGGCTGGCGGAGAAGCATCAGCTGCCCGGACTCGCCGACACCTACATGCCGAGCTTTTCGAGCCGGACGATCGTCTACAAGGGGCTGCTGCTGGCAACCCAGGTCGGAGGTTTCTACGACGACCTGCGCAATCCGGACTGCGTCTCGGCGCTTGGCCTCGTTCACCAGCGCTTCTCGACCAATACCTTCCCGAGCTGGAAGCTTGCGCATCCTTACCGCTTCATGGCGCACAACGGCGAAATCAATACCGTGCGCGGCAACGTAAACTGGATGAACGCGCGCCGCCGGACAATGGAATCCGAGCTTCTCGGCGCCGATCTCGACAAGATGTGGCCGCTGATCCCACACGGCCAGTCCGACACTGCGTGCCTGGACAACGCCTTCGAGCTGCTATTGGCAGGCGGCTACAGCCTTGCCCACGCGATGATGATGCTGATCCCGGAAGCCTGGGCCGGCAACCCGCTGATGGATGCGAAGCGTCGGGCGTTTTACGAATATAACGCGGCGCTGATGGAACCATGGGACGGCCCGGCCGCCGTGGCTTTCACCGATGGCCGCCAGATCGGCGCCACGCTAGACCGCAACGGGCTTCGTCCCGCGCGGTTCTGCGTCACCGACGATGACCTGTGCATCATGGCGTCGGAAAGCGGCGTCCTGCCGGTCAAGGAAGACAACATCGTGCGCAAGTGGCGGCTCCAGCCGGGCCGCATGCTGCTGATCGACTTCGATGAAGGCCGCATCATCGAGGACGAGGAACTCAAGTCCAAGCTGGCCGAAAAAGAGCCCTACGAGAAATGGCTCGAAAAGGCGCAGTACATGCTCGAAGTCCTCGACATGATCGAGCCGGAGCTGGCGGCGCTGCCCGTAACCACGACCTCACTGCTCGATCGCCAGCAGGCGTTCGGCTACACTCAGGAGGACATCAGCCGCTTCCTTGAACCGATGGCGACGAAGGCCGACGATCCGATCGGCTCGATGGGCACCGATACGCCGATCCCGGTCCTCTCCAAGCGTCCACGCCTGCTCTACGACTATTTCAAGCAGAACTTCGCGCAGGTCACCAATCCGCCGATCGATCCGATCCGCGAGGAACTGGTGATGAGCCTGGTATCGATGATCGGACCGCGCCCCAATCTGCTCGGTCACGAAGCCGGCAGCCACCGGCGGCTTGAGATGGAGCAGCCGATCCTGACCGACCGCGACATTGCCAAGATTCGCTCGGTCGAGGCGGCGCTGGATGGCGCTTTCCGCACCGAAACGCTCGACATCACCTGGTCGGCCGAAACCGGGGTCGAGGGCCTCGAAGGAACCCTCAAGGATATCTGCCTCGCCGCGACCGAAGCCGTGCTTGCCGACAAGAACATCCTGATCCTCTCCGACCGGGCGCAAGGCCCCGACCGCATTGCCATCCCCGCTGTCCTGGCGACATCGGCAGTGCACCATCACCTCGTGCGCCAGGGCCTGAGAATGCAGACCGGCCTCGTTGTCGAAACCGGCGAAGCGCGCGAAGTACACCATTTCTGTGTGTTGGCGGGCTACGGCGCCGAAGCCATAAACCCCTATGTCGCCTTCGAAACGCTGGAAGATGTCCGCGTTCGCAAGGACCTGCCAGTCAGCGCCGAAGAGGCTGAGAAAAACTATATCAAGGCGGTAGGCAAGGGCATCCGCAAGGTCATGTCCAAGATGGGCATCTCGACCTACCAGTCCTATTGCGGCGCGCAGATCTTCGATGCCGTCGGCCTTTCAAGCGACCTGATCGAGAAATATTTCACAGGCACCGCCACTACGATCGAAGGCGCGAACCTTGCCGCGATTGCCGAGGAAACCGTGCGCCGTCACAGGTCGGCCTACGGCGACAGCCCGCTCTACCGTTCGATGCTCGATGTCGGCGGAATCTATCAGCTGCGCCTGCGAGGCGAGGAACACGCCTGGACTTCGGCCAACATTGGTGCACTGCAGCATGCGGTGCGCGGCAACCAGCCCGACAAGTACAAGGAATTCGCAGCATCGATCAACGAGCAAAGCGAACGTATGCTCACCATCCGCGGCCTGATGCAGTTCAGGCCTGGCAAGCCGATCGACCTCTCCGAAGTCGAACCGGCGAGCGAGATCGTCAAGCGCTTCGCCACCGGGGCGATGAGCTACGGCTCGATCTCCTGGGAAGCGCATACCACGCTGGCCCTGGCGATGAACCAGATCGGCGGCAAGTCGAATACCGGCGAAGGCGGCGAAGATCCCAAGCGTTTTCTCCCGCTCGATGATGGTCGTTCGATGCGCTCGGCGATCAAGCAGGTCGCGAGCGGGCGCTTCGGCGTGACGACAGAATATCTCGTCAATTCCGACGATATCCAGATCAAGATGGCGCAGGGCGCGAAGCCCGGCGAAGGTGGCCAGCTGCCGGGTCACAAGGTCGACAAGACCATTGGTGCGACCCGCCATTCGACGCCGGGCGTAGGCCTGATCAGCCCACCCCCGCACCACGATATCTATTCGATCGAGGATCTGGCACAGCTTATCCACGACCTCAAGAACGTGAACCCTGAGGCGCGCATCTCGGTCAAGCTGGTGTCCGAGGTCGGCGTCGGCACCGTTGCGGCGGGCGTCTCCAAGGCGCGCGCCGATCATGTCACGATCTCCGGCTACGAGGGCGGCACTGGCGCTTCGCCCCTGACCTCGCTGACCCATGCCGGCAGCCCGTGGGAAATCGGCCTTGCCGAGACCCAGCAGACGCTGCTGCTCAACAACCTGAGAAGCCGCATCGCGGTGCAGACCGACGGTGGCCTCAGGACCGGTCGCGACGTTGCCATTGCCGCATTGCTCGGCGCCGACGAGTTCGGCTTCGCCACTGCGCCACTGATCGCATCAGGCTGCATCATGATGCGCAAATGCCACTTAAACACCTGCCCGGTGGGCGTGGCGACGCAGGACCCGGTGTTGCGCGCGCGCTTTACCGGCCAGCCCGAGCACGTGGTGAATTATTTCTTCTTCGTCGCCGAAGAATTGCGCGCGATCATGGCCGATCTTGGCTTCCGCACTGTCAGCGAGATGGTGGGCAGGGTCGACATGCTCGATACCCGGCGCGCCATCGATCACTGGAAGGCGGCGGGCATCGACCTGTCGCGCATCCTCTATCAGGCGCCGCAGGGCGACAGCCCGTCCTTGGGCTGGTCCGAAGGGCAGGATCACGGTCTCGTTAATGCGATCGATAACGAGCTGATAGAAGCAGCCAGACCTGCGCTCGAAGCCAAGCAACCGGTTCGCATCGAACAGGCCTTCGCGAACGTCAATCGCACGGTCGGCGCAATGCTGTCGGGCGAGGTGGCAAAGAAGTACGGCCACGCGGGCCTGCCCGACAACACCATCCATATCACCTCACGTGGCGTCGGCGGCCAGAGCTTCGGCGCATGGCTCGCCCATGGCGTCACGCTCGACCTGACAGGTGATGCCAACGACTATGTCGGCAAGGGTCTTTCGGGCGGACGGGTAATCGTGCGCCAGCCCGATCATGTCGACCGCGAGCCGACCGAGAACATCATTGTCGGCAATACCGTACTTTACGGCGCGATTGCGGGCGAGGCCTTCTTCAATGGCGTTGCCGGCGAACGCTTCGCGGTCCGCAACTCCGGTGCGATTGCCGTGGTCGAGGGTGTGGGTGACCATGGCTGCGAATACATGACCGGCGGCGTGGTCGTCGTGCTGGGCACGACCGGTCGCAATTTCGCGGCGGGCATGTCGGGCGGCGTGGCCTACGTCTATGACGAAGACGGCATGTTCGAGAAGCTGTGCAACCATGCGCAGGTCGATCTCGAAAAGATAGCGCGCGAGCCCGATGAGGATGAAGGCACCGGACGACCGCAACAGCGCGGTGTCAGCGTCTATGACTACGGCATGGGCGACATGTTGCGCCACGATGCGGAGCGACTGCGCGTCCTGCTTGAACGGCATCACCTGCATACCGGCAGCAAACGCGCGCGCGCGCTTCTGGATGACTGGGAGGCCTCGCTCGGCAAGTTCGTCAAGGTCATGCCGCGTGACTATCGCAATGCGTTGAAGCAGCTGGAGGCCGAACGGCTTGAAGCCGCTTCCGTCGCCGCCGAATAACCGACAGGAACAGCAAGACTATGGGCAAGGAAACCGGTTTCCTCGAAGTCGAACGTCATGATCGCACCTATGGCGATGCAAAGGAGCGGCTGACCCACTACAAGGAATTCGTCATCCCGCTTAAGGATGACGAACTGCGCGACCAGGCTTCACGCTGCATGAATTGCGGGATCCCGCATTGCCATACCGGCTGTCCGGTCAACAACATGATCCCTGACTGGAACCATCTCATTTACGAGGCGGACTGGAAGAATGCGCTCGACGTGCTGCATTCGACCAACAATTTCCCGGAATTCACCGGCCGCATCTGCCCCGCACCATGCGAGGCGGCTTGCACGCTCAACATCATCGACCAGCCGGTGACGATCAAGTCGATTGAATGCCAGATCATCGATAAGGGCTGGGAGAATGGCTGGGTCACGCCGCAGGTGCCAGCCGAGCGGACCGGCAAGTCGGTCGCGGTCGTCGGCTCGGGCCCGGCAGGAATGGCCTGCGCCCAGCAGCTGGCGCGCGCCGGGCATTCGGTTGTCCTGTTCGAAAAGAACGACCGTATCGGCGGCCTGATGCGGTACGGCATTCCCGACTTCAAGATGGAAAAGCGGCACATCGATCGGCGCATGAAGCAGATGGAAGCCGAAGGCGTCGAATTCCGCCCATCGACTGAGATCGGGGTGAAAGTCTCGGTGGCCGAACTGAAGGAAAACTTCGACGCCATCGTTTTTTCGGGTGGCGCGGAAGAAGCCCGGCGGCTGGAAATTCCGGGCGCCGAGCTGCCCGGCGTTCACCTCGCAATGGATTTCCTGCGTCAGCAGAACAAGCGCAATGCTGGGGACGAGGAAATGCGCGCGGCGCCCGACGGCACTATCACCGCACGGGGGAAGAACGTCATCGTCATTGGCGGCGGCGATACCGGATCGGACTGTGTCGGCACGTCCAACCGGCAGGGCGCGAAGTCCGTCACCCAGATCGAGATCATGCCCAAGCCGCCGGTCATGGAGGACAAGGCGATGACCTGGCCGGACTGGCCGCTCAAGCTGCGCACCTCGTCAAGCCACGAAGAGGGCTGCGAGCGCGACTGGGCGATCCTGACCAAACGCGTGGTCGGCGAGAATGCGGTGCAGGGCCTCGAATGCGTGCGCATCGAGTGGGAAGGCGGCAAGATGCAGGAGGTGGAGGGCAGCGAATTTACGCTCGAGGCTGACCTCATCCTGCTGGCGATGGGCTTCCTCGGCCCGCGCAAACCCGGCATGCTCGATCAGGCGGGCGTGGAGCTCGATCCGCGCGGCAACGTCGAGGCCAACGTGGTGGACTACCATACCAGCGACGAGAAGATCTGGTCATGCGGCGATATGCGGCGCGGCCAGTCGCTGGTGGTGTGGGCGATCCGCGAAGGCCGCCAGTGTGCCCGCGCGGTCGACGAGGCGCTGATGGGGACGAGCGAGCTGCCGCGGTAGACGAAGCGAACGATCTGGTTGGGATAGGTTCAGCTTTCCGGACGTAGCGCTCCGTCATGACCGATTCAGCATCAGCAAGCTCTGATCGGGTTCAATCCATGCGACGGCGGGCGGAAGCGATCCTGGCTTCACCACGGAGCCGATTGCACCTCGTTTGCGGGTTCGTTGCGTTGCTGTTGCTGGCTATTGCGGTCGCCCTGTGGGTTCGTCTCGACCGCGTCTCGACTGCGCCCAAGCAGTTGCGCGAACTGCCCGCGCTTCCGGAAGATATTGAAAAACATGGCAAGCTTGCGCGCACAACCTTGCCGCCCGACGATGCACGCGAACGCAACGATCGGGTGGGTTTCGAGCCGCGCGAAGGCGCTATTGCGCGTCCTTTCGAGTTTGCCGGGTCGGACGTCGACCGCAACCGAGCTACGGAATGTCTAGCCGCTGCAGTGCTTTACGAAGCGGGGGACGATACGACGGGACAGGCGGCCGTGGCGCAGGTGGTGCTCAACCGGGTGCGCCATGCCGCTTTTCCTGGCACAATTTGTGGCGTTGTTTTCCAAGGATCTCAACGCACTACAGGCTGCCAATTCACTTTCACTTGCGACGGGTCACTTGCCCGCAAGATGAGCGACGCGGCGTGGCGGCGAGCTCGTGACGTAGCGCAACGCGCGCTTTCCGGTAGCGTCGACGCGACGGTGGGCCTGGCCACCGATTACCACACCGATTGGGTCTATCCGTACTGGAGCCCGAGACTGCGCAAACTCGCTCAGGTCGGCACGCACCTTTTCTTCGGATGGCCTGGAACGTGGGGCGGACCGGGCGCTTTCGGCAAGGTCTATCGCGGTAACGAGCGAGTTGGTTCCTTCGCCATTGCTGGTTTGGCGCTTGGGGCGACCGGTGAGGACGGATCGGGAATGGACAACGAGCCGAAGATTCTGGGCCTGCCACAGGCACCAGCGAGGCTGCCTGCAAGCATGGGCAAGGTGCCTCTCTACGGCAACAAGGTGAAGCTTGTGGGGAGCGACGGCCATTCGTTCGGCCTGTTCGCACCAGAGGGCATCAGCGCCTCACAAGTCGTGAATGCGGCGCTGGCGCTGTGTGGCAAGCCGGGGCCGTGTCGCGTCAACGCCTGGGCCAACGAGGATGACATACCGGCATCCTATCCGCTCCCAGTGCTGACGCGCTCGACGATGGTGTTCGAATATGTCCGCAATGGCGGAGGAACCGGTGCGGCCACGAAGTTCGACTGCAAACGCTATCCCAACGAGAATCCCAATGCCTGCCTCGAACAATCTGACGACCTGCCAGAAGTTCTGGCTGGCGTACGCTTCAAATAGCGCGAGGCGCGCTCACCACAGCTGGTCGGTATAGGTGTCTGTGCCCACGATAGTCTTCTTGAACGGCGCGCACAGTGAAAGCGTCGCGATGCCTGCCTTTTCGACCGCTTCCGCATAGGCCTTCAACGCCGGAATCGATTCTTCCGGATCCTCGTCGGTGAACATCAGCTGGCAGAAACGGTTCGGCCCGCCTGGTCCTGCGCCGAGATCCATCGGCGACTCGCGCGGTTCGTCGGGCAGGATTGGCGCCCAGGTCGCGGCGATCTCGACCGGCGATCCGGCCAGCATTTCGGGAAGGCATTTCTCACGCAGTTTCTTCAGACTATCGGCAGGCTTCGCGCCGTCCATGCCATCGAACCACATGACGATCATGCCCTGATAGTGCCGGTCGAGCGCCAGCATCACCGGGACCGGATCCTCGTCGCGATAGTCGGCATCGAGGAAGGTGTAGAGATTGGTGTTGACGTGGCTACGCTCGGGAAAACCGCGCCCGCCCGAATAGAGATCGAACACGCGCTTGCCCGACCAGGCCAGCCATTCGTCGTGGTGACCTGCCAACACCCAGTAGACCGCAATGAAAGAACCAGAATCGTAGTTCGGCTTTGCCGCATCGGTCTCTTTCGGGAAACGCAGGTCCTTGAGGTCGCGCGTCGCCACCCAGCGCGCGCCAGCCATGTTGAACTCGCCTTCCATGCAGCCGCCATAGAAATGATCGCGCTCGTACCAGCGGTTGAAGGCGACTTCATAGCCCTTGTGCGGCTCTACAAGCGTGAGCAGCATCGAACCAGGGTGAACGGGGTAATCAGCGGGTTTGCCCGGCTCCAGCGGGTAGGTCATGGGCAGTCTCTCCAGTCAGTGGTGCGTTTATCGCATTCAACCGGATTGAGCTTATCTGCCCGGATGGGCAACGCAAAGACCGAATTGGCTAAGTGCCAGAAGCACACCCCACGCATTGGCCTACGCTAGGATCGTGTTGCAGGCGCGCCTCGGCAATTGCCTCGCCGCATGTCAGGCACCAACCCCACTCGTTCTCGTCAAGCCTCGCCAAAGCTGCGTGGACCCGTTGCCTTTCCGCCTCCCGGCGGCGCTGCATCGCCTTTGCCATCGCCTGCTGTTGCATCGCATCCATGCGCGAGAGACGGCCGACGCTGTCCTGTCGCAACGCCACCGGATCACGCGAGTCGGCGTTGAGACGCTCCTCGTTGTCCAGCTCGGCCAATCTCGCCAGCAGGCGTTCGCGCGCTTCGAACTCGGTCATTGCGTCATAACGCCCAGTCGATCCGGCCGCGACCATTCGCTTCGAGAAAGTCATTGGCCTTGCTGAAGTGGCGGCAACCGAAGAACCCTGAATGCGCGGAGAGCGGGCTAGGATGCGGCGCTGTGAGCACGAGATGAGCGCTCGACGCAAGGCCCGGGACGCGTTCGGCCTTCTTGCGCGCATGCCCCCCCCAAAGCATGAACACGACAGGCTCGGAACGCGCGGCGATAGCGGCGACCATGGCATCGGTGATTGCTTCCCAGCCGATTCCCTGATGCGAACCAGCCCTGCCTTCTTCGACGGTCAGTGCATTGTTGAGCAGGAGGACGCCCTGCCGCGCCCAGCTTTCGAGATTGCCATGTCCCGGCGGCGAGATATTCAAGTCGTTGGCCATTTCCTTGTAGATATTGACCAGCGAGGGCGGAACTTTGACGCCATCCGGTACCGAGAACGCAAGTCCATGGGCCTGCCCCGCCCCATGGTACGGGTCCTGTCCGAGGATAACGACCTTGACCTTGTTGAGCGGAGTGAGTTCCAGAGCGCGCAAACGGTTTCCGCGTGGCGGGAAAATACGCCTGCCCGCATTTTCTTGCGCCTGAAGGAAGCCACCTAGCTTGCGCGCTTCGCGGGTGCCAAGGACCGGCGCAAGCACGGGATGCCAACTTTCGGGAACGCCTGTCTGCCCGGCTTGCTCATTCATCGTCTGGCTCAGTTATCCCGCCCATTGCCTAACCGATAAGCACAGCCTAAGCATTTCGCCCGTATGGCTGTCCATCTCCACGAAGAAGATCTCCCCGAAGGCGTGCTTGGCCCGGGTCCTGTAGCTGTCGATACCGAAACGATGGGGCTGGTCACGCCGCGCGACCGCCTTTGCCTCGTGCAGATTTCCGACGGCGGCGGCGATGAGCATCTCGTCCGCTTTTCCTCCGGCAGTTCGTTTGACGCGCCCAATCTGAAGGCAGTGCTGGCCGACCCGGCGCGCGAGAAGCTCTACCACTTCGCGCGGTTCGATCTTGCCGCAATCGAATATTATCTCGGGGTGATGGCTGCGCCGGTCTTCTGCACCAAGATCGCCAGCAAGCTGGTGCGGACCTATACCGACCGGCACGGTCTCAAGGACCTCGTGCGCGAGATGCTCGGCAAGGAGATTTCCAAACAGCAGCAATCAAGCGACTGGGGAGCGAGGGAACTCAACGAAGCGCAACGGGAATATGCCGCCTCCGATGTTCGCTACCTGCACGCCTTGCGAGAAGGGCTAGCCGTTCGCCTCGAGCGGGAGGGCCGCTTGGAACTGGCACGCGCCTGTTTCGATTTCCTGCCTGCGCGCGCGCGGCTCGATCTTGCCGGTTGGCCGGATCACGACATCTTCAGCCATACATCGGCATGATCCGCGAATGACCGTCGAAGCCGACCTAATTCAGGACCGGCGTTGCCGGTTTGCGGCGCCCGGGGGCTCGCACGACCGATTGATCGCAAGGCTCTCGAAAGCGTTGCCAGCGGCGATCGGATTGGTCGCCGCGATCATGATTCTCTCCCCACTCAGTCCGCGGGGCGAGATCGGTTTCCTGCTTGACCGGAACGAAGTGGCGATTACCGGCGAGCGCATCGCCGTTGATTCGGCGACCTATCGCGGCAAGGATGCCAACGGACGGACTTTCCGGGTGCTCGCTGGCAAGGCGGCACAACTTTCCGCCGACCTGCCGGTCGTTGAGCTTGACGGCTTGCAGGCTTTTCTCGAATTGACAGATGGTCCGGCGCGGATCGCTGCCCCGAATGGTAAATACAACTATCGTACCGAGCAGATTGAGGTGAGAGGGCCAGTCGTATTTTCGGCTGCCGACGGATATCGGATGACCACGCAGAACGTGCGCATCGATCTTGATGCTCAGACGGCGGTGGGAAGCGGCGGGGTCGAAGGCTCGGTTCCAACAGGTTCATTTTCCGCCACCAGTATGTTCGCCGATTTACCTGAGCGCATTGTTCGGTTGGAAGGAAATGCGCAACTGCGCATGGTCCCCGGCAAGTTGAGAGTACCGAGATGATGACCCGATTGCTTTCGCCTCATACCGCGCGCGCCGCCCTATTTTCGGCGGCAATCATGGCCGTTGGATTTGGCGGCTGGCAGGCGCTGAGCGCCCAGGCGATTGCGGGGCACACTTCGAATGCCCCAGTGGACTATTCAGCAGATCGCATCGAGCTGCAGGGACGGCAGGACCGCGTTGTCCTCTCCGGCAGTGTCGATGTGTCTCAAGCCGGACTGCGTGTGCGAGCACCCCGCACTGTAGTAGACTTCACCAATACGGGCACGCTGAGAATACAAAGGATCACTGCGACGGGGGGCGTTGTCGTAACGAGAGGCGACGAAACTGCAAAAGGCGATGTCGCGGTCTATGACTTCAATCGTCGAATCATCACGATGACCGGGAACGCCTCACTTCAACGGGGTAACGACACACTGAAGGGCGATCGATTCGTGATCGACCTGAACACCGGCGTATCGTCAGCGGAAGGCAGGCGAGTCTCGGGCACCTTCTCTGCACCAAAGAGAGACTAAGCCCTGTCTGTTTCACCATTATGGTGAATTTTATATTTTTCATTTTCCTATTTGGATAGTTATGTCTATCTGACTGCGGGTTCCCTGCCTTCTAACGGAGCCCCAGATGCCAGCCACCAATCCAATCAAGACCCCCGCAGGTTACGTGCCTGCCTTTGCTCTCGGCTTCTCCGGTCCAACCGGCGACCTTGAGATCGTCGATTCGGTCAAACCTTTGCCGGTCGAAGTCTCTTCAACCGATCCGCTCGTCGTCTTACCATATGCCGCGCCACCGTCGGCGGCGATCGAGGGCACCAGCGCATCGAATGTTCTGGTTGGACCATTCGTTCCGGCAACAGGACGGCCGGTAGTTCTGACACTCGCCGGGACCTGGGAAGGAGAGGTCCAGCTCAAGCGTTCAAGCGACGGCGGAACTACGCCTCATCCTTTAACCGCATGGGGGCGTTATGTCGCAAATGCTTGTGAACCGGTCTGGGAGGAACAGGAAGACGGGATCCAGTTGCACCTCGATATTTCGCTGACCTCCGGGTTAATTTCCTACAGGATCGCACAATGAGCGGCGTCGATTTCGCAGCGCGCGGGATCGCTCTGGGCGGCTTCGCCAGGCTCGCCTCGACGAAAGCCGATGAGGGAAGCCAGTTGGTCGGCTATCATGCTCCAAACCCTGGATCGGTGGGCCGCAGCCTTGTCGAGCGGCTCGACGAGCGGATCAGCGTAAAGGACTTCGGTGCGGTCGGCGATGGCGTGACTGACGACACCGAAGCGATTCTCACCGCGCTCGGCGCGCTCGCCCTTCGCTCACCCCTTTTCTTCGGCTATCGCATGGGAACTGGCCGCCTGTATTTTCCCGAGGGAGTCTACAGGGTCACGCAAAATGGCGTGTTCTCCGGCATGCTCGAATGGCAACAATCAAACATCGTCATGCAAGGTGCGGGCAGCCGCAATTCTATAATCTGGCTCGACCCATCCGCCTTGAGCTCGGAAAGCTGGTTCTACGATAACGGCGGCAACCAGCGCCAATGGGGCATGGTGTTCGAAGACCTATGCTTTTCAGGGGGAGACACCTGGCATGACGCCGTACCGCTCACCGGTGTGGGCATCGGCGCGCCGAATATCGATCCCTTCTGCAATGGCTTCAAGATCAGCGGCCCTGGCTGGGAAAGCGGGTTTGTGTTTAGC
>Ga0181594_10003718_pt1 | contig 13735 bp, 18 predicted proteins | sample 071ome_18_FD_145603 | JGI IMG/M metagenome (GOLD analysis project Ga0181594, IMG submission 145603) | Coastal salt marsh microbial communities from the Groves Creek Marsh, Skidaway Island, Georgia - 071413BT metaG (spades assembly) | ecosystem: Environmental > Aquatic > Marine > Intertidal zone... | reverse complement strand
GGCATATGCTTCAGAGTTGAAGCACAGTTTCAAGTCGCCAGCATTTAATGGTATTGGATATAGCTCTCATGTGTTGACCATTGAGAATCTGACCCATACTCGTAAAGCTGAAATTAAAGCAAAGGAAGAATCTGCCCGGAAGGAAGCTGAACGAGAGGCGAAAAACACCAATGTCAATAAGTTCCTGGCAAACTTAGAGTCGAGAATTTATGCAGAATTGAGTAAACAGATCTCAGAAAAGTTATTTGGTGAAACACCTCAAACATCTGGTACACTCGAATTGCTCGGTAATACTATTGAGTATGAAATGACGGACGATAATGTAAAATTGGTCGTAGCACAGGCTGATGGATCGACTACTATTGTGGATATTCCAATCGCATCATTTGCATTTTAGGTTATAACATGATTAGATTTGTAATGATATGTTCACTTGTTTTGCTAACAGGGTGTCAAACCTTGATGGATTCCACTATCCGTAGGGATCCTGAGATTGCGGAAACACCGATGAAGGAAACACTACATTCGTTTCCTTCAATATCAAACGGCAAACCAGTGACAGTGGCGGTTTATAATTTTACTGATAAGACTGGTCAGAGAAAACCAGCTGATAATATTGCAAATTTGAGTAGTGCGGTTACACAGGGAGCAGAGATTTATTTAATTAAAGCAATGATGGATCTGAGTGATGGTAATTTCTTTAAGGTGGTTGAGAGATCCGGACTTGATGCTTTAATTAAAGAGAGGCAGTTGATAAGAAATACACGTGAAAACTTTGATGGAGAAAAGGCAAAGAAATTAGGTGCTCTTCAGTTTGCTGGTATTATGGTTGAAGGTGGGATTGTAGGATACGATTCGAACAAATATACTGGCGGTGCTGGTGTACGATGGTTGGGTATCGGTCCACAGACTGAATGGAGAGTTGATGTAGTTACCGTAGGTTTACGAGTTATCAGTGTATTGACTGGAGAGGTTCTGATGGCAGTGACTACAGAAAAGACTATATTGAGTACCAATATTGGAGTAAATGTTTTTAAGTTCTTTGACATGGGAACAAAATTATTAGAAGTTGAGGCAGGTGCCACCACAAATGAACCGGTTAATTATGCGGTTCGACAGGCGATTGAGGAGGCAGCTGTAATAGAGATGGTTAAAGAGGGAAAGAGAAAAAAGTACTGGGATTACAGGGATAACAGTAAAGGTAAAAAACAATGAGAAACAAGTTAACAGCTTTAAGTATAGCTTTGTTAACGATCTCGGGAACTGCGTGGGCTGATAACCAAATCTATATTGATCAGACCGGATCGAGTGCAACAATAAACATAAACCAAGATGGTACAGGTAACCGCGTTGGTACAAGCAGCGATATAAGTACCAGCGATGGTTCAACAACGACGATGGATATTGATCAAGTCGGTTCGAGCAACGTGCTTGACTACGATATTTACGGCGCAAATGCTGATGTAACTTCTAACACATCTGGCAGCAGTTCAGACATCGGTATCAATATCGGTACGACTGGTGGCTCTAATGGTGGTTCGGATGATGTTAATGTGACTATCAATAACTCAGGTGATAGCAATACCGTCGATGTAAATGTCGGATCGGTAACAGGTGTTACGACTGACGATGTTGATATTGATGTAGATATTACAGGCGATTCTAATACAGTCACAGTGACTGAAAACTCATCAGCATCAAGTGTTACAGATAAGATCACCGATATTGATATTACAGGTAGTACAAATACAGTGACTGCATCGAAGAGTGGTTCAGCCCAGCATGATACTACAATCAACCATACTGGTAGCAGTTCAACGATTAGTGTCACACAGAGTGGAGCAGAAGCAAGTACAGTGAGTGCAACAACCGATGGTTCTTCGTCTAACATTACTATTACTGTTGCTGACTAATACTGCATATGCAGCGGTCGGTAAGGTAGAACAAAATACAGGTACTGCAGAACTTCTGAGAAGCAAAGATAAAATTGCGGTCAAGGAAGATCTCGGTATTGAAATGAATGATGATGTTCGCACTGGTAACGGTGTAGTTCGCATTGGTTTTGATGATAAAACAAAGGTAAAGATTGAGAAGCACTCTAAATTAGTAATAGATGATTTTGTTTATGATGCGAGTAAACCGTCGGCAAGTAAGTTAGGACTGAAGGTTACTCTTGGTACAGTGAAATACGCAAGCGGTCTAATTGCAAAGAATAACAGACAAGCAGTAGCAATTAGTACTCCTACAGCTCGTATTGGTGTTCTTGGAACATCGTTCAGTATGACGGTAGATGAGGTTGGCAAATCCCTGGTCATCCTGCTACCAGATGCAAATGGAAATGTAGGTGAAATTAAAGTTGAATCAGAAGTCGGACAAGTAATCTTAAATCAGGCGTATCAAGCAACCGTCGTAGGCGCAGCTGAATCGACCCCCACACCCCCAGTGATTTTAGATTTGTCCGAAGCTCAGATTAACAACTTATTGATCGTGCGCAAACCTAAGGAGAAAGAAGAAGAAGGTTCGAGTGAAACTAATCTGCTCGATTTCAATGAGCTTGATATAAACCTACTTGATGAAAATGATTTAGATAAAGACGAACTCATATTTACAAGACTTGACTTCAACCTTCTCGATCTTAATCTCCTAGCAAACATACTTGATATTTTAAATGCAAAGGTATTTTCTGAAACAGCAAGATTTCCCACAAATCCAATACAGCCAGGCATTTATGAGGAAGGTAACACTCAGATTGTAAAAGACGGTGAGTGGATTATATTCAGAAACTTCGATGAACGAATTGTTGAAATTACTCTTGATGGCGACTCTTCAGTTCAGATGCAACTTAATCAGGCAGGCAGTAATGTTACTCTCCATACTAAAGAAAACGCTACCGATTCTGTTATTATTATCAATCAAAACTGAAGCACTTGCTGATAGTGCTATTTTGGATTTGACTGGTAGTAACTTAATTATATCGGTAAGCCAATACGGCGGCGACCAATCGCTAGACATGACTCTCAATGGTAACAATCACGACGTTGAGGTTATGCAAAAGAACACGGGTTCTCACACTGCCACAATAAATCTCACAAATGATGGCGGCGCATATGAGTTAGATCTTTTACAGGATAGCACTACTGATCAAACAGTCACAGTAAGTGGAACCTGTTCTACCACAGCTGGTTGTCCTCTTTCCATTACACAACAATAATAAATAGTTACGATCTATATTTTGATTGAATGAATCAAACTGATCTGAATTCCACATTATTTTATATCTTTTCTATGATTGCTTAATGTTTACTTAGGTAAGCAAACAAGGAGAAGTATTTAATGAGACGCAGTCTTTGCGCCATCATTGGCGTATTCGCTCTGTCGTCTGCTGCGTGGGCTGATACTTCGAGTATTGATGGAACCAGTGGCATGGGCATTCTAGAGAATGACTATGTAAAGGCTGGTGTCAATAAGAATACAGGCACATTCGGCAGCGGCGGTAACACCAGTCCAGGTCTATTATTTGATAGCACAGGATCTGGTACTTTCAACACTAGCTACGATTACTTAACACCAGGCTCTCCATTTGATGGTTTCAGTGTTAAGATCGACGGAACAAACTATACAAATAACAATACTGGTACCACTGATATTACAGGCACCATTACGGGCGGTCTTACAGATGGTACAAATACACTGACTTGGACAGGTGATTGGACTCATGATAGTTCTACTTGGAGTATTACAAATCAGTATACTCTCGGAACTACCACTCCATATATTGATATTACCAGCACAATTACTGCTGGTAGTGATGCAAGCACTTTATATTTTGGTAGATTCATTGATCCTGATGCTCGTGCAGCTGATGGTGATAGTTCATCTACTGATAACGTACTTGGTTATGGCGCTATTCCTGATAGCAATGTCGTGTTCAGTGAGGCTTTGAGTTCACGTTATGCTCTTGGTCTATATTCAACTGATTCGAATGTTGATGCTGGTATTTCCGGTTGGTCAACAGAAGCCGATGGATACACTGAAAACACAGTAGATGGTGATGGTAGTCTGACAAATACAGGTGATAATACCATTGGTTTGACTTGGGCATGGACAGGTGTAAGCACTGGTGATATTGTCACTGTGAACTATTCCTATATCTTTGGTCCAAGTGCATTCGATGCAGCAACAGATGCTGTTGACGGTGGTGCTGGTGGTGGTGCAGATATTCTTACTGGTGAATTGACTGACGTTGGTTCAGCCACAGATGCTGCTGGTGGTGCTGCTACCGTGACTGGCTCAACAACTTCAACTCTTACTACTCATGATGTAACAGATGATGGTAAGGTTCAGACAGTTGCTCGTACAGTTTATACTGGAACAGCAGATGTTTATAGTGATGGTACAACAGGTGATGTTACTACAACAACAAGTTCTCTACCACAAGTTACTGCTCGTGTTGACCAATATACTGTGATGGATAATCTCAGCTCTGGGATTAATCGTAGTATGGTCACAAATCCATGGCGTGACGATGGTACTGAACAAGGTAAGGTTCAGTTCTTTATCAACGGTAATTATGGTAAAGTGAATATGGATAATTATGATGCAAAGATTATGGGTTCTGGTCTCACAGCCATGGCTCGTGTAAATGACAATTGGAGAGTTGGAATCTCTTTTGATAGAATCCAAACCACACTAGATAATGATGATAGTGAAAGCAGTATGAACAAAACACGGGGTGGTATTTCCAGCATCCTTGAGATGGATAGAGTCATGCTCACAACCGACCTCAACTTCAGCTATAATCAGTACGAAGTTGATCGTCGTATTCACACTTGGGAGAACAGCAGCGATTCCAAGGGATACGATGCATGGGTCCATCAGAGAGCATATTATCAACTCACCGATAATATCACACCATTTATTGGTGGTAGTATTGGTAAATATACTCGTGATGAAGTAATCGAAGAAGGTTACATTTTGAGTGCTCGTACCATTGCCAAAAAGAGAGATATTGACAAGTATGCCGAAGGTGGTGTACGCATCAATTTCGATGTTTCAAATTTTGATCTGTTTGGTCAGGTTGGTTATACAACCGATAAATGGTTGACAGCAGATGCTGGTATTTCCTATGACGTTCATGAACGTGGTACAGTTGGTATTATTGCCAGCCGTTCACAACATGATGAACTTGATATAAATAAAGTTATGCTCAGAGGTAATATCAAATTCTAAAAAGGTAGTTCGTCATGAAAAAGTGGATTATAGCAATTGCAACGCTTCTAGTTGTCCTCGGTATTCGATATACTGATCCGTGGATACTAGAAGCGTTTCGCATGAAAGCACTGGACGTTCACCAGCAAAATCAAGAAACCGTTATCTTAGAAGACATCGTTACTGTCGAGATTGACAACAAGACGATGGATAAGAATGGTCAGTGGCCTTGGCCCAGAGAGATTATGCAGAGAGAATTGATTAAACTCTTTGATGCTGGTGCTGGCATGGTTGTCATGCCTATTCTATTTTCACAACCAGACCGTGGTGGTAAGGATATAGAGTTTGCAGAACTTCTCGCACAACTCCCCGTAGTTATCGGTCAGATACCCGCCAACGAGGCAAAGGGTAATCCAGTTCCTAGAGGTGTCGCAGTCATTGGTGGTAACGGAGAGGAACCACCTTGGACAAACTGGATTTACGAATACAATTCTGCTGTCGGACCAGTTAAAGTAATCGGTGATGCTGCAGCTGGTGTGGGTATGATGAGTAGTCCACCAGAGGCAGATGGTGTTCTTCGTAGACTTCCCCTTGTGGTGCAAATCAACAACCAACTCTATCCATCCATCTCACTCGAAACTCTACGAGTGGCAGCGGGTGATCCATCTTATCAGATGAAGGCAAGCGCAGAGGCTGGTGTCGAGGCACTTCGTATTCCCAAGTTCTCTAAAATTATCACGGATGCAAATGGATCTATTTGGATTGACTTTCGGTATAAGACCAAAACAATGAGTCTTGCAGATGTTGATCTGAACGCTGAAGAATCATTTGTGCAAGGTAAGATCGTCATTCTATCCCCAACTGCATCTGGTATCGACAACCCTGTTGCAACTCCTGTTGGTGTTCTACAGGGACACGATGTTATCGCCACATCCATTGCAACGATGATGACTGGTACTAATATCACTCGTCCTTGGTGGTCAGACTTTGGTGAACTTGCAGCAGTGGCTATTGGTTCTATAATTCTTGCCGTTGCGGTTCTTTCTCTTTCATGGTGGTTTAGTCTTGCCACACCAGTTCTTGTAATTGGTTCTTTCTTCGGTAGCTCTTATCTATTCACTCAATACGGATTCCTTGTCGACTGGTCCTACCCAGCTCTCGGTATGTTCTTTGTATGGGCAATTGCTGCATTTATGAGATTCATGGATGAATACAAACAGAAGATGGAGATCAAGAAACAGTTTGCTGGATACTGCTCACCTACAGTCGTTCGTATGCTACAAGAAAACCCAGCGTTGATTAAAGAAGGTATGAAGCGAGAGATCTCAATCTGCTTCTCTGACCTTCGTGGGTTTACACCATTAGGCGAATCGATCTCAATCTGCTTCTCTGACCTTCGTGGGTTTACACCATTAGGCGAATCATTCGGGGATGACGTAAAGGGATTGACCCAGCTCATGAATGGTTATATGGATGCAATTACGCAGCCTGTTCTCGATGCTGATGGTATGATTATTAAATATATCGGCGATGCTTCTATGCACGTTCATAACGCTCCTAACGACGATCCTCACCATGAACACTCTGCTGTAAAAACTGGTTTGAATATGTTAGAGGCAGTTGAAAAATTCAACGAAAAGATTACAGCTGAAGGCAGACCACCCATTGGTATGGGTGCTGGTATCAACTCAGGTCTTGGATATCTCGGTGAGATGGGTTCTACGAGCCGTCACTCTTACGATGTATTAGGAGATGCAATCTCAACTGCAGCTCGCATTGAATCCAAGTGTAAGGAGTATGGTTGTCTGTTACTCGTTGGAGAAACGACTTATGACAAGACAAAGAATGACTTCTTCTATCTCAAAGTAGACGAGCTTGCAGTGAAAGGCAAGTCTGTTGGCATTCGTATCTACACAGTCCTCAGTGAGATGGATTGGATGATGAAAAATACCAATTGGGGTATGGCAGAAAATCAGCACAACAGGATGCATGAATACTATAAAGACCAACAGTTTGATCAAGCTATTAGATTATGCAATGATCTAATGCACGAGTTCGACGGCAAGATGGAAGGATACTATAAGATGTGGATCGAACGTTGTGAGTTTATGAAAACTCAGCCGTTGCCAGAAGACTGGGATGGAATCTTCATAGCAACGACTAAGTAATTTCGTACAAATCTACTGAATGTATCTGTAAATAAACACGGCACAAATGCATGTATTGTGAGTGGTACTAGCATAATCAAAGTAAACAATGAAAGTTTGAGGGCAAATAATAAATGCTCCCCATAACTCATTTTTACATCATTAAGATGTTGGAACATTAATACTGATACTTCTCCATACCTTTATTATATGTTTCAAGATTGTCAATATAATTGACCATACTGTGATCTGAGAAGTTATCAATCTTTCCCTGTTTAATTCCCATCCACATTCCACGGAATCTATCCTTTACACGCTGCCAATAAGTAGGTGTGCGGATATTACCCCATGCGTTCATATAGTGTTCTTCGCCGTGGTGAACATATCCCATGATAGTAAACGGAACACGAGTTACCACATCATTGTTATTAACCCAACGATGATGGGTTACATCAAGGCTATTGACGTAATTACGCCAACCGACACGTGGGCTACCGTAAGTGTAGAGTTCTGTAGGATCATTAAGATCTTCATTAAATCGAGCACGACTAGCCATGATGGTAGCCATCGCAGCACCAAGACTATGACCGCAGAACCATAGCTCTTTTTTCAAGTTTACCTTACGATTGATGTCATCGCAAACCATTGGCCAGAGTTCATCAACTTCTCTTTTGAAACCTTTATGAACTCGTGATACTGTTTCAGCAAGAACTGGCAAAGCTCTAAGATCAGCTTTAATATCATTCCATTCAGTGGGCTGTGTTCCACGACATGCAATGACCAGATCATCCTTGTTCATAAACCGATATGCTTGGGCGCCACTTGCTTCGTAAAATTCTGTCGTAGTAAATCCGAGTTTCTTAGCCTCGGCCCTTGCTTCTTTTTCATCATAATAAGCAATCTGAGCTAACTGAGCAAAGAGTAGACTTCTCTCTTTAAAATCTAATTCTGAAATAGCCATGGCACTTACTTCTTAGGCTTCGAGATTGCCTGAGCACCAAAGAATGCTGCAACAATACCAGCAACAGCAATGAAGTATACCCCAGCCATGTCGCCTAGGATCTTTGCTGCCTGATCAATATTAAATACTGATGCAATTAGTACAATTGCTGGATAAAGTAACATACCGCCGAGCGAGAACCATGCCATTGTACGCTGAGCATCTCGCATCGCATCTGCATCCTCAAGTTGCATCTGCATCTTCGAGCTCTTTACGCTTGAACTCGAGATACATTTTGTGTTCTTCTGGGCTGACTACGCCATCGCCGTTTGTATCAGCTGGATGATGGCTACTTTTGACTTCGTTCTCGTCCGCCATTTTCTTCTCCCTCGTAATAATCTTTATATTTCATGAGTACATTACGATTCAGAATGATATACTTGCGGACTTGAGCAAAGTTAATTGACAGTTGTTCATAACCGTCATCAGTGAGTCCGAATAAAACAACATCCTTGTTGTTCTTCTTCAAATTTTCAAACACCTGTTCATAGTTATCTTTGGTAATAATAATCCAATTCACTGGATCCATTTTAATTGGTTTTGGTGGATCCAATTTCAGTGGAGTTCTTTCGACTTCTTTCTTAAAAATTTCAATTTCTTTAATACTACTGCAGCCGCTAGTTGCCGTAAGGGATAAAAGAAGGATTGGCAATATCAGGACATTCCGGATTAATTTGTGATTTCTTTGTAGCATTCTTTTCATCCTCAGTCAATTCAGCACCCATAGCAATTTCCATACAGCGTAGTGCGTTCTTTGTACCTCTATTTATTGCTCTTTGCATTAATTTTGGTTTCTGTTCAGCAAGGTTTCCAATATCTCTTTTTTCACCAGAGGCATTTACCTTATTGAACTTATCCGATAGATCCTGAATAGAGGCATTCAGTTTTTCATTTAATGCATTTTGCTCTGCCATTGCAGAACGAATTGCCTCAACATCTTTGATCTGCTGTTCAATTACTGCTTTTTGATCAGAGACAGCAGATTCAAGTTTGGCATTGTTGGCTTCGCTAATTGCAAGGTCTGCTCGTAGTTTCATTACATAGGCAACACCGCCAGCAAGACCGCCGAGCATAATGACTAACATTGCAATTTTAATATAGCCAAACATTACTGTCTGCCTTTCCAAAAATGAGTACCCCAATAATGAGCACTCGTATATGGAGTTTTCTGTTGATAGCCTTGATCTAGTTTATAGATCTTATTTCCATCACCATCATATTCCCAGACTCTTTTATCGGGATCGTGGCTCTGTACTGGACCTTCTTTCATTTCTTCATTCATGCAATCAGACCTGGCTTGTAAACTGTTTTTCCATCTTCCTTCATGGCAGTAAGAGACTGACCTCTGTTCTCACCATCATCTCTGTATGATACATGAACCCAGCCTGAATCTGGAATACCTGGTGTATAGAACTCGAGAATAAGCTGATCGTACTCGAGATTATCCTCGATCCATTTTGCAATATCATAATTCGCTACACCTGGAACTTCAATATCGACAGCCTGACCTTTACAGTGCTGAGATTTTGAAGAACCACCAACAGCTTCATTCAAAGCTGGACCACGGTAGCCAGAGTTGATTGTCGTTGGTCCAAATTCATCACGAACCTTCTGCACCACATTCTCAAAAAGAGCTTCTGCTGCTTCAAGATGCTCGCCTTCTGGCGTGTTATCAATACCAAGCCGAAGAGCAGTTTGTGACTTCGTAAATTCAGTAAGAGTAAAGTTTTCTGAGAGTTTCATTTTAATCTCCTATTTACCTTTGTTCAATCCATGTCATAGCGGCGAGAGCATCTTTACCTGTATTATTTGACGCACATAAAATAGTTAAAACATCACTTGTTGTTCCTAAATTTGTTCTACCGATTTGATAAACTGTATCTTTATCAAGAACAACCGATTTACCGCCGCCTCCAGAAACAACAAATCCACTATCTATAGAGGTCCCATGATTTGCAACGGTGATGATACTTGGATTTAAATAAGTCTGATATTGAGTAAAAGAATTTGGATCAGGCATATCTAACCAAGGTTGAGGTCCATTTGTTCCTGCGGTAACTTCTGCTGGAATTACTGCATTGCGAACAAGTTTAAAAAATATATTCGTGTTATCAATAGTTGCAACTTGAAATGTAGTTGGCAGCACAATGCCTTGTAATGCTGTTGACTTTAATCTAATACTTAAAACTGGATACCAGTTATTTGAAGTAACAGCTGATGTTAAGGCAGTTGCCATTCTTGTGCCATAAAACGGTGCACTAATATTCTGTGCGATACCAATTTTACTTTCTTCACCTTCACTAATTAAACTATTAGATCCTTGTAGCATAGTAAATGGACCACCTGCAACTGTAGATATTGCTTCAATTTCCATTCGTATAGGTAAAAAGGGAGTTCTAGCCCATGGCTCTGCGGATTTATTAGCAGTTTGATGTGTATGAATGATGTGTGTTACACCATCAATCGTGTAACCGAATCTAATTTCACCAGCACCATACCATTCATATTCAAAATTGACTAATTGAACTTTTGAAGCATCGGCAGTGATACCGCTTGCTCCTGTTCCATCTAATTTATCGCCATTCCATTCGCTTCTAGGTGTAACAATATCACCAGTAGAACCGTTACTTACAGTACAATTGTATTGTGGTACACCATCAACCCAAACGCCGCTATCTTCAAACCAAAATCCATCCCCATTGGGATCGAACATACCAAATCTTTTTCGGATGCCTTCAACTGGATTATTTAATTTTATAGCAAATGAAACTGTCGATGTTCTACCAGGAACATATCTTTGAACATTTCGAGTTTGTCTAACTATTTTGTCACCAGAAGTACCACCAATGCTCAATTGCGATGCGCTATTAGTTGCATCGTGAGTAACACTTGCTGTTCCTGTAGTTTCAGTGTCCCACACATCTGTTTCAATTCCATATTGGAATGTGTTAAAGAACAATGTTGCATATGGTGAAACTTTTAATCTATCTTTTGATGTTGTTCCTGCTGCACGGACTGGCAGTCTATCATCAACCAAACTATCATATGTCGTTGTTACAACTCTACCATTCTTATTGGCGAGCATGGGAACTTCAAATACTGACCTATCATGTCCAGTCGGACCAAAGTCTTGTAGATCGAATCTAAAATTAGCCATTACGACTCCTGCTTCTTAGCAGCCTCTCTGGCCATTTTTTTCAGAAAGGCAACACCATTTATATATCTACCCTTGCGTTTACGCTCACCCTTTGGTCCAACTCTATATGGCATCTTTTTCCAATGAGCTGGATCTTCGCCAGTACCAGCAACAGCGGCGCTTTTTCCAATGAGCTGGATCTTCGCCAGTACCAGCAACAGCGGCGCCAGTTGCATTTGCAATTTCTTCTTGTAAATCGCGATAATTTTTCTGTGAATTTTTTTCTAGATACTTAATATTTTGAACGATTTCAGCTAGTATAGTATCCTCATCAACAAATGATTCTTCTGTAAGTTGATGTCGATCTTCTCTATCTTCTTTTAAGAGAAATAATGCTGCTGCAAATGTTGCTAGTTTACTACCGAGACCGACCTTTGACATAAGTCTTTTAAGATTTCGAATAAATCTTTTATAATAGGTAATCTCTAGTTTTTCATCTGATGTTTCAGCAGATTTAAGTTTTTTACCTTTTGCATCAATAAGACCGAGCTCGAATGCTTTGGTTTGATCGAAAGGAGTTGAAAGGTCCTTAATAATACGATACAGTACGTATATATCAATGGCTCTTGAACCAGATCCAGTTCCTGTAATTTTTGGAGGTGCCATTATACTTTCCTTAAGGCCTCAATAATTGTATGATCTAATTTGATTTCACTATCAATAATGATTTCTTTATTTACACCTATTGGTCCAATCTTAGTTGGCCAATATCCAAGATAAACCAAAAATGGTTTTAAATAATCCAAATATTCATAGAGACGGAAACAGAGCATTCGAGTACAAGCTTTATATTCAAATACATTATACAAAATAATAATGTGATTTAATATAAGCCTTTCTCTCAACTCCTTTCCGTCTCTATATTTACTAAATAACCTCTTTATATATTTTATGCGAGCTAAGTCTTCTTCAAATTCAAGAACATCAGCGCCATGATTATCATAAAACTTTGCCGCATACAACATAAAATTAGAATCATCAAGAGTTTCAAACATACATTATAACTTTATTTAAGAACTAAAAGTACTTAGTGCTACCCTCTTAATGACTGTATTAGATGTTGCCACATACAAATAATCTGAATCAATAAAGATTGCGCCCTGCTGACCACCACCAAGTTCTGTTGTAGCATTATTGGAGATGGAACCTGTTGATGGAGCAATTTTAATCCACCGAGCCGTGATCTGTGGACCACGAGTTGCAGTGAGGTTAACATTTGCCGATATAACAGTATTACTGCCTGCGAGTGTCGTATTAGCAGAAGTTGTCAAGGTACTGACGGATGTGTTTGGTAACGCACCCGCCAGGTTCTTGAGTGAGATCTGCTTACTTACAGGAGTTCCACTAGGGTCATCAATGATAAGTAGGAGGTCCTCACCAGCCGGACTAGTCAGACTTGTGAGTTGTGATACCTTTTTATCAGCCATATCAATAAACTCCTTCCGTTAACGATTAACCAGCTGTGATCGTAAAGATGAAGTTATTTGATACTGCACCTGTAACTGTATTATTAGCTGCTTCACCACTTGTAATACCAACAAGAGCAAGAGTACCGGTCGAACCGTTTGCGATACCGGTTGTTGCTGCAGCAATCTTATATGTACCGGCATCACCAGCGGTTGGTGTGAAACGGAATACAAGAGTGTTGTTAGCATTAATGATGTTGGTATTTGAATTGACTGCGCTTGTTGTGACAGCTGCAATGCTGTTGTTACCACCAGCAGTATTTGCAAGAACCACCTTTGCGGTTACTGCACTGTTAAATTTAACTGGTTCGTTAAATACAACGCAGATCTGGTGTTCAGAACCACCGGCGCCATCAAGAGCGGCAATGGTTGTAACACTATCGCTGCTTGAGTTCTGCATATAGACCTGAGCAATATCTGGAAATCCGAGATAGTTTGCACCAGCATAACCACCAGCAACACCTGGATTTGCAGCAACTAGAACTTCGTCAATCTGACGAGTTGTTGATGAACCTTCATTCTTCTTATGAGTACGACGAACCCAACCCTTCTCGGTTGCAATTACGTTGCGTTTTGACTTGATTGAATCAGCCTCTGAAAATGGCTGAAAACCTGCCTTAAGACCACCAGTTGCACTATCACCGGCATTATCCTGGTTCTTTTCGGCTCTAAAATCCCAATTTGACATTTGCGTTTCTCCTTCGCTTTTCGTCTGTTG
>Ga0181594_10003714_pt1 | contig 13739 bp, 10 predicted proteins | sample 071ome_18_FD_145603 | JGI IMG/M metagenome (GOLD analysis project Ga0181594, IMG submission 145603) | Coastal salt marsh microbial communities from the Groves Creek Marsh, Skidaway Island, Georgia - 071413BT metaG (spades assembly) | ecosystem: Environmental > Aquatic > Marine > Intertidal zone... | reverse complement strand
AGCTGCGACATGTTTCCGACCCGCCGGATCTCCCCGTTCGGCACATGCCAGAGCGTGCCCTGTACGTCGCGCAACCGGGTGGTCCGTAAACCCACCGACTCGACGGTTCCCGTCGCTTCGCCTACGTCGATGACGTCGCCCACCCCGTACTGATCCTCCACGAGCATGAAGACGCCGCTGATCAGATCCTTGACCAGCGCTTGGGCGCCAAATCCAACGGCAATACCCAGGATGCCTGCGCTGGCGATGAGCGGGCCGAGGTTGATGTTGAACTCGCCCAACAACATCAAGCCGGCCAGAGTGAACACGACAACGGTGATGCCGCTCTTGAGCAACACCCCAAGAGTGCGAGCCCGCTGCCGCGACCGCTCACTCCGATCATGAAGGTGCGCCAGTCGAGAACTGAGCAGTTCCCGACTCCAGCCATCTCCTCCCCCGCCCTCGCGTGCCTGCTCGGCCGCCTCCCGCTCGCTCGCCTCGCGCTGCTGCACCAGACGTTCCACCAGGGAATCCACGGACCGCTTGGCGAACCGGCGGATCACCATGGCCATGACCACGATGAGGATCACCTTGGCAGGCTTGTCGATGACCCAGATGCTCACCTCGGCTGCCGTGGTGCTCCCCGTCCAGTCATAGATCTGTTTGCACAGCCAGCCAGGGTCGAGGCCACACGCATCGAAGAGCTCTTGGGCGCCATCAACTTGGTTCAACACACCCGCGACGGTACCGGCCACCGGGCAGCGTGACCGCCACCGCTAGGCTCCGGCTCGTGACTGATGCTGCCCTGTACGAGGTGAGCGGCGGGGTGGCCACCATCACCCTGAACCGCCCGGAGAACCGCAATGCCCTGAGCGTCGAGTTGGTCAATGCAGTGGGAGACCACTGGCATGCTGCCCAAGCCGACGACGCCGTCCGGGTGATCCTCTTCACCAACGTGGGGAACACGTTCTGCGCAGGCGCAGATCTCAAGGCGGCAACCCCCGGAGTTCCTCAGCCGGCCACCCGTTACAACTTCGTCGAGATCCTCGACCAGATCATGGAATCCCCAAAGCCGGTGGTAGCTCGTCTCGCCGGCCACTGCACGGCCGGTGGGGTGGGGCTCGCTGCGGCCTGTGACATCTCCATCGCGGCCGATGACACCATCATCGGATTCACCGAAGTCCGTATCGGCGTCGCCCCGGCTGTCATCTCGGTCGTGTGCCTCCCCAAGCTGCGCCGGGCCGATGCGAGCGAACTCTTCCTCAATGGCGAACGCGTGCCTGCCACAAGGGCAGCCGAGGTCGGTCTGATCAATCGGGCAGTCCCGCGTGAACAACTCGACGTCGAGGTACAGGACGTGCTCGACAAGTTGGTTCGTGGTGGTCCCAATGCGCTCGCCGCAACCAAGCAACTGATCACCCGGGTTCCCCAGATGGCTCGGACAGAAGCCTGGGACTGGACTTCCGAGCTCAGCCAGTCCCTGTTCCGGAGCGAGGAAGGGACAGAGGGCATCGCTGCGTTCAAGGAGCGTCGGGATCCTTCTTGGGTGCCGCCGACCTCGTGAGCACCCGGCTCATTCCACGACGACGGCCTGGCCGACTCGGGGTAGGGCAACCCACGTAGCGCCGACGCCGACCGACAGCGGCATGCCGTCGACATCGAGCCATTCGGTCGGATTCTCGAGATCGGCTCGCCGCCACGAACCCCGAACCAAGGTGCCCTCAGAGAAAACCCACAGCTCGCCACTGCCGACGAGCTCGGCCTCGGGCGACCGCCCGTCTGCCGCGCTCCGGCCATAAGAGATGAACTGAACGACCAAGTTGGGCGGGGCGATCAGCGCTCCAGCCGCTGTCAGGTGGGCTGATCCATTCTGGGTGCGAACCCAACCAGCCCGGTCACCATCCCATCGGTAGCTCACTGCGTTCGAACCGAACTCGAGGTCGAGTCCCTGCACGGTCACTGCGTCAGGGTGCAAGGGCGCTCCGGGCTCCCGATATGCGAACAGGGAGGTCGGGATCCCCTGTCCACCCCGGGCAACACCAGCCGCGAACAGGGCGGGCGTCGAGCTGAGCAGATTGTGCGGGGCGTCCCGTTCCCCCAGTCGGTAGTACGCGTCCCTCGCAGCGTTTGAGCTCACGTCGATCATGTCAACCTCGCTCAGCAGTGCCAGCACCCCGTCGTTGGCACCACTGTTTGCGAACAGCGGCGTGCTCAACGCCTCGAGGAGCCCGAAGTCACTGGTTCTCGCCGATCGCACCGGACCCACCGGGTCTGCGTCTCGAGAATGGAATACGGCGGCGAAACGGGTGAGCCCTCCCTCGACGACCTCCTCGAACACGATGTCTGCATACTCGAGGCCGAACTGCGGGCGGGCGGCGTCGAAGTTGTCGATCTTGACCACCAAGGCGGGCCGATCGGGCGGCGTACCAGCGACCCCTGTCAATGGCAGGTGCGATCCCCGCTGCCCTTCGGAAGTCGACACAGGGTCATCTTGAGCGGCCGAGGTACCAGGACCCGCCTCCTCGGACCCTGCGGAGTCCGACCCGCCAATCGGATCGTCGACCGCGCCGGGAGCCTGCCCTTGCGCGGCACAGCCGACCAGCAGGACGACGACCAGCAGGACACCCGCCGCATACCGCACCGCACACCGCCCAGAACCATTGGACACGCTGACCGTTCCGATCTCCGCACACGGACTGCTTCTGGGGTCAGAGTACCGACTCCCCCAACCCTCCAAACGGCAGGCGTGTACGTTGTCGGCCGTGAGTGGAGAAGTGCACACCCTTCGCGATGGGCCCGTCGGCACCATCGTCCTGGACCACCCCGAGCGCCACAATGCCATCAGCGCCGACATGTGGCGTGGTCTCCTCGACGCAGCAACCACCCTGGGTGAGGACGACTCCATCCGAGTCGTCATTCTCCGCGGAGCCGGCGAGCGAGCCTTCGCCGCAGGCGCCGACATCAGCCAGTTCGGCGAGCAACGATCCGATAGCACGGCGAATGCGGCCTACGACGACACCAGCGGGGCCGCTCATGCCGCCCTGAGCGGGATGGGCAAGCCGCTGCTGGCGTTGATCCACGGGTACTGCATTGGTGGCGGGTTGGCAGTAGCGCTGTCAGCCGACCTCAGGATCGCCGCCGACGACGCCAGGTTCACCATCCCGGCCGCTCGCCTGGGTCTCGGGTATGGCGCAGCCGGTATCGGCAAGTTGGTGCAACTCGTAGGACCCTCCGCCGCCAAGCGCATCATGTTCCTGGCCGATCGCTTCGGCGCCGAGGAAGCCCTCGCCATGGGCCTGGTCAACCGGGTGGTTCCCAAAGCGGACCTCGACGCGGCCGTTCGGGAATGGGCCGAACTCCTCTGCGCCAACGCACCGCTGACCCTGCGGGCAGTCAAGGCCGCCGTCAGCGAGTGGTCCAAGCCGGAGAGCCGACGGGACTTCGGACCGATCGATGCCATGGTGCGAGCTTGTTTCGACAGTTCCGACTACCAGGAGGGCGTGGCAGCCTTCATGGAGAAGCGCACCCCCAACTTCACCGGTCGCTGATCTCTTCGTCGCTCCGACGTGGAGTTGCCCGACCCCTGGGGCGGCCGCGATCACGCCGCTGCCGAGCCAGCCGCTCGTACTGCTCGCGCTCGGCGAGCAGGTCGGCCAACTCGGCCCTGAGCTCCCGGTACGCGACCAGACGGTCCGCTGGGAGATCGCCACGCTCTACAGCTGCAACAACTGCGCAATCGGGCTCGGTCTGATGGCTGCAATCCCCAAATCGACAGCTCGGAGCATGTACGCCGATATCGGGAAATGCCCCCGGCAGTCCTTCGTCGTCCCACAGGCGGACCTCACGTAACCCAGGCGTGTCGATCACAACCCCCCCGGTCGGCACCAGCAGCAGTTGTCGCCGAACGGTCGTGTGCCGCCCCCTGCCATCGGCCCGCACCGCGCCGATGTCGAGGTGCTCGGTTCCGACTAGAGCATTGACCAACGACGACTTTCCGACCCCCGAGGACCCGATGAAGGCGATCGTCGCATCCCCTGCCAGTTCCCGGCGGAGCCGATCGAGGCCCTCGCCCGACACCGTGCTCGTTCCCACCACTTCGACGTCCCCGGCCACGGAGCCGAGTTCGGGCAGAGGTCCACCCAGATCCGTCTTGTTCACGGCGATGAGGGGGCGGGCCCTACTCCCCATGGCTGCGACCAGGTAGCGCTCGATTCGGCGCAGGGAAAGGTCTTCTCCCGCCGTCGTCACGATGCAGACCACATCGACGTTCGCTGCCACGACCTGTGGAACCGGGGCATGGCCGGCAGCCCGCCGGACCACGGCAGAGGATCGATCCTCCACGGTGGTGATCACCACCCGACGATCGTGGCGCGGATCGAGGCTGTGGCGCACCCAGTCACCCACCGTCGGGAAGTCGCGGCCATCGGCGGCCCGATCCCGAAACGAACCCTCCACCGCCGCCTCGAAGCGACCGTGGGGGCCCCAAAGCTCGTAGGCCCCCCGATGCTCCACGACCACCCGACTCGTCGCACTGTCCGAGTTCTCGGGCGGGAGCTCGTCGTGGTGGACGAACCATCCGAGGCGGGCCAACCCGGGGCCCCGAGCAGTCACCGGCGCGCGACCTCGTCGTAGCGACCGACACCACCAACCTGTCCGACCACTGTTCTCCCGTCGGGCAGGGTCCACGATCCGACCCCCACGACGTCGGCCGATCCGATCACTGCTGTCAATCCGTAGCCCAGGTACAGGGCGGGCACCTCGGAGACGAACTCCAGCATGACCTGCTCGACGGCTGCCTGGCGGGTGGCCAGGGTGGGCGAGGTCTGCACGAGTGCAACGAGGTCCACCAGGCGCTCGTCCTCGACGTTGGACACGTTCAGCGGAGACGTTCGCACGGGGTCCACGGCAGGCCCCAGGAGTATCGACGGGTCCGATTCGCCACCCAGGCGCCAACACGAGGCCTGATAGTCACCAGCGAAGGATGGCCGGTCGGTCACTGCACCCATCACGCGCGCCACGAGGCCACTGCGACTGACCGTCTCGAACTCCACGTCCACCAGACCCGTCGCCCGCCACTGGTCGACCAATGCCAGCATCGCGGCGGATAATCCCGGGTCATCCGTACACGCCAACGACAGGGTGATGGTGGAGCCCGGATCTTCCTCGTCAGTGCGCAACTCGTCGTCCCGGTACTCCTCCAGCAGGGCACGTGCTGCGTCGAGATCGGGGCCCGGCCACTCATCGGCCACCCGCCGAGAGAACCAGATACTGTCCGGGCTCCACCACTGGCTGGCCGCTGGTGTGCCATCCCCCACCCCGGTTGCCTCGATGAGGACCCGCTGGTCCGAAGCCAGCAGGAGGGCTCTTCGAACCCGATTGTCATCGAGCGGCGGCTCGAGCATGTTGAACACGACAGCACCGACATTGTTCTCGACATTGGAGACCACGGTGAATCCACCATCGCCGGCCCGGCCCACGGTGGCCGGGTCCCTCGTCGTGATGATCTGTGCCTGCCCTTCGCGTAGCGCGTCGAGCCGCTCGCCCTCGTCGGCTACCTGGCGGAACGTCAGACGTTCCAACACGGGCAGCGCCTGCCCGTCGACCCCGGTGCGCCAGTAGTTGGGATTGGCTACCAGGACGGGGTCCTCCCCCAGATCCCATGACTGGAACATGAACGGTCCGGTACCCACTGGATTTCTGAGAAATGCGGCTGCATCGATTCGAGCCGCATCAACGGAGAACACCCGGCCTACCGGCCCGGCCAACAGGGCGGGAAAGCCAGAGTTGGGCTCACTCAATCGGTACACGAGGGTCAACGGACCGATGGCGTCCACTGCGGTGACCCGGGCATCACGGAGCAGGCCTTCGGTCGCCTTGCCTTCCTTGACGAACTCGTCGAATGCGTTCTTGACGACCGCCGCCGTCAGGGCCTGACCATCACTGAACGTCACTCCGCTGCGGAGGACTACCGTCCACTCCTGCAGATCCGACGACGGTGTGATCGAGGCGGCCAGCCACGGCTCGACGGAGCCGTCGGGCAGGACCACCGCCAGGGTCTCCAGCACTTGGTCGAGCACATTGCGACAGGCCCACGCGCAGGTGTGCTCCCAGGGAGTCCACCCTGCCACCGGAGCGGGATCAGCCTGGGTCAGGATCACCACCCCTCCTCCGGCCTGGTCGGTGACACCACCAGCAGCGGCAGCCGCATCGACATCGTCGCCTGATCGGCCGTCACCGCCGGGCGAGGGAGACGACCCGGGCCCGTCGCATCCCGCACCGACCAGGATGGCACCGGCTACCAACCATCCGACCACGGCCCACCGCGGGGTGGCCGTTCTCACCACCTGCTCAATCATGCGGCCAGTCCGCAGGCCAACTCTGTTGACCGAAATGCCACTCATCGGTGCGATAGGTGGTTCCCGACGCCTGTGCCACCAATTCGTCGCCCCGAGTCAGGTCGAGTCGGTGATGGCCGAATCGTCGGCTGGTGTGTGTCGTGGTCGCCGTGGCGATGAGTTGGTCGCCAGGACGGGTTCCCCGCAGATAGCTGATGTCAAGACGAACGGCGAGCGCGACCCGCCCGAAACTGTTCGAAGCGACGGACATGGCGATATCGGCGATGGTGAAGATCACACCGCCGTGGGTGACCCCCATGAAGTTGGTCTGCTGCTCGGTCACCTCAGCCGAGACCACAGCGTCCCCATGACCCCACGAGACCAGCCGGGCCCCCACCCCGCGCGCCGTTGGGTCTGTCCTGAACAGGGCATCGAGGCGGGACAGCACCTGTACGTCGTCGTCAACCACGAGGTCACGGTACCGGCGCCACATCACTGCGGGGTACCAGCACGAGACAGCACTCCCCCCTCGCACTTTGGCAGAATCCGATGCGGTGCCGGTGCGCACCACACCAACGGAGGACCCCATGACCCTGCGAGGAACCCCTGTCCGGCGGCGCGAGGACGAACCACTGCTGAGGGGCAGAGGACAATTCGTGGCGAACCGTCAGCTTCCCGGGATGCTCCACGCCCACTACGTGGTGTCGACGGTGGCCCACGCCCGGCTCGACGCCATCGACACCAGCGCCGCTCGGATGGCTCCGGGAGTGGTGGAAGTCATCACGGCCGCCGACCTGGACTTCGGACCACTGCCAGCCATCAACCCGGCCTTCGACCCGGCCATGGTGCGCCACCCTCTGGCCACGGACCGGGTTCGTTACGTGGGTGAGCCCATCGCCATCGTGATCGCCGAGACTCCAGCTGCAGCCCGAGACGCCGCCGAACTGGTCGACATCGACTACGACGTCCTCGATGCGGTGGTCGACCCCGAGCAAGCGCTCGAGGGTGGTGTCACCCTGTTCGAGGGCACGGCCGAAGGGAACGTGGTCATCCGGATGGACGCCGGGGACCTGGAGGCCGATTTCTCGTCGTGTGACGTCGTGGTCGAGGTGCGTACCGTCAACAACCGACTCGCCCCGGCCGCCCTGGAGCCCCGGGTTGCCGTATCGGCGTGGGGCGACGATGGCCGCATCCATCACTACAACGCCGGGCAGGGGGTCCATCCCGTGCGGGCCGCCCTGGCAGGATCACTGGGCGTCGATCCGTCCGACCTCCACGTCACGTCCTCCGATGTGGGGGGCAGCTTCGGCGCCAAAGCTCGACCACACGCCGAAGAGGTGATCCTGCCCTGGTTGGCCCGGCGCCTCGAACGGCCCGTGTCGTGGGTGCCCAGCCGCAGCGACGACATGACGGGCCTAGGGCACGGTCGAGCCCAGATCCAGTACTGCACCATCGGCGGATCACGAGATGGCCGTATCGAGGCCTACCACCTCCACATCGTGCAGGACGCCGGGGCATATCCCTCGACGGCCGCCCAACTCCCGGCCAACGGTCGGGCCATGCTCACCGGCTGCTACGAGATCCCGAGCGTCGGGTTCAGCTCCGTGTCCGTGGTGACCAACACCACCCCGGTGGGCGCCTTCCGGGGCGCAGGACGACCTGAGGCCGCGGCCGCCATCGAGCGGGCCGTCGACGCCTTTGCCGCCGAGATCGCCATGGATCCCGCCGAAGTTCGCCGGCGGAACTTTCTCGCCCCCACCGCATTCCCTCTCACAACCCTCACGGGCAGCCCCTACGACAGCGGGGCCTACGAGGCGAGCCTTGATGCGGCACTCCAGGCCAGCGACTACGAAGCCCTGCGGACAGAACAGCGCAGGCGACGAGACGAGGGAGCGGGGCCCCTTTTAGGTATCGGATTGGCCACCTATGTCGAACGGACGGCCGGCGCCGGTCGCAGCGAGTGGGGCGGGGTCGAGTTGCAACCCGGTGGCCGCATCTTGGCTCGCACAGGTTCGTGCCCCTACGGCCAGGGTCATCACACTGCGTGGGCCATGTTGATCGCCGATGCGACCGGGGTGGCCTATGACGACATCGACGTGATCCATGGCGACACCGACCTCATTCCCACCGGGGCGGTGACCGGTGGTTCGCGCTCTGTGCAGCTGGCCGGAGCCGCCATCTGGAACGCGTCAGCGGAGCTGGTCCGCATGGCCCGCGAGGTGGCAGCCGAAGCTCTCGAAGCGGCGACCGAGGACGTCGAGCTGGACACGTCGAGTGGACGGTTCCACGTGGTGGGCACCCCGGCCGTCTCCCTGGACTGGTCGCAGATCGCCGACCGCCTGGCATCCTCGGGCGACGTCGAGGAATCGGGGCCCCGCCTACTCCACGCAGAAGAGACCTTCGATTCCGAGGGTCCCACCTTTCCCTTCGGAACCCATGTAGCCGTGGTCGAAGTGGATCCCGACACGGGGGAGGTCACCCTGCTCCGCATGATCGCGTGTGATGACGCAGGCACCATCCTGAATCCCCTGCTGGCCGATGGTCAGGTCCACGGCGGTCTCGCCCAGGGGGTAGCCCAGGCCCTCCTCGAGGAGGTGGTCTACGACGAGGATGGCAACCCCCAGACCTCGAACTTCGCCGACTACCCCGTGATCTCGGCGACCGAGCTCCCCATGTTCGAGCGGGTCGTGCTGGAGACCCCGACCCACATCAACCCGCTCGGGGCGAAAGGCATCGGCGAATCGGGAACCGTGGGAGCGACCCCGGCGGTGCAGAACGCAGTGATCGACGCCCTGGGTCACCTCGGGGTCCGTCACATCGACATGCCGACAACGCCCCAACGGGTGTGGCGGACCATGGTCGCCCACACCTGATCATCACCGGCCGAACTCAGCACACTCCAGTGGCGTGCAACTGCACGGCCCGAGCCAGGAGCCGAAAAAGCGGCTCCTTGGTCGCGTCGAGCATGGCCCAGATCTCCTCGTGGCTGATGGCACCCTCGACCGTTCCGGCGGCCGGGTTCGAGACCACGGCCACCGAGGCATACGTGAGGCCGGCCTCGCGGGCGAGGGCCACTTCGGGGTAACCCGTCATTCCCACCACATCGGCACCCAGGGTCACGTACATGGCGATCTCGGCCGGGGTCTCGAAGCGGGGTCCGTTGGTACAGACGTAGGTGGCCCCGTCTGCGAGATCGATGCCCTCGAGCTGCGCCGCATGGGTGAGCAGGGCCCGCAACCCGGGGTCGTACACGTCGGTCATGTCGGTGTGGTTGACCTCACCGGGGCCGTCGAAGAAGGTGCAGTCTCGCCCGGTGGTGAACTCGATGAAATCATCGACGAGCACGAAACTTCCCGGACCGCGGTCCGCCAGCATCGACCCCACGACATTGACTGCGAACACGGCCTCCACACCCAGGTCCCGCAGGGCGGCCACATTGGCCCGATAGTTGATGGCAGCCGGCTGGATGGAGTGGTCGCCGCCGTGACGGGCGACGAAGGCGATCTCGACACCGTGCCAGCGGCCGGTCAGGACCCGGGCATCCCCCCAGCGGGTCGTCACCGTCCGTTCGGAGCGTCCCATCAAGCCTGGGAGGTCGTAGTAGCCGGTGCCAGCGATGATCCCGATCATCGGTTCATGGTCCCACGTCGGAGGCAGCTCAGGTACCCGATGCCCTCGCCAGGCGCCGTCCTCGCTCGTGACCCTCGGCTACTGCGCGCTCCATGTCGATGGTCAGGCACTGCCCATCTTCGACCACCCGAGCACCCTCGACCCACACATCGGTCACGTGGCGGGCCCCCGCCGACCAGGCCAGGTGGGCGACGAGTTCTTCGGGGCGGGTCACGGGGACGAAGGCGGGATCCTCGATGTCGAGACGGATCATGTCGGCCCTCTGACCGACGGCGAGGCGACCGACGCCGTCGAGTCCGAGCGCGGTCGCCCCACCATGGGTTGCCATGGCCAGGGTGTCAGCGGGCCCCAGGGCGGCCGCATCGAGACGACTGACCCGGGCCAGCATGGGAGTCATGCGAAGCTCCTGCCACAGGTCGAGGGCATCATTGGATGCCGGCCCATCGGTGGCCAGACCGACGGTCACCCCAGCGGCCAGCAACTCGGGCACCCGGGCGACCCCCGACCCCAGCTTCATGTTGCTCATCGGACAGTGGGCGACAGCCACCCCGTGCTCGGCCACCAGGCGCAGATCCTCGTCGTCGAGCCACACCGCGTGGGCGGCGAGAACCCGACCATCGAACACCCCGGCCTCGGCCAGCAAGCGTGTGGTGGAGGTCCCACCATGGGCCGCTTCGAGTTCCCTACCTTCATCCCTGGTCTCCACGAGGTGCAGGTGCAGCAAGGCATCGATGTCCTGTGCCGCAGCGGCGATCTCTGCGCATCGATCGATACCGAGGTCATACGCGCTGTGGGGGGCCAGGCCAACCGTGACCGTGCCGTCGGGATCGTGGTGGGTGCGGTGGAAGGCGACCAATTCGTCGAGTCGTGCCTGCGACGTGCCGAAGTCCTCACCGTGGAGGGCCGAGATCATGGCTGGTGTCATCACCAGGCGGATCCCGGCGTCCCGTGCCCCCTCGACGACGGCCTCTTCGAACAGGTACATCTCGCACGTCGTCGTGATGCCGCAGCGCAGCATCTCTGCCGCCCCGAGTCGCATACCCCACGCGACATCCTCGGGGGTCATCTGACCCTCACGGGGCCACATCACTTCGGTCAGCCACCGCATGAGGGGGAGCCCGTCGCCGGCCCCACGGACCAGGGACATGGGGGTGTGGGCGTGGGTGTTGACGAGGCCCGGCATGGCCAGTCCCCCCAGACGCACCGTGCGGCCCGGGTTGCGCGGGGCATCCTCGGGCTGCCCGACGTAGACGATGCGTCCCTGGGACACCTCCACCACCCCGCCGTCGAGCACCGACAGGTCAGGGTCCATGGGAACCACGACATCGAAGCAATACCGGACGAGCTCGTCGGCGTCGCTCACCGATCTACCCCCAGGATCCGGGCTGCGGCTCCGACCACCTCAGCGGGGGTCGGGTTCGCCCCTCTCCATCCCACGTGGCCGTCCGGGCGAACGACGAGCACCTGTCCCTCCTCGAGGCCGACAGCAGCCGCCACCGCAGTGGACAAGGGGCATTCCGCAAGGGCAACCCCAGCCTGATGGCCGAGGTTCACAACGCCCTCGAGCATCACCGGGTCGACCGCCATGGCCACCAATCCCCGACCGACCAAGTCGAGGGTGCTCTTCCCACCCCCGTCATCAATCCAGGCATGGGGAAGGCGATGGCCGGGACGGCAGGTGGGCACGTAGTCGATGACCGGGTCCTGCGGTGCCGGTGCCGGGGTCCCGTCGGGGACGACGGCGCCCTCGTCGTAATGGAATCCCAACTCCATCCCGGTGAAGTTGCCATAGCGGGTGGTGCGACCCACCTCGGCGGCTGCATCGCCGCCCGCCAGGGCCATCTCGGTAATCCGGCCGACCATGCGGCTGTTGTCCAGGCTGCGCGCAGCGTTGTAGGCCGCGATGGGACGCCGCTCGGTCTCGTAGGTGTCGAGCAGCATGTCTCCGGCCTCGCCCCGAAGCACGGCGCCCAGCTTCCAGGCCAGATTGTGGGCGTCCTGGATCCCGGTATTGGCCCCGAACCCTCCGGTCGGGGGTAGCTGGTGCACGGCGTCGCCAGCCAGAAGACACCGCCCCACCCGATAGTGGTCAGCCACCGTGGCGTTCATGGTCCACGTCCCCACCGACAGGATCTCCACCTCACGCTCGGGGTCGCCGGCCGCCTGGCGCACCCACTCCACGCACCGGTCGGTGGGGTAGGCCTCGAGCGGGTCACCCTCCTCCAGGTGGGTGATCTGGCAGAGCCAGCGGTCCCCTCCGTCGAGGGGCTGGAACACGCCCCGGGGTTCGGTGGTGAAGAACAGCACCGCAGGACGATGGGCGACCAGATCGGACAGATCGGCTCGGAAGTAGACGTTGACGAACCGGGCCATGCCGGCTCGTCCCTCGAGTTGGAGTCCGAGGCCCTGACGGACCGGGCTGTTCCAGCCATCGCAGCCCACCAGGTAGCGGGTGCGGATCACCTCGACCGGCCCGTCAACGGGACGCACGGAGACCTCGACGTGATCACCCTGGTCCACGAAGGCGTCGAGGCTCACCCCGAACCGCAGCGAGCCCGGCGCCAGTTCCTCCGCTCGCTTCCGCCACACGGGTTCGTAGACGTCCTGACTCGACAGGTGCGGTACCACCGGACTGAGGTCGTCGCCCACCCCCACGAAACCACCGGTGGTCATGCGTCCGATCTCGGGACTGGCCAGATCCTTGCAGTAGGCAATCGACGAACACCATCCCGGACCCAGCGCGATGTCATCCATGGCGTCGTCGACACCCCAGCCTCGGACGATCTCCATGGTCCTGGTGTTGAGGTTGCGGGCCTTGGGGTGGAAGGTCGTCGACGGGTGCCGTTCCACCAACAGGTGATCAACCCCCTGAAGCGACAGCATCAGGGAAAGGGACAGGCCCACAGGCCCGCCACCGACGATGACGACATCGGTGTCGATCCGATCTTCGGCCATGCCTCCACGCTACGCCGCAGGGCGTTCCGACGTCGCCCCTGCCGCCCAGCCTGCGCTGTGACAAACTCATCGCTGCCATGGGACTGTTCCTGCAGCGCACCTTCGACTCACTGTCCAACGGGTCGGCCTATGCCGCGATCGCCGTCGCCATCTCGATGGTGTTCCGCTCCACCGGGGTCCTCAACCTGGCCCAAGGCCAGTTGGCCATGTTCTCCACGTACATCGCCGTCCTGTTCGCCACCACCATTGGCCCCGGGGCGGTCCCCCGCCTTCCCCAGCGCCCCATGGCCTTCTCCAACTGGGTCGACGACTTCGGGACCCCATGGCCGATTTGGGCATCGATCCTCGGCGCCATCGTGGTGTCCATGGTGGTCGGGGCCGCCATCGAGCGCTTCCTCATCCGGCCACTCGGTGAGAAGGACCCCGTGCCCGCCATCGGGGCCACCCTCGGCCTGTACCTCTTGATCGAGACCTTCGTGCGAAAGTACTGGGGCGGCCAGACCCGTTTCCTTGGCTCCCCATTCCCCGACGAGCCGTCCGACCGCTTCGACATCGCAGGCGCTCGCCTATGGTTCGACACCATCGGCATCACCATCACCATGGTCGCCGCCCTGGCCCTGTTAGCCCTGCTGCAACGGCGGACCAGGCTGGGGCTGGCCTTCCGGGCCGTGACCTCGAACCGGGTGACGTCGGAACTGGTCGGTATCAGGGTCAACAGGGTGATCATGATCGGTTGGGCCCTGGCCGCCGCGGTGGGGGCACTGGCCGGCGCCCTGATCGCGGGCAAGATCAACGTACGTCCCGACATGATGGGACGGATGTTCGTCTTCGGTCTGGCCG
>Ga0181594_10003709_pt1 | contig 13751 bp, 13 predicted proteins | sample 071ome_18_FD_145603 | JGI IMG/M metagenome (GOLD analysis project Ga0181594, IMG submission 145603) | Coastal salt marsh microbial communities from the Groves Creek Marsh, Skidaway Island, Georgia - 071413BT metaG (spades assembly) | ecosystem: Environmental > Aquatic > Marine > Intertidal zone... | reverse complement strand
AAACGCTACGCAGGAGCAGGTGGACCTGTGGATCCGCGGCATGGTCTATGCCGTCGCGCGCGAAGACACCGCCGAGATGATCGCACAGCACACCGTCGATGAGACCCAGCTCGGTAATTACGACGGGAAGTACCTCAAGATCTTCCGCAAGACCCGCGCCGCGCTGATGGACATCATCGACGACAAGTCGGTCGGGATCATCGAGGAAGACCCTGAGCGCAACATCGTCAAGATCGCCAAGCCCGTGGGTGTGATCGGCGCGCTATCGCCCTCCACCAATCCCGAGGCGACGCCCGTCATCAAGTCGATCAGCGCGGTCAAGGGCCGTAACTCGATCATTGTTTGCCCGCATCCACGCGCCAAGATTACCAACAAGATCATCTGCGACAAGATGCGCGAGGCGCTGGTCAAGCTCGGCGCTCCGGCCGATCTCGTGATCGCCATCGAGCAGCCCTCGGTCGAGAAGACCAACGAGGTGATGAAGCAGTGCGACCGCGTGTTGGCGACCGGCGGCGGGCCGATGGTGAAGGCGGCCTACAGCTCGGGCACCCCGGCGCTCGGCGTCGGCGTCGGCAATGCGGTGATCACGGTGGACGACACCGCCGATCTTGACGATGCCGCCGACAAGATCCGCACGTCGAAGACTCTCGACCTCGCCGCCTCCTGTTCCTCGGACAACAGCGTCATCCTGCTCGATGCGATCTATGACGAGATGCTCGAAAAGCTCGTCCATCAGGGCGGCTATATCGTCAGCGACGAGGAGAAGAAGCTGCTGGAAGCGGTGATCTGGGTCGATGGACACATCAACGCCAATGTCGTCGCCCAGAACGCCGACAAGATCGCCGGCATGGCGGGCTTCGGCATTCCCGAGGGCAAGATCTTCTTCATCGTCCCCGAAACCGGCGCTGGCCCGGACCATCCTTTCTCCGGCGAGAAGATGACGGTGACCATGGCGCTTTACCGCGCGCGCGACCTCGATCATGCGATCGAGCTGACCAACGCGATCCAGGCCTATCAGGGCCAGGGCCACAGCTGCGGCATCTATTCGACCAGCGACGAGAACATCATGAAGCTCGCCATGGCGACCAAGACCAGCCGGGTGATGGTCAACCAGCCGCAGGCCGCGTCCAACTCCGGTAACCTGTGGAACGGCATGCGCCAGACTTTCTCGCTGGGCTGCGGAAGCTGGGGCGGAAACGCGACCAACAACAACATCACCTGGCAGGACCTGATCAACGTGACCTGGGTTTCGAAGCCGTTGGCGCAGACCAAGGTCATCCCGAGCGACGAGGAACTGTTCGGCAAGGACGTGATCGAGGCGTTGGGGTAATTGCGCTGTAACCGGAACGCTCCCATGGTCCCACCGGGCGAAAGGGAGCGTTTCCTGTCTTTCGCCTGCCGCCATTCGTTGATAGGGCGATTTAATCGAGCGATTAAACCGGCAACAGAGCGGGGCCCATGACCACCCAATTTTCCCTCACCGACGACCAGCTTGCGATCCAGGACACGGCGCGCAAGTTTACCGCCGATCTCATCACGCCGCATGCCGCAGAATGGGACGAAAAGTCGCATTACCCGGTCGACGTCTGGAAGGCGGCGGGCGAGCTCGGCTTCGGGGCGATCTATGTCTCCGAAGAGAACGGCGGCATCGGCCTCGGGCGGCTGGAGGCGGCGTTGATCATGGAAGCGATGGCCTATGGCTGTGCGGCGACCAGCGCCTATGTCTCGATCCACAACATGGTCGCCTGGATGCTCGACAGCTATGCCAGCCAGGACATCAAGGACCGCTATCTCCCTGATCTCGTCACCATGGAAAAGATCGCGAGCTATTGCCTGACCGAACCCGGCTCGGGCTCTGACGCCGCCGCGCTCAAGACCACGGCGAAGCTCGATGGCGACCACTATGTGCTGAACGGCACCAAGCAGTTCATCTCGGGCGGCGGGGTCAACGACATCTATGTGGTGATGGCCCGCACCGGCGACGACGGGCCAAAGGGTGTCTCCTGTTTCGTCGTCGAGAAGGGACAGGAAGGGCTCTCCTTCGGCGCGCCGGAAAAGAAGCTCGGCTGGAATGCCTCGCCGACCGCGCAGGTGATTTTCGACAATTGCCGGGTGCCGGTGGAAAACCGTGTCGGCGACGAGGGCCACGGCTTCCGCTTCGCCATGGCCGGGCTCGACGGGGGACGCATCAATATCGGCGCCTGCTCCTTGGGTGGGGCGCAGCGCTGCCTCGACGAGGCGATCGGATACGTGCGCGACCGCAGCCAGTTCGGCCAGTCCATCGCGGAATTCCAGAACACCCAGTTCACGCTCGCCGACATGGCGACCGACCTCGAGGCAGCCCGCGCGCTGCTTTACCTCGCCGCCGCCAAGGTCACCGAGGGCGCGCCCGACAAGACCCGCTTCGCCGCCATGGCCAAGAAGCTTGCGAGCGACAGCGGCAGCGAGATCGTCGACAAGGCGCTGCAGATGTTCGGCGGATACGGCTATCTGAAAGACTATCCGATCGAGCGGTTCTGGCGGGACTTGCGCGTCCACCGCATCCTCGAAGGCACAAACGAGATCATGCGCATGATCATCGGCAGGGACTTGCTGCGCCAATGACAGAAGAACTCATCGCCCGCCGCGACGGCGTCGCCGGCTTCCTCACGCTCAATCGCCCCAAGGCGATCCATGCGCTGACCACCGAGATGGACCACGCGATGACCGATGCGCTGCTGGAGTGGCGCAAGGACGATGCGGTCAAGGTCGTTATCATCGACCACAGCGAGGGCAGAGGCTTCTGCGCTGGTGGCGATGTCGCGTTCCTGCGCCAGTCGGCGCTTACCGACAACGGCGTGTCGGGCCGGAAATTCTTCTTCGAGGAATACCAGCTCAACCACATGATGTTTACCTATCCCAAGGCCCTGGTGGCCTTTATGGATGGCATCACCATGGGCGGCGGCGTCGGCATCTCGCAGCCGGCGGTATTTCGCGTCGCGACCGAGAACACCCGCTACGCCATGCCGGAAACCGGCATCGGCCTGTTTCCGGACGTCGGCGGCGGCTGGTATCTCGCGCGGCTGCCGGGCCGGATCGGCGAATTCCTGGCACTGACCGGCGCGCGGCTCGACGGGGCGGAATGCCTGTGGGCCGGGCTTTGCACCCATTACCTGCCTTCTGAAAACTTGGCCGAAGCCAAGCGCCGGATCGCGGCGGGCGAGGATGTCGGCGCCGTGCTGGACGACCTGTCGGGTGAACCGCCCGAAGCCCGGATCGCCGGCAATGTCGAACTGATCGAGAAGCATTTCGCCTCCGACAGGCTCGAGGACATCATCGCCTCGCTTGAGGCCGATGGCGGCGAATGGGCCGCCAAGGAGCTGAAAACGCTGCGTTCGAAGAGCCCGCAGGCCTGCAAGGTGGCGCTGCGCCAGCTGGCCGAGGCTCGAAAGCTCACGGATTTCGCCGACAACATGGCGATGGAATACCGCATCGGCGCCCGCGCGCTGTTGCTGCCCGACTTTGCCGAGGGGGTGCGCGCGGTGATCGTCGACAAGGACCAGTCGCCGAGCTGGAACCCGCCGACGGCGGAAGGCGTGTCGGATGAACTGATCGACTCGATCTTCGCGCCCCTGCCGGACGGCGAGGAGTGGACGCCTTTGCAGTTTTGACGTCACCCTGACGAAATTTGGAAAGTGGAATTATGGCTGAATACGAATGCATCCTGGTCGAAAAGAAGGGCGCGGTCACGCTGATCACGCTCAACCGGCCGCAGGCGTTGAACGCGCTGAACAGCACGGTGCTGAAGGAACTGACCGCCGCCTTTGCCGATTACGAAGCAGACGAAAGCCAGGGCTGCGCGGTGCTGACGGGCTCAGGCGACAAGGCCTTTGCCGCCGGCGCCGACATCGCCGAGATGGTCGCGCTCGATCACACCGAGATCTACAAGCAGGGCTTCTTCGACGGCTGGCAGACCGACATCGGCTACAAGGTGAGGAAGCCCTGGATCGCTGCGGTGAACGGCTTTGCACTGGGCGGCGGCTGCGAGCTGGCGATGATGGCCGACATGATCCTCGCATCCGACAAGGCCAGGTTCGGCCAGCCCGAAATCAAGCTCGGCGTCGCGCCCGGCATGGGCGGCACCCAGCGCCTGACCCGCGCCATCGGCAAGGCCAAGGCGATGGACCTGTGCCTGACGGGCCGCAATATGGATGCGGAAGAAGCCGAGAAGATGGGCCTTGTCGCCCGTATCTTCCCGCATGAGGAACTGCTCGAAAAGGCGCTCGAAGTCGCCGCCGAGATCGCTGGCATGCCGCGCGTCGCCGCGCTGGTGAACAAGGAAATGGTCGAGGCAGCGTTCGAGACGACGCTGGAGCAGGGCCTGCTGTTCGAACGCCGCATGTGGCAGATCGTCGCCGCGACCGAGGACAAGGCCGAAGGCATGGCCGCCTTCGTCGAGAAGCGCGCCGCCAACTGGAAGCACAGGTGATCATTGCCTGCATCCTGTTGGCTACAGGAATTCTCTTCAGTTGGCTGGCAATCATTGGATGTCGGCACAGAAGAGAAGATTCGATAAGCTTGTTGGAAGCGGGCATTTTGAAAGCAACAGGTGAGGAGCCGTTGCCGCTATCTTGGTTCGACCGATTGCTGCAACGGTTTCAGCTTGTGATGATGAGCATATTTGGTCCGGCGCTGATCTTCCTTGGGGTGGTGGGCCTTCTGATCGAAACAGGTGCAATATGAAAATCGCGTTCATCGGCCTCGGAAACATGGGCGGCGGGATGGCCGCGAATCTAGTCAAGGCGGGGCATGAGGTGCAGGCTTTCGATTTGGTCGCCGAAGCGCTGGAGCGGGCCGCCGAAAATGGCTGTGTGACCTTCGGTGCGGTGGCCGATGCGGTGCAGGGCGTCGATGCCGTCGTCTCGATGCTGCCCAATGGCGCCATCGTGAAGAGCGTCTATACCGCCGACGTCATCGGCAAGGCGCCGGCCTCGGCGCTGCTGATCGACTGCTCGACCATCGATGTCGCCGATGCGCGCGAGATCGCGGGGCTGGCGGGCGAGGCGGGTTACGCCATGGTTGACGCTCCGGTTTCCGGAGGCATCGCGGCGGCGAACGGCGGCACGCTCACCTTCATGGTCGGCGGCACGGAGGAAGCCTTCGCGCGGGCGCAACAGGTGCTCGAACCGATGGCCAAGGCGGTGATCCATGCCGGCGACACCGGCGCGGGGCAGGTCGCCAAGATGTGCAACAACATGCTGCTCGCGATCCATATGATCGGCACCTGCGAGGCGCTCAAGCTCGCCGAGAAGAACGGCCTCGAAATGCAGAAGTTCTACGAGATCAGTTCCAAGGCGACGGGCTACAACTGGTCCCTGAACGACTACACGCCCGCCCCCGGCATTGGTGCGGCGAGCCCGGCGGACAACGATTACCAGGGCGGATTTGCTACCGCGCTGATGGTCAAGGACCTCGGCATCGCCATGGCTGCTGCAGAGCAGTCAGGCGCGAACGTGCCGCTCGGCAAGCATGCGGCTGATATCTACAAGGCGTTCAACGAGGCCGGTGGTTCGGGCAAGGACTTCGGAGCGATCTTCACGACCTTGTGAGGGGCGTTGCCCACCCCGCTGCGACTAACCTCGCCCTTCGACAAGCTCAGGGCTCGGCAAGTCTCGCTCCACTCCCGCTTGCGGGAGGGGTCGGGGGAGGGCCTCAGTGCGAGCTCAGCAACCCCGGCCCCAGCAGCATCAGCATCCTGACGTCGATCGCATAGCCCTGCGCGCGCCAGTCCGCGATCGTCTGTTCGATGCCCGACAGGAGAACGCGGTGGACGGTGATGTCCTCGCTTTCGGTGCCGCCGCCTTCGCCCACTTTCGTCAGCCCGTGCGCCTTCAGCAGGGTGAAACTTTCGCTGACCATGCCGGGCGACGAATAGAATTCGCCCACCACTTCCATGCGCTCAGCCTGGTAGCCGGTCTCTTCCTCAAGCTCGCGCGCGGCGGCTTCGGCAGGGTCTTCACCCTCCTTGCCATCGTCATCGCCGATCAGGCCGGCGGGTAGCTCGATGCAGCGCTTGCCTAGCGGCACGCGATATTGTTCGACCAGCAGGACGTGGTCTTCCTCGTCCACGGCAAGGATCACGGCAGCGCGGATCCCACGCGCGCGGCTGACATATTCCCAGCGTCCCTTCTTGCGCGCGGTGATGAACCTGCCCTGCCAGACGACCTCGTCCGGCGCGTCGTCCTCATCGCTCATACCTCGATCAGCCTGTCGGGCAGTTCGTTGACGTCGTCCCCGGCGCGGGGGAAGTGCTCCGCCAGTACTGCACCGACACGTTCGACCGCGGCGATCATCGCATCGGCGGTGCGCCCCTGCTTCAGCTCCGTGAGCATCGCCGCCATCGCATCGCCCCAGACGCTGGAATCGACCCTTGAGGCGATCGACTCGTCGGCGACGATCTCTGCCCGGTGCTCGCGCATCGAGAGGTAGATGAGAATGCCGGTGCGGCCATGCGTCCGCCGCTCCGCGCCGATGCGAAAGGCACGTACCGCCCGGTCATGGACGCGCGCCGAGCGGATCTGTGGCGGAATGAGCAAAAACTTGAGCGGCTGCCACAGCTGGATCAGCATCACGCCGGCGAATTTCAGAAGTACCACCGTGGCTGCGACGGTGAAGATGTCGCGTGGCGTCCATTCGTGGATCCATCCGCCGATCAGCCGTTCACAGAGGCCGAGATAGAAATCCGGCGCAATGGCCAGCGCCAGCAGTGCGAGGAAACTTGCAGCGGCAGACCAGGCGAGCGCAACATCGGTATAGCCGTCTGAACGGTCTGCGAGGATGGTGACGATTTCGCCAGCGGACTGCTCTTCAGCCTGCGAGACAGCAGACGAGACGCGCCTGCGATCGTCCTCGGATAGATAGGTTGTGTTCGCCATATTTGCCTCCTACCAGCTGCCGCTCGCGCCACCGCCGCCAAAACTGCCGCCACCGCCTGAAAAACTGCGGCTGCTTGAGAAGCTGCTGCCGCTCGAATAGCTGCGGCTCGAAAAGCCGCTGCTGCTGCTGGATGACCAGGTTCTCCCGCTCCCGCTGTGCCAGGAGTAGTCCCAGCCGAATTTCCTGGCGATGAAGGGCCAGAAGATGAGCAGCAGGATCGCGATCAGGATCAGCCCAAGGATCCACCCGATCCCGCTTGAAGAAGATTTTCTCACACCTGCATATTTGAGCCGGGCTGCCTCTGCCGGGGTCAGCTTCACAACCTGCGCGATGGCGTCGACCCCGGCCTCGATGCCGCCGGGCATGTCATCATCCTTGAAGCGCGGCACGATGTCGTTGTCGATGATCTGCCAGGAAAGTCCGTCTGTCAGCTGGGGTTCGAGGCCGTAACCCACCTCGATCCGCACCTTGCGTTCGTTGGGCGCGACAATCAGCAATGCGCCGTCATCGCGTTCCTTGCTGCCGATGCCCCACTCCCGGCCCAGCCGGTAGCCATAATCCGCGATATCGTATCCCTGCAGGTCGGGGATCGTCGCGACCACGACCTGGCGCAGCGATTGCGTTTCTATCGCTTCCAGCTTTTCGGTGAGCCGGGCTTCGACGTCGTCGGGAATGATTCCCGCAGCATCGGTGACGCGGCCTGTGAGTTCGGGGAAGGTCTGGGCAAAGACCGGAACGTGCAGCGAGCAAAGGGCTATGGCCAGCGACAACGCCGTGGTGAGACGAATGACCGAGATCCTGTGCATATGGATGAGCGCGACCATGGACTTTCCTACCAGCTGCCGCTCGATCCGCCGCCGCCGAAGCTCCCGCCGCCGCCCGAAAAACCGCCGCCCGACGAGCCGCCGCTGCCGCTGCCCCGAGGCATATTGTCGAGAAAGTCCCAGATGAAGGCGCGCCCTACCTTGCTGGGATATCGGCGGCGTTTGTAGACGGTCCGGATGAACGGAATCACGAACAGGAACAGGATGATCATTCCGAAGAAGGGCACCTCGGGTGGTATGGCCGGCCGGTAGTAGTCGCTGGTTCCGGCATCCTGCGCGATCTGCTGCGCCTGATCGGGCGGCAGGCCGAGCTGGGTGACGATCGCATCGGCTCCGGCTTCGATTCCGCCAGGCATGTCGCCTGCCTTGAAGCGCGGGACGATGTCGTTGTTGATGATCTGCCAGGATAGCCCGTCGGTCAGCACCGGTTCGAGCCCGTAGCCGACCTCGATCCGAACCTTGCGCTCGTTGGGCGCGACGATCAGCAGCACGCCGTCGTTGCGTTCCTTGTCGCCGATGCCCCATTCGCGACCGAGCCGGTAGCCATAATCGGCGATGTCGTAGCCCTGCAGGTCGGGGATGGTGGCGACGACGAACTGCGGACCGGATTGCTGCTCGAGCGCCGCCAGCTTTTGTGTCAGCCGCGCTTCAAGGTCGTCGGGAATGATCCCGGCGGCATCGGTCACGCGGCCGGTAGGCGCCGGGAAGGTCTGGGCCGACACTGCGAGGGGCAGTGCCGCAAGCAGCAATGTCGCCAGCCCGATCAGGCACGCTGGGACAAGGCGCATCGGACCGGCGAGCCTACTGGCTCGGGCCCATATCGAGAACCGGTGCGGTCTCGGCGCCCGGAGTGACGGCTTCGAACGGTGTCATCGGTTCGAGGCCGCGGATCATGGCGCCGATCATCTCGGGGAAGGTGCGCACCCGCGTGTTATAGTCGCGCACCGCCTCGTTGTAGTCCTTGATCGCGATGTTGATCCGGTTTTCGCTGCCTTCCACCTGGCTTTGCAGCATCTGGTAGTTGGTGATCGATTTCAGCTCGGGGTAGCGTTCGAAATTGGCGAGCAAGCGCCCGAGGCCCGCTCCGAGCTGGCCCTGAGCCTCGGCGAACTGCTTCATTTTTGCCGGATTGTTGAGATCGTCCGTGGTAATCTGGATGCTTGTCGCCTTGGCGCGCGCCTCGATGACTTCGGTCAGGATGGAGCGCTCCTGTTCAGCCGCTCCCTTGGCGATATTCGCGAGATTCGGAAGCAGCTGCGCGCGCCGGTCATAGGCGTTCTGTACGTCGGCCCACTTGGCCTTGGCATTCTCTTCCGCCGTCGGCACGGAGTTGATGCCGCAGGCGGACAGCGAGAGGGCGGCGAAGGCGGCGAGCAGGAAACGGGAAAGGGCGGTCATGCGGTTTTCCTTGGAACAGCGGATCGGCGGAATGTAGCGAGGCGCCGCACTTGTGCAAGGATTGAAGGGCGGGTCTTTTCAACAGCTTCGCCTTGGCGCATGATCCCGCATCGCCCGGTTGGCCGGCAAGGGAGGGATGCAGATGCTTTCGGAATTCAAGCAGTTCGTTGCACGCGGCAATGTCATGGACCTGGCCGTTGCGGTGATCATCGGCGGGGCCTTCGGCACCATCGTCACCTCGCTGACGGGTGAAGTCATCATGCCGTTGGTCGGCTGGATTTTCGGGGGAGCGGACTTCACCAATCAATTCGTGCTGTTGAGCGTGCCGGCGGGATATGAGGGCTCGATGACCGACTATGCGGCCCTCAAGGAAGCCGGCGCGGCGATGATCGGCTACGGCGCGTTCCTGACGGCGGTGATCAACTTCCTGATCCTTGCCTTCATCATCTTCCTCTTGGTGCGTTATGCGCAGCGGGCGATGGCGGAATTCGACAAGCCCGAAGAGGAAGCGGCACCCGAAGGCCCGACCGAGATCGACCTGCTGACCGAGATCAGGGACGAGCTGAAAAGGCGGGCGTGATTCTACCCTGTCACCGCTCACTTCACATTAATCCGCGCATCGCTATATAGGGCGTGCCGGTTTCGGCCGGATATGGCGATAAATTGCGGTGTGCAATAGGCGCAGCGGACCCGGGGGCAGTACCCGGCGGCTCCACCACAAACCTCGGTTGTCCGGGGGTTATGACGGGGCCGAACCAGGATCGACGTGTGTTGAAAAGCATCGTTTTCGCCCGGGCTGAGTAACCCGTTAAAGGCTCAAAACTCATAAGTGCCAACGATAACGAAGCACTTGCTCTCGCGGCGTAATTCTAGGGGCTAGCGCCCTGAAGTTACAAAGTTAGAACGCGGTTGGACCCACCGGGCAACAGAAGCGGATTCCGGGGCTCCGGGGAGTAGCTAGCAACAGAAACTCCCCACCTTCACGACATTCAGCGGAAATGGTCTGCGAGCGCGATGGAATCCTCCTCGCGCCTTTCGCGTTCGTACTTCAGGCAGTCGAGGATTTTCGCGCCGGCCATGAACACCGCGCCGGTGCAGGCGAAGAACAGCAGCTTGCCGCCCCAGCCGGGGAACTGCGTCAGGTAGGCCGCGCCGCGGCTGGTTGCGCCCAGCGCCAGAGCGTAAATGATGAGAAACGCCTCGAAGCGAGTCTTGATAACGAAAAGGCGGCCGATTTTCCCAAACATTCCCGATAATCCCATTAACATCTATCAGTGCAACCATCGTGCCAATGGCGGATTGCCGGGCGCTTCGCTGGTTAACGCGGCTTCAGCTGTAAACCGGATCGACAGGGGATGGTAGCGCGTTAACCAATGCTCCGGTGCTGTTGCCTTGTTGCAAGGCTTGAGCCATAGGGCTCGCGTTCCTCCCCGGGGCCATTTTTCATCAACCGCCGCCGCGTCAATCGCGCGTGCGGCGCAATTGTTACGAGGCACGAATGACTGACAGGGTTGACCGCTCCGGATTGCAGGTCGATGCGCAGCTGGCGCAATTCATCGAGGGCGAGGTTCTAAGCCCTATAGGGCAGGAGGCGGGCGCCTTCTGGCGGGGTTTTGCGGCACTGCTGGATACATTCGTGCCCCGCAACCGCGCCCTGCTGGCCAAGCGCGATGCGCTGCAGGAACAGATCGACGCCTGGCATCAGGCGCGTGCGGGCAAGCCGCTCGATCAGGACGAATACCAGGCCTTCCTGCGCGAGATCGGCTACCTCGTGCCCGAGCCGGGCGACTTCAGCGTCGGTACGCAGAATGTCGATGCAGAAATCGCCACCATGGCCGGTCCGCAGCTGGTGGTGCCGGTGCTCAATGCGCGCTTCCTGCTCAACGCCGCCAATGCTCGCTGGGGCAGCCTCTACGACGCCTATTACGGCACGGATGCGCTGGATGCGCCGCCGGCCCGGCCGGGCGGCTATGACGAGGAGCGCGGCGCGGCAGTGATTGCAGAGGCGCGCCGCTTCCTCGACCGAGCGGTGCCGCTGGCTTCCGGAAGCTGGGCCGACTGGAGCGGGGAGGGCGATCCGCCGCTTGCCGATGCTACTCATCTCGTCGCGCGCAGGGACGGCGGGCTGCTGCTGCGCAACAACGGCCTCCACATCGAGCTGGTGCTCGACCGTTCGCACCCCGTCGGCGCCACCGACAAGGCCGGCATCGCCGATATCGTGCTGGAAGCCGCGATCACGACCATCGCCGACCTCGAGGACTCCATCGCCGCCGTCGATGCCGAGGACAAGATTCTCGCCTACAGCAACTGGCTAGGCGTGATCCGGGGCGATCTCGAGGACAGCTTCGAGAAGGGCGGGCGGATGATGACCCGCAAGCTCGAAGGCGATCGCGAATGGACGGCGCTCGACGGTTCAGAGCTGGTCCTGCCTGGCCGCAGTACGCTGTTCGTCCGCAACGTCGGCCATCTGATGACCAATCCGGCGATCCTGCTCGGCGATGGCAGCGAGATTCCCGAAGGCATCATGGACGCGGTTATCACCTCGGCGATCAGCACGCAGGACGTGAAGGGACTCAACCGGCATCGCAATTCGCGCACCGGCAGCATCTATATCGTCAAGCCGAAGATGCATGGGCCGGAGGAATGCGCCTTCACCAACGAGCTGTTCGACGCGGTCGAAGACCTGCTCGGCCTGCCGCGCCACACCGTCAAGGTCGGCGTGATGGACGAGGAACGGCGCACCAGCGCCAATCTCGGCGCCTGCATCGAGGCGGTTAAAAACCGCATCGTCTTCATCAACACCGGCTTCCTCGATCGCACCGGCGACGAGATCCACACCTCGATGCGCGCAGGCGCAATGATCCGCAAAGGCGCGATGAAGGGCACCGACTGGATCCAGTGCTACGAGAAGCGCAACGTCGCCATCGGGCTGAAGCACGGGCTTTCGGGCCGTGCGCAGATCGGCAAAGGCATGTGGGCAGCACCCGACCGGATGGGCGCGATGATGGCGGAGAAGACCAGCCATCCCAAGGCCGGCGCCAACACCGCCTGGGTGCCGTCGCCTACCGCCGCCACGCTGCACGCGATGCATTATCACGCCATCGACGTGTTCGCGGTCCAGAAGACGCTTGCCGGCGAGCCGGTGCCGCCGCTTTCGACCCTGCTGAGCGTGCCGCTGGCGGACGGGATCAACTGGTCCGACGAGGAAGTGCGCGAGGAGCTCGACAACAACGCGCAAGGGTTGCTCGGTTATGTCGTGCGCTGGATCGACCAGGGCGTCGGCTGTTCCAAGGTGCCCGACATCACCGACGTCGGCCTGATGGAAGACCGCGCGACGCTGCGCATCTCCAGCCAGCACATGGCGAACTGGCTGCTGCACGGCGTCTGCACGAAGGATCAGGTGATGGAGGCGCTCCACCGCATGGCCGCCAAGGTCGACGCGCAGAATGCCGGCGATCCGCTCTACGAGCCAATGGCGGGCAACTGGGACACCAGCCTCGCTTTCCAGGCTGCCTGCGATCTCGTGTTCAAGGGCGTCGAACAGCCCAACGGCTATACCGAGCCGCTCCTCCACGCCTGGCGACAGAAGAAGAAGGCGCTCGCCTGAGCCGCTTTCTTGCTTGACGCCACCCTAAGGATTGCCGGTTATGTTCACCCCCTCGAACTGGGGGGTGACCGGGCGTTATCGCACGAAAGGCCACGGGTTGAACCGCGCACCAAGGCGCTGATCAAGGCTCGAATCCGCGATGCCGGTGACGAGCGCGATGTCTGCATTCTCGACGTCTCGACGCGCGGGCTGCTGGCGACGACGGCGACGCCGCCTCCGCGAGGCGAATTCGTCGAGCTGATGGTCGGAAGGCACAAGCTCGTCGGCCATGTCAAATGGGCGGGGGACAGGCGATTCGGGCTCGTCCTGCGCGAACGTATCAGCGTCGCCGGGCTGGTCGCCGGTGACACCCGATCGATCATACTGGCAAGATCGCAGTCCGCACGGAAGCGCAACGGTTCGCTGGTCGAAGCCTTCGCTGACAACTGGCGCAACCTTGGCGGCGCGTTGCAGCTTGCCGTGATGGTAGCCATCGGCGCAGCCGGGGCCTGGTTGCTGGCCGGCTATGCGAGCAACGGCTTGAGTTCCCTGCAGGACGCCAAGCTGGCGATGACGCGGCAGAAGATGTCCTAGGGCGAAGTTAGGCTTCGGGCGATAGCCACGAATTCTCCGATATCGAGGGTTTCCGCACGCCTTTGCGGATCGATTTCCAATGCATCGAGTGCATCCAGTGCCCCAGGCAGGGATTTGAGGCTTTGCCTGAGCATTTTGCGGCGCTGGCCGAAGGCGGCCTGCGTAACTCGCTCCAGCACTTGGGTTGAAACACCTTCGGGCATCGCGTCCGGCGTCACATGGACGATCGCTGACATGACTTTTGGTGGCGGGGTGAAGGCGCTTCGGTGGACTTTCAGCGTCAGTTTGGCCGACGCGCGCCACTGAGCCAGCACGGCGAGCCGGCCGTAAGCCGATGTGCCGGGCGCGGCGGTGATGCGCTCTGCGACCTCGCGCTGGAACATCAGCGTCAGCGAGGTCCATTGCGGGGGCCAGCTCTCGCCAGAAAGCCAGCG
>Ga0181594_10003708_pt1 | contig 13754 bp, 10 predicted proteins | sample 071ome_18_FD_145603 | JGI IMG/M metagenome (GOLD analysis project Ga0181594, IMG submission 145603) | Coastal salt marsh microbial communities from the Groves Creek Marsh, Skidaway Island, Georgia - 071413BT metaG (spades assembly) | ecosystem: Environmental > Aquatic > Marine > Intertidal zone... | reverse complement strand
AGCGTGGGTTTGCCGCTGAAGGCAAAGCCCGGCAGGGAAGGCGCCACCAGGTGGAAGGCGTCCTCGGCTCGGCCGCCGTGGGCCACGGGATCCGTAAGGGGCCCCAGCACGTGGCGGAATTCGAGGATGGAGCCGGGCCAGCCGTGGCTGAGGAGCAGCGGGCGAGCGTTCGGCTCCGGGGAGCGCAGGTGGATAAAGTGCACGGGCAGGGGGCCGCCAGGGCCATCTAGGGGCACGGTGAATTGGGGCCAGCTGTTCAGCAAGGCCTCGCAGCGGCGCCAATCGTAATCCATGCGCCAGTAGGCCAGGAGCGCCTCGAGGTAGGCCCGGGGCAGGCCCTGGCTCCAGTCGTCGACGAGTTCCGCCTCTGGTAGGCGCGCGTTGATCAGGCGATGTTTGAGGTCCTCGAGGACCGCATCGTCCACGGAAACGCTAAAGGGTTGGGGCTGCTCCATGGTGTTCTCCTCCCGGGTTCAGCTTAAGGACATCTCTTGTGCCCTACGCTTTGTTTCCCCCACTTTAACCTGAGGTAGTAGTCATGGCTCCCCAACGTGTGCCTTCCGTGGTGTTCCAAACCCGCGTGCGCGACGAAAGCGTCCCGGGCCCGAATCCCTTCCGCTGGCAGGAGGTCAGCAGCGAGGAGATCTTCGCCGGTAAGACCATCGTGCTTTTCGCCCTGCCCGGCGCCTTCACGCCCACCTGCTCCTCCACGCACCTGCCGCGCTACGAGGAGCTCTATGATGCATTCCAGGCCGAGGGGGTGGACGAGATCATCTGCCTGTCTGTGAACGATGCCTTTGTGATGTTCCAATGGGGAAAAGCTATTGGCGCCCAGCGCGTGCGCCTGCTGCCCGATGGTAACGGCACCTTTACGCGGCAGATGGGCATGCTCGTGCGCAAGGAAAACCTGGGCTTCGGCGACCGCTCCTGGCGCTACGCCATGGTGGTCCGGGACGGGGAAATTGAGGCGATGTTCGTGGAGCCGGGCTTTGCCGATAACGCCGGCAGCGATCCCTTCGAGGTCTCCGACGCCGATACCGTGCTGGCCTACCTGAAGGGCGAAACCGCCCCGGCAGCGAAGCCGGAGCGGGCGGCCTTCGAAGGCTAGAAAGCTAGTTCAGCGCCAGGTGCGCCCGGAGGTAAAGGGCGCGCCCCGGCGCTCGGTAGCCCCAGATCGCCTCATAGCGCTCATCGAGGAGGTTTTCCCCGAGCAGGCTGAGCGTCACTCCCTCGTTCGGGTGAACGCTCACCTGGCCGCGCACTAAGGTCAGCGCATCGAGCTTCACCGTCTCCGCCGGAAAGGATGCGAAGTCCGTATCATCCAGCGCTTCGCGCCAGGCGACGGTTAGGCGTCCGCTGAAGGGGCCCAGGTGCCCCGGCAGCAGCGCTGCGGTGAGGGACCCCTGCCGGCCGGGGCGGCGGATCTCATCGCGTCGCTCCGTGCCTTGCACCTCATTGGCATCGAGCAGGCTATAGCGCGCTGTGACCTCCAGCCCCTGGTCGCTCGCCCAGGCCAGGGTGCTTTCCACCCCGGAGCGCTGGGAGGTGCCCTCGCGGTTCACCGCGGTGAAGCCGCCAAGGGCGCCGTCGAAGCTAAAGCCGTTGATCTCATCCTTCAGCCGGGCCCGGTGGGCCACCACGCTGCCTTCGAGGCCTAGAGCGGGCCAACGCTGGCGAACCCCAAGCTCTGCGGCCACGCTACGCTCTGGTCGTAGGTTGGCATTGCCGAAGAAGGTGTTGGGGGTGAAGCCGAAGCGCTCCGTGAAGGTGGGATTCTTCTGGGCGCTGGCAAAGCTGGCCCAGAGCGCCCCGTTTGCCGTGAAGGCCACCTCCGCCCCCACCCGGCCGGTCCAGGCGCTGGCAAAGGCCTCATTGTCATCAAAGCGTCCGCTGGCGCTTAAGGTCAGCCGATCTCCCGGGCGCCATCCGGCCACGGCCAGCAGACTGCGGTGGGTGAGGCTTTGGCGCTGCGTGGGGTCCCCGAAAACGCTGGCTTCCCCAAGCTGGTCAAAACGCTCCTGCTCCTGCTCTGCCGCAAGGGTCAGCACCGCCTCCCCCAGAGGCGCACGGGGAAAATAGCGCGTGCCCTGCAGCACAAGGCGAAGCCGGTCCCCCCGACGCTGGGCCGTGCGCGCGCCGTCTTCCGCATCGCGATAGCGCGACGCCAGCTGCTCCGCAGAAACGCTGACGGTTTGCTGGTCCGTTTCATAGTCCAAGCGCACCCCAAGGAGTCGCTGCTGGGCTCGGCCCTGGGTATCGCTGTCTTCAGGGATAAACGCAGGCGCGGGCGTGCCGTCGATATCGCTTCGGCGCGTAACCTGCCTAGCGAGGGCCGTGACCGTCAGCTGGTCCGTCAGTGCCCGGTGGCCCTTCAGCTGGACCGTTTGTAGCGCATAGCCATCGTCCTCGTCCCCGGTGCGGGCCGTATTGGTGCCCTCGGTTTCGAAGCGATCGAGGGTGACGGCAAGGCCCTGCTGCGCCGAGCCCCGTGCCCAGCACAGGGCCAGGGCTTCCCGACCCCGCTCGCCGCCCTCGAGGGACAATTCCGTGCGGTTCCCTGTGCTGGTCAGGGTTTGGAAATCGAGGACGCCGGCGAGGGCGTCGCTGCCCCAGAGGGCGCCGGCGGCGCCGGAGAGCAGGTTCATGCCGCTCACCGTGGTGCTTCGCAGCTGGGAGAAATCAAACTCTGAGCCTGAGGCGGGATCGTTGGCTTCAAAGCCGTCGATGCGGACGAGCACGTGATTTGCCTCGCCGCCGCGCAGGCGGAGCTGGGTCAGGCTGCCCAAGGCGCCGGCCTGGGACGGGGCCGCGCTGGGGAGCTCCCATAGCAGGTCCGTGATCAGGGCAGCGCCGGAGCTTTGAAGGTCGTCGTCGTCAAAGCGGAGCGTTTGTCCCAGCTGGGCCGCGGGCCCGAGCGTGGTGCGGTGGCCGAGGACCCGAAGGGTGTCGTCCACGGGGGGGCTGGGGTCTTGGCCGTAAAGAAGACTCGGGACTGCGAGGGCGCTCAGCAAAAAAAACCGAGCAGGCAGGGCTGTGCGGCGCCAGGGCCGCGAGGCTTGGGTTTTCATGGTGTCTCTCCCGGCCCCCGCCACCCGCAAGGACCCAAGGACGGTTTCCCGTCGTGGCTTGCGCAGGGGGCCGGTCTCCGGGCTTGGTGGGCCAGCGAAAGCTGGAGAAGGTGCGCCTTCCCAGCGCGAGCGCGCCAGTGGCGGATGCATCCCTCGGGTACGGTTTCGCGTCCGTACCCCCCAAAACTTACCGTTGCGGGGGCAGCGCCGGTTTTCCACCGGCTTCCCGATTATCCCCGCCCCCCGCGAAGAGGGCAGGGCACCGTCCTACGTAGCGAACAGCCTAGCGCGGGCCCTGGGCCGGGGAAAGGCCCTAGAAGCCCAGCATCTGGCGGCCGCCTAGGAGATGGAGGTGCAAGTGATAGATGGTTTGGCCGCCTTCTTCGCGACAATTCATGATGAGCCGATAGCCGCTCTCCGCGATGCCAAGCTCCCGTGCCAGCTTCTGCGCCGTCAGCAGCATGTGGCCGAGGAGCGGGCCGTCGCTGTCCTTGGCGTCGTCCAGGGTGGGGATGTCCTTCCGCTTGGGGATGATCAAGATGTGTTGGGGCGCCTGGGGGTTGATGTCCCGGAAGGCCAGCACCTGATCATCCTCGTAGACGATGTCGGCGGGGATTTCGCGGCGGACGATCTTTCCGAAGAGGGTGGCCATGGCTCGGGCTCCAGCGGGGTCAAAGTCGCAAGCTTAGCCCGTTTCTCCCTGGGGAGCAGCGGCGCGGAGGCTGCGCTATGGTTAGGTCTTTAAAGCTCGCTGGCCTCGCCCATGGATCACCGCCCCAACCTTCGCGCTGAGGAGGAGACCCTGCTGGCTTCCCTTCGCCTCCCGGCGTTTCGGGCCCTGTGGTTTTCCAATTTGGCGGCGACCTTCGCCATGCAAATGGCCCAGGTGGCCCGGGGCTGGGTCATCTACGCCCTTACAGGCTCACCGGTGCAGTTGGGCTGGGTCATGCTGTCCTTCCTGGCACCTACCCTCGTGCTATCCCTTCCCGCTGGGGTGCTCGCCGATCGGGTGAACAAGAAGCGCATTTTGGTTTTAGCTCAGGGGGTGAATGCCCTTTCGACCGTCGGCCTTGCGGCGGTGCTCGCCACCGGCGAGGCAGCTCTTTGGCACTTCCTGGTTTTCGGCGTGCTGAACGGTTCCGTGCTGGCCCTGTCCATGCCTGCGCGGCAAGCCATGATTCCCGAACTGGTGGGGGAGACGCGCATCTTCAATGCCATGTCCCTATCCTCCGCGAGCATGAACCTGGCGCGGGTCTTCGGCCCTGCGGCTGCTGGAGCTCTCCTGGCCTTTCTGGCCGGCGCCGAGGGCGATAGCGCCAGCCAGGAAGGTGCAGCCCAGGTGTTCCTCGGCATTGCCGCGCTCTATGCCTTGGCGTCCCTGGGCACGCTGGCGGTGCGCTATCAGCCCGCGCCCCGGAGCGCGGCCCCCCGCGCTGTGCTGGAAGAGATTTCTCAAGGCCTAAGCTATGTCCGCGGGGTCCCGGAGCTTCGGGCCCTTATGCTCACGGCGCTCTGGGTGCTGCTCCTGGGGATGCCCATGCAATTCCTCATGCCGGCCTTCAACAGCGACGTGCTCGCCGCTGGGCCCGAGGGCCTCGGCTTTTTGACCAGCGCCATGGGGGGCGGAGCGATCCTGGGTTCTCTCTGGGTGGCACGCCTTCGCAACGCCCAGCGCACGGGCACGGCTATGCTCGCCTCAGCGCTGCTTTGGGCCCTGGCCCTGCTGCTCTTCTCCCTGACCACGTCACTTCTCACAGCGGCGATGGCAGCGGCCCTCGTGGGCCTTGGCAATGCCCTCTTCATGGCCCTGAACAACGGACTCATCCAAACCGCCGTGCGACCGGAAATGCGCGGCCGGGTCATGAGCATGGTGATGCTGATCTGGGGAGGCATGCCCCTGGGCGTGCTGCCCCTGAGCGCCTTTGCGGAGGCTTTTGGTATTGCCCCTGCGCTGACCCTATCGGCCCTGGGCCTTCTGCTGGTCCTTCTGTGGGCCCGCCTGCGTCTACCTAGCCTTCGCGGGGAAGCCCGATCTGGCACTCGCGCTGGCGCCCCACCTTCCGACGGCTCAAACTAAGGGCGTCAATTTCGGGCGGAGAGGGGCGTTATGAGGTTCTGGAAGGGTCCTTGGGTTTTAGTGGTGGCCCTGACAGTCACCCTCGGCGGCTGCGCGAGTTCGGGCATGGCTCCGGAAAGCGAGTGCTTGGCACCCAGCCGCGTCGATAGCTGGAAGACCATTGCGTGGTTCGGTGCCCCCGCGGCGACGGGCACGATGCTCGATGCGCGCACGGAAAGCGCCCTCGAGGCGGCCCTGGTGGAGGCGGCACAGCGGGTGGGACTTCGCCTCGCCTCGCCCACGGAGGCCGACCTCATCATGGCCTACCGCTTGGCAACGGCGCAGTACGTGGATCCCCGGCTGGCCGCCGGGCAGAGCTGGGGTTGCTGGGGGCGGAAAGCCCCCGATCCCGCGCCCCGTAGCTACACCGAAGCGACCCTTCTGGTTGAGATGACGGAACGCAGCAGCGGTGAGGTGGTATGGCGCTCCCGGGTGCAGCACACGCTGACAGAGGAGGATCGCCTCGACCCTAAGGCCCTGGCGCAGCGGGCCGCGGAGGCCGTGCTGGGGGAGTGGCCTGGGTTGCCCGGCCTATGACGCTTCGGCCCTGGGCCCTCGGAGTGGTGCTGGCCCTAGCGCCGCTGGCGCGGGCGGAAGAGTCCTGCATCCCCTTCGAGGCCTTCCAGCCGATCCTCTTGGAAGACGTGCGCAGCATCCCCGGAGGGGCGGCCCCGGCCCTCCCCGAGGGCACGCGCATTGGCGAAGTCACCTTCCGGCGCCTGCCGATCTTTGATGAGACGCTCCCCGAGGAGAACTCCCCGATCTATCGCCTCGCGAATCGGCTCCATCTGCTGACCCGGCCGGAGGCGCTGCGGGAGCTGCTCACCTTCGAGGAGGAGGGCCCCTATATCGCCGAGCGCCTTCGAGAGGCGGAGCGGCTGCTGCGCAGCCGGTCCTGGGCTTATGACGCCCGGGTTGTTCCCACGCAGCGCTGTGGTGATCGGGTGGACGTTGCCGTGGTCACCCGAGACGTGTGGTCCCTCGTGCCCACGGGGGACGTTAACCGCACCGGCGGGGAAAGCAGCCTCTCCCTGGGATTGAAGGACGTGAATCTCCTAGGCCGGGGTGAAACCCTCGGGCTCTATTACGAAAACGGCGTGGACCGTAGCGGCGTGGCGGCCTTCTACAACGACCCCTTCTTCCGGGGCACGCCCTGGACCTTGGCCTTAAGCATCGCGGATAACGATGATGGCGATGGGCAGGGCCTAGCGCTCGTGCGCCCCTATCGCAGCTTCGATGACCGCCGAAGTGCGGGGGTACGCTTCAGCCAAAGCACTCGGGTGCAACCGCTTTTTGATCGGGGCGATCGCATTGCGAACCTTGGCTGGCGCCAGCAGGCTGGGGAGCTTTTCACCTCTCGCTCCACGGGGGTGCAGGCCGGCCGGGTCTCCCGCTGGACCCTGGGGGCGGCTTTCGAGAGCCATGACTTCTTCCCCGCCTTCCTCGGGGGCATGCAGGGCCCGGTGCCGGAAACGCGGCGCTTCGCCTATCCCTTCCTCCGCTTCGAGTCCCTGGAGGACGACTGGGACGCTTCCGTGAATCTGAACTTTGTGGCGCTGACCGAGGACGTCTACCTCGGACGCCGCTGGGGCGTCACCCTGGGTCTTGCGCCTAGTGCCCTGGCCCGAGGCGGGGATCGGGCCCGCCTGGTGCTCGATGTGCAGGACGCGGCCCGCTTCGGGGATCGCTGGCTGGTGCGCGGCGGGTTCAATTTTGAGGGCTGGTGGCGCTTTGCCGATGAGGAAGCGGAAAACTGGGTGGCCTCGGGGCAGCTGGAAGCCTTTTATCGGCAAAGCTCGGCCTTCGCCTTTTATGCCAGCGTGGACGGGCTGTGGACCCGGGGCCTGACCGGGGAGCGGCAGGTGCTGCTCGGCGGCAATAGCGGCCTCCGGGCCTATCCCCAGCGCTACCAGGCCGGGGACCGGCGGCTTCGCCTGCGCCTTGAGGAGCGGTGGTTTTCCTCCGCCCACCCCTTAGAGCTGTTTCGCTATGGCGCCGCCGTGTTCTTCGATGCCGGGCGCGCTTGGTTTGCCCAGGACCCGAATTCGGACACGGAAGGCACGCTGGCGAACGTGGGCATTGGCCTTCGCCTGACCTCCGACCGAGCGCCTACGGACTCCATCCTTCACCTCGATTTTGCCGTGCCCCTGCGTCGAGGTGGGGAGAACGTGGACGATTGGCTCCTGTCCGTCACCCTGCGGGAATCCTTCTGATAGCCAAGCGTTGTTTCCCTATATTTTTTTATGGAATAACGTTATAGCTAAAGTGTTGATTCCTCCGGTCTCTTCGCCGATGCTTAGCTCAAGGAAGGGTGCACAGGAGAGAGCCTCGCCATGAAACCCATCGAAAGCCAAGGCCATGCCCCGCGCGTGGTGTCGTTCTTTGATCCGGAGACCTACACGGGAACCCACGTGGTGATCGATGAGGGATCTAAGCACTGCGCGATTGTGGACTGCGTCCTCGATTACGATCCGAAGTCCGGCATGACCTCCACCGCGTCTGCCGATGCGCTGATCACCTGGATCCGCGGGGAAGGGCTGGCCGTAGATTGGATCCTAGAAACTCATGTCCACGCCGATCACCTTTCGGCGGCTCCCTATCTGCAGGAGGCCCTGGGTGGAAAGACTGCCATTGGCTCCGCGGTCACCGTGGTGCAGGACGTCTTTAAGGGGCTTTTCAACGTTGAAGACAGCTTCCCCACCGACGGCAGCCAGTTCGATGTGCTCTTCGACGACGGTGCGGAGTTTTCCATCGGTGAGCTGTCCTGCCAGGTTCTTCATACGCCGGGGCACACGCCCGCCTGCGTTAGCTATGCTGTGGGCGACGCGCTTTTTGTCGGGGATACGCTCTTTGCTCCGGATTACGGTACGGCCCGCTGCGATTTCCCCGGGGGCGATGCCAAGGAGCTCTTTCAGTCCGTGAAGAAACTTCTGGCCTTCCCCTCGGAAACGCGGATCTTCCTCTGCCACGATTACCTGCCCGGGGGCCGTGAGCTTCAGCTAGAAACCTCCGTCGCCGCGGAGCGGGAAAGCAACATTCATGTGCACGAAGGTGTCGACGAAGCCAGCTTCGTCACCATGCGCACGGAGCGAGACGCCACCCTGTCCATGCCCGTGCTCATCCTGCCCTCGGTTCAGGTGAACATGCGGGCCGGGGCGCTGCCGCCGGCGGAAGAGAACGGCATGCGCTATCTTAAAATTCCGCTAAACGCTTTCTAAAAGGGCGGCGGGGAACCTTAGGGAAACAGGGGATGGGCGCCGGGTTGGCGCAGGGGAGAAAACACATGAGTTACGCCGCACTCGATTCAACCTTCTTGGTGGCCGGGCAGCTGACCGCCGCGGATCTTCCGGCGCTACCGGCGCAGGGCATCAAGGTGCTGCTGTGCCTACGTCCCGATGACGAAGAGGGCGAGTACGCCGCCAGCAACGCACTTCGCGCGGAAGCGGAAGCCCTCGGCTTGGAGTTTGTTGCCGCCCCGATTCGGGGCCTCGATATCAACGCGGCGGCCCTCTCGGCCCTCGCGGATTTGGAGGGACGCTTTGGCGAAGGAGACACCCCGGAGGTGCTGGCCTACTGTCGCAGCGGGCGCCGGGTTGCCGTCGCCTGGGCCCATTTGAAGCGGGGCCAGGGCCTTTCCGTGGACGCCATTCTCGCCCAGGCTCAGGGGGCCGGCCATGACCTGACGCCCGTGGCGGAAGCCCTCGCGGCGCTCGCGCCCGTGGCGGCGGCGCCGGCGGTAGTCGAGAGAACCCCCGAAGCCTTCGATGTGGTGATCGTGGGCGGCGGCTCCGCGGGCCTGGGCACCGCCGCCAGCCTCATGAAGCGCCGTAACAACCTCTCCATTGCCGTAGTGGAGCCTTCTGAAGCGCACCACTATCAGCCGGGGCTTACCCTCGTCGGTACGGGCCATTTCGATCCCACGAAAATCACCCGTCGGGAAGCCGACCTCATCCCCGACGGCGTTACCTGGGTGAAGGGCGCGGCCGCCACCTTTAAGCCGGAAAGCAACGAAGTGCATCTCGAAGACGGGTGCGTCCTCAGCTATCGCGCCCTCGTGGTCGCCCCGGGGCTTACCCTGGATTGGGACGGCATTGACGGTGCCCGGGAGGCCTTGGGAAAGAACGGCGTGTGCTGCAACTACTCGCCGGAGCATGCCCCCTATACCTGGAACCAAATTCAAAGCCTGCGCAGTGGCCGGGCCCTCTTCACCCAGCCGGCCATGCCCATTAAGTGCGCTGGGGCGCCGCAGAAGGCGCTCTACCTCGCCTGCGACCGCTGGCGGAAGGCGGGGGTGCTGAAGGACATCAACGTGCAGTTCCACAATGCCGGGGGCGTGCTTTTCGGCGTTGCCCACTTCGTGCCCACCCTCGAAGGCTACATGAAGCGCTACGGCGCGGAACTCCGCTTCTCCTCGACGCTGACGGCCGTCGATGGCCAGGCAAAGGTTGCGCAGTTCAAAAACGTGCAGGCCGATGGGTCCGTGGAGATGCAGGAAGTCAGCTTTGATTTTCTGCACTTCGTGCCCCCGCAAAGGGCCCCGGCCTTTATCGCCGAAAGCCCCCTCGCCGATGAGGCAGGGTGGCTCGCCGTGGATCCGGAAACGCTGGCGCATCCGAAGTACGGGAACGTTTTTGGCGCCGGCGACGTCGTGGGCACGAGCAACGCCAAAACCATGGCAGCCGCGCGCAAGCACGCGCCGACGGTCGCAGAGAATCTGCTGGCGGCTCTTGATGGTCGCCCCCTGCCCATGGCCTACGATGGCTACGGCGCTTGCCCTCTCACCGTGGAGGCCGGGCGCGTGGTGCTCGCGGAGTTCGGTTACGGGGGCAAGCTCCTCCCGACCTTCCCCATCGAGCCGGCGGTGCCCCGCTTAAGCCAGTGGATTCTAAAGCGGCACCTCATGCCCTATATCTACTGGGACTTGATGCTGAAGGGGCACGAGCTCTTTGCCCAGCCCGACCGCCGGATCGCCTAGGCGTTTGCGGCGATGAACGGGCTTTGGGCGAAGGTGCCGGCGTGGCAGTGGCTGTCGACCTACAGCCGCAAGGATTTCGGGGACGATCTTCTGGCGAGCGTGATCGTCACGATCATGCTGATCCCCCAGTCCCTTGCCTACGCGCTCCTGGCGGGCCTTCCGCCGGAAGCGGGGCTCTACGCCAGCATGCTACCCCTGGTGGTCTACGCCGTGCTCGGGTCCTCCCGGGTGCTCGCCGTGGGCCCCGTGGCCGTGCTGTCCCTGATGACCGCCAGCGCCCTCGGGGCTGTGGTGGGGGAGGGAGAAAGCTACGCCCTGGCCGCCATGACCCTCGCCCTGCTGTCCGGGGGGATTCTTTTACTCCTCGGGGTGCTACGGCTGGGCTTCATTGCTAACTTCCTAAGCCACGCCGTCATCACGGGCTTTGTGGCGGCTTCCGGCGTACTCATCGCCATTAGCCAGCTGAGCGCGGTGCTTGCCCTTCCCGGCGGCGGGCACAACGTCGTGGAGCGCCTGGCAAGCCTGCTGGGCCAACTCGATCAGACCCATGGCCCCACGGCCATCGTCGGCTTCGCCACCATGGCGCTGCTGCTCTTCGCTCGTAGCCGCCTTGCTCCTTTGCTTAAGCGCCTGGGTGTGAGTGCGCAGCTGGCGACCTACCTCACCCGCGGGGGCCCGGTGGTCGCCGTGGTGCTGAGCATTTGGGCCGTGGGCGCCTTTGACCTTATTGAAGCCGGGGTGGCCGTGGTGGGGGTGGTGCCTCAGGGCCTTCCGGCGTTGGAACTGGTGCTGCCCAGCGTAGATCTCGCGCTGCGGCTTTTACCGGCGGCGGTGCTCCTGTCCCTGGTGGGCTTCGTGGAGTCCATCTCCGTCGCCCAGTCCCTGGCCATGCGCCGGCGCCAACAGATCTTCCCCAACCAGGAGCTGCTGGGCCTGGGGGCGGCGAACGTCGCGGCGGGGCTTGCCGGGGGCTTTCCCGTGACCGGTGGCTTTACCCGCTCCGTGGTGAACTTCGATGCCGGCGCAGTGACGCCCTTTGCCGGGGTGCTCACGGCAGGCTTTATGGCCCTCACGGCGGCCTTCCTAACGCCGCTGTTCCACGATCTGCCGAAGGCCGTGCTGGCCGGTACCATCATCATTGCCGTGATCTCCCTCATCGACGTACCCGGGATGATGCGCACCCTGCGCCAGTCCCCCCAGGACTTCGCCGCCATGGCGGCGACCATCGTCGGGGTGTTGGCCCTGGGGGTTGAGCTAGGCATTAGCTGCGGCGTGCTCGTGGCCCTCGGGCTGCATCTTGGCCAGTCGAGTCGGCCCCACATGGCCATCGTCGGGCGCGTGCCGGGGACGGAGCACTTCCGGAATATCGATCGTCACGAGGTGGAGACGGATCCCCGGGTGCTCTCCGTGCGCGTGGATGAATCCCTCTACTTTGCCAACGCGCGCTTCCTCGAAGATCAGCTTTTGGCCTGGGTCACGGCGCGGCCGGAGGTGGAAGACGTCGTGCTGCTGTGCTCCGCCGTCAATGGCATGGATGGCAGCGCCGTGGAAACGCTGGAGAGCCTGAATGCCCGGCTCCGGGCCGCGTCCGTTCGTCTTCATCTGTCTGAGGTGAAGGGGCCTGTGATGGATCGGCTGCGCCGTACCCACCTGTTGTCTGAGCTCACCGGGGATGTCTTCTTCACCCATCATCGCGCAATGACGGTCCTATTGGGGCGGGAGACCTCGCCAGCGTCCGAGGGCGCCTTGCCCGCCTAGGGGCTAAGGCTTGTTCCCAGGGGTGCGGTGCCCGTACCCTCGCGCCTTTCCTTCTTGAGCGAGTCCATCATGCGTCTTTCCCGCACTCCGGGACCGGGCCTCGGCCTCGACTTTGGCACCTCGAACTCCCTCGCCGCCCGGGTGGATGGCGAGGGGCTTCGCCCGCTCCCCCTCGAGGGGGCGGAAGTGATTATGCCCACGGCCACCTATCTCGATCGCGATTTCAAAAGCACCATTGGGCAGGCGGCGATTGACGCCTACATCGAAGATAACCGGGGCCGCACCGTCGAGCTGATTCCCGAGGTGATCGGTAAGAGCAGCCTTCTCACTCAGGAAGGGGGCGCGCAAAGCCGGGCGGCGCCGGAGACCTTGACGCAGGACGTTTACGGCCCTGCGGTGGAAGATGCGGGACTGCCCGGGCGCCTCTTTCGGGGCCTAAAGCGGCTTCTGGGCGATCCGGAAACCCGGCGCCTCATGGTGTTTGGACAGCCCTATCGCTTGGTGGCGCTCATCGTGCCGGTCCTGCTCGGCATTCGCCGTTCCATGGAGGCAGAGGGGGCCATGGCCAACACGCCCCTGTGCGTGGGCCATCCCGTGCATTTCGAAGGCCGCCACGCGCACCGGGACCGCACGGGCCTCGCGCGCCTAGAGGAAGCCTGCCGCTATGCGGGCCTGCCCCCCATCACCTTTTACCCCGAGCCCCTGGCCGCCACCCTCGCTTGGCTGCATCGCGCTGAGGCGGGGGGGCAAGGCACAGCGCTGACCGTGGATTTCGGGGGCGGGACCCTCGATCTATGCGTCGTGCGCTTTGCCGACCAGGCCATGGAGATTTTGAGCACCGCCGGCGCGGCCCTGGGCGGGGATCATCTGGATCAGAAGCTCTTTGAGACCCTGCTTTTCCCTGCCCTCGGGGAGGGGGAGCGGTGGCGCCGGGCTGGCGATGAGCGGGAAATCGATACGCCCTTTCCCTTCAATCGCTATGCGCCCTTTCTGCTGAACTGGTCCATTGCCTATACCCTGAACCAAAATCAATTTCGGGCCCCGGTGATGGACCTCATGGCCCGTCCCGAGCCTTCGGCGCGGAAGTTTCGCCGGCTCTACACGCTGATTACGCAGAACCTGGCCTACGAGACCTTTGCGGCCCTGCGAGAAGGAAAGCGCCAGCTCTCGGAGACAGCCTCCGTGAGCATCGATTTGCCCGAGCTCGACCTTTCCCTCACCTTGGATCGGCCTCGCTTCGAGCAGCTCATAGCCCCGGAGCTTGCGCGCTTCGATGCAGCGGTGCAGGAGGCGCTCGACCGGGCGAGCCTGCCGCCGGAAGCGATCGACGTGGTGATTACCACCGGGGGGTCGTCCCTCATTCCAGCGGTGCAGGCCCGCTTGCAGGATCGCTTTGGGGATCGGCTGGTAAGCCACGATCCCTTTGCTAGCGTTGCCTCGGGGCTCGCCCTGGCGGCGGCGCAGGGCCTTGGCGTGGCGCCGCCCCGCTAGCCGCGGTACGGCGGGGCCGGCCTATTGGGCGGACGCTTGCGCCCTGCCCGGGGGAAAGGCCGGATCGCTCTCGCTGGGCCGATAGTGAAGCGTCCGTCCATTTTCTAGCTTGGAGTCGAGGCCCAGCCAGAGCGGGCCGTCGTAGTAGAGCGTGATGTCGATCTTCCCGTCTTCCCCGCCCTTCAAATCCAGCGCTTCCACGGCTCGAGGGACGCCCCCGACTTCCAGTTCCGCAGGGCGCGGCGCGCTAAAGGTGACCTCGGCCCGCTTCCCATCCTGGATGTTGATGAGCTCCGAACGCTGGGTAATGGCCCGATTCCAGTAGGGGAAGGTCCAGGCACAGCTT
>Ga0181594_10003706_pt1 | contig 13756 bp, 18 predicted proteins | sample 071ome_18_FD_145603 | JGI IMG/M metagenome (GOLD analysis project Ga0181594, IMG submission 145603) | Coastal salt marsh microbial communities from the Groves Creek Marsh, Skidaway Island, Georgia - 071413BT metaG (spades assembly) | ecosystem: Environmental > Aquatic > Marine > Intertidal zone... | reverse complement strand
GATTCGAACCCCCGATCGCGGGACCAAAACCCGCTGCCTTACCACTTGGCTACGCCCCAGCGCGCCTCCCGGCACGGCACGCCGGACCATACCAGCGTGGCCCGGCGTGCCCGTGACGGGGGTTGCCTACAGATCGGGACGCGTGATGGCGCCCTCGCTGGCCGACGACACCAGCGCCGCGTACTTGGCCAGCACGCCCGTGGTGTAGTTCGGCGGCGGGGGCGTCCAGCCACGCATGCGCTCGGCGATCTCGTCGTCGGTCAGTTCCACGTTGAGCTCGCGCTTCTCCACGTCCAGCACGATGGTGTCGCCCTCGCGCAGCGCGGCGATGGGCCCGCCCCGGTAGGCCTCGGGCGCCACGTGGCCCACCATCAGGCCGTGCGTGGCGCCGCTGAAGCGGCCATCGGTGATCAGGGCGACCTCCTCGCCAAGGCCCTCGCCCACGATGGCGGCGGTCACGTGGAGCATCTCGCGCATGCCGGGGCCTCCGGCGGGACCCTCGTAGCGGATCACCACCACGTCACCCGGGTTGATGCCGCCCGCCTTGACCGCCGCGAAGGCCTCCTCCTCGCGGTCGAAGATGCGCGCGGGGCCGCGGTGCAGCAGGCGCTCGTGCCCGGCCAGCTTCACCACGCTGCCCTCGGGCGCGAGGTTTCCGCGAAGGATGGCCAGGCCACCGGTGGCCTTGAGCGGCGCCTCGATGGGCACCACCACCTTCTGCCCGGGCGCCTCCGTGACGTCGTCGGAGATCTGCTGCAGGGTGCGGCCATCCACGGTGGGCGCGGTGCCGTCGATCTTTCCCTGCTTCAGGAGCTCGCGCATCACCAGGCCGGGGCCGCCGGCGTTGTAGAGGTCCACAGCCACGTACTGGCCGCCGGGCTTGATGTCGGCGACGATGGGCGTGCGCTCGGCGATGGTGTCGAACTCATCGATGGTGAACGGGATGCCGAACTCGCGGGCGATGGCCACCAGGTGCATCACGGCATTGGTAGAACCGCCCGTGGCGGCCACCGACGCCACGGCGTTGTCGATGGCACGCCGGTCAACGATGTCGGCGGGCGTGACGTTCTCGCGTACCAGGCGCATGATCATCTTCCCGGCCTCCTCAGCCGCCGCACCCTTGCCGGGGTCGGTGGCGGGGATGCCGTTGAGGTCGGCGGGGGCGAGACCGAGGAACTCGCACACCATGGCCATGGTGTTGGCCGTGAACTGGCCGCCACAGGCGCCCGCGCCCGGACAGGCGGCGTTCTCGATCTCGAGCAGTTCGTCGTCGTCGATCTTCCCGGCGGCGTGCGCGCCGACGCCCTCGAACACATCCTGCACCGTCATGTCACGGCCCTTGTAGACACCCGCCGCGATGGACCCGTTGTAGAGGACGATGCCGGGGATGCCCAGGCGGCCCAGGGCCATGACGGCACCGGGGATGGTCTTGTCGCACCCCACGAGGCACACCACGGCGTCGAAGGAGTGGCCGCGGCACACCAGCTCGATGCTGTCGGCGATCACCTCGCGGCTGATGAGCGAGGACTTCATGCCCTCGGTGCCCATCGAGACGCCGTCCGACACCGACACGGTGTTGAACTCCATCGGCGTGCCGCCGGCCTTCTGGATGCCGACCTTCACGTGCGTCGCGAGATCACGCTGGTTGATGTTGCACGGCATGGTCTCGATCCACGTGGTGGCGACACCCACGATGGGCTTCGCCAGGGCGTCGTCGTCGAAGCCGATGGCCTTGAGCATGGCCCGGGCCGGCGCGCGGTCGGGGCCGTCGGTCATGACGGCGCTCTTGCGCTTCGCGGGGTCGGTGGGCTGCTGGTACGGGTTGGGGTTCGTCATGCGCCGGACTCTAACGGCGACCAGCCAGCCAGTGCGCGGGCCAGGAATCCCGCGATCTGGCGCGCGACGTCAGCGGCCTCGCGCTGCAGGTAGTGGTCGGCGCCGTGCACGACCGCGAGCTCGCCGCCGCCGATGCCCGCCATCCAGTCGGCGATCACCTCGACCGGGGTGATGTGGTCGTTCTCCGGATGCGCCACGCACACGGGGCGCTCCCCCATGTCGTCGGGCAGCGACGCGCCGGGCGCCACGGCCGACACCGCACGCACCCGGGGGTCCATGGCGCCCACGTGGAGCGCCACCCATGCGCCAAACGAGTACCCGCAGATGGCGAGCGGGGTGGCCGGGGGCAGGGAGTCCTCCAGCAGGTCAAGCGCGCGCACGGCGTCCATCCACTCGGTGTGGTCGGCCACCGACTCGCCGGCGCTCTCCCCTGCGCCCCGGAAGTCGAATGCCAGCGCCGCCATGCCCTCGGCCACGATGGCCCGGGATAGCGCGCGCACCACGTGGCTCTCGCGCGTGCCGCCATACATGGGGTGCGGATGGCACACCACCACGCCGCCCAGGGCAACGCCGGAATCGGGGCGCATCAGGTCGGCGGCAAGCGCGGGGCCGTCGCCGCCGATGGTGATGTGCTCGGAGATCACGCCTGCTCCAGCACCTCAACGTGCAGCACCCGGGCCACGGTCTTGTCCGAGGTCTCGAGCGACTCGGGTGACACGACCTCCTGCGTCTCGCCCCGGCAGTCGATGCGCACCACCTGCCCCTCCTCCAGCACCGGCGAGAGGGCGACCGCCAGATCGCCCTCCACCTCGAAGGTGTTCAGCTCCAGGGGCACCTCGGTATCGAGGGTGATGAGGAGCAGGCGCCCGCGGTAGCGGTCGTCCTCCTCGAACAGCAGGGCGATCTCACCGGTGAACGACCTATGGCGCGGCGACGTCACGGCCGCGCACTTTATCCTCCGGCGCATGACACCGAGCCCGCGCAGCTACCTGCTCCTCGGCCCCCCGGACATCCTTCACGACCTGCTGAACGACTTCGCCGAGGATGGCTGGGCATGCTCCGCCGACCGGTGGCAGGCGGTGATCACCCGACCCGCCGGTGACGACGGCCCCGACCCCGGCGGCTGGCCCACCGAGGTGACGCTGCAGGGCATCTCGCGCAACGGCCACGAAGCCGCCTGCCGGGCCCACCTGAGCCCCCTCGAGTAGGAGGGGCCTGCCCCCTAGGCGACCGTCCAGAGTCCGTCGTCGCCGATCGGCTCCACCGTCACCGTGCCCCGGCCCACCGCGCGGATGAGCGACTGCGCCGCCGCGCGGCGGTTGATGGGCTGCTCGATGTCGGTGCGCATCACCTCGGCCACCTCCTGGGTGGTGAGGCCCAGCGGGAACTCGGCCAGCACATCCTCGGGCCGGTCATCGGGCACGGCGCGCCGCGAGCCGGCGGGGTCGAGGTTGGCCACCACCACGTCGTACGCCTCCATGGGCTGGAAGCCACCGGCCTCGAGCACCCGGTCGCCCGCGCGGAAGATCAGCGACGGAGCCGTATAGCGCACCGCGCCATCGGTGTCGGCGGCCTTGCCCTGGAACGCGGTGGGGCTGCCCGCCGCCGTGCGCGCCTCGGCCTTGTCGGCCTGGTACGCCTGCTCCACCTCGGGCGCGTCGATCGTCGCCACCACCTGCTGCACGTCCAGCCCCGGCACGCGATGCAGCGCCGTCGCGATGTTGTCGTCCTCGTCCATGAGCATGCGCGTGGTGAACCAGCCCAGCTGAAGGGCACGGAATGCCGTGATCTCCTGCCCGGGCGCGAGGAGCCGCACGGCGTGCAGCGCGCGGCAGGCCCGGCCCGTTCCCGTCAGGCGGGCCCGGGGACCCTGCGTGAAGGGCATCCCGAACTGCCGGAACATCTCCATGCGCTGACCCATCATGATGGGGTCGTAGCCGCGCTGCTCGTACATGGAGGCGTCCTCGGCGATGCCGATGGTGACCAGCCGCCACTGCAGCCGCGGCCCGTAGCGCCACTCCAGGGCCGCGAGCGAGGGCGATGCCGAGTAGCCCCACGGGCAGCCGGGGTCGGAGAGGAAGGTGATCTCGATGTCCATAGCCACGATGGTAGGCGCTGGGGCTCGGGTAGCCTGCGCCCATGGCCGAACCTCTCCTCGTCTCCGACGGCCGGGCCATGGGCCTCGTCGACGACCACGCCCGGCTCTCCTGGCTGGTGGCGCCGCGCATCGACCAGCCCAGCATCGTGAGCGGGCTCATCGATCCCGAGCGCGGGGGCGGCATCGAGCTGGTATTCCCCGACTCCGAGCCCGTGGCGCATCGCCACCGCGAGGGCACGCTGATCGTGGAGACCGATCTGGAGGGCCCCACGGGCGCCGTGCGCGTGATCGACGCGCTGGCAATCCCGCCGCGCGGCCCCGTGCAGGCGGCGTGGCCCGGCATGTTCGTGCGGCAGGTGCTGGTCCTGAAGGGCGAGGTGGAGATCGGCCTGGTCACCCGCCTGCGCTACGCGTACGGCCGCAACCCCCCGCGCTGGCGCGGCGAAGGACGAAAGATCATCGGATACGGCCCGGGCCTCACCATCGAGCTGCAGAGCGAGATCCCGCCACGCGCCTATGGCGTCGACCTGGGCGGCACCACCACGCTGCCCGAGGGTGAGCGACGGGTGATGGCCCTGCGCTGGCAGGACCCGCAGGCGAAGGGGACTGACCTCCGCGCCACGGTGGAGGACACGGCACGGTTCTGGCGCGCATGGGGAGCCGACTGCGACCACGACCCGAACGCCGTGCTGCTGAAGGGGATGATGTACCACCCCACCGGCGCGATGCTGCGCGCGGCCACGACGTCATACGGCGACGGCCCCCTGGCCGATGGCCGCCTGGCATGGATGGAGGACCAGCCGCGCGCGGCGGCGGCCTTCCGCGCCCTGGGCTACGAGGGCGAGGCCGCGTACATCGAGCAGTGGATTGAGCGGGCAGGCGACGGCGGGCCCGTCCGTGACCTCAGCGGGGGTGAGCCCCCCACCGAGGCCAAGGTGGACGACGTGGACGCCGACATCATGATCGGTGCGCCGCCGGGCGATGCGCGCGGGAACATCCCGTACCTGCCCGACCTCCTTGACCAGATAGGCGCCTGATCAGTCGAAGTTCCGGCAGCCCATGGTCTGGGTGTACGGGATCATGTCCTGCCAGGCGGCACCGCCGATGAGCAGCTGCACCGCGTCGCACTCGTTGTCGTCGAGCGCCGAGCCGGACTGCAGCGGATACCACACCTTCTTCGACCGCGGTGCGTAGTAGATGCCTGCGCCGTCGAACGTGTACTTCCGGCAGTTCGACGCCCGGCGGTTGAACCTGGCGCCGGCGATCGTCTGCGTGCGGGCGGAGAGCTGCACCGTGTAGCAGCGGGCCGGGCCCCTGAACTTCGCGGCCTTCATGATCGCCCGCTTCTGGGCGGCCGTTGGGCTCTTCTGCTTGCTGATGGCCCCGCCCGAGAGGGCAAGGGCGGCGGTCACCGCAAGGGCTCCGATGGCCGCGATCCCGGTGGCGATCCAGCGCGTGGTCATGGGGTGTCTCCTGGGTCGGGGGGGACGGCCCGCGCGACGTTACCGGCAGCCCCGGTGGGCTACTCTCGCGCGCATGGATTGGGGAATCACCTGGCGCGCGGCGCTGTCGCAGGCGGTCGTGGTGGCGGTGCTCGGTGCCGCCACGGGCCTGGCGTTCTCCCATGAGTTCTTCGAGTCCTGGGGGTGGGCCATCGGGCCCCTCGCATGGCTGGCCGCCACGCTGGTGACCATCGCCATCTGGTCGCTGCCCGCATGGCCCACGCTGTTCGGCGCAATCGTCGCCGGGCTGGTGAGCCTCGTGGGCGTGGCGACGGGGCTGCACTGGACCGGATCGGTCATCGCGCTGGTGCTGTTCGCCCTGTGGTGCGGGTGGCAGGGGCGGCGCCCCGGCCTCCGGCTCGCGACCTGAGGGGCGCCTAGGCGCCCTGGCCCACCGCGTCGCCGAGGGCCTCCCACACGTCCAGCTTCGACCGCACCCGGCGGATGACCTCGTCGGTGAACGCCGTGGTGCCGCACTCGCCGCCCAGGTCGGGCGTGCGGAAACCATCGGCCACGGCCTCGAGCGCGCCCTCGTAGATGGCGCGCGATGCCCGGCGCGCGGGTTCGGACCGCATGTAGCCCAGCACCGCGGCCCCGGCCAGGATCATCGCCAGTGGGTTCGCGACGTCCTTGCCGAACAGCGTGGGCGCGGTGCCGTGCGGGGCCTCGGCCATCACCACCGATGGCGTGAAGTCATCCGCGAAGGCCAGCAGCAGCGACTCGGCGCCCGCGATGGTTCCGAACAGCTGCAGCACCATGTCGGAGAGCAGGTCGCCGTCGCGGTTGAGGGACGGCACCACCAGGGCCTCACCCGTGTGCCCCACCAGCACCGCGTAGAGGGCATCGATGAGGGTGGGCCGGTACGGAATGCCCGGGTACCGGGCGGCGGCCTCGTCCAGCTCCTCCTTCAGCATCCCCTCGTACACCGGGGACACCGTCCACTTGGGCCCGCCGATGACCGTGGCGTTCATGCGGCGCGCCTGGAGGAACGAGAACTCGGCAACGGCGCGGCAGACCCGCCGCGAGATGTGCTCCTCGCGGTAGGCCACCTCGTCCAGCCCCTCCCCCTCGCGCCACTCGCGCGCGCCATAGGCATCGTCCACCGCCATGCGCACCACCGAAATGGGTGCGTGCACGCCGCCGATGGGCCGCACGCCGGGAATGCGCCGTCCGGTGCGGATGATGACCCGGCCATCGATGGCCGTCCGCAGCAACGCGTTGGGGCTGCCGACGTCGCCGGCGCCCTCCGGGGTGACGGTGGCGGCCTTCAGGCCGTATCCGGTGCGCTTCAGCGCATCGGCCGCCTCCTGGACCACGGCATTGCCGCTCGCGCGGCGCGACTCCAGTGACAGGTCCACGCGCTCGAGCGCGAGGGGCATGCCGATGACGTCGGGGGCCAGCACGCGCAGGGCCTGCTCCAGCAGATCCTGGCCGGTCTCGTCCCCCTCCATGACCACGAGAACGGGTGATGACATGCGCCTCACTTTAGGGCGGCATGCGGCGCCACCGCACGGCTTCGGTCAGCCGCGTTGCTGCCCGACTACCCCCCGGCGGCTGCCTCCCACGCCGACCAGACCACGTCGCGCAGTTGCTGCGCGGCGGCCGCGGGATCGTCCGCGTAGATGACCGAGCGGCTGGCCGACACCAGGGCACCCGCGGCGTGCCCGCCGAAGGCCGGCCCGAGCGCCGCGGGGTCGCCCCCCTGTGCGCCCACGCCGGGGAGCAGGAAGGGCTGCCGGGGCATCAACGCGCGCAGCCGCACAAGGCGCCCGGGGACCGTGGCACCCACCACCGCGCCCACCGACGACAGCCCGTCGCCGGATGGCAGTTCCTCCCCCCACCCGCGCACCCGATCGGCCACGGCCTCGTGCCACAGGCGGCCATCGGCCAGCGGCAGGTCCTCCAGCTCGGCGGCGCCCGGGTTGGAGGTGCGCACCAGCACGAAGAGGCCGCACCCGGAGTCACGGGCGGCGTCGAGGAAGGGCTGCACGGCATCGGTTCCGAGCATCGGGTTCACCGTGAGGGCGTCAATGGGAGGGCGCAGGAAGGCCGCGGCGTAGTGGCGCGCCGTGGCATCCACGTCGCCGCGCTTGGCATCGGCGAACACCAGCAGCCCGGCATCGTGCGCCGCCTGTGCGACGTCCTCGAATGCCTGCCAGCCATCGGCCCCGAACCGCTCGAAGCACGCCAGCTGCGGCTTGGCAGCCACGCAGTGAGGCGCCGCCTGCTCGATCACGCGCAGGCAGAAGTCGCGGGCGCCCGCGGCGCCGCCCGGCAGGCGTGCGGGGTCGGGGTCGAGCCCCAGAACCACCTGCGATCGGCGGCGCGCCACATGGTCGGCGAGGCGGGATGCGAAGGGCTCGGGACTCATAGGATGACCGCCGTGACGATGGGGATGGTGAACAGGGACAGGACCGTGGTGACGGCCACGCAGCCGGCCAGCAGGCTGACGGGCAGACGGTAATGGGCGCCCATGACGAGGGCCATCATGCCGCTGGGCATGGCCCCCAGCACCGTGATGGTGTCGAGCTCATTCCCCCGGAACCCGAAGGCGTACGCGATGGCAAAGGCCACCACCGGCGCCACGGCCAGCTTCAGCACCGATACCCCGGCGATGGTGCGCCAGTTGCGGGTGATGCCCGACCACTCCAGCACGATGCCCGCGTACAGCATCACCACAGGCAGCAGGCCGGCGGCCAGGTACTCCACGGGGAACTGCAGGAAGTCCCACAGGTCATGCACGCCGGAGAGATTGAGGACCAGCCCGAGGATGAGCGCCCACATGGGCGGCAGCAGCAACCCGCGCAGCGAGCCCAGGATGGCGCGCGCATCCTGCACCTCGCCGCGCCCGAACCACGCCGCGACGATCGGGTTGAAGGTCCAGATGAGGATGCCGGTACCAAGGGCGTCGTACATCACTGCGACCGTCAGCGAGTAGTCGCCGCCCGATGCCGCGATCAGCGGGAGCCCGAAGAAGCCCGTATTCGCCACGCCCACCATCACCATCACCCCGCCGACCGCACCCCGGCTGAGCCCCATCATCCGGGCGAAGGCCAGGGCCAGGGGGGCCATCACGGCAGTCACCGCAAAGGCGACGAAGGGCACGAGGATGAGGCCCCAGTCCAGGCTGGCGCCGATCATGATGTCCAGCACCAGCGCAGGCAGCAGCGCGTACAGGGTGATCTGCACCAGGATGGGGGCCTGATCGCGCCGGATCACCCCGAAGCGCTGCAGCAGCACCCCGATGGCGATCATGATGAGCGCCGAGAAGGCGGTCTCGATCACGGGAAGGAGCGGCCCACCAGGTACACGGCGCCCGCCGCGAGCAGGTTGGGCCGGCGCAGGCGCGCACCCTCCAGCGGCCGGCCGCGCTCATCCAGCAGGACGCGCCGGATAGTCATGAGGTCCTCGTGCTCCAGCAGGGTCTCGAAATCGCGGATGGTGCACAGGTGGATGTTGGGCGTGTCGTACCAGCGGTATGGCAGCGACCGGCTGGTGGGCATGCGCCCGCGGGCCGCGAGCGACCAGCGCAGCCGCCAGTAGCCGAAGTTGGGGAACGACACGATCCCCACGTGCCCCACGCGCATCATCTCGTGCAACACCAGCGCCGGGCGATGCGTGGCCTGCAGCGTCTGGGACAGGATCACCACGTCGTAGGCGTCGTCGTCCACGTCGCCCAGGCCCTGGTCGATATCGGCCACCACCACGGGCACGCCGCGGGCCACGCAGGCGTGGAAGCCCTCATCGGAGATCTCCACGCCCGCGCCGGCGCACTCCTTCTGCCGGATCAGGTGGTCCAGCAGCACGCCGTCGCCACACCCCAGGTCGAGCACCCGCGAACCGCGGGGGACCATGGCAGCGACGACGTCGAGATCGGGGCGAAGGGCCATCCCGCTCAGGCTACCCGCCGCACCCAGAGGACAGTCGCCTAGATGCCCCGGTCGTCGGCCGTGCGGGCCAGGAACGCCTCGACCGTGCGGTGGTACTCCGGGATGTCCAGCAGGAACGAGTCGTGGCCCCAGGGGCTCTCGATGTCGCGGAAGGTCACCGGCACCCGCCAGGCCTGCAATTGACGCACGATCTCGCGTGAGTGCTCGGTGTCGAAGCGCCAGTCGGAGTCGAACGAGACGACGAGGAAGCGCGTGGAGGTGCCCTCCAGGCGGGCGCCCACCTCGGCCGGGTCGGCGAAGGCGTCGAAGTAGTCCATCACCCGGGTCATGTAGAGGTACGTGTTGGCGTCGAACCGCTTGAGGAACGACTCGCCCTGGTGCTGCAGGTACGACTCCACCTGGAAGTCCACGCTGAAATCGAAGTGCGGGGCGTCGCCGTGCTGCAGACGGCGCCCGAACTTCTCGCGCATGGACTCCTCGGATAGGTACGTGATGTGGGCCATCATCCGCGCGATCGACAGGCCGGTGTCCGGCGCGCGACCGCTGCCGTAGTAGTCCCCCGCCTGGAAGTCCGGGTCGCGCATGATTGCCTCGCGGGCCACGGCGCTGAAGGCGATGTTCTGGGCCGAGAGGCGGGACGACGAGCAGATGACGAGCGCGGCATCGATCTCGTCCGGGTGGTCGATCACCCACTGCAGCACCTGCATACCGCCGAGCGATCCACCGATCGCGGCCGCGAGGCGGTCGATGCCGAGATGCGCCAGCAGCGCCCGGTGCACCTCCACCAGGTCGCGCACCGTGAACAGCGGGAAGGTCAGCCCATACGGCCGCCCGGTGGCGGGATCCTCCGACGACGGGCCGGTGGTGCCCTGGCAGCCGCCCAGCAGGTTGGCGCACACCACGAAGAAGCGGTCGGTGTCCACGGGGCGACCAGGCCCGATCAGGTTGTCCCACCAGCCACGCCGATCCGGGTCACCGTGGTGGCCTGCGGCATGCGCATCGCCCGTCAGGGCGTGGCAGATGAAGACGGCGTTCGAGCGGTCGTCGTTGAGGGTGCCGTACGTCTCGTACGCCACCTCCACCGGCCCCAGCCGTGCCCCCGACTCCAGCACGAGCGGGTCGTCCTGCGTGAACAGGACGACCCGCCGGGTCTCGGCCAGCCCGATCCCCTCGGCTGGGGTGCGGGTGGTCAGGCGGGCGCCCCCGCGCCCGCCGTCGCCTTCGTGATCGCCTGGTCGAGGTCGCCGATCAGGTCGTCCACGCTCTCGATGCCCACCGACAGGCGGACCGTCTCGGGGCGCACCCCGGCCAGCGACAGCTCCTCGTCATTCAGCTGCGAGTGCGTGGTGGTGGCCGGGTGGATTGCCAGCGACTTGGCGTCGCCGATGTTGGCCAGGTGGCTGAACAGCTCGAGGTTCGAGATGAACGCCTGGCCGGCCTCGCGGCCACCGCGGATGCCGAAGGTGAGGATGGCCCCATAGCCGCCGTCCAGCATGCGGCCGGCCAGCTCGTGGTACTTCGACGACGCCAGGCCCGGATAGTCCACCCACTCCACGTCGGGGTGGGCCTCGAGGTGCTGTGCGATGGCCAGCGCGTTGCTGCAGTGCCTCTCCATCCGCAGGTGCAGCGTCTCCAGGCCCTGCAGGATGAGGAACGCGTTGAACGGCGAGAGCGCGGCGCCGATGTTGCGCAGCAGCACGGTGCGGATGCGCCCGATGTAGGCGGCCGGCCCGAGGGCGTCCGACCACACCACGCCGTGGTACGACGGGTCGGGCGCGGTGAGGCCCGGGAACCGGGCGCTGTTGGCGACCCAGTCGAAGTTGCCCGAGTCGACGATGATGCCGCCGATCGAGGTGCCGTGGCCACCGATGAACTTGGTGAGCGAGTGCACCACGATGTCGGCGCCGTGCTCGAACGGACGGCACAGGATGGGCGTGGCCACCGTGTTGTCCACGATCAACGGGAGCCCCTGCGCGTGGGCGGCCTCGCTCCAGGCGTCGAGGTCGATCACGTCAAGGCTCGGGTTGCCGAGCGACTCCACGAACACCGCGCGGGTGTTCTCATCCGCCAGGCGCGCCACCGACGACGGGTCGTCCTGGTCGGCGAACCGCACCTCGATGCCGAACTGCGGCAGCGTGTGTGCGAAAAGGTTGTACGTGCCGCCATAGAGCTGCGGCTCGGCGATGACGTTGTCGCCAGCCCGGCACACGTTCATCAGCGAGTACGCCACGGCCGCCTGACCGGAGGCGATGGCGCACGCGGCGATGCCGCCCTCCAGCTGGGCCACGCGCTGCTCCAGCACGTCCCACGTGGGGTTCATGATGCGCGTGTAGATGTTGCCCGGCTCGGCGAGTGCGAACAGGTTGGCGGCGTGCTCCGCGTCGTTGAATACGAACGATGTCGTCTGGTAGATCGGCACGGCGCGCGCGTTCGTGGTGGGGTCGGGCTGCTGACCCCCGTGAAGCGCGATCGTGTCGCGGTGGTGGTCGCTCATGCGGCGTGTGTCTCCTGCGTGATCGGCGTAGACGCTTGAAAGTCCAAATAACCTACAAGATTATTGATGATTGGGACGGGACCCCTCCCACGATAAGCCCCGTATTCCGGGGGCGCTAGTAGTCGCGCGCGGGGAATACCCCCAGGATGGAGATCTGGAATGTCAGCCCGAGGACGGGCGGCATGATGGGCACCGGCGTGCTGCCGCCCGCAGGCGCGGTAACGGCGCCGCCGCCCCTTGCAGTTCCCGATGCCGCAGCGACCTGACCCGACCCGCTGCCGCCCAGCGAGACCTCGTGGACGTGCTCGGGCAGGTTGTCCACCGTGAGGGTGAGTTGCTCCGCACCCAGCACCTGACCCGGTTCGCGGGGAGTCAGGCCGGTCCCGGCCCCCGCGCCCAGGGGCATGCGCCCCCGCAGATCGGGCAATGCGAACACCGACGCGCCGTTCCCCCCGTACAGGACCCCCAGCACGGCGAACAGGGTCGAGTTCTGGGCGATCGGGATCACCGATCCGTCGCACAGTGCATGGCCCTGCACGGCCCACGGGAAGCCCGTCATTGAGATGGAGCCGAGGTAGTCGTCGTCGCTAGCCATTCATCCTCCGGTGGTAGGCGCGGTGGATGACGGCCTCGTACACGGGACGCTCCCCATGGCGCATAACCGGGACCACGAAGAGATCGAACGACCGGCCGTCCACGGTCACCGGGTGGGTGCCCTGGGGGATGTCCACGCCTTCCGGCCCGACCAGCGTCACGCGAAATGCATTGTGCCACTCGCGCGTGCCCGCCTTCGCGTCCCGCGCCACATCCAACGGCTCGACGTCGCGGATGGACAATGCGACCGGCCCGTCCGCGAGGCGGACGACCATGCGGCCGCCGCGGGCGTCCTCGAACAACCCCCGCCGGTAGGCCGGGTGGGCCGGGCGCACGCGGTCAATCGGTGGATGTCCGGCCCGTGCGGTGCGCTCTCCACGCGCCGCGGCCGACGCCTTGCCCGATACGGACAGGGCCCCAAGGGCGCCCGCGCCCACCGCCGCTCCGGCGGCGCCGGCAAGGAAGTCGCGGCGCGATGAGGACCGCGACCGACTCGATTCGTCCATTCCCTGCTCCTGCCTTGGGGCCACTGCCACCGTAACGGTACGCTCCCCCCAATGGAGCAGGCCCAATCCACAGTGCACGAGGCCGTCGACTGGATCGTCCTCCTCGTCGAGTCGCTTGGCGTGGTGGTCATCACGGCCGGGGTGCTCATCAGCATCGCCCTTCTTGTCCGCGCCCTCGCCCGGCCGGCACACCCGTCGTCGTTCACCCGGGTGCGGCTGGTGCTGGGCTCCTACCTGGTGCTGGGGCTGGAGTTCCAGTTGGCGGCGGACATCCTCAAGACAGCCATCGCACCATCGTTCACAGAGATCGGCCAGCTCGCCGCCATCGCCGCCATCCGCACGGTGCTCAACTACTTCCTCACGAAGGAGATCGAGAGCGAGAAGGCGGAACTCGAGGCGGCGGGCAGGGTGATGGAGCCCCTGCCCACCCCGCGCCACTAGCGCCGTGCCCGACTGGTCGGTAGCGGCAATCGACTACGGGGTGTTCCCGGCCCTGCTGGTGATCGGCATCGCGGCCTTCATCGCGTGCACCGTGCGCGGGGACTGGCGCGCGGGCATCGCGATCGGCCTCCAGTTCTGGGTGGCCTCGGGACTGCTGAAGCTGTCGCTCGCGACCACCTGGGGGTCCATCGCCATGGCCGCCATCATCATCGCCGTCCGGAACGCCGCCATGTGGTCCATTCATCGGGGGGACACCGCGCGGGCGAGCGATCCGGAACGGATGGCGATCCGCTCCTAGCCAGCGGGCGAAGTGCTACTCAGCCCCCCACCTCACGCTCGGTGACCACGCCCGTTTCGAGCGCCCGGCGGGCGAGTTCGGCCCGCTTGTCGTTCTG
>Ga0181594_10003702_pt1 | contig 13767 bp, 15 predicted proteins | sample 071ome_18_FD_145603 | JGI IMG/M metagenome (GOLD analysis project Ga0181594, IMG submission 145603) | Coastal salt marsh microbial communities from the Groves Creek Marsh, Skidaway Island, Georgia - 071413BT metaG (spades assembly) | ecosystem: Environmental > Aquatic > Marine > Intertidal zone... | reverse complement strand
GGAACCGCAAAATCGCCGCTGCGCCTTCTGGTACGCCCCCTAGGGGCTGCGGTAGTAGCGCTGGGCAAGCTCCTGGGCGGTGGCGCCCCGGCGCCAGGCCCGGCGCAGGGCCGCGTTGCGTTCTGCCGTGCGCAGCACCCCATCGCGTCTCCAGCGGCGGCCATCGACCGCCAGTGGTTGGCCGAGTCGGCGCAGGGGGGCTAGGGGTTGAAGCCGTTGGATCAGATCCAGGTCCTCCATCAGCGGCAGGGGCCGCATGCCCCCGGCCTGCTCCAGCAGGGCCCGCGGCAGCAGCAGCCCTTGGTCGCCGTAGGGCAGGGCCCGGATCCTGCAGCGCAGCTGAACGGCCAGCTCCAGCAGCCGCAGCGGCAGACCGGCCGCGGCGACCTGGAAGTCGAAGTACCAAGCGGCTGGTGCTTGCCCCATGGCGTGTTCCACCGACGCCCCCCAACGGGCCGGAAGCCTGCAGTCGGCATGCAACAGCAACAACCAAGGAGTCGTTGCAGCGGCAATGCCGACCTGGAGTTGCAGTCCACGGTTGGCGGCGCAGCGGATCACCTGGGCGCCGGCGAGCTGGGCCACGTCGGCGGTCCCTGGATCGGGGCTGGAGTCCACCACGATCAGCTCTGTCTCTAGCCCGAGTGGGGCCTGCTGCAGATCAGCGAGCAACAGCGGTAGGCGCTGCGCTTCCTGCCGTGCGGGAATGACGACGGCCAGGGATGGTCGCTTCATGCGGGCGGCAGCTGGCAGCGCAGCCAGTCCTCCAGATCGCTCGGTTCATCGAGGTCGTTCTGCTGTCGGAGCAGGACCGCCTGGAGCTGGCGCGCCGCGGCGGCAGCCAGGCTTCGCTGCAGCACCTGATCGCTGCCCCAGGGGATGCCACTCATCAGCCGGGATCCGGCGCGGCGGAAGCCGGAGCGGTTCAGGCCAATCAACCAGTAGCCGCCATCTCGGGCGGGCCCAAGGACCAGCGGTGCCCTCAGGAGTGCCTCGGCTGCGGCGTCGAGATCACTGGTTTCCAGGGCGGGCAGATCCGTTCCAATCACGATCACCCGCTCAGCCCCCGCCTGGAAGGCCCGCTGCAACTGCCGCTGCATGCGGCAGCCCAAGTTGCCTCCCCCCTGTGGCCCGAGCTGAACCCCTGGAGCGAGCGCCTGCAGCTGCCCCTGCCAGCGGCGCAACCCGCGGGGCCCCAGACCGTCCACGGCCATCAGCAGCTTGTGCTGGTGCCGTTGGCTCCAGCGGCCGCTGACCTCAAGGCTGTGCTGCGTCAGCTGGCGTTGGATCTGGGCCGCCGCCAGTCGACCCGTGTGGCGGGCCAGCCTGGTTTTGCAGCGTCCGGGGGCCGGCCAGCGGGCCATGACCACCAGGGTCAGAGGGGCAGCCAAGGCCGCGCCTACTTCCCGCGGGGGAGTTCAGCGGGCTTGATCTGGAGGGTGAGCGTCCGCTCCTTGCGCTGGATCACGATCGCCAGGTTCTGGCCGACGCGTCCCTGGTCCACCGCGACCTGCACTTCGGAGGGGTTCTTCACGGGCTTGCCGCCGACCTGCTCAATCAGGTCACAGGCGCGCATGCCTCCCTTGGCGGCTGGACTGCCGGGGATGACCTCCACCACCACGACGCCTTTGGTCTCCGGCAGCCGGCACTCGGCATCGGTGGCATTGACCTCCCTGGCGAGTTGGGGGGTCAGGGCCTGGAGCCGTACACCGATGTAGGGGTGGGAGGCCTGGCCGCGATCGAGAATTTGTGCGGCAATTTGGCGCCCGAGGTTGATCGGGATGGCAAAGCTCAGACCCGCGCCAGGGGCCTGTCGGATGGCGGTGTTGATCCCAATCACCTGACCGCGGTCATTGATCAGGGGACCGCCGCTGTTGCCCGGGTTCACGGCCGCGTCGGTCTGGATGTAGGGCACCCGTTGCCCCTCCCCGAGGGCATTGGTGCGCTGCACCGCGCTGATGATTCCCAAGGTGACGGTGTTATCGAGACCCAGGGGGTTGCCGATCGCGATCGCCCATTCGCCGGGCCGCACGCCTTTGGAATTACCCAGGGGTGCCACGGGCAGGTTGGCTGCCGCCACCTTCACCACAGCGACATCGGTGACCGGGTCAGAGCCCAGCACCTTGCCCTTGAAATTGCGGCCATCCGGCAGGGTGACGCCCACTTCATTGGTGCCCTCGACCACGTGGGCATTGGTCAGGATCACCCCGTCGGATCGGGTGATGAAGCCCGAGCCCTGCCCCTGCTGTTGCTGCACCGAGGGACCACTGCCGAACAGTCCGCCCATCGGGTTGACCACCCGCCGCACGGTGTCGATTCGCACCACCGCCGGTCCGACCTTGTCGACCGCGTTGACCACAAAACTTTTGCCCCCCGGCAGGGGGGCGGCGGCGGGTGCATCGCTGACCTGAGTGCCGTCTCCGCCCCTACTGCCGTTCCAGAGCGGTAGCCGCAAACCGCCGGTCCCACAGCCGCTCAGGCCCACACTCAGCAGCAAGCAACCCAAGGCGAGCTGGGGGCGAACGCCATGCATCAAACGGGTCATGCGCAGCAGAGATGTGGGGCAGGTGTTCAGGCGCATCATCGGAGACACTCCCGCCTCAGACCACCCCTATATTCATGGACCCCAGGGGATGACGTGACGGTGCAGCAGGGAGAAACGCTGTGGCGTCAGGTTCAAGAAGCACTCCAAGGCAATCTCTCCAAACCCACGTTTGAGACCTGGATTCGTCCGGCCACGTGTGTCGACCTGCAGGGCAACGAGCTGCAGCTGCTGGCCCCCAATACCTTTGCTTGCGGCTGGCTGCGCAAGAACTACCTGAGCACCATTGCCGCGGTGGCCAGCGAGATCGCCGGTCGCCCGATCGCGGTCAGCGTCGAGGCCGGTGGTGAGTCCGCCCAGGGCATCACCCTGAACGGTCAGCCCCCCACAACCGCCGGGGTCGAGGTGGCCCCAGGCTCCGCTGCCCCCCAGCAGCGCACGGCCACGGGTGAGGCCCCGCGCAAGTTGGCCCCGGGCCTGAATCCCCGCTACGTCTTCAACCGCTTCGTGGTCGGGCCCAACAGTCGAATGGCCCATGCCGCGGCGTTGGCCGTCGCTGAGGCCCCCGGCCGTGAGTTCAACCCGCTGTTCATCTGCGGCGGGGTGGGTCTGGGTAAAACCCACCTGATGCAGGCCATTGGCCACTACCGCCTGGAGATTGATCCGGAGGCCCGGGTCGCCTACGTCAGCACTGAGACCTTCACGAACGATCTGATTCAGGCCATCCGCAAGGACGGCATGCAGAAATTTCGGGATCGCTACCGGGCTGCCGATTTGATCCTGGTGGATGACATCCAGTTCATCGAGGGCAAGGAGTACACCCAGGAGGAGTTCTTCCACACCTTCAACGCCCTCCATGAGGCCGGGCGCCAGATCGTGATTGCCAGCGATCGTCCCCCAAGCCAGATTCCCCGTCTGCAGGAGCGTTTGATCTCACGCTTCTCGATGGGCCTGATCGCGGATATCCAAACGCCTGATTTGGAAACGCGGATGGCGATCCTGCACAAGAAGGCGGAGCACGAGCGGGTCAGCCTGCCCCGGGACCTGATCCAATACCTCGCGGGTCGCTTCACCTCAAACATTCGCGAGCTCGAGGGTGCCCTGACCCGAGCCGTTGCCTTTGCTTCGATCACCGGTCTGCCGATGACTGTGGAATCGGTGGCACCGATGCTCGAACCGGCCGGTGTTGAGGTGGAGGTCACCCCGGATCAAGTCTTGAACAAGGTGGCCGAGGTCTTCGGTGTGGGCGTCGATGAGATGAAGAGCGCCAGCCGTAAGCGGGCCGTGAGCCAAGCCCGGCAGGTGGGCATGTACCTGATGCGCCAGGGCACCAATTTGTCCTTGCCCCGCATTGGCGATGCCTTTGGCGGCAAGGATCACTCCACCGTGATGTACGCCGTGGATCAAACCGAGAAGAAGCTGGCGGCTGACCCCCAGTTGGGCCGTCAGATTCAACAGGTCCGCGACCTTCTCCAGATCGACTCCCGCCGCCGGACCCGCTAGGGATTAGCCGGTGATCGGTTCACTGGGGTCAAGGCCTTCGACCTCCCCGGAGAAGACGCGGCTGGCGGTGATGTCCTCCGCTTCGATCGTCATCAGATCCAGCTTGGTGAGCTGACTGCTGTTCATCACATTGAACAGGCGATTGGCTTGGCGCATCCGCGAGCGATCGATCGCATTGCGAATCGAGCGGGCATTGGCAAAGAACGGCAGTTGCATGCGCCGATCGATGTAATCCTCGAAGGCCGCCAGGGCCTCCTCGCTGAAGCGGTAGTTCTCCTCCGCCAGGATCAGCCGCGCAATGGCAAGCAGTTCGCTGGCGCTGTAATCCGGAAAGTCAATGTGGTTGGCGACTCGAGAGGAGAGACCAGGATTGCTTTGGTAAAAAACATCCATCCGCTCCTTGTAACCGGCAAAGATCACCACCAGGTCATCACGGTTGTTCTCCATGACCTGGAGCAGGATCTCAATCGCCTCGGCTCCGTAATCGCGCTCATTCTCGGGGCGATAGAGGTAGTAGGCCTCATCAATAAACAGCACCCCACCCATCGCCTTTTTGAGCATCTCCCGGGTCTTGGGAGCGGTGTGGCCGATGTATTGCCCCACCAGATCATCCCGGGTGGCGGTGACCACGTGACCTTTGCGCACGTAGCCGAGCTTGTGCAGGATTTGAGACATCCGCTCGGCCACGGTCGTCTTCCCCGTTCCTGGCCGACCGGTGAAGGACATGTGCAGGCTGGGGGCCGTGGTGGAGAGTCCCACCTGCTTGCGGGCCCGGTCGACGACTAGCAGGGCGGCGATTTCACGGATCCGGGTCTTGACCGGCTGGAGTCCAATCAACTCTTGGTCGAGCTGATCGAGAACCTCTTGGACCTCGGCCCCCTCATAGGCGGCCTGAAGATCGACGGGCGTGTTGTCGGGCTGCTCAGACGAGGCCATCGATGGCAGCGGCAAACGCGTGGTCAGCCTCGCCGATGCTCGCCCCCTCCTCCTCGGGCCGGAGGGTGATGTTCACGTATGTACGCCCAAAACTGATGTCGGGGTAGCGCCCTTCCTGCTCGCAGAAATCGTTGAGGCGATCCAAAAACGCCCGGTTCCCGGCGTAGTCCTCGAACTCAATCCGGCGCTCCAGCCACTCAACGCGATCGGGCTTGGGCCGGGGATTCCAGAGTTGATCCATGGGTTGACCCTACGCCGCGAGGCAATCGGTGCGGCCAATCACCAGGCGAGCGGCCCAGGAGGCGGCATAGGCGCGATTGGCCTCCTGTTCCTCCGGGTTGGTCGTGTCCAGGGCGTGGGGCATGGTGCCGCTGATGGCGGCGTTGGTCACGCAGAACATCGACTTCTGGAAGCTGCGGCAGATCTTTTCGCGCACGTCCCCTTCTCCGCGGGTGCGCACCAGATACCACTGGTGCAATCGCTCTGGAAGATGGCGGTACATGTCCTGCATCAGCAGGCTGGGGGGCACGCCCGCACCCATCGTGGGCAGCGGGTCGGCGTAGAGGGCGCCGTAGGTGAAGGTGGCCTGGTCCGGTGAGATTTGCTGAGCCTGGGCGTTGTAGCTGACGGTGCCCAAGAAGGGCATCCCCCGCAGGAAGACCGCCTCGACGTAGGGAACGGCCACATCCACCAGGAAGGTGAGCTTGGCTTCCGGCGGCAGGATCCAGAACCGTTGGCCGCCGATCATTACGCCGTATTCGATGGGGTTGGCGGCGGCGGCCACGAGCCCCTGCTTGATGAAATCGACCACATCCGGGATCGAGCGCACAGCACCGGAGCGTTCCGCCTTGGCCAGGTCGATGAACAAATCGCTCATCACCCGCCAGAACTGCCCCAGGGCATGGGTGGTGGCGGCGTTGCGAATCAGTTCGCTGAGGAAGTCTGGGAACAGGGGATGCAGGATTGCCAGCAGCGGATCACGCCGGCGCTTGGCGGCAATGATCGCCTTGCAGTTCTCGCTGAAGGCCTCACTGTCGAAGTAGGCATCCATCCCGCCGGTGGCATGCCAGAGCATGCCCTTCATGCAGTACTCGGCGTACTCGAAGTTGATGCGGTCGTGGTTGAGATGGCGCCAGATCTTGGCGGGGCTGAGGTCCCCGTCGAGGTACTTGAAGATCGGGAATGGGTTGAGGAACTGATGTTCCCCTTGGTAGATCAGGTTTTTGCTGTAGGCATCGAGCACCTCGCCATAGCTCTCGAGCACATCGACCACCTCAATCAGGTGATCGGCGGTGTCGCTCAGCAGGGTCTCACCACCGAGGAGTTTGGCGATGATCTGCTCGGCGTCGAGGCCGGGGTTGCTGTGAACCAGCTCAGCAGGAATGACAGGCATCTCAGCTCACTCCCATCGATTGCAGGGCCAAGGCGGTGAGCGAGGTTTCGCTCAGATAGCTGAGGCCAAACGGTAAGAGGCCCAGGCCAATGATGGCTGCGGCCAGGGCAATGGCGGGGTAGGTCTCCCTCGGGGCCACCGGTGCGAGTTGGACATCCAAACGGGCATCCCGGATCGGATCGTCGCTGTCGGGGGTAATGGAGAGGCGGCCAAAGAAGGCGCGGTTCACCAGCAGCAGGAAGTAGACGGCCGTGAGGCCCGAGCCCACCATCGAAAGCAGGGTGGCGACGGGGAAGGCGGCGATGCTGCCGCGGAAGACCAGGAATTCCGAGATGAATCCGGCCATGCCTGGCAGGCCGGCACTGGCCATCACCGCCAGGATCATCAAGGTCCCGGTCAGGGGGAGACCCTTTTCAGGGCTCAACAAACCATGGAGCACCTTGAGGTCGCGGGTGCCGGTCTTGCGGTAGACGATGCCCACCAGCAGGAAGAGCAGGGCCGAGATCAGACCGTGGGCCACCATCTGGAACACCGCCCCCAGCAGGCTGATGGGGGTGTTGGCCGCGGCAGCCAGGAGCACGTAGCCCATGTGGCCGACGGAGCTGAAGGCGACCATCCGCTTCATGTCGGTCTGGGCAATGGCCGCGAGGGAGCCGTAGAGCACGGAGATGGCCGCCCAGATCGCCAATCCAGGTGCCAGCTCAGCCCAGGCCTCTGGGAAGAGCTGCAGGCCAAAACGCAGCAGCCCATAGGTGCCGAGCTTCAACAGCACACCAGCCAGGAGAACCGATACCGGAGTGGCGGCCTGGGTGTGGGCATCGGGCAGCCAGTTGTGCAGCGGCACCAGCGGGATCTTGATTCCAAAGCCCAGCAGGATTGCAAGCAGGAGGACGATCTGACCGCCCATGGCCAGACGATCGGAGAGGACCGGGGTGATGCTGAAATCCACGGTCCCGGTCAGCAGCGCCAAGCCGAGGAAGGCGCCGAGGATCAGCATCCCTGAGATCGCTGTGAAGATCAGGAATTTGGTGGCGGCATAGGCCTTGTTCGCTCCGCCCCAGACGGAGATCAAGAGCCAGAGCGGAATCAGTTCCAGCTCATAGAAGAGGAAGAACAGCAGCAGGTTGTCGGCGATGAAGGCCCCATTCACCGCACCGCTGATCAACAGCAGCATGGCGAAGTAGATCCGCGGCCTTCGGTCGATGTCGCGGGTGATGATCGCCGAGACCAAGGTCAGGGCGGCATTGATCAGCACCAGGGGCAAGGACAGGCCATCGATCCCGAGGGCGTAATCCAGACCAATGCCCGGCAGCCAGCGGTGGAACTCCTGGAGCTGCATCCCAGCCACGCTGGGATCGAACTGGATGGTGATCACCAGGCTGGCGATCAGCTGGATCACCAGGATTCCAATCGTGATCAGCCGCAGGCGCCCCAGGGGTTGCTCCCCAGGCCAAAGCAGCAGGGCGGCGGTCCCCAGGAAGGGGATCAACAGCAGAGAACTCAGCAACATCGGTTAACCCCCCCGCCCCAGCTGCAGCACACCAAGCAGCAAGACAATCGCCAGCAGCACCGTGAGCACATAGCTCTGGGTCTTGCCGCTGACGCTGAGCTTCAGGCCGTTGGCTGTGGCCATCGAGAGATTGCCGACACCATCAGCCATGGCCTTGATCACGTTGAGGTCGAACCAGCGGGTGAATTGGGCCAAGTTGGCCACCAGGCTCACGACCGTGCGCTTGTAGATCTCCGGTGTGTAGAAGTCGTAGGCCAGGAGGTCCTGAAGGGTTCGAACCCAAGGGGTGGTCGAGCGCGACCAGAACTGATCGAGGGGAATCACAGCCCCAATGACGACACCAATCAGACCTGAGGCCGCGACCGCGAGCCCGACGCTGAGGCTGAAGGAGGCGATCCCCGGAACCGGATCAATGCGCTGCATCATTGCGGGCAGCAGCATCACGATCACGCTCAGGCTGACGATGGGCAGGGCCATCAACCAATTGACCTCAGGGGTGCGCTTGGTTTTGGGCAGTGGTTTGCCAAGGAAGACGGATCGGTAGACCCGGGTGGCGTTGGTGGCCGTCAACAGGTTGGTGATCAAGAAGACCACCGCAAAGCCTGGGTCGCTCTCCTTGAGGCTGTTGATCATCAGGCCGTAGCACCAGAAGGAGCCCAAGGGCAGCAGGCCCACAACACCTGCGCTGCCGATGATGAAGGCCAGAGAGGTCGCGGGCATGCGGGTGCCAATGCCGCCCAGTTCAGTCAGGTCCTGGCAGTTGGTGGTGGCGATGATGCTGCCCACCCCCATGAACTGCAGGGCCCTTGCCAGACCGTGGGCAAAGAGCAACAGCAGTGCGATGCCAGGGCGCTGCAGCGCAATGGCGATGAAGACCAGCCCCAAATAGGAGGTGGTCGAGTAGCTGAAGGCGCGCTTGAGGTCCACCTGTGCCAACGACACCAGGGCTCCGCCGATGGCGCTGATGGCCCCCACCGCAAGCAAGACGTCTGTTGCGAGTGGTGAGAGCTGGACGATCGGCATCAGCTTCATCAGGACGATTGCGCCGCAGGTCACCACGACGGAGTTCCTGAGGATCGAGGCCGGGTTCGGGCCCTCCATGGCTTCATCGAGCCAGAGGTGCATTGGGAACTGGGCGCACTTGCCCATCGGACCGGCGATCAACCCCAGCCCAAGCAGGGTGATGCCTAGGGGGCCGAGGGCGCCACTGTCTTTCAAGCCGCCGGCCCAGTCGTAGAGGTCGGTGAACTCCATTGAGCCGGCAAAGGCCGACAGAGCCACCACCCCCATCAACAACAGGACATCACCGACGCGCTTGGTGAGGAAGGCGTCCCGAGCGGCCGTGACCACCAGCGGTTGGGCATACCAAAAGCCCACCAGCAGGTAGGTGGAGAGGGTGAGCATCTCCAGCAGGAAATAGCTCATGAACAGGTTGCTGCTGAGCACCACCCCACTCATGGCCCCTTCAAAGAAGCCCACCAGGGCGTAGAAGCGGGCCAGCGACCATTCCTTATCCAGGTAGCCCAGGGCATAGACCTGGCAGATCAGGCTCATCGTCGTGACGAGCTCCAGGGCCGCCAGGTTCGTCAGCGACAGATCGAAGCCGATGCGCAGGTCCAGGTCAGCGGCTTGGAACCAGGCCAAATCGAGGTGCTGCGGTCCGATCTCGTAGACCGAGCGGATCACCAGGCTGCCGTGAAGTACGGCCAGCAGGGTGACGAGCAGGTTGAGGTAGGCCGCCGGGCGGGGGCCATTGCGTTTGATCCATCCCGTGGCCCAGGGCAACGACAGGAGCATCCCGCTGAACCCGTAGATCGGGATCAGCCAGATCAGTTGCAGGGGGAGGGGGAGAGCAGCGCTCAAACGGTTAAAGAATTAGGCCGCCGAAAGCAGCTTCGGCGGCGGAATCTAGGCGCTTCTGATCCAGGTTGGGCAGATCCTCAAGCGCCGAATGGACTCAGAACGTGGCGCGGTCTTGCGGTCCCCCGCGGCGGCGGGAGCCATAGCGCCCGTAGCCGCGGGGACGACGTCCACCGAGCTCGTTGAGCCAGGCCTCAAGGTCCTGCATGTGGTGCTGCTCGTCCTCCAACAGGGATTGGAAGAAGGCACCGTTGTTCTGGTCGTTAACCAAGCGACAGAAGCGGACCGCTTCGTCGTAGTGGTTGACCAGCTGCTGCTCGAGATCGGCGTTCTGCTCGAGCAGACCCACCAGATCGGCGGCATGGGTCACCGGCTGCAGTTGGGAGGCAGCCGGTGCCGCGCCAAGCGACAGCATCTGTTGGACGATGCGTTCAGCGTGCTGCATCTCTTCGACGGTCTCCTCGCGGAACCGATCGGCCGATGCCGCATCTCCCCAGAGCCCCACGAGGGAGGCCTGGGTCATGTACTGCTGAACAGCGGTCAGCTCAAGGCTGAGGGCACGCCCAAGAAAACCCAGGACGCGCGGATGGACGGCGTCCATGGTCATCAGGCCCGGCGGTTGTTGCTGCTCACCAGAGCGGGCTCGACCTCGGAGTGGGGGCGGGCAATGATGTGGGCGGCCACCAGGCCATCACCCACGCGCTCGCAGGCATCGGCGCCAGCGCGAACGGCAGCGTTCACAGCACCGGTTTCGCCGCGAACCAGAACGGTGACGTAACCACCACCGACAAACTCGCGACCGATCAGGGTCACTTCGGCTGCCTTGGTCATGGCATCAGCAGCCTCGATGGCGGGCACCAGACCGCGGGTCTCGATCATGCCGAGAGCGATGCCTTGAACGGAAGAAGCCATGGGGGAGGTGCGAGTGGAGGGGGTGGAGCGGTTGCCGCCGGAGCCCGAGCCGGAGGCAGAGGAGCGAGAGGCGGCAGCACGGGTGCTGCTGCGACGGGCAGCGGGAGCAGCTTTCGCTGCTGTGCTGGCCGCACTCTTCGCAGGGGTCGAGGCGACCGTCTTGGCGGTCACCGTCACGGGAGCGGAGGCCGCTGCCGCAGGTGCGGCGGCGGTGGCCTTGGCAGCCGCCGCGGGGATGGCGGTCACCGGAGTGGTCCCGGCGGCCGGCTTGGCGGCAGCGGGCTTCGCGGCTGCGCTGGATTTAGCGCTGGCTGAAGTGCTGGTAGCTCGGGAACGTGGTGTGGCCATGACGGTGATGGGCTAAGCCCGGTGGATGGTCGCTGGTGGTAACGGAGTGGACCCAGGCTGGCTGGGAGGAACCAGGGGCTCCTTAGCCGTCGGGCGACCAGTGGTCGATGATCCCGCCGATCGTGAGATCGGTGAAGAGGTTGGCGTTGCCGGTGGCATGGCGAGCGGCGGAGCCACTGGCGGTGAACACCCAGTTGCCGGGGGAGGCGCCCACCGGATCGGTCGCCACGCTCAGCTTGCCTTTGTTGTTGCGCAGGATTCGCAGGGTTTGGTGCGCGAAACCCTCCACCCGTTGGGTGCAGACCATCGATCCCATCACCTGCATGATTTCCATTACTTGGCGCCCCCTTGGGGTTTGCCCGCGGCCATCTCTTTGCCGGCCTCAGGATCCCAGTGGTCAATGATCCCGACGATGGTCAGATCGCTCGGGTAGGACTTGCTGCCGGCGGCTTCGCGGGCGGCGGAGCTACCGACGCAGATCACCCAATCACCGGGGATGGCACCGACTGCATCGACGGCCACCTTTTGGGTGCTGCCATCGAGCACCACCTGGAGGTGCTTGTGCTGAAAGTCAGCGATGCGGTTGGTGGAAACCAGTGGCTTCACCACTTTGCAGATCAACATGTCAGTGCCCCCCTCCTGTGTTGAACGTGATTGAGGAACTTACGGTCTCGGCCGGCACGTGCCGATCCCGATCCCTCACGGTGAGCAGGGTGTGAAGGAGTCCTTGTTCGCAGAGCTCGCTATAGCGGGCCTCGATTGCAGCCTTGACCCGCTCGCAGTGTTGGATCGCCCGCTCCCGCGCACCGGGCACGGCCCCGTGGTAGTCGAAGCGCAGCACCACAGGAATCGGTAGGCCGCGAGAGACGTTGAGTCCCTTGAAGATCTTGACCCCGACATCGAGATCAGGGGCGCCCTCTTCAACGGTGTCCATGTAGGCGAAGTAGGTCAGGTTGCGCAGGTGGATTTCCTTGAACCCGATGCCGACCCCAATGAACCGCTCGGCGTGGCCAAAGTCGCTGTAGCTACCGCCGTGGTACTGGCGGACGTAGTCGATCTGGGAGAGGTTGTTCTCGATCAGGCGGCTGACCAGCTTGACCATGCCCTCATCCGGTGATGCGGCTGCTGCGGCTTTGACCTGGTTCTCGATCTCGATCCGGGCTTGATCGGCACGCATCGAGCGGGTCGCGGCGTAGACATCTCGGGCATCCAGCCAGCTCTCGAGGTTGGTCTTCCCGTCGGCGCTGGGGACGTGGACCCGAATGGCGTCGGTGTCGGTGTCCATCCCAACCAAGAGCAGATCCACCGAGGCTCCGCAACAGAAGCTGTTCTCAACGGCCTGCTGGAAATCCTGGAGGCGCTGTAGGCCCTGGGCGGCGGCTGCCGTGTCGTCGCTGCCATGGGCAGCACAGCCCTCATGACAGGGGTCCTTCGAGCTGAAGTGGTAGACGACGGTCTTGAGGTACCGGGTATCGGCGTGGGCTGGATTGGGGAGCCCTTCGCGATAGCGGCGGTGTTCGGTCTTGACCCAGCGATCAACGGTGTTTTCCACGTCGAACATCGCCCCGGCGTGGGAGCGGCGGCGGACCGAGCTGAAGGGCAGCCTCAGGGCGTAGGCAATGGCATGGGCCAGGCGACCATCGGCACAGGGCGTGACATCCAGCAGGTGGAAGCCGCACTCCAGCAGGAAGGCATTGAAGGACTCGGCATCAGCGCTGCCGGCCTGCGCTGCAAGGGGGTCGTCGTTGAAAAAGGAGAGGCTGGCCTGTTCATAGGCCTCAAACACAGACCAGGCGAACAGGGTGCGCATGTCCAGCTGGCTGGTCCAGGCGGTCTCCAAGACCGGCTGGGGCAGCTCATGGCCGAGCTCAGCGATTGCGAGGCGCTGGGCTTGCTCAACAAAGTTGTTTTCGTGCTGAAGCGCAGAGAGACGCTTCAGGACAGGAACGATTCGATCAAAGGAACCGAGGGTCTGCTCCTCGTAAGCCCGAAGTGCGGCGTTGGCCTGGCCATTGCTCAGGGGATGCAGACCACCGGATTGCACGGGGCCACTGGAGCCGCGGTCCAGGACGACTTGCGTCGCCACCGGCCGCACCCTGCGTGGATTGCTCAGCTTGGATTTGATCTCAGCAACGGCTGAGGTCTTGCTCCGTACCCGACTCGCCCTGGAGCCGCCAATGCGGGAGGCGTTGGCCAATTCACGCTGACGCAGAACCTTGCTCAAGGCGCTGCTGGGGTTGAGCTCAGCGGGGGATTCCGCTGGGCCAGCTGACCCCTGGACCTCAGCACCGTTTTGGCGGCGGCTGGGGGCCGTGGGGGCAAGCGGCCGCTCGTTAGTGGCGGAACGCCGACGCATGACGCAGTACTCCTCAGCCCCGGGCGCCGCCGGAGACGGTGATCAGGGAACCCTGATCGGTGCTGCCGCTGGAGCCGGTCACCTTGTTGTTGGGAGCAGGAACTTCCTGGTTGCGCTTGTTCTGAGCGCCAGGCATGGCGCTCATCGGGCCCACGCGGGTGGGGTTGCGACGACGGGCAGAGCTGCCCTCGGTGCCGGTGACGCGGTCACCGCGATCCCAGTCGTCGCCGGTGATCTTGGTGCCGGAACCCTCACCGGTCACCCGGGAGACGGGTTCTTCAGCAGCGCCGATGGCCGCGGGCTGTTGAGCCTGCGCCAGGCGCTGGTTGGCACGACGATCGAAGCGGAACTGCTCAGTGCCGGTGATCTTGCCGCTGGCCATATCGAAAGGGCCAGTGATCCGTCCGCCT
>Ga0181594_10003698_pt1 | contig 13784 bp, 8 predicted proteins | sample 071ome_18_FD_145603 | JGI IMG/M metagenome (GOLD analysis project Ga0181594, IMG submission 145603) | Coastal salt marsh microbial communities from the Groves Creek Marsh, Skidaway Island, Georgia - 071413BT metaG (spades assembly) | ecosystem: Environmental > Aquatic > Marine > Intertidal zone... | reverse complement strand
CGCCAAGACACTGGCCAAACCTGCGATTGAAGCGGTAGAGAACGGTGATATTCAGTTCGTACCTAAGAACTACGAAAACATGTACTTCAGCTGGATGCGCGACATTCAGGACTGGTGTATCTCCCGTCAGCTGTGGTGGGGGCACCGTATCCCTGCGTGGTACGACGAAGAAGGTAATGTTTACGTTGGTCACGACGAAGCCGAAGTGCGCGCAGCCAACAACCTGGCTGACGACGTCAAACTCTCGCAGGACGAAGACGTTCTCGACACCTGGTTTTCCTCTGCTCTCTGGACCTTCGGTACACTGGGCTGGCCAAACCTGGACGATCCGGAAGTGGCCAAGCGTATGCTCGACTTCCACCCGACCGACGTTCTGGTGACGGGTTTCGACATCATCTTCTTCTGGGTAGCGCGGATGATCATGATGACCATGCACTTCTGCAAAGATGATGATGGCAAGCCTCAGGTACCGTTCAAAACTGTGTACGTGACTGGTCTGATCCGTGACGAAGTCGGCCAGAAGATGTCCAAATCGAAAGGTAACGTCCTCGATCCGCTGGATATGATCGACGGTATCTCACTGGACGACCTGCTCGAGAAGCGCACCGGCAACATGATGCAGCCACAACTGGCTGAGAAAATCGGCAAGCGCACTCAGAAAGAATTCCCGGAAGGCATCGCGCCACACGGCACCGACGCCCTGCGCTTCACCCTCGCTGCCATGGCCTCGACCGGCCGTGACATCAACTGGGACATGAAGCGCCTCGAAGGCTACCGTAACTTCTGCAACAAGCTGTGGAACGCCTCACGCTATGTAATGCTGTCTGTGGCGGGCGAAGAAGCGGTTGAGAATGCAGATGGCGGTTTGATCGAAATAACCGACGCCATGAAAGCTGCCTGTGGCGTGAACGGAGAGGATGCTGCCCTGTCACTGGCAGACCGCTGGATCATATCCCGCCTGCAGCGCGCCGAAAGCGAAGTACGCCGCCACATGGACCAGTACCGCTTCGACATGGCCGCACAGACGCTGTATGAATTCATCTGGAACGAATACTGCGACTGGTATCTTGAGCTGTCTAAGCCAGTTCTGTGGGACGAAAACGCGACGGAAGAAGAGAAACGCGGCACTCGCGGTACGCTGGTACGCGTGCTCGAAGCCATTCTGCGACTGGCACACCCGATCATCCCGTTCATCACTGAGTCTATCTGGCATCAGGTGAAAGACCTGGCGGGTAAATCAGGCGACACCATCATGCTCGCGGCTTACCCAGAGCCACAGGACGCCCTGATCGACGAAGGCGCAGAAGCCGACATCGAATGGCTGCAGAACGTGATTACCGCCGTGCGTAACGTCCGCGCCGAGAAGAACATCGCCCCAGGCTTCGAACTGGAACTGCTGTTCAAAAACGGCGGCGACGACGACTTCCGCCGCGCCGAAGAAAACCAGGCCTTCCTGATGAAACTCGCCAAGCTCAACAAACTGACCTGGCTGAACGAAGGCGACGAAGAACCTATGTCTGTCACTCAACTGGTTGGCGACATGGAAGTACTCGTACCTATGGCTGGCTTCATCGACAAGGACGCAGAAGTAGCGCGCCTGACTAAGTCGATTGAAAAACTCGGCAAAGACCTGGAGCGCGTACAAAACAAACTGGGTAACCCAGGTTTTGTTGATAAGGCCCCAGAAGCCGTAATCGAAAAAGAGAAAGAAAAAGCCGCAGGCTTTGAGCGTGACATCGCCAAACTCAACGACCAGATCGAAAAGATCAAAGCGTTGTAATCAGCGAGACTGCTCGTAAAACAAAAAACGCCAGCTCTGCATAGACCTGGCGTTTTTTTATATCTCGCTTATTTCAGGCTACTGCCATCTCCTGTAGGAGCCGTTCAGCGCATTTTGCTAACGACGAACCGGCTGCAAACGACCCGTCGTTTATTCAGCTAATGTGTAATTTATAAATAACTTAATGTAGCCTTAACATTTAGCGGTAGTATTCCAACTACTACAAATGGACGAATTGCTTATAAGGACTTACATGCCTGCCCTGAACAGATACCTTTCCCTGCTCGCCATCTCAACACTCGTCGCCTGTGGAGGCGGTGAAGACTCCGAACCAGAAGAAAAAGAGCCAACACTCGAAGAGCTCAGTGTTCTATGTACTGAATCAGAAACGGTTGACGTAGACGGAGTCGAACTACGGATGGACGTCGTTGACAACAATGATGATGGCTGCCTGTCTGATTTCGAGTACCGGGTTGCCGAGCGCATGGCAGCAAGCATCGCCGTTCAATTGGAAGTTGATGGTACAAACAATTCATCCGGTACCAGTACCATCAAATCCTTGATGATTAACGGCAACTCCGAAGTCTCCGACGGCAAAGCTCAACTACACACAAACCTTGAATCAGGTGAGTTCAGCATCCACGTCAGTAGCTACTCGAACAACTCTTCAACGGAAACTTTGCGGGTTTACTTCGATGATGAATCGGCAGCCGGTAAAAGCGGAGAAGAACCACCACATACAATGAATTTCTCACTTGTGCCTGTAAGCGGAAACTTCAATTACGGGATTACCTGTAACTATTCAGCCAGTTTCGCAGTCACCTGCTCATACGTAATCGCGATTCCGGATTCTGACCTAGAAGGTGAAATTACCTATTACGAACAGTACTTATTCGCTTACTTCCCTCTTTCGCTAACCTTCTCAGAAGAATCACTTCCTCAAGGCGGATATATCATTGCCACCTTCTGTGAAGACGGCGATGAAGAAACTCCCGCAACCTGTCTTGAAAACTACGCTGAAGTACCAGTTTCCTTCAACTGATACTCCATACTCATTTTAGAAGCCAAAGGCGACGCCCAAACCCAAGAGAGGCGAACCGGGTTGAAACAACCCGCTCTAACACGCATCGCAGACACAAAAAAACCGCCAACTGGCGGTTTCTTTATAGTCATTCCCGCGAAGGCGGGAACCCAGCGCCCTGCTCATAGGCTCACTTATAAAACGCCTCAACCTCACCCTTCAACTTGATTAATAAAGGGCGACCGAAGCGATCCTTGGTGGTCGGGGACGAAATCTTCACCCAGCCTTCACTGATGTTGTATTCCTCAATGTCCGTACGCTCTTTGCCCTTGAAGCGTATGCCGATGTCGTGCTCGAAGCACTCTTCAACGAAGTGTGGGCTGCGTGGGTTGATAGACAGGTGGTTTGGGAGTTCTGGTTTGCTTTCAGACATAAATTCAACTCTTGAAAATACACATACAAATCAGGGGTGAGTCTAATGCCATCTTACAGTTCACTCAATGCGTGAATATTATTCCACGATAGTCCTCTGAAACTTGAGGTTATCAACCAAAACAGCCGCCCAACGGCGGCTGTTTCATCACTCTATAGGCCCTTCTTCCCTTACCTACTCCTCCACCCGATCAAAGTAGAACCGCGCCGTAAAGTCGATGTCGTTGTAAGTACCATTATTGTGCGAGCAAATCGCGGTGTAGTGATGGCCTTCAACCTTGCCGTAGTCCGGCGGGATGCTGAGATAGCAGTAGTTATTATTGCCGCCATTGATTTGGATATAGGCTTCCACAGCTGGGAAGCCTAAGCCCGGCTGCAGAACGTTGTTGGTGTCGACGATGTATTCGCCGTAGTAACACGGGGTCGGCGTGCCTGCTGGCAATGTCGCACCGTATGTGAAGGTGCCTACCGATATACGGAAATCACATTCAGTAAGTGTCCGCCCTGCGTTGACATCAAGCCATGATCGCTGTGCTATTGGTTAATATCCCACCAATAAACTCAATAATCGTGAAACCTACATTCAGAAAGAATGCCCAACCGGATCGGGTGCTGCTATCATCAACGTGTGAATGAGAATGCATGGGTGTACCCTCGTCATTATAAAAAATATTTGAAAATGGCCCCGGTATACACCGGAGCCAAGATTCCATTTGGCAAACCCTACGCTGCTTTTTCCCCTCGGCGATGAACCCATTGATACAAGACCGGTAGTACTAATAGCGTCAGAATTGTCGATGAAATAATGCCACCAATCACGACCGTAGCAAGCGGTCGCTGTACTTCAGCGCCGGTGCCGGTGTTTAATGCCATTGGCACAAAGCCGAGGCTAGCGACCAGTGCTGTCATCAATACGGGACGCAAGCGAATCATCGCGCCTTGGATAATGGACTCAGTTAACTGCCCAGTTTCGTGCCAAAGTTGGCGAATAAAGGCGAGCATCACCAAGCCATTCAGCACCGCCACCCCGGAAAGTGCGATAAAGCCAATCCCCGCCGAAATAGAGAGTGGCATATCGCGCAAATACAACGACAACACACCGCCGGTGAGCGCCAACGGCACACCACTGAAAATAATCAGTGCATCCTTGAAGGATGAAAATGCCATCACCAATATTCCAAGAATCACCAGGAGCGTGAGCGGCACGACAATGGATAATCGCTGGCTGGCTGACTCCAATTGTTCGAAGGTGCCGCCGTAATCCAACCAATAGCCAGGGGGAATGTCGGCTTTCTCGCGAATCGTTTCTTGAACTTCTTTGACGAAGCTACCCAAATCTCGCCCCCGCACATTCGCCGTAACCACAATTCTACGTTTACCATTTTCACGACTGATTTGCGCTGGCGCGGGTGAAATATCCAGGGTTGCGACTTCTTCCAGAGGAACGTAGTTACCATTTTTTAGTGGCACCGGCAGAAATTTCAGTCGATCAATGTCTCTGCGTGTGGTTTCGGGTAAGCGCACAATCAGCTCAAAACGGCGGTCGCCTTCATAAATAATGCCTGCCGATTCACCGCCGATGGCTGAAGACACCCAGTCTTGCAATTCAGCTACGTTTAATCCGTAACGCCCCAAAGCTGTGCGATTTGGAATGACGGAAAGTGTGGGCAAGCCTGTGACTTGTTCGACACGGGCATCGGCTGCGCCGTCGATGGCATTCACCACTCTTAGGACATCATTCGCCGTCAGAACCAGCTGATCCAGATCATCACCAAAAATTTTGATCCCCAAATCAGCACGCACACCCGAAATTAATTCGTTAAAACGCATTTGAATCGGCTGGGTAAACTCGTAATTGTTACCGGGCAATTCCTCCAGTACCTGCTCCATTTCTTCAACAAGCTCGCCTTTGGTCTTGGACGAATCCGGCCACTCATTTCGTGGTTTGAGGATGACAAAGTTGTCCGCAACATTGGGTGGCATAGGATCGGTTGCGACTTCCGCCGTACCAATACGCGCAAAAACCTTGTCCACTTCTGGAAAAGCGGCAATTCGCTGCTCCAGTATTTCCTGCATTTCCACGGCTTGATCTAACCCTGTACCGGGAATGCGCATGGCGTGCAGCGCGATATCGCCTTCGTTAAGTTGCGGAATAAATTCCGACCCCAGCGTAGAGGCAAGCCACAAGCAAAACACCACCAGCACCGACGCAAAGCCCACCACGGCGTATCGAAATTTAAGTGCAAGTTTCAGTAGCGGTTGATAGGCGGATTTTGCTTTGGCAATCACCACACTTTCTTTCTCGCTGATTTTTCCATTCATGAACACTGCGACGGCTGCCGGTACAACGGTAAGTGATAGCACCATCGCCGAGAGTAAAGCCATGACGACTGTGGCGGCCATCGGGTGGAACATTTTTCCTTCCACACCGGTGAGACTGAAAATCGGAATGTAGACAATAGTGATAATGGCCACACCGAACAAACTTGGACGAATCACTTCCGACGTTGCGTTGAATACGGTATTCAATCGTTCGCGTAAATCCTGCTGCCCGTTTTTATGTTGATGCTCTGCCAGCCGACGGACACAATTTTCAACAATAATCACAGCACCATCGACGATCAGGCCAAAGTCCAGAGCACCGAGGCTCATTAAATTCGCGGAGACACCTGTTTTCACCATGCCAGTAATTGTCATCAACATGGATAGAGGAATCACGGCTGCCGTGATCAGTGCCGCGCGGAAGTTGCCCAGCAAAAGAAACAGTACAACGATCACCAATAGCGCACCTTCCAACAAATTCTTGGAAACAGTGGCAATGGCTTTATCCACCAGTGCAGTGCGATCGTAGACAGCTTCGGCAATGACACCGTCAGGCAAAGAGGCCTGAATATCCTCCAACTTGGCAGCCACATCCTGGGCCACGGTCCGTGAATTGGCCCCGATTAACATCATAGCTGTGCCCAACACGGTTTCCACCCCATCCCGTGTCGCGGCGCCGGTGCGCAGTTCTTTGCCAATACCGATATCCGCGACATCCTTCACCTTGATTGGAACAGAGTCGTGTTCAGTGATGATGACATTGCCAATATTCTCAATCGTGCCAAGCTGCCCGGGTGAGCGCACCAGCAGTTGTTGACCGTTGCGCTCAATGTAGCCTGCACCACGATTGTCGTTATTCGTATGCAGCGCTTGCACCACATCTTCAATACTGATTTTGTATAGCAGTAATTTGGTAGAATCCGGTAAGACGTGGTATTGCTTGTTGTAACCGCCAATACTGTTGACCTCAATCACGCCTTTAACTTGCGCAAGCTGAGGTTTGATAATCCAGTCCTGGATTTCGCGCAAGGCCGTAGCTGTAAAGGGTTCGCCATTAGTCATGCGCGCATCCGCTCTCGCCTGTACCGTGTACATAAAAATTTCGCCCAAACCGGTAGAGATTGGGCTCATCTCCGGTTCAAGTCCGGGCGGTAAAACACTTTTAATTGCGCCGAGCCTGGCGTTAATCAGGTTACGCGCAAAATAAATGTCGGTACCTTCTTCAAATACTACGGTGACCTGAGACAAGCCATAGCGTGACAAGGAGCGCGTGTAAGACAGGTTCGGCAAGCCAGCCAGTGCGGTTTCTACCGGGTAGGTAATGCGTTGCTCGGACTCCAGGGGGGAGTACCCGGGTGCAGCAGTATTGATTTGCACCTGGACGTTGGTGATATCAGGTACGGCATCAATGGGAAGCTTTTGATAACTCCACATACCCACGCCGACAATGACAAAAATAGAACATAAAATCAGTAAGCGCCGCTCTATCGCAAGGCGCAAAATAGAATCAATCATAGTGCGCCTCGATCAGTGTTCGTGTTCAGCTTCGGATTTTTCGATATCGGCTTTAATCAGGTAACTATTTTGGCTGACATAATCACTGCCCGCCTCAAGCCCCTCAACGACCTCATAAAAATGGTCATCACTGCGGCCCAATACCAGCGGTGTAAACCGATATTCCTCGCCTTGCTTCACAAACACGCCCTGGCGGCCACCCAATGTCTGTACAGCATCTTTCGCTACGGCCAAAGCCACTGAAAATCGCCCCACTTCAATACGGGCTTCTGTCATCAAGCCGGGTGACAAGGATTGCTTATCATTAGCGAGTTTCACACGTGCGATCTGATACGGTGATTCAATCGACGGCAAAATATGATCTACAGTCGATGCCACACTGCCTGAGCTGGTTAACAGATGCACAGACTGACCCTCGCTGACCGAGGATTGCTGTACGGGATACACGCGCAATTCCGCCCATACCGTATCAAAGTTGGCAATAGAAAATAAAACCTGATCCCGGGTCACTTCACCGGTATTGGCATGACGCTGGACAATACGCCCAGAAATGGGAGAACGGATGGTGTAGGTTTTCAGGCTTTCGTTGGACTCAATTTCAGCCAACACGTCGCCGGCTTTTACGCGATCACCCAGAGTGACCTTGACGGCACTGACCAGGCCTTCAAAACGCGCACGCACATGACTCATTTGCTCCGGCGCTGAAACAATGGAACCAAACACGGTGATCGTTTGGTGCAGCTCTTGTGGCCCGCATACGGCGGTAATGATACCCACTTGTTTGGCCATTAAATCTTTTATACGGCTGGTATTTTCATCATCGTGCCCGCGCTCATCTTCTTCTCCATGAGCGCCGTGATCATGTCCATCATCATCGTGATCCATATGATCCTCGTACTCGTGATGATCATCATCTTCATGAGGCAATGCATATTGTTCTAATGCTTCATGCTCGTGATCGTGATCGTTCGCATAAACCGCGGATGTACTCGAGAGAAAAAACACACTCGAAATAACCAATAAGTAATAATTCTTCATCGATATAAACTCCGGAGGCCAGACCTGATCTGGCCAACAAAAATCAGGGATTAAGGGCTTCGCCGGTAAGCTGTTCAATCAAGGCTTGGCTGATTAGCGCCGTGGTGGCGGCATCAATAAGCGCTTGTTTGCTAGCAAGCAATTCTTCCTGGGCGGCGATAAGATCAAGATAACGATAACGCCCGTTGTCAAAGCCTTCGTTGGTGAGCTTGAGAGCTTTTTCCAGCGCGGGGATGACGACATTTTGGGTAAGGTTGGCGGCTGCGATACTTTGCTTTCTGAGTGACCACGCTTCAAAAAGTCGTGCGTGCAACACCAGGAGCTGATCCTGTTGGGCGTAATCCACAACGTTACGGTTAGCAAGTGCTGCCTTTACTTCGCCGTAGCTGCGCTTACCAGAAAACAATGGAATGGAAAGCCCGGCAGTGAATGCCGAATCCCCCGTTTCTCCAAAATGCTTTATGCCAACTCGCCAGCTTAAATCACTGCGGCCGTTTGCTCGGGCCAGTGTGACTTGCGCATCCCGGATGCGCGCTTCACTGGCCAGTACCTGAATGGCGGGCGATGTTTGGACGCGTACATACAACTGGTCAAAACGGTCAGTAGCCCCAAAGTTGAAGAGACTGCCTTCCAGAGTGGCAAATTTTGCGGCGGTTTCTCCCCAGAACCTTACGAGCTGCACTTTTTGGCGTTCAAATTGCTCTTGTAGTGCAGAGAGTCGGATTTCTGCACGAGTGAGCGCGGCTTGGGCTCGCATCACTTCCGCTTCCGGTGTGGCGCCTCGTGCAGACCGTGTTTTCACTGTCTTCAGTAGTGATTGGGATAAGGCTAAAGATTCTTCGGCCAATTGAATGTTGGCTTGCGTCGCCAGACCTTCGATGTAAACCTCGGTTAATGCTCCGAGCACGTCCAGGGTCGTGGCTTGCTGCTCCCACTCCATCTGGTTTATACGGGCATCCGCATAAGAAAGGCGTGCCTGACGTTTTCCACCCAATTCGATCGCTGAAGACAACGCCAGCGTGGTTTCCGCCGCATCAAGGCCTTGGTTACCGCCCGAACCGGCAAAGTTATCGACCTCAAGCTCAAGTGCTAGCGCTGCTCGATAGGCGTTAGTTTGCCGCTGGGCGTTCAGCGCCTCGCTGAAAAAACGGTATTGGTAAAGTTGGGGGTTATGTGTCAGCGTTAGTTCTAACGCTTTCTTTAACGTCAGTGTGTCGGCGTTTTCTGCACCTAGTACCGGTGTCGAACTGCAGAGTAACAGCGCAAGCCACAGCCAAGTGAGCCTACACCTGTAGGGAGTAAAATCTAGCATGGATAAGTCCTGAATTGAATCGTGTTCCCGCGCGCGGGTGTTGCGTCTTATTGCTTAGGAGGACTTAGGCTTTGGGAGGGCGTAGGAAGGTTTCGTAGGTTTCGGGGAACGTATTTTCAGAGTAATTCGGTACGGGAGAAGAATGCTTGGCTAAATCCACACGCTCGATGGCAATCAGTGCGGCAGCGCTAAAATGCCCATTACAATGACAGCAGTGATGACAATCCCCATTTTCAGTCTCGGATAAATTGGATTGATCAGCCTGAGCGTCGGAAATGTGTCCATCATCATGAAGATGGGCATCATCAAATACAAAGTGCTCAGCGCCGGACTGATGCAGTTGATGTGCATCGCCAATAGCCATCGCTGGTTGCAAAACAACCAGCGCGAGTACGAAGTATGTTAGGGCACGCTGAAGCATTAGATTCTATTTACCTAAGTAAATACTAGTACGCCTTATGGTAGTTCACGAACGTATCACGCACCGTTTAACACTACAAGCCCAATAATAACACCAATGCCAGATCCGGGTTTGTGGTCCGAATAGCTCAACTAGAGCTCCCGCACCAGTTCCGCTCCACATTTGTAGAAAGCCTCAACCTCACCCTTTAGCTTGATCAGCAACGGGCGACCAAAGCGATCCATAGTAGTTGGCGAAGAAATTTTCACCCAACCTTCGCTGATGTTGTATTCCTCAATATCCGCACGCTCTTTGCCCTTGAGGCGGATGCCGATGTCGCACTCAAAACACTCTTCATCGAAATGCGGACTGCGAGGGTTGATGGGAAGATGGTTCGGAAACTCTGGTTTACTGTCAGGCATAAATTCAACTCGTAAAAATACAAAAATAGGTCAGAAGTGAATCTAATGGCATCTTACCGTTCACTCAATGCGTGAATGTTATTCCACGATAGTCCTCTGAAGCTTGAAGTTATAAACCAAAACAGCCGCCCAACGGCGGCTGTTTCATCACTCTAAAGGCCCTTCTTCCCTTGCCGTCACTCCTCTACCCGATCAAAGTAGAACCGCGCAGTAAAGTCGATGTCGTTGTAGGTACCATTATTGTGCGAGCAGGTCGCAGTGTAATGCGCGCCTTCAACCTTGCCGTAATCCAGCGGGATACTGAGGTAGCAGTAGTTGTTATTGCCGCCGTTGGTCTGGATGTAAGCCTCAAGAGCTGGGAAGCCTAAGCCAGGCTGCAGAACGTTGTTGCTATCAATGGTGTATTCGCCGTAGTAACACGGGATTGGTGTGCCTGCTGGTAGTGTCGCATCGTATGAGAAGGTACCTACCGATATACGGAAATCACATTCGGTGAGTGTCCGCCCTGCGTTGACATCAAGCCAGGTCGCGGCGTTGACGCGCAGGTCAAAACCGTCGAGCCAGATTTTATATTTGATATCGCCCTGGCGCGGGTTTGTACCTGAAGTGTATTTCTCGAAGAAGTCAGAATTGCCGTCGCCGTCTGAATCGCCCGCGTTGGGGTTGGTGTAGTCGAGGTATTCCGCCTGATCGTTCAGGCCGTCGTTGTCGGTGTCGCTGATGCGCGGATTCGATACGAAGATACCTATGTCACTGCCGTTAATGGTAATCCGTCGTGGCGGCGTGGTGCCCTGTGGCAAGCCGAGTTCTTCTCGGTCGTAGAGTGTGTCGGTGTCGCTGTCTACGGAGCTTGGGTTAGTACCAAACTGGCTTTCGGCCGCGAGTGTCGATTCGATCTGGGCGACGTTACAGGCCGGTGCGAGATTACAGGCGCGTACGAAGGCGGCGTAGTCGTTCTCCGGTACCTGATTAAAGGTAATGCATGGATTGCCGCGGACAACACAGACGTCACCGCCGTTGCGGTATTCATCGCCGTCGTTAATGCCGTCGCCGTCGGTGTCGGTGCTGCGTGGGTCGGTCTTGAGATAGAACTCAAGCAGGTCCGGCAGGCCATCTTCGTCGGTGTCGGTTTTGGTTGGGTCTGATGTCACTGTGCGGCTTGCGCCCCAGAAGGCTTCGGTCACGACCCAGCCATTGGTTTCGGCGGAGTTCACCAGGCCGTCGCCGTCGTCATCGAGGAAGTCTGCTCCGTCGACCCGGTCGTTCGGGTGGAGGCCCAGTGACAGTTCGGCGAGGTCATTAACGAAGTCGCCGTCGGTGTCTGGGTTCAGCGGATCGGTGGCGTAGCCGCCGGTGAGTTTGTCTTCGAGCATCTGCTGGCATTCTGCTGTGACCTGATGCTCTGCCCAGATTGCGCCGGTGGCCCGGTCTGCCGGAATCGGATCAGGCTCTGCGCCTAAATACGGTGTAATGGTCATGGACGGCACGCTGGAGTCATCGACGTCGATGCTAACCATAGGCGTGACGATGTTGCCATCAACGCGCTGACCGGTGACTTCTTCATAGTCGGTCAGGCCGTCGAGGTCAGTATCGCGCTGGCGCGGATCAAGCCCACAGGCCCGTTCGAGGTCGTCGGTTAAACCGTCACGATCTGAGTCGGCCTGCCCCGGATTGGAGAAGACACGGTAGCTCTGATTAGACCCTCGCAGTTGTACTATCCAGCCTTCTTTGATTTCGGTGTAGTCGGAGAGCGTATCGCACACCTCAAGAGCATTTCCCTGATCGCAGCCGTCGGTATTGATGCTCTCATCTGAACTGCCATGGAGATATTCTTCACGCGCCCAGACGCGGTCAAGGTCTTTGTCCTGCACGTAGGTGAAGTTGTATTGCTGGCCAGAGCGCAGACGCAGGTTATCGAAATCGACGTTCTCGATGTTCAGGTTGTTGGTAAACAGTACCCAGAATCGGGCTTCACCGGCGATGGCTTCCACATCGCGGAAGCGCGTCAGTACGTAATGCTCTTGCCCTGCTTCAACCAGTACGTCGTCGCCGGTCGGGATGGAATCAATCATGCCGTCGTCGCCTGCGCGTATGACCACCTGGCCGGGTTCAATCTCGGCGTTCAGGCTGCTGACTAAGTTATCGTCACCGGAGACATCAGTTTCGGCGATGCCGTTACCGCCATCAATAATCACCGCAGAGGTCGCGAACACTTCCATCGCGTAATCAGGCTCTACCAGAATATCGTCACCACCCGGTACGGTAGCGATGCCGTTGTCGTCACCAGCGGTAATAATGATGCTGCGCGGCTCGACGCTGCTACCCGCCGTTTCGAGTTGTTCGTCGTCGGAGGTTGGCGCGGCGACGGTTTCGACCACACCGTTGCCGCCGTCGCGGATAATCTGCGTGCCACGGATACCGGCAATCTCTAACGCACGTTTCATGCTAATGCCGTTGGGCGCACCAGTGGATGGGTGGTGATCGCTGGCGGTGGCAATGCGGTAGCTTTCAACCACACCGTTACCCATATCAAACGTAATCTCGGCGGTACGGTCCTGAATCTGCTGAGACGTAAAGGCGTAGTTGTTGCCGTTTTCGTCAGTGATGTCGTAGTTCGCTAACTGCACAACTAAGCCACGCGGGTTTTTCATCAGGTCTTCAATTTCTTGCGGGAAGACGTTCTCGGTACGGAAAATAAACGGCCCGCGAGCGGTTTCACCAATGGCACCGATATTCACAGAATCGAGATTCTCGTTTTCCGGTACAAGCGAGCCGATAGGAATAATGCGGCGGCGGTTATTCGGGTCTTGTGCTTGTGCAGTCAGCTCAAGGTTGCTGATTGAGAATGGAATATTGCCGGCGTTGGCCACGGTTACGTCGACACGCATCGACGCACCCAAGACTTCACGGGTAATACTCTCGCGGGTATCGCGGGCGTTTTCGGTGGTCAGTGAGTCGTGGTAGGCCTCTTCGGCGCTTTGGTTACTCTCTTCGCCAAATGAGACGGTGCTGCCCCATTCATTGGTATTGGATGACGACGTTGTCCGGCTCGCGCTGAATTTCGTGCTGCCCTTACCGCCGCCATCGGTCACGCCGTATTTAATTTCTTTTTCTGCACTGAGCGTCAGTGAGACGGAGTTTTCTACCGTCTCTTTGGTTGAGTTCTCGTTGGCCGAGGAGTACGTCTGGTTATTACCCTGGGTCAGCGTGGCTTCGCTGGTATTAGATTCAGTAACGACCTGCCCGCTTTCATCGGTGTAGGTTAAACGGGTATCCAGCTGCAGATTCACCAGTCCCACGTCGATATCCGGAATCGGCATGTCGGCGATCAACGGATTGCGATTGCCTGATGCTACTTCGCTTGGGTCGTCCATCTGGTCGCCGTCGGTGTCGGCCAGAATCGGTGAGGTTTTAAAGAAGACGTATTCAAAGCCATCCTGAATGCCGTCGCCGTCGGTATCTTGTTTGGTGCCATCGGAGTAGATGCGGTTCCATTCGGCGTCGTCATCGAGGGTGTCGCCGTCGGTATCGATGCTGAGTGG
>Ga0181594_10003695_pt1 | contig 13792 bp, 11 predicted proteins | sample 071ome_18_FD_145603 | JGI IMG/M metagenome (GOLD analysis project Ga0181594, IMG submission 145603) | Coastal salt marsh microbial communities from the Groves Creek Marsh, Skidaway Island, Georgia - 071413BT metaG (spades assembly) | ecosystem: Environmental > Aquatic > Marine > Intertidal zone... | reverse complement strand
TGAACGCAGGCGTACAGGCAGGGGTAATGACTGGTGGCGTACAGGCAGGGATGTCAGGTGGTGTGAGTGGTGGCGTAGAGGCGGGGATGTCAGGTGGTGTGAGTGGTGGCGTAGAGGCGGGGATGACCGCGGGCGTAACCGGTGGCACCGAGGCGGGGATGACCGCGGGTGTGATGGGTGGAACCGAGGCTGGGATCCCGCTCTCGTCCTTGGTTGATGAGACCGCCGTCGCGACCTGTGACGCGCTCCTCCGCTGCTGTGATGAGCAGAACGTGATCGATTTCTTTGGGCCGATCATCAACAACCCCCGCTACGAGGACATCACGGGCTCGCTCCCCCCTAACGTGACCGTCGACGCCACCTCCTGCCCTGACATCATGCGCACCGTTTTTGATGTCGCGCCGATCGGCTCTTGGGTCCGCGCGGTGGAGCGTGGCGAGGTCAGCTATAATGGAGTGGCCGCCGCAACCTGCCGAGACGAGCTCAACAGCGCCTCCTGTGGAGAGGGCGTCTTGAACGCGCTCTATGACGGGACCTGCCTCTCTTACAGCGCTCCCCTTGGTGGTGACCTCCAGCGCAAGATGTTCTCACGCAGTCGTGGCGTTGGCGAGTCATGTGGTCCTGTGTTTGATGGCGTTGGGGGCGTGTTCTATGGGACCTGTGACCCGAACGTCGCCTTCTGCTGTGTCCGTAACGACCAAGGGGACTGCCTCCCCGCGTCCTCTGAGGAGACCGTTGGCGAGTGTGTCCCTGTGAGCGCAGTAGGCGAGGCGTGTAACGCCTTCCCTGCACAGCTCTGCGCTACAGGCTTTGAGTGTGGTGTAGATGGGTTCTGTGAGGAGCTCAACACTACCCCGCTCGGGCTAGGTGAGCTCTGCACCGAGAATTTCTCACCGCTCGGCGAGTGTGTAGACAGCTTCTGTGACTTTGGTGGCTCAGACACATGTGTCGCGTACCTAGCCGAGGGCGCGGAGTGTGGCTTCCACTTTGAGTGCGAGACAGGGAGCTGTATCGAGGGGATCTGCCAGATCAGCAACTACTGTGTAGGACAATAAGCGACTCACTCTAGACTCAGAGCGACGGCGGTGCTCTGATCTGTATCTGCCTACACAGGAGAGACAGAGGAGCCCCTTATGAAATATCTGCACACCATGGTTCGGGTCACCGATCTAGACGCCTCGCTTCACTTCTACTGCGAGCTGTTAGGCCTCGTTGAGCTCAAGAGGCGAGAGGTGCCAGCCGGTCGCTTCACCCTGGTCTTCCTCGCCGCGCCCGGCGATGAAGATGCCCAGGTTGAGTTGACCTATAACTGGGACAGAGAAGACTACACGGGGGGGCGTAACTTTGGGCATCTCGCGTATCAGGTCGAGGACATCTATCAGCTCTGCCAACGATTACAGGACGGCGGGGTGACCATCAACCGACCCCCACGAGATGGACGTATGGCCTTTGTTCGCTCACCTGATGGGATCTCGATTGAGCTCCTCCAGCGCGGTGAGCCTCTCGCTCCTCAAGCGCCGTGGAGCGAGATGCCAAACACAGGCTCATGGTGAGCGCTCAGCCCAAGGTCGCGCTGATTCAAGGCGGGACGGGTGGCCTCGGGCGCGCCCTCACCGAGGCGCTCCTCGACTCAGGTCGCTTTGATCAGCTGATCATCACGACCCGTGACCCTTCGCGTGTGACATGGGCTCACCCTCAGCTCTCTGTCATCCCGCTTGACTTGAGCTGTAACGCGTCCATCCTCGAGGCCTCAAGGCAGGTCGCTGAGCGCTGTGAACAGCTGAGCCTAGCAGTGACGACCGCAGGCCTTTTGAGCGACCCTGCGCGGGGTATCTCGCCTGAAAAGAAAATCGGTGACCTGAGCCGTGAGGCCCTCCACGCGCTCTTTGACGTCAACTGCTTTGGCCCATTCCTCTGGTATCAGGCCCTCATGCCTCTCCTCCGTAGACGTGCACCCGTGACGGTCGCCACCCTGTCAGCTCGCGTAGGTTCAATCAGCGATAACCGCCTAGGCGGGTGGTATGGGTATCGCTCTAGTAAGGCCGCTCAAAACATGATGACCAAGACCTTCAGCTTAGAGCTAGGGAGGCTGAACCCCCAGTCGATCGTCGTCGGCCTACACCCTGGGACGGTCGACACACCGCTGTCTCAGCCTTTTCAATCGAGGGTCCCCGCCGAGAAGCTCTTCACCCCTGAGCGCGCCGCTCAACAGCTCCTTGAGGTCCTTCATGACCTCAGCCCTGCTGACTCTGGGCGATGCTTTGCTTGGGATGGACAAGCGATCCAACCCTAACATTAAGCGCTTGAATCAGGGGTTTAAGGCTGATGTGTCGTGCGTTATAAATAAGCGTTGAGCTGTGCCGTATCAGGCCACCAACTCAGACAGAAGGAGTGATCGAATGATCAGAAATAAGATAAAGCTATCCGTGCTCTTAGCGCTCGTCTCCCTCACTCAGCTACCGGTCTCGAGCTCATTCTCACAGAGGAGATCGGCGACACAGGAGGCTACGCTAACTGGGGCGTGGATGGGGGAATATGAGTGTGAGGGTGAGCGTCACCCTATGCTCCTCAAGGTGCGTGAAGATGGCAATGGGGTCGTCTTGGCAGAGTTCCATGGCCTCTATGATGAGGATGATTACTTTAGCTTTGAGATGCGTGGAGAGATAAAACAGCGACGGGGGCGTCTCCGTGTAGAGCTGAGCCCTGGGGACTGGATCATGGAGCCCCTCGAAGAGCTCACGCAGGTTGGGCTCAAGGCGAAGCTCAAGGCGGGGGTCCTTAAAGGTCGTGTCCTTCATGAGGGCTGTGGTCGGTTTAAGCTCCAAGCGCTCAGCTGTGACCTAAGCCGTGAGGCTCCTTGTCTACGTGGACAACGCGGACTTTTTGCTCGACACATCAACCGCTTAGGTGAGGTAAAACGAGCCCGTAAATCTCAGGGGAGACGGCGACATCAAGCCAAGCCTGCTGAGCGTAAGCCAGCGCCACGACAAGCGCCACCCCCTGAGCGGGTCGACCCTGTTGAGCCTGCGCTCCGCGCGATGCCTAAGCCCCTCTTTGAGGACGCGCTCCATCAGGTTGAGGGCGAGGGCTTGGATCAAAACAAGCTTAAACAGCTCAAGCTCATCTTAGGTGGGGCGAGCTATGTCAACCTGAAGCAGGCGCATGTCCTGCTCGCGGCCTTCTCATTCGATCCCATGCGCCTTGAGGCGCTCCAAGTGATCGCGCCTAGGCTCATCGCCCACTCCAATGTGCTCAGCCTACTTGACACCTTCACCTTTGACGCGAGTAAAAAGAAGGCTAAGGCCATTTTAATGGGCCGTCAGGTGTCTCAGGTAACGCCGGCCTCGGGCGCTGATCAAAGCGATCGAACCCAAGCGACACGTGAGGAGGCACAAGCGGAGACCGCTAAGCCCACAGAGCCTACACAGCCCCCTGAACCCAAGAGGCCTGTCAAGGTCGCGATGGAGGGCGCCCTCTTCAGCGCGCTCCTCACCCAAATTGATGACGAGAGCTTTGACAAAGGGAGGCAGAGCTTACTAGACGTAGCGGCCTCGCAGAGCTACTTCACCTGTGAGCAAGTTAAGACGCTCCTCAGCAAGTGGACCTTTGACCCTGATCGCCTCAAGGCGCTTCAGTCGCTCGCTCCAAGGATCATCAACCCAGAGGCGGGCTTCATCATCTTGAGTGAGTTCACCTTTGACAGCAACAAGAGCAAAGCTAAACAGCTCCTTGGACTCACGCCACGCTGAGAGCGTGATGTGCTCTGGTTCTTAAGTCAATAGCTTAGCTACAGTGGTCGTGCTATAGCTCAGAGCCATGGACATCCAAAGCCACCGCAAACCGCTGTGGCGCGCTGTGAGAGGAGGTACTAGAGATGACCACACCCTTGAGCTTAAGCGACGCACAGCAGAGTCGCCTCGATGACGCCCTGCGGGAAGATAAGAAGCCTGACGTCCTGTTGTTTAGGATCCTCGGCCCACAGCTCCAACGTCAGTTTACTGAGCTGATGGAGCTCAACGCTGTCCCTAGCCTGCTCCTCCACGGCAACCCGCACCTCGACAACTACGCGCGCACCTACAATGGGGCGGGTCTCCTCGACTTCGACCGCGCGCGGGTCGGGCCAAGCCTCTGGGACGTCACCCGCGCGCTCACCTCAATCACCTTCTGGTCAGAGGGCGCACAAGACGTGATCGACCCTGAGGTGTCAGCGACCTTCTTCGCCGCCTATATACGGGCGCTCGAAGACCGGCTCGTCTATTGGGAGCCCCCTGACTTTTTGAGGCAGATTAAGCCTAAAAAATACCAAATGACCGCTGAGCGCTACGTGAAGAGCGGTAAGAAGTGGGTAAAGAAGATGCAAGGGAATCAGGTTGAGCCTGATCAGCCCTTCTACGCGGATCTCTTTCAGGCCTACGTAGACACCCTCCCTGAGGACGCCCTGCGCTACTGGACGCTCAAGGAGGTCGCCGAGGTCCCTGGGAGTATGGGTAAGCGACATTATGTCTACCTGCTCAAGTCTCTGGTCAAGACACGGACCCCAATCCTGCTCGACATCAAAGAGACGTATACTGAGGAAGACACATCGCATTTCTATAACCCCTTCGATCACCAAGGAGAGCGCATGGTGGCAGCCTCTCGCCTGTATTCACCAGGTCTGGAGGAGCGCATCGGCTTCTGTAGTCATCAAGGAGAGCAGTATTGGGTTCGACAGATCCCAACCTTCAGCGCAAAGGTGCCCGTTGGCCTATGTCAGGATCAGTCCTTACAGCTCGCTCAAGCGATCGGCACCCAGCTTGGGCGTGGACATCGCGTCGTGGATGAGGTCTATCATGACGGCGCGAAGACCCCCGCGCTCATTGAGGCGATGAGCGCTCATCAAGGTCAAGTGATCGAGGTCGGTGAGGCGCTGAACCGGGCCGTGCTTGAGCTCTATAACGACCTCACCTCGAGCTAGCGAGAGGTGAGCGCATGACGCTGATCAGCCTCGCCTCTCTCAGCGTAATGGGGCTCAGCTCTGCCTTGATCTCCGGGGTGACGGGGCTCGCGGGTGGGGTGCTCCTCTTGAGCTTCCTGCTCCTCTCTTTCCCAATTGAGGTCGCGATCCCGCTCCACGCCCTCGCGCAGGTGCTCGCCAACCTCAGCAGGGTGCTCGTCTTGCGTGAGCACATCGATTGGCGGATCTGGCGCGCCTTTAACCTGCTCACGATCCCAGCTGGGCTCCTCGGGGCGTACAGCGTCCCTTATCTGCCTAAGTCGCTCATCCAAGGGCTCGTAGGGGTGGTGATCTTGCTCGCCGCGGTCTACACCCTGAGGCCAAAGCGACCAAGTTACACAAGCGACGCGGGCTCACTTCAAAAGGGTAGATACGTCGCGCTCGGAGCGGTCTCCTCAGGCTTAGGGATGGTCGTCGGCGCCACAGGTCCTCTGATCGCGCCCTTCTTTTTGATCGCAGGCTTAAAGAGAGAGCGCTTCATCGCGACCAAGTCTGGCTGTCAGCTGACCGTTCAGGTGATCAAGACCGTGATCTTCGCCCAGATGCTCAGCTTCCCCTACTTGAGCTACAGTCAAGAGCTAGGGTTGATCGTCCTCGGGGTCTTCGCTGGTACATACCTCGCTAAGCGGCTCCTCGCCAAGGTGAGCGGCGCGTGGCTCGAGACCTTGATCGCGCTGATGCTGGTCACCCTTGGCGGGAGGATGATCCTCAGCGCGCTCGGGCTCGCGTCTTAAAGCTCTCCAAACGGCCGATGCGCCATGTAGCTCGACCGGACCATCGGGCCAGACTCAACATGCATGAAGCCCATCTTTCGCCCAAGCTCCTCAAAGTGTTTGAAGGTCTCAGGGGTCACCCATCGCTCAACAGGGAGGTGCTTGGTCGTCGGGGAGAGGAACTGTCCAAGAGACAAGATCTGACAGCCAACCTCGCGGAGCGCGACCATCACCTCCTCAACCTCCTCATCACGCTCACCTAGACCGAGCATGAGCCCTGTCTTAGAGACGACCTCTGGCCACTCATGGATCCACTGTAGCACGTCGAGCGTGCGCTGGTAGTCACCTTGAGGTCGCACCCGTCGATAGAGCCTAGGGACGGTCTCCGTGTTGTGCGCGACGATGTGCGCGCCCGCCTCTAACACAGCCTCAAGCGCGGCGCGGTCTCCCATAAAGTCGGGGACGAGGAGCTCTACTCGGGTCTGTGGTGAGGCCTCTCGGATCGCACGGACGGTCTCGGCGAAGTGCGCGGCGCCACCATCAGGGAGCTCGTCACGGTTGACGCTGGTGATCACTGCGTGGCGGACCTTCATGCGCTTGATCGCCTCAGCCGTGTGCTCAGGTTCGAGCGGGTCAAGGTCTCGCGGGGCGCCCTTCGTTACCGCACAGAACCCACAGCGTCGAGTGCAGATGTCACCCATCAGCATGAAGGTGGCGGTCCCCGCGCTCCAGCACTCATCGATGTTAGGGCAGCGCGCCTCTTCACAGACCGTGACGAGGTTCAGCCCGTCCTTCAGGCGCTCAATCTCCTTAAAGGTGTCATTGCGCTGGTACCTAACCTTGAGCCACTCTGGGCGTGGGCCTGGCTCTCGCCGACGGACGCGCTCACCCGCCTCGTTGATCGTAAACTTAGGCTTAGGCGTACGCTTAGGGGGAGCGGGCTCACCGATCTGTACAAGCGCGGGGCGCTGATCAGGGGTCGCGTCTGGGCTGTTGCTCATGGTCTCTCCTCTGTCTCAAGGGTGATCTGTGGTAGCTCCGTCGCGCTGATCTCTGTCGCCTCGCGTGAAAATCGACGCGCGAAGGCGTCTATAAAGTGGCCACGCGCCTCCTCGAAGTCCACAGGGCCACCGAGCTCTTGGGCGACGCTACTCACGCCCTTGTCCGAGATCCCACAGGGGATGATCAGCTGAAAGTGTGGCAGGTGTGTGTTGATGTTAAGAGCCACTCCGTGGTGGGTCACCCACCTGCTCACCCGCGCGCCAACCGCGCCGAGCTTTCGATCAAGTGGGTGGCTCTCATCCGCGAAGAGCCACGCGCCAGGGGCGTCATGGACTCTCCCCCCCTCAAGTCCATAGCTCGACAAGACGTCCAGCATCACCTGCTCAAGGGTCCGTACGAAGCGAGGGATGTCTGGCATATCAGGCTGAAGATCTAAGATCGGGTAAGCGACCAGCTGACCAGGGCCATGATAGGTCGCGTCACCACCTCGGTCGCTTGTGACGAGCTCAACGCCTCGCACCCTCAGCTCCTCTTCACCCCAGAGCAGGCTCCCCGCCCCTGCGTTCCTGCCGAGGGTGATGACGGGGGGGTGCTCCAACAGCAGTAAGGTGTCCTCGACCTCACCCGCTTTACGGAGCGCGACGAGGGCTTTTTGAAGCGCCCAGGCCTCTTGATAGGGCACACGCCCTAAGCGCGCGACCCGGAGCGCTCGTCTCATTAAAGGGCAGACTCGTCGAAGGTCTCGAGGGTGTGCTTAATGTGAGACATAAACTGGTCTGCGACCGCGCCGTCGATGACGCGGTGATCAAAGCCAAGGGTGAGGTAACCACAGAGCTTGACCGTGAAGGTGTCGCTCCCGTCTGGTAGGGTGACGACCTTGACGCGCTTCTCAATGGTCCCCACACCGAGGATTGCCACCGAGGGTTGTGGGATGATCGGCGTGCCCCACTGGCTCCCAAAGATCCCAGGGTTCGTGATCGAGAAGGTGAGGTTCTGTACCTCATCAGGCTTGAGTTTCTTCGTACGAGCGCGCTCCCCAAGGTCTGCGATCGACTTAGAGAGCCCAAGCATCGAGAGGTCATCCGCGTTGTGGATCACAGGGACGAGGAGCCCCCAGTCCACTGCGACCGCGATCCCGAGGTTGATGTCACCACGATAGATGACGTTCTCACCGTCATGCGCTGCGTTGACGATCGGGAAGGCCCTGAGCGCCTTGACGGTGGCGGCCGCGAGGAAGGTGGTGAAGGTCAGCTTCGCGCCACGCTCTGCGTAGGTGCCCTTGAACGACTTACGGAGCTGATTGACCTTGCCATAGTCGACCTCGAAGCAGGTGTGGACGTGCGCGCTGTACTGCTTGGACTCCACCATACGGTCGCTGATCGTCCGGCGCATCTTGGACATGGGCTCCATGCTGTCCCGCTCGCCCATACGGACAGGGACCATAGGCACCCCAAGCGCGACTGCGCCAGAGGTAGCAGGCGCTGACGCAGGGCGCGCCGACGCAGGAGCGGGGGCCGAAGCTGGCACGGCGGGGGCCTGAGCGGCCTGAGCGGCTGCGCCTGAGGCGATGTAGGCCTCGATGTCACGCTTGGTGACGCGACCGTCAAGGCCAGTCCCAGAGATCAGCGCGATGTTGATGTTGTGCTCAGCTGCGATCTTACGTACCACAGGTGTAGAGCGGACACGGCGGAGCTCAGCGGCGCTCATCTCTGAGCGAGGCTTGTCTCCTACGGGAGCCACGGGAGCTGAGGCGACAGGGGCGCTCACGCTCGCAGGGGCGGGGGCTTGGTTCGCTACCGGCGCAGCGACAGGCGCGGCGCTCGCGACGGCGCCAGGGGCCCCAATACGCGCTACGACAGCGCCTACTAGGACCGTCTCCCCTTCGCCTGTTAAGATCTCTAAGAGGGTGCCCGCCTCAGGTGAGGGGATCTCAGCGTCGACCTTGTCGGTGGTGATCTCAAAGATCGGCTCATCGCGATCTACGCTGTCACCGACCTTCTTCAGCCAGCGGACGATCGTCCCTTCAGCGACGCTCTCACCCATCTGAGGCATGATCACGTCGAACGCAGGCCCCGCTGCAGGCGTGGCCGTTGCCACTGCAGGCGCTGGCTCAGCTGGAGCAGAGGTGGCCGGCGCTGGGGCAGAGGCGGACTCACCAGCTGCGCCCAAGACCGCGACTACCGCGCCTACGAGGACCGTCTCCCCCTCCCCAGCGAGGATCTCAAGTAAGACGCCGGCCTCTGGAGCTGGGATCTCAGCGTCGACCTTGTCGGTGGTGATCTCAAAGATCGGCTCATCACGCTCAACGACGTCACCTACCTTCTTAAGCCAGCGGACGATCGTCCCTTCGGCGACAGACTCGCCCATCTGGGGCATGATCACGTTAAAGGCCATAGTGCTCTCCTCATCTCTAGCCTGCGAAGGCAGGCGCGCTGTTGGGTCTCGTGTCTATCTGATACGTGTTGATGTGATGGTTGGTCAATAGGTCGCTAACGAGAGCGCCTCTCGTGCGATGTCCTCTACTTGAGGAGCGAAGGCTGCCTCGAGCTGAGCGTGATATGGGACAGGCGTGTTCGGCGCGGTCAGCCTACGCACTGGGGCGTCAAGCCACTCGAAGGCGCGCTCGTTGATCACCGCGCAGAGCTCACCCGCGAGCCCGCTGCTCCGCGTGTCCTCATGCACGATGAGCAGCTTGTGGGTCTGGCGCGCTGCGCGCTCGATCGCGCGCTCATCAAGAGGGCTCAGGGTTCGAAGGTCAAGCACAGAGACCTCAACCTGATGGGCTTGGGAGAGGAGCTCTGCCGCCTCAAGACAGCGATGCACCATGGCGCCATATGTGATCAGGGTGAGCGCGTCACCTTCACGGCGTATCATCGCCTCGCCTAGCTTCGAGAGCTTGGCGAGCTCATCCCCCTCGGGCAGGACATCTCGGAGCTGTGGGGCCCGATACAAGGACTTATGCTCGATGACGATGACAGGGTCTGGGTCATCGAGCGCCGCGAGGGTGAGGGCGTACGCGTCTTGGGTCGTCGCTGGCGCGACCACCTTGAGCCCCGCGGTCTTAGTCAGGTAGACCTCAACGCTCTGTGAGTGGAACGGCCCACCACCAACGAGCCCACCGCCTGGGCCTCTCACGACGATGGAGATCGGCGCGCCCCAACGATAGTGGCACTTCGCGGCGAAGTTCGTGAGCTGGTTAAACCCACATGAGATAAAGTCCATGAACTGCATCTCGACGATCGGTCGGCGCCCCATCAGCGACAGCCCAATGGCAGCCCCAATGATCCCACCTTCGGCGATCGGGGTGTCGATGACGCGCTCCGCTCCATAGCGCTCAAGCATCCCATCCGTGAGCTTAAAGGCGCCCCCATAAGCGCCAATGTCCTCTCCGATCAGGAGCACACGCTCGTCTTGCGTTAAAGCGTGATCGAGGGCGGCGCGGATGGCCTCTAAGTATGTGTGCTCGGCGCGATGAGACATGCTGTGGATCACATGTGGATGGCGTGACCGAGGGTCGCGTGCGCCGCCTCATGCATCGCCTCAGCGAGCGTGGGGTGAGCGTGGATGGTGTTCACGAGCTCATCCACTGTGCACTCGAGCTTGAGGAGTGGCCCAGCCTCTGCGATCAGGTCAGTCGCCCGTGGGCCGATGATGTGCACCCCAAGGATCTGGTTGTACTTCGCCTCAGCGACGATCTTGACGAAGCCCGCGGTCTGGTTGATGACCTTGGCCTTCCCAACCGCGCTGAAGGGGAACTTGCCGACCTTCAGCTCATAGCCCTGCTCTTTAGCTTGACGCTCGGTGAGCCCAAGGCTCCCGATCTCAGGGCTGGAGTAGGTGCACCCTGGCACCTGAGCGTAGTCGATTGGGCGAGGGTTGAGGCCCGCCATGTGCTCAACCGCGAGGACCCCCTCTGCGCTCGCGGCGTGCGCGAGCAGGGGCTTGCCGATCAAGATGTCACCGATCGCGTAGACGCCAGGCTCAGCCGTGCGGTTAAACTCGTCGACGTGGACCGCGCCACGCTCGACCTTGACCTTCGTACGCTCAAGGCCCAGCCCTTCGGTGACAGGCGCGCGACCGACAGCGACAAGGAGGTGGCTCGCTTCAAGGGTGACAGGGGACCCAGACTTGGGCTCAAGCGTCGCCTTGACACCACCTGCCACACGCTCAACCTTAGAGAGCTTCGTCGCGGTGTGGACCTTAATCCCACGCTTCTTGTAGATCTTCTCGAACTCCTTAGACACGTCCTCATCCTCAACTGGGACGAGGCGATCTGCGAGCTCAACGACCGTGACCTCGCAACCAAAGCTACGGAAGACGCTGGCGAACTCAACGCCTACCGCCCCTGCGCCCAAGACGATTAAGTGGCGAGGCATCACCTTGAGCTCGAGGAGCTCATCGCTGGTCATGACGGCCTCACCGTCGATCTCAATCCCTGGGATACGGCGTGGGACTGAGCCCGTCGCTAAGAGGATGTTCTTTGTGTTGAGGACCTGCGCGCCGTCTGAGGAGGTGACCTTAACACGGCCAGGCCCCTCAAGGCTCCCAAAGCCGTTGAAGACCTCGACCTTATTCTTCTTCATCAGGTACTTCACGCCCCCTGCGTTTTGATCGACCACGGTGTCTTTACGCTTAAGGACCGCCTTGAGGTCGATTGACACATCACCCGTCGTGATCCCAAAGTCAGAGGCGTGCATCGCGTGCTCAGCTACCTCAGCGGACTCCAACATGCTCTTCGTAGGGATACAGCCTCTCAGGAGGCATGTGCCACCGAGCCGAGTGTCTTTTTCGACGATCGCGACCTTCATGCCGAGCTGTCCTGCGCGGATCGCAGAGACATACCCACCTGGTCCACTCCCGATTACGATGAGGTCATATGTTGTCGCCATGTCATCTCCGAGGGCTGTGCTACGCGAGCGAGGCTCGCTTGTGAGCGCGTTGGGCAGAGGTCCAATCGCGCGGTCGCGCCTAGGTAGCGCGCCTTAAACTGCCCACACCTCTTAGCCTGTCTTTAGGTCAAAAGCAAGAGGACGAGCGCGCCTCTGGGCCTCTCAGCGGGAGGGGCTACAGAGGCTCAGAAACCGCTCAGGTTAATCCCTTTAATCTTAGGCTTCTTTCGACCTGAGCGCTTCCCCCCACGCCGTGTGCGTTTCCGAGAGCGCTCCTCCTCCTCACGCTTTCGCTCCGCTTCCTCTTTCGCAGCGATCGCCGCGGCGAGCTCCGCCTTCAGCTTCGCCTCTCTCGCCTCCCGCTCTAGGCGTTGCTTCTCAATCAGCGCGAGGCGCTTAGCCTCCTCCTCCTCTTGTCTGCGCTTCTCTTCAGCGGCGATCCGAGCCGCCTCCGCCTGACGGAGGCGCTCCTGCTCGTCGAGGTGGGACTTATACATAACCCCACCCAACGCTAAGACCAAGACAGTCGCGGCGACGCTCACCCACATGACCATGGGGTTCTTCTTCTCAGGGGGGGCCACCTGAACACGAACCGGCTCAACAGGGCCGTTCACCTGAGCTAAGACCTCCTGAGGGATCGGCTTGGGCTTAAGCTCCTCAGGCATCTCAACCTGCTCACCTCGAGCGAGGGCAGCCTCGTACTCTAGCTTAATCAGCTTGATACGTCGCTCTTCATCCGCGGCTCGCTGACGTGCCTCCTCTGCCTTAATCCGAGCCTCGACCTCTGTCGCTTTTTGTTGCTCAGAGGCGCGACGCTCTGCCTCAGCGGCCTGCTTTGCGAGCTCTTGGGTCTGCCGTCGGTCCCGCTCCTCCTCCTCTGCCTTTCGGCTCACCGTGTCGTGGACATCTGCGAGGGCCTTAGAGAGCTCAAGGTTGAGAGAGCTCGCGCGTCGTGAGCCCGTGTTCTTTTTACGAGGGCCCGTCTGGCTGTTGGCAGGTGTCGCCTCAGCCGTGACCTCTTGTACCTTTTGTGTTTTGTTCGCTCGCTCGCTCTCAGCCTCTTTTGAGGCGATATCCTTGATCTCATCGAGCAATGACAGTGAGCTTTTAGGGTCCATAAGAGCCTCCTTACGAGTGGGGTCTGCTGGCGGTAACAGCTCAGCACACGGACGGTGACGCGCCCATACGTTAAACGACCAAGCGTCGAGGGGTCAAGTCAGCTCAGAGGGACGCGACATCCCTCAACGAGGCTCAGTCTTCAAAGGGGTTATCTTTTCCTCTAAAAACCAGCCTGATCGGGGTGCCCTCTACATCAAAGTGCTCACGAAATTGGTTGACGAGGTAGCGCTGGTAGCTGAAGTGAACTGCGTCTGGGTGATTACAGTGAAACACAAGGGTAGGGGGCGCGGTGCGCGCTTGGGTCACGTAATAAAGACGCAGGCGCTTATTCTTATGGGTAGGAGGGTGATGTCTACGGGTCACCTCCTCAAGCCAACGATTAAGAGGGCCTGTGCTCCTTCTAAACAGGTGTCGTTCACGGACCTCTTTGACGAGGTTGAGTAGCTTATGAACACGCTGACCCGTGAGCCCCGAGGTGAACAGGACGGGCGCATAGGTCGCAAAGGGGAGCTTCATCTCGATCTGCTCACGATAGAGATCCACCGTCTTGTGGTCCTTGTCTGGGACCGCGTCCCACTTGTTGACCAGCAAGATCAGCCCACGACCCTTCTCGTGGGTGATCCCGATGATCTTAGCGTCTTGGTCGGTGATCCCCTCTGTCGCGTCAATTAAGACGACCGCGACGTGACAGCGCTCAACAGCGCGAAGGGTGCGCATCACGCTGAAGCCCTCACTGCTCGCGCGGTGAATTTTACTCTTGCGTCTTAGCCCTGCTGTGTCGATGAGAAGGAAGCGCTGATCATCGACCTCGAGAGGGGCGTCGATAGCGTCCCGGGTCGTCCCAGCGACCGAGTCGACGATCATACGGTCCTCATTCAGGAGCCGGTTGATCATGGTTGATTTACCAGCGTTAGGGCGACCGAGGAGAGCGACGCGGATCTCACCCTCCTCCTCGTCATCATCCTCCTCATCATCCCAGCTGAGCCCGAGGAGCTCTACGCACTCCTCAAGGAGCTCACTGACCCCTCGGCCGTGCTCCGCAGAGATCGGCATGAGTTGCTCAAAGCCCAGCTCGA
>Ga0181594_10003688_pt1 | contig 13800 bp, 8 predicted proteins | sample 071ome_18_FD_145603 | JGI IMG/M metagenome (GOLD analysis project Ga0181594, IMG submission 145603) | Coastal salt marsh microbial communities from the Groves Creek Marsh, Skidaway Island, Georgia - 071413BT metaG (spades assembly) | ecosystem: Environmental > Aquatic > Marine > Intertidal zone... | reverse complement strand
CAACTTCTGCTCCTCCTGTTCGGCGTCGGCTGCGGTCCATCGCCCGAGGCTCCGCAGGGTGCTCAGGCGCCCGTCGCTGAAGGCGCCCCAGACACGATACCTCCAACGCTGGCTGCGCTGGAGCGCTGGACCGGTTCCGACCTGCGGACTCGGGATGGACGGATCCACGGGGGTGCTGTCGTCTCGGCTGACCGAGAGACCGCCGTGGATGTAGCGGTCCCGAGCGAGGGTGTCCGCCTCTCCGTCTCGGCGCGTGCGACGGTCTACGACGGCTCCGGCGCGCAGCTGGATGTCCGGATGGGCGATGAGCTCCTCGGGTCGCTTCTCTTTCCGGAGGGGGCCGCGTCGACGCAGGAGATCACGCTGACGAGGCTGGAACCTGGGATCGCTCCGCTCGACCTCGTCTTCGCTAACGATGCCGCCGATCGCACTCGGGATCGGAACCTCTACATCGACACGGTTGCTGCCCATACGGTGCGGCGAGATGTACCGGCGACGGTCGAAGCCACCGTGAGGGAGCGGCTGCAGCGGGCGAGCGTGGTGCTTGTCAGCATCGATACGCTCCGCGCAGATCACCTGGGGTGCTACGGCTACGAGCGAGACACCTCTCCGACCATCGACGCTCTCGCCCGGCTTGGGACCCGCTTCTCACGTGCAGTGAGCTCGTCGACCTGGACACTGCCGTCTCATGCTTCATTGATGACGGGGCGTCATCTGGACGAGCACGGACTTCGGTCTCCTGATGTGCTGCGAAGGCTGCCCGGTGACCTGCCCTCGCTCGCCGTGGAGCTACGTCAGGCGGGCTACGCGACCGGTGGCTTCGCGGGAGGACGATGGATTACCCCGCGGTTCGGTTTCGATCGGGGTTTCGACGTATTCCAGAACGATGTCGACTGGGAAGCGTCCATTCAGGACCACGCCCACCGCGGTGAAGCGGCCGCAGCGTGGGTCGAGTCACTGCCTCAGGAGCGTCCCTACTTCCTGTTCGTTCACTACTACCAGGTCCACGCGCCGTACTGGTCTCCGCCGGAGACTCGAGGACGGTTCCTTGCCGGGGTCCCTGCCCGGGAATCTGCTGCCAGCCCATACGAGGGAGGCATGCGTTCGCAGGAGGATCTGGATCACCAGATTGCTCTGTACGACGAGGACATCGCAGCAGTTGACATGGGACTGGGAAGACTGCTCCGCGAGCTGGAGCGTGTCCGTCCAGGGGAGTCACCACTGGTGGTGGTCACATCGGACCATGGTGAAGAGTTCTTTGAACACGGGGGTACCGGCCATGGACAGCCTCACCGAGAGGTCCTCCACACCCCCCTCATATTCTCCCACCCGGCCCTCCCCGCCCTCACACCCCCCGTCATCGACACCCCCGTCGGCTCGGTTCGGGTCGCGCCCACCATCGCCGAGCTCGTCGGTCTCGGCGACGCTGCACTGCCGATGGAACGCTCCATGGTGGGGCTCCTGACCGGGGCCGTGGAGCCGGAGGCGGAAGCCCTCGCCGGGTCCGGCGACGCGGAGGCGGGGTACCGCGTGCTCTGGGCCGAGGGAACGAGCATTGTCGAGTGGCGGGGCCGGGTGCGGGTCCATGCCGCACCTCGCCTGACGGCGGAAGATGTCGACACGGCGATTGGCGATCCGGTTGTGTTGGGTTCTGCCCGTTCTCGGCTGGATGCGGCCTTTGGCGGTCTCGAGCCAGCGGGAACGTGGACGGAGATCAAGCTCGACGAGGGCACAGAGGCGCAGCTCCGGGCCCTCGGGTACCTCCGGTAGTCGGGGACGGACGGCATCGCAGCCCTACTGTGCGGAGCTGTGCGCTGCGGCCCGTCTGTGCGGGTACGGGATGGGATACTCGTGTCGCCATGGCTCGCGCACTCCTCCTCACCGATGCCGCCACGACCCGCGTCGTGCTCCCTTCCTCGCTCCTCGCTCCTCGCTCCTCGCGCCTCGCTCCTCGCTCCTCGCTCCTCGCGCCTCGTCTGTCGTCACTGGCGCTGCGACGTCCGCCTGGAGCTGCCGGCGGTGCCGCTCCACTGGCTGGAGATCCGCTGGAACGGCGAAGTCTGGGCATGGCGCGCGCTCGGCTCGGTCGAGCGCACGGTCGGGCAGGGGCTGATGCTCCCTGCCGGCTGGCGCAGCCTCGACTTGGACGCCCAGGTCCGGCTGGGGAACACGGGCGTAGCGGTGGTCATGGTCGACGATTCCCCGCCGGCTGTGACCCTGCAGGACCTCGACGACGGAAGCTGGCTGGACGGGGACGCGCGCTTCGACGTCGTGGCCCTCACCGGGGACGGACCCCGCCTGCGTGGCGCGGACGGCGAGCCGGCGGGTCTGCCGCTGCCGGATGGGGCCATGGTCACCCTCCGCGGACGCCGCTGGCGCGTCCATCGGCCTACCCGCGGTACTCCCAGTGCCAGTCTTCATACGTGGGCCGCACGAAGCCGAACTCCCCGGCGCGCTCCGACATCCACTGCTTGACGTCGTCCGTCATGACGAGGTCGATGGCGTGGCCGTCCTGATGGTTGGACCAGCCCGGCGGCACGGCCCGGGGGGAGCCGTAGCGCTGGTAGAGCGCGGCCTGGTCCTGGGGGGTCCGGAAGCCCGAGCGCTTGGAGTTGAACCGGAGCGACACGCCGTCGGCGGCGGCGGCGTCGCGCATGCGCTCCCAGTGGGGCGCCATCCAGGCCGCGAGTCGCACCCCGTCGAGGAGCACGATGTCCGTCGTCCCGGTCATCTGGCCCTGGTCCCAGGTCTCGAACTCGCCGATGGCGACTCCGGGAACCCCCTCGATGCGCGCCGCGTCGATTCCCTTCGCGCTTCCGCTGAAGAGCACGCCAGCCGTCAGCCGGTCCACGACACCCGTCACCGACAGCTGGTTTGCGAACTGGAAGGCCCGCACCATGTCCTCCGTCTGACCGCCGAAGACCCCGTCGACGACCATCTCGGCGCCGAGGGACACGAGCTTGTCCTGGATCTGCCGTGAGGCGGACGCTGCCCCCCCGCGTCCGACCGGCAGGCTCCCGTCGATGGGGGTCTCCGTGTTCCGGAGGTGTCGGCGGCGCATGCGCTCGCCGTCATCCATCGCCGGCGGCTCCGTGCTCCTGGCGCTCGCGGCCTGCATGGCCTCGATCTGTGCACCATTCGAGCGGTCCCGGCCGCCGCTGCGGTGGGCGTCCCGGCGGATGCCGGCTCGTGCATGGCTGTCGCGGCTCGCGCCGGTTCGGGTCTGCCCGCGGGGACGACGCTGTCTCATGGCTGGCCTCTGGTGCGGCCTCGCCGGACCGGCTCGTCGGGGACGGTACCACTCTGCACGATCTGAACGGGTGGCAGACCGGTTTCATGCCGTCCGGGTGTCGTGGGCTCCCTGGAGTGCTGCGACCGAGCGGTCTGCGAGTGCTCTCTCGACGGTGCTGAAGCCCGGTGCCAGCTGCGACATCGACTGGGTCGGGTCCTCGATGCCCCGCACCCACGCCGTGGCGGCTCGTGCAACGACCGAGCGTGGATCGGCCTGCTCGAGGAGGGTGCGGACCGTCGCAGGGAGGGCGCCTCGTGCCACGCGCACGGCAGCCAGCAGGGCACCCGCGACCCCAGGGCCGGCGCCCCAGCGTCGACCGCGGTCGACGGCCCTCGCCAGCCATGCCTCGGCGGCCTCGAGGTCCCGCCGGAAGAGGGAGAGATAGCCCATGAACAGGTCGTCCTCTGTTGACCAGCCCAGCACGCGGGCGTCGGCGTAGCGGGCTGCGGCACGGAACCGTGTCTCGGCTGCGTCGAGACGGTCATCGAGCAGTGCACACAGCCCGAGCAGGGCCTCCATCATGGGCGCGCGGGGATCGCCGACCCGTGCCAGCACGCCCCGGGCGTTCTCGAAGTGGTGCTCTGCGAGCGCGCGATCGTCCTGCTCCATGGCGGCGTACCCGCGGCTGTAGTGCGCATAGGCGTGGAGGCCGGGCGCCCCGCGCCCCTCGGAGACGAGGATGGCGTGCTCGAAGGCATCGACCGCCTCGTCGAGCGCGCCGGTGACGCCGACGCAGCGGCCGTGCTGGAGCTGCCCGACGGCCTCCCACAGCGGGTCGCCGGTCTGGGCGGTGGTCTCGGCGATCTGCCGGCCTACGGCTCGTGCCTGTTCGACGTCGCCGTAGGAGTGGCGGAGGAGCTCGACGAGCCGGTGTACGGGAGCGGCCGGGCCTCGGCACGCCGCGTCCAGCGTGGCGAGCTCTCCCAGCGCGACCCGGCGCGCTGCAGCATCCCGCTGGATGAGCGGGTGGCGGGCGAGCCAGGTCCGTGCGAGGAGCTCGAGGTCCGGGTCCGACACATCCGTGAGCCGTCGACTCACGATCCGCAGCACGCGGTGCTGGGCGTACCGATCGCCCCGGAGCCGGTAGACCTCGGCGAGTGCGAGCCCCAACCGGACCGACTCGTTCGGCCCGTGGGCCTGGGTCTGTACGCGCTCGAGATCTCCGTCGTGTCGCAGAAGGGGGAGGGCGGCATCCCACGCGAAGGCTGAGGGTGATTGCCAGAGCGCGTCGAAGCGCCCCCCGAGCCACACCCTTAGTCGAGCTGCGGCGGCCTCCCGGGCACGGGGGAGGGACCTGGCGGCGAAGGCCCGGACGAGCACCGGGAGGGCGTAGGAGACGCCGTCCTCCTCGTAGATGGGTTCGAGGAGGGAGCGGGCGGCCAGCTGCTGCAGTCCAGCCAGCGACGCGTCACCTGCGACCGCCAGTGCCGCGTCGAGGCGGAAGGATCCGGCGAAGGCCGAGAGCGCGGCGAGGGTCTCCTGGTGGCCCGGCTCGAGGGTGTCCCAGGACCCGCTGAGCGCCTGCTGCACGCTGCTGAAGCGCTCGCCTGACCGACCGGCGGGTGCGGCGAGCAGGCTGGGGTCCCGACCGAACCGGCTGACGAGGTCCTGCAGCGAGAGCGTGCTGCAGTGGGCCGCGGCGAGGCAGATGGCGAGGGGGTTGTGTCCCAGCGCCTCCAGGAGCTCCTGCGTCTGTGCATCGGGGAGCTGGACGTCGCTGCCGGACTGGCGAGTGCGCTCCTCGAGGAGCGTCCGGGCGGCATCGGGCTCCAGGGGACCGAGCGGCAGCTGCTCCAGCTCCGCTGCGGTCGCGGCGTCCAGGCGCCGCCGGAGCGACGCCAGCACCGGGACGGAGCCGTGTCGGGCGAGCGCTCCGAGGACCGGCTCGAGCGGTTCGATTCCGTCACAGTCGTCGAGCACCAGCAGGGCGTCGCCGCGCGCTGCGAGGCGCCTGCCCAGGGCCTCGGCGGTCGGCGCCTCTTCCGGGGAGGCCCGCGTCACCTGTCCGATGCGCTGGATCAGGCCGTCCGGGGACGTGACGTCTCTGCAGTCGATGCACCACACGCCGCCGGGAGGGTTCACCTCTGCCCGCCAGCGAATGGTCGCGGCTCGGACCACGTGGCTCTTGCCGACCCCTGGGGGGCCCGTGACTGCGAGCACGCGACCGGGGGCCAGGCGTGTGTGGACGGCCTCGAGCGTGGGACCCCGTCCGTGGGTGTCTCCCCGCATCCGGGGAACCTGCCCCGGGGTCGCGGCGACCTCGTCGGCGCGCTCGGCGACCGGGAGGACGAGCCGGTAGCCCACGCCGAACACGCTCTGCAGGACCCGCGGGTTCCGAGGGTTGATCTCGATCTTCGGACGCAGCCGCTTCATCGTCTGGTCGACGGCCCGGCTCCGGACGGACGGGCTGTAGCCCCAGACCTCCTGCAGAAGCTCCGAGCGCGAGATCTCCCGGCCCACGTTCTCGACCATGTACGCCACGAGGCGGATCTCGACCTCGGTCAGCGCGGAGGTCTCGCCGTCCCTCTGGACGGTCCCCGTGCCCAGATCGACTCGGCAGTGCTGGAGCTCGAGGACGGTCGTCATCGACGGGATCGTACCGGACCGCGGCGGGCGACACCACCTGACACAGGCTGACACACCTGACACCGGTGCGGGTCGGCGAGGTTGCAGGAGCGGGGCTCGTTGCCCCCCGGAGGAACCATGCTGCTGCTGCTCTCGTCGCTCCCTGCCTTCGCCGCAGTGGTTCCGGTCGCGGACGTGCCGTCTCTCCGCCAGGCGGTGGCCGACGCCCGGCCCGGGGACACCCTCCTGCTTGCAGCCGGCGTGCACCGGCTGGAGGCCCCCGTCGACCTGCTCGCGTCGGGTACGGCGACAGCGCCCATCGTGCTTGCAGGAGCGGACGGGGGCGGGACGACCCTCGAGGTGGACGCGGTCGAGGGGCTCCGGGTCTCGGGGGCCCACTGGGCCATCGAGCGACTGGACATCGTGGGGGTGTGCGCCGCAGACGACGCCTGCGAGCACGCCATCCACGCGGCTGGGGACGCAGACGGGCTCCGGATCGAGGACTGCTCGCTCCGGGACTTCAACGCCCAGCTGAAGTCGAACGGACTCGAGGGGCGCTTCCCGGACGACGTCGTCATTCGCGGGAACCGCTTCTCGAACCGGGCCCCGCGGCAGACCGCCCGCCCGGTGGTCCCCATCGACGTGGTGGGCGGGGACGGCTGGCGCGTCGAGGCCAACGAGATCCGCGACTTCGCGAAGGCCGGGGGAGATCAGGTCAGCTACGCGGCGTTCCTGAAGGGGAACGGTCGGAACGGTCGCTTCGAGCGGAACCTCGTGGTCTGTGAGGACACCCACTCCGGCCACGTCCGCCTGGGGCTGTCTCTCGGCGGAGGAGGCACGTCGCCGGACAGCGTGTGCCAGGCCGGGGACTGCTCGGTCGAGCACACCGGCGGAGTCATCGAGAACAACATCATCGTCGACTGCCCGGCAGACGTGGGGATCTACCTCAATGCTGCACGGGACACCCAGGTCCGCTTCAACCTGCTCTGGAACACGACGGGAATCGACGCCCGCTTCGACCAGACCGAGGCGACCCTCTCGGGCAACGTCTCGGACGGCCCCGTCCGGGAGCGGGACGGCGGCGTCGCCCTGCTCGGGGATGACTGGATCGACGCGGACGGGATCGAGTCGGTCTATGCCGACCCCGCATCGGGACGCTTCCACGTGGTCGACGCGGACGCGCTGGCCACGGAGGACGACGACGTACCGGGCGTGGACTTCTGCGGCCGCCGGCGCACCGCGCCTGCCGTCATCGGCCCGGTCGCCGTCGGGTCCACCTGCGACACGTGGACGACCCACCCGTCCGACTCCACTGGGGACGCCGCTCCCGACACGGTGGCCGTGCCGATGCCGGCCCAGGACGGCCCAGCTCGGGGGAGGGATCGGTCTCCCGACGCCGGGTCCCTGCTCGCGTGTGCCGCGGGAGGGGGTCGCGCGGCGCCTCCACTCCTGCTGCTCCTCCCCACCCTCTGCGTGCTCATCGCACGTGCTCGCCGCTCCTGATGGAGCCCCCCATGCCTGGAGATCCCATGCGCTGTCTGCCGTCCCTGCTCGTCGTCCTGCTCGCTGCTGGCTGTGTGGAGCACGGCCTCACGCCCATCACCGATCCGCCGAAGGGAGGAGAGGGCCGGGAGGACACCGCCTGGCCCGCCGGACTCGACACGGGTGAGCCCGATCCGATCGCTCCGGACACGGGCGCCGTGGACCTCGACGACCCCGCGGATGACCTCGGGGAGCCGCTCCCCTGCTCCGGAGCCGTACGCACCGTCCGGCACGAGGTCGTGTTTCCCGCCCGGAGCAGCTGTGTCTTCGGCAGGGGAGACAACCTCGCCGCGGTGGACGCCGTCGTGTCTGCACGCGAGACGCAGGGTGTCGAGACGGGCGCCCTCCCAGATGCCGCTCTGTGCGACATCCGCTTCGAGTTCGCCGAGTCCCAGGGCGGGATGTCCTTCCCGCTCCGCTATGACGACCAGCTCATGCTGACGCTCAACCAGCGGGTGGTCTTCGCCTCTGACGAGCGGATGGTCCACGCGCTGCCGGAGGACGGCGACGGCTTCGCTCGGTTCGACTGGGCTGCCCTGAGGGGCATGGGCATGGACTTCGCCCCCGTGCCCTGGGCGCTCGGGCCGGGCCCGGTGCTCGAGCTGCCGAGCCACGACGTGCAGGGTGACGCCTTCGTGCAGATCGAGGACGAGCCGCTCGGCGCCCTGCGCGGAGTCGCGGACGGGGCCATCACCTTCGAGCTCCACAGCTTCGGGGACAACGACCCGACCGACTGCGGCCACACCGGGCTCGCCTTCTGGGTGGAGCTGGACTTCGACCAGCCCTGAGACCGGCACCGAGCCGCCCCCTCGCCGTCCACCGACCGGAGACTCCCGTGCCTTCCTTCCACTCCACGCGTCGCTCCTTCCTTCGCCAGCTCGGCGGTGCAGCTGTCGCACCGGCCATCCTGCCGCTCCTCCCGACAGCCGCCGCCGCCGGGACCGGCTTCCCCCAGCGCCTCCTCGTCGTCTGCCACGGGCAGGGGACGCTGGTCGACGAGCTGCTGCTGTCGGACGGTCCTGGACCCCTGGAGCTCGGACCGATCCTCGCTCCCCTGGAGCGCCACCGGGAGCGGCTGCTCGTCGTCCAGGATGTCGACGACGCGACGAACAGCCTGGATGCTCCGTACAACGCCCACACCCGCTGCCGGCTGCACGCCCTCACGGCGCAGGGGATGCAGTGGGCTGCGAGCGGGGACGGGGTCGCGCCGTCCTCGGCCGGTGGACCGTCGATCGACCAGTACGTCGCCTCACGGTGGGCGGGGAGGACGCCACTGCGCTCGCTCGAGCTCGGCGTGAAGGTCTCGAGCCTCACGGGGGCGCAGTGGCTCTGGCGCGGGGTCGGACAGCCGGTGACGCCCGAGGCCGACCCGGACGTGGCCCTCGCTCGACTCTTCGGGGACTTCATGGGGACGGATCCCGCGGAGGTCCAGCGCCGGCGCGTTCGCCGTGACCTGGTCCTCGACGCCGTCCAGAGACAGTTCGACCGCGTCACACCTTCCCTCGCGAGCGAAGACAGGCAGCGGCTGCTCGTGCACCAGCAGGCGATCGAGGAGGTCCGGGCCTCGCTCGCCGGCGCTGCGCTGGGAGACGCCTGCCAGGTGCCTGACCTCGACCTGGGGGCGGGCTCCCACGACGACGTCTCCGCCGCCCATGCCCGGCTGCTGGCGATGGCCTTCGCCTGCGACCTGACCCGCGTGGGCACCCTGGCCTTCGGCGACATCAACGCGTTCCCATGGCTCGACGTCGACCTTCCCGCCGGATGGCACGACGCCGTGCACGCCGGTCCCGATGCCGCACCGGGGGCGAGGCAGACCCTCATCACCACCTTCGCGTGGTTCTCGGCTCAGCTGGCGCGGGTCCTCGACGCGCTGGACGCGGTCCCCGAGGGCAGTGGGACCCTGCTGGACAACACGCTGGTGCTGTTCGCCAACACGTTCTCGGATGGCTCCACCCACTCCCATGAGGGGAAGACCTATGTGCTCGCAGGGGGTGCGCCGGGTCTCCGGATGGACCGCGTGGTCGACGCGGTTGGGGCGCCCCACGGTGAGCTGCTCACCAGCGTCCTGAACGCGATCGGCATCCATGACGATGCCTTCGGTGATCGGGACTTCTGCGACCGCGCGCTCCCGGGGGTGTGGTCGTGAGCGGCGTGACTCACATCGCTCACGGGATGCGGGCGGTCGTGGCGCTGGCGCTGGCTGCGTGTGGCCCGCCTGGCGGTCCGGTCCGGGAGTCGGACACAGGCGCTGGGGTCGACAGCTGTGGTGCGGACGTGACCTTCGCGACACCGGTGCGGAGACTCAGCCAGGACGAGTACGCACGCACCGTGACCTCGCTGACCACGGTCCCGGTGGCACCGGGCGTCGTGCTCGACGACCCGGAGGTGCATGGCTTCGCCGACACGACGGCGGCTGCAGTGGGCGTGCTCGGAGCTGATCGGTACCTTCGTGCCGCCGAGACGGTCACCGCCTCGCTCGGGGAGGCCGTTCCCGTCTGCGGGGCCGACCGTTCCTGCCTGGATGAAGTCCTGGACGAGCTCGGCACCCGGGCCTTCCGACGGCCGCTGGAGCCTGGGGAGCGGGAGATCCTGCTCGGGCTCCATGAGGAGGTCCGGGCCGTGGACACCGACGTCGCCGCGCGGGACGCGCTGGTCCAGGCCCTGCTGCAGTCGCCGCAGTTCCTCTACCGCGTCGAGTCTGCGGGCTCCGGGGGAGCGCTCGATGGCTACGGGCTCGCGACGCGGCTCGCATTCTTCCTGTGGGGGGAGGGCCCGGACGCGGCGCTGCTCGCCCGTGCGTCCTCGGGCGGCCTCGACGCTCCGGAGGGTGTGGCTGCCACGGTCGATGACATGCTCGAGGATCCCCGAGCACGCAACGGAGTCGCGGACTTTGTGGAGCAGTGGATGGGCACTGCCCGCGTGGAGTCGCTCCAGCGGGACGCCCAGCGCTTCCCCCAGTGGGACGCCGCCCTGGCCAGCGCACTGCGGGAGGAGACGCGCGCGTTCGCTGGACACGTGGTCTTCGACGGGGAGGGGACCCTCTCCGCACTGCTCACGGCGCCCTACACGGTGACCGGGCCAGAGGGGGCCCGCATCTACGGACTCGAGCGGGATGAAGTCGGCGTCCTGCCACTTGACCCAGGCGAACGGGCGGGCATTCTCACCCAGCCGGCGGCGCTCGCGACCGGGGCGCACGACAACCAGACCAGCATCACCTTGCGAGGTCTGATGGTCCGGGAGCGGATCCTCTGCCAGCCCCTGCCCCTTCCTCCGGACGACCTCGACATCACGCTGCCCCCGCTCGACGATGAGCTGAGCACACGCGAGCGCTTCGCTCGACACAGCCAGGACCCGGCGTGCTCCGGCTGCCACACCCTGATGGACCCGGTCGGTCTGGGCTTCGAGCACTTCGATCCGATCGGCGCGTGGCGAGACGCGGAGTCCTCGGGCGTCCTGGTGGACGCCAGCGGACACCTCAGCGGTGCGCCGGACGCCTCGCTCGATGGTCACTTCTACGGAGTGCCTGAGCTGGCGCAGCGGCTCGCAGCCTCGCCGTCGGTGTCCGAGTGCTTCGCGCGGAACGCCGTGCGCTTCGCGTGGGCGCGCGACCCCGGCCTGCACGAGTCCTGTGCTGTGGCACGGGCGGCGACCGCCCTCGAGGACAGCGGCGGGGACATCCGGAGCCTGCTCGGCAGCATCGCGACGGACCCTGCCTTCACCCTCCGAACGGAGACCCCACGATGAACGACACGCTTCGACCAAGCCGCCTGCCGAGGTCGCTGGTGCCCGCGGTCCTGCTCTTGCTCGGCTCCGCCTGCACCGCGCCTGGTGGTCTGCCGGGTGCCGACACCGGCGCGACTGCAGACTCGGGGAGCGTCTCGGTCGAGGGGACGGCGGTGCGGCACCCGGCCTGGTGGAACCGTCTCTCGACGTCGCCCCCCCTGGAGGGGGTGGACACGGGCGGGGCCCGGCGCCTCGAGCTCGGGGTCGGGCACGCACCCGGCACCGACGACGCGGGCGCCTGGACCCTCATCTCCTCGGACGCAGCCCTGCAGCACACTGCGCTGTTCGGGGTCCGGGAGGGTGACGTCCTCTATCCGACCCTGCGAGTCCACTGGCCCGATGGGTCGATCACGGAGCACGGGTCGGACGGCTGGGAGGTCGACGTCACGCCGCCTCCGGAACCCACTTCGGTCGACGACCGCCGGCTCGGCGTGGAGGGTGCCGTCTCATGGGAGGGGTTGACCACCGACGCTGCCTCCGGCTTCGGGGGCTTCGAGCTCCGGGTCGGCACGGGTCCGGGCGAGGGGGATGTCCTCGACTGGTCGACCGTGGATGCGTTGGACTCGGCGGTCCTGGACCTCGACCTGTTCGACGCCCGCTGGCACTGGGTCGCGGTGCGCGCCGTGGACGCGGCGGGCAACCGGAGCCTGCCCGCGATCTCCGAGGGCGTGATCGCGTGTCCGGAGAACCACGCATTCGTTCCTGCAGACGCCGAGCGCGGGGTCGCGGCGTTCTGCGTCAGCCGGTTCGAGATGCGGATCGAAGGTGTCGGTGACGGGGACCAGCCCTACGACCCGGCGCTCGGGGCCGAGGCCCGGGCCAGCGGCACACCGTGGGCCGGGGTGGGCAAGGAGGAGGCGCGGCTGGAGTGCGGGGAGCTCGGCGACGGTCACCAGCTGGTCTCCAACCGGCAGTGGCAGTCCATCGCCCACGACATTGCCCGTGTCTCCACCAACTGGAGCGGGGGCGAGGTCGGAGTCGGCGCCGTCCCCACCGGCCACACGGACGGCGTACCGGCCACGGCCCTCCCTGCGGGCACCGGGGATCCGTGCGAGGGCACCGCCAACCCGGACTGCACGGACCCGAGCCACCCGGACTTCGGGCAGCGACGGACCCTCCATCTCACGAGCGGAGACGTCATCTGGGACTTCGCCGGCAACCTGTGGGAGCAGGTCGATGGATCTGCTGCGGGTCCGGAGACCTACTGGGTGGGGTTCGACGACCCGGTCTTCTCGGAGGGCTCCGACGCCGAGGCGCTCCGGGATGCGTTCGCGCCGAGCGGCCCTTGGACCGAGGCAGAGGGCATGGGGCGCATGTACGGGGGCAACGGGAACCTCGTGCGTGGAGGGAGCTTCCAGCCCACGTCCGCGGGCTCTGCCGGCGCCCTGGGTGCGGTGGACGCAGGGATCCACGCGGCGCACCACAAGGCCTGGAACACAGACTCCACCCACGGGTTCCGCTGTGTGTTCACGCCGATGTGAGCCCCGTGAGTCTCGTGAGTGCAGGCCTGCCTCACGGCTCACGGACGATCCGGCGGGGGTCCGCCTCGACCCGGCCGCGTCGCTGTGGGGCCCGTTCGAGGCGCGCTGGCTGGGGCACCTGGGACCGTCCGGTCCCACGGCGGTCAGCGCCGCTCGGCTCCGTCCGCCGCCCGCCACGTCTCCAGAGCGGTGTGGGTGAACGTGTACGGGGTCGTCTCGGGCATGACCGCGTCGGGGTGGCTGTACCAGCTGCTCACGAGGCGGATGTCCGGTCGGCCACCGGCCGCGCGGTGCGCGACGGCCTGGGCGACCGTGTCGTCATGAAAGAGCGCGTTCGACGTCGCACCGCCTCGGGAGGAGTTGTAGATCTGCGCGAAGCGCAGTCCGTGTCCCCGGACCTGCTCCTCCAGGGAGCGGAGGCGCCCCAGCCAGTCCACGGCAGCCGGGTCGGCGTGGCAGTTCGAGTCCACGAGACCCTGGGAGTAGTCGTAGGGCTCGTCGACCATCAGGTAGTCGAGGGACTGTCCGCGGGCTGCCAGTCCGTCCACGACGGCGTCCAGGGCTCTCTGCAGATCGCCGTAGTCCTTGGTGGCGCACTGGTAGGACTCGATCCCGCCGTACGACCAGTTCGGGAGGTTCACGAGCCAGCCGATCTGGACGCCGGGGTGTGCGACCCGGATGATCTCCACGTACTCGGCGAGCGCATCGACGGACTGCCCCAGCGTGAAGCCGCAGTTGGCGGCTCGTCCGGTGGCGATGGTCCGGGAGATGGGGCCGTCGAGGCTGAGCCAGGAGAGCCGTCCTCCCGCGGCGGTGATGGTCTCGAGGCGGGACAGCTCGAGCTCGGCGGACCGGGAGCCGACGTCGTCGCCGCAGCCGACGCTCGCGAGGGTCCCTCCGGCCTCCACCGCGAGCTCGATGCCCAGCCCCGTGAGTGCCTGCACCGCGGCGGTGGTGTGGCCCCGGTGGTCGTCTCCGACGGCCTGCACGTAGAAGCTCACGACGTCGGTCCGGGCGCGGGTCTCCGACCAGTCGTCGAGCCGCTCCCACATGAGCGAGGCGTCGGCACCGTGGGGGTTCATCCAGTTCAGGGGAGCGTCCTCGCCCGGGTCTCCGCCTGTGTCTCCGCTGCTTCCG
>Ga0181594_10003687_pt1 | contig 13804 bp, 14 predicted proteins | sample 071ome_18_FD_145603 | JGI IMG/M metagenome (GOLD analysis project Ga0181594, IMG submission 145603) | Coastal salt marsh microbial communities from the Groves Creek Marsh, Skidaway Island, Georgia - 071413BT metaG (spades assembly) | ecosystem: Environmental > Aquatic > Marine > Intertidal zone... | reverse complement strand
CAATCGTCCTCCTTGCGATATCCCTCATCACTGGGGTGATTCAGAGTGCACCGAGTGAGACGTCGACTGCAATACCCGCAACGTCGGAGATGATGGACGACCCGGTTGTGTCGGTGCCTGAGGATGGCCGATGTCGACGATCACTCTGGTGCAACCCTCAACGCGTCGTGGTTGTCTCCTCCAGCAGAATTGGTCCGATTGACTACATATCGATCGCCGATGAAGAGCGCCCCTAGGGAGGTGCGGCTGCTGAATCGGCGTGGGACGCTGGTCTAGCGTCATCCTCCCGACCAGATACCGGATGTTTTTAAGCATGAACCGACACCTTCGCGATCGAATACTGAGATCTCGCTTATTGCCGGTTCTCGTGTTCCCAATTCGAACCTGGACCGTTGCTCGACAGGTCTGGTCGACAACTCGGCTCACCGTGAGTTGGCTCTTCACGCGAACGGAGTTCGCGAACTACGCGTATCCCATCTCTCAGAGGAACAGAAATCACTTCGCCTGGTTCGTCGCCGAAGCGTGCCGCACTCCAGTTGACGAAGTGCTCGGCTACTTCGACGAGATCGAGTCGAATGCGGACCTTCGGCGAGCACTTGAGGCCTCGGCGGTGTCGCTTGGGCGACGGCGAGAGCTCGACCGAGAATTCAGCCTTGGCCGACGGCTCTCCTGGTACGCCGCGGTCCGAATTCACAAACCAAGGCTCGTGGTCGAAACCGGCACAGAGAAGGGCTTTGGAAGTGCCGTGATCGCTGCGGCGCTCACACGGAACGGTGAAGGCCACCTCGTCACAATTGACATCGAGCCATCAGCGGGAGGCCTTCTTGAAGGTGGTTCGGACGACGTCGTCACACGGGTGACGATGGATTCCGTCGCCTACCTTCAGGGCATCGGTGATCCGATCGATTTGCTCATCCTTGACTCCGACCACTCGGAGCATCACGAACAAGCGGAACTCGAATCAGCAACTCCGCACCTCTCCCCGAATGCGATTGTCATCTCCGACAACTGCCACGTGACCGACGTTCTCGCTAATTGGTCAAGATCCGGAGGTCGGCGCTTCCTGTACTGTCACGAGCGACCTGAAGGTCACTGGTACAGCGGAGTCGGAACCGGTATCAGCGTGGTTCGAGAGCCGCGGAATTAATCAACATGAAGAGGTGCCAGTCACGCCCGACGACTCCCCATCTCGACCGATGAGGTAGAGACACGAATCCGACGTCAGTGCTTCACCCATGGACACACGGAAGCCGCTCGGAAGTCCACGCGGCCCGAGAAGTTCCTCGACGTCTCGTCTCGGTGTCAACGGGACAGATTGTGGGGGCTGAGGCGACCGGATCTCGCTCACCACAACAAGTGATGCCACCTCAGGGCCGACCCATCCGGCGATGAACCCACCGTCGTAGTCGATCAGATCAATCGAATGGGAGAGGCTGGTCGGTGCCCCAAGGTTCGGGGCCTCGCCCGCCACTTGAACCTCCAACTCCCGGATGCCGGCGCTTTCGGCTACGAGGTCGAGCAACCGAAGGACTCGGTACGGGCTCCGATCGCCGTTGAGAATGATGATGTCGCTGGACTGAAACTGACTCTGCGGTAGCAAGCGAACAGTGTCACGCCACGTGACCTCTCCGACGTTGAACTCGAGTAGTTCGTTCGGAAGATCGCTCCTCGCGGCAAGCGAACCAAGGAAGCGAGTGCAGGTGTAGGCCGAATTGACGGCGACATCATCAGCAACCGGGTCGTCAAAGGCCTCCCAAGTGGGATCTGTTACGCATCCGACCGGGAGTTTCCCCACGGGCTGTCCGATGTCGCTTGCCAACGCATCAATCCAGGTGTTCCCCCTGACGATCTGCTGCTGAGCTTCGGACGGCCGATTCTCCTCGATGATCGACCAAACCACTGGGATGAGGACGACAGCGACCGCACAGGACACGAGTAGCCGTCCCGGATCTGCGTATCGAATGAGCCACAAGAGCGCAATCGGTGACGCCAGAAGCAGAAGTTTCTGCGAACCGTAAGCCGAGCCGCCATTGACTATCTGGTCAACGAGGCGAAACGTGAATGCCCACGCCAGGAGGAGAGCGACAAAGCCGAAAACGGGAGTTTTTATCGCTCCTCGGAGGCGGGCTTCGTGGAACGCAATCAGCGCCACCAGGCCCGCTGCAGCGAGCGGCACCGTGTGGGTCCCTCCTGATCGAGCGAGGAGGTCGGCAACCCCGTCAACAAGTCCAGAAAGCGACACCGCCGGAAGACTTGTGGCGAAGGTCGGCGTGGCTTCAACGTGTACAACGAGGGATCGAAGGCTGAGAAGCACGGGCGGCAACACGGTCATTACGTCGATGACCACAAGTCCCTTAGTTGCCATGTGCCGTCGGCGGAGAGTCCATGAGTGCCAAAGCGCAATGGCGATGCCTGGAATCAGCAGAGGTCTCAGAGGCAGCCAGAGGCCCATGGCCAACGCGGCGATCCAAAGGAGCGCACTCTGCTCAGACCTCGTCGAACTGGGAAACAGGATGAGTGCTCCCGCTAGGGCAAGGAACACCAACAATGCAGAGAGGTGGCCGTAGTCGAGGAAGGCAAGAACGGAAGTTGTGAGCACGAGTACCGCACCCGCAGCGGGGAAGCGCGCCCGCGAGGGCGACAACATCTGAATTGCCAGCAACAACGCGACACCAATCGTGAAGGCGGTGACTATAGAAAGCGCCAGCAGAGGAATGAGGGCCGACTCCGAGGTGCCTCCGATCGCCACGACAATCAGCCTTGCTAGACCGGTGGCGGCGCTGAGGACGAGGGTCAGAGGTCCTCCATAACCGGACCAGACCGGACCACCGGCGGTCAATTGCGAAGATACGTAGAGCCATCCGCCGTTGTCCTGACCGCCTGCGAGCAAGCGGATGATCGTGGCAGGGGTGACGAGAGTGACGAGAGCGGCGAGCAGAATTGCCGCGCCTACTCCGAGCGACGCTCGAGCAGATTGAGCCCTCTCAGTTGCTCCTGACCTGATGCACCTTGATCGCAACCACAAGTGCGCTGAACCCAGTGCAGTGCACGCAGTGAGCAACTCCACATTGATCGCGAATCCGAGCGCGAGAGCCCCGTCGATCAACGTTCCCGAAACCAGGATGATGAGGGTGATGGACGTGATTCGACCCATGGCGTATCTCGTGACGAGCGCAACCTACCGCTCGCCCGCCCCAAGGTAACGTGCGCGAGTGGTCTCTGTTCCGTTCAATGACCTCAGTCGTTCATCGGCCGCAGACCATGACGCACTTCTCAACTTGTATTCAGAAGTCCTACGGAGCGGATGGTTCCTGAACGGCGGGTTTGCTCGCGATCTCAAGCAGGCGCTGTCGGCCAGGATCGAAAACCGACCCGTGACGCTCGTTGGAAATGGGACCGATGCGCTCCGGCTTGCGCTCACGACGCTCGGGGTCGGTCCCGGCCGTCGCGTCGCCACCGTCGGCAACGCGGGGGGCTATTCGTCGGGAGCAACCCTCTCCCTTGGCGCCATTCCCGTGATCGTCGATGTAGACGAGTCCACCGCGCAGATGGACCCGGGTTCTCTCGCGCTCGTAGTAGAGAGTGCCCAACCACCTGATGTCATCGTGGTGACGCACCTCTATGGACAGATGGCGCCGATTCTCCGCATCATGGACCTGGCGTCCAGTGCCAACATCCCCGTTATCGAGGATGTCGCCCAGGCATTCGGCGCGAGCATTCCGGAGGGCCCGGCGGGTTCCTTCGGTTCGCTTGCCACAACCAGCTTCTATCCAACGAAGAACCTCGCTTCGATCGGAGATGCGGGCGCCGTTTTCTCCGCGACCGACGAGCTGGCTTCGCGCTGCGCAAGATTTGCTCAGTACGGATGGGGGGAGCGCTACGTAGTCGAAAGTGTTGGTGGGTTCAACTCCCGTATGGATGAGATCCACGCCGCAACGGTCCTCCATCGTCTCGAACGCGTCACAACCGACACCGCTCGACGCCGATCCATCGCCTCCGCGTACCGCGCTGTTCTTGATCCATCGCGGACCGTCATTGGAACCAACGACGAGTCATTCGCCGCACACCTCGCCGTCATGACAACCGACTCTCGGGAGGAGGACAGCGCTCGGCTCAGGGCATCGGGAATCGACACCTCCATCCACTACCCGTTACCGGATCACTGGCAACCCGCATGGCGCGAACTGGTGGAGACACCCGTCTCACTTGATGCCACCGAGAAGTTGACGCGCCGCATTCTCTCACTGCCCTGTTTCTCGACAATGTCCGACGCCGAGGTGGCTCACGTCACAGAGACCCTGGCCGTCCTCTGATCAACTCAACGGCGATCACAGTTCGTCAGGGGAGTCGATGTACTCATCGGCATCGAATGAATGACTGGCAAAGACCCCCACAACACACTCCGGCGAGAAATTCTCCAACGTCAACCAGTGTCTCGTTGGGATGACAATCCAGTCGCCGAGTTCCAGCCGAAACTCCACCGATTGCCCCCCTGCGCCAGTCACTCGACCTCCGACCGAGCCCGACTGACAAAACACCAGTTGTTCACAGACGCGATGAGCATGATTCGCCCGCGTTTCGCCAGGGGTGATGTTGACGAGCCAAAAGAGTCGTCGCGGAATAAACGGAAGGGGTCCGAACTCGGCTACAACCAGTGTGCCTCGTTCGTCGCGATGAATCGGAAAGGCGCCGAGCTCTACCGTCTGGTGGTCCCAACTCACCCTGTGAGGCTATCCGTCCAAGCCAAGTTGGCCAGACGCTCAGCACAAGGGTCAAGTGACGACATCCCAACAGCCCGTGCCCCAGCATTCCTGACGAGATCCCGAACGGATACTGACCTTCGACGCCACCCAAGATCTCTTGCCAACGTTCGCCATAGGCCACGGCCTGGATGAGTGCATCCGATCTGCCACGGCTTCCCGAGAAATGACCGGTGGTAGTGGATGATCCCAGGGTTAGCGATCGCATCATCCAGTACATCGACATCCTCGACAAGATCACTCGTTCTCAGGAGACGCATGAGGTGATACGGCATGAGATTCCAACGCGGCTCAAGACGATCAAAACTGCCCGCCAAAAGGAGGTTCAAGGCATCTTGATCAACACACGGCAACGGGTACTTTGAGAGAAGTCTGAAGACGTCGTCCGTAACTCCTCGGGTTCGCCAAAGGTCAACGTCGATGACCATGACTCCCGTATTGAGGTACGGCGCCGTCGGGTCGACTCCCTCCTCGCGCCAAGGTCGCCACATCGATGGCATGCCCATCATCGCAATGTGAGCGTCAGCGACCGCAGCAACAGGCGAGGTCATCTCGCGAGCCACGATCTCGTGCAGGGGTTCTCGGACGATCGTGTCGGCGTCCAGGTACACGATTCGGCGCTCCCCATCAAACTGAGACAACTCAGCCGCAAGGACGCTGTAGGTCGCAGCGGGCGGGAAACCATGCCGGAGCACCGGAACCTGGGCGGCCCGAGGATCGATCGGTTCAATGACCTCGACTTCGAGACGTCCTAAGCCTGCTTCCGCGAGGCGGGACTCTTGCGCGCTCGTCCATCCCGTACCAAGAACCGTCAAGTGGGTCGGGGCTGTCTGGGACAACGCGAGTGACCGGGCGAGAACCTCAGCTTGAGGCTGGTACGCATCATCCGCTGCAGTCACAACCGTAATTGTCGGATGCATCAGACCGCTCCCGGAACCGGGAAACCGACTGACTTCCTCCAGTCATCGGCTAACCAGATTGAGGTCACCCAGTGGCGACTTACTGGGCGATAACCGTTTGCAGACAACAGAAACGAAATTTCGCTCTTGTCATCATCCATCTGATGATCCTCAACAGCAATCACTCGGGGACGAAACCTCGAGAAGTCGACCTGCCGGAGCACTGCTGCGTCGGCGCCCTCGAGATCGATCGAAAGAAAGGTCGGTTCGCTCGGCTCAACCTCGCCGACCAGCAGCTCCATCACCGGAACTGATGGCACTTCGTAACTTGCATGAAGGCGCTGACCGGAGTCGACCAGCGCACGAGCCCGAGCTTCCTCGCACGTACTTAAGGCCCATCGCTCGAACTCCCAGAATTGCGCAGTCGCGGAACCGCCTTCGGTTGAGACGAGCGCTTGCACAACCTGATCGCGGGTTCGAGACCGGCGCCACTTTCTTGTCAGACTTCCAATCGGTTCCACCCCGAGACCCCGAAATCCCCGGCGGTAAAGGAGGTACGTGTTTGAGAGCTCCACGGGATGTCCAGCGCCGAGGTCCCAGTAGCGCCCAAAGCGCTCCGGCAGCAATGCTGAGATCACTTTGTCCTCACCGAACTGGGAGTAACCCATCCCCCGACGCCGAAAGCGCCGCATCGAGGCCAGAACTTCGGTTGAATCGATCGCGTCGGACAGCAATTGGCCAGCGAACGTTCGTCCCGTCATCTCGGCCCGAACACGTACGCGCGCCGCGAGTCGACGATCCTCGACGGGGGAGTTCGTCGGTGTCATGGCGACGGAGCCTAGGCTCCAAATTCAAGCCGGTTATTCGTCTTTGGCCTCACTGCCCTTCTCGGAGGCAAACAGACCGCCTCCTCCACAATCCGAAAGGCGATGTAACCGGGCCCCTATAGCGTCACCGACGGAACTCATCATGCTGCGTAAGTCCTCCATTGCGAAAGCCTTAGAAGTCGCTTCGGAGCTCGCCGGTACTCGCACCACTCTCAAGGTTGGCGCACTGACAGCGCTCAAGGGATCCGCCGGCCTCCTCGACATCGCGGGAATCGTCCTTCTTGCGCAGTTTTCGGCCACAGTGCTCTCAGCGGCATCGTCGACCACGAACTCCAATCCTCTCGGCTACTCAGTTCCTGGCACCGAGAGCTGGCGCCCACTATTCCTGCTCGCAGGGGCCCTCGTGCTCATGTCACTTCGAAGCGCACTAAGTTTTTTCGCTGGCGTCTGGCTCAATTCGACCCTGCAGCAGGCGAACACGCGGGTCATATCGGCGAGAGCGAAGCTCGAACTCTGCAGGCCGCTCGACGGTCTCGATCAGTTCTCGTCGCAGGAGACGCACCATGCGCTCACTGGCATGACTCGAGCCTCAGTGAGTGGCTTTCTTCTGCCCCTCTCAACCGTGATCTCAGAGGGTGTTCTCGGCTTACTACTCATCGCAACGCTTTACGTCGCGAGTCCTGCGGCCACGGTGCTCAGCATCATCTTTCTTGCTCTCGTCTCGCTGGGTCTCTACCGGTTCATCTCCCATCGACAATTGCTTCTCGGACAACGCACCGGAAGCGCGACGGTTCGGTCGATTGCGACCTTCCAAGAACTGCACTCAGGCCATCGGGAGCTTCGCGTGTCGGGCCGGCTTGAAGCGGAGATCAACCGTTTCACCAGTGTGGAGGGCGAATTGTCTGACAATCTCGTCGCCCAGAACAGGAACTCGACGATCCCACGGCACGTCTTGGAAACCGCGGTCCTGCTTTGCCTTGGGATAGTTGCAACAATCAGTTCCGCCGGCTCAGACGACATCGAGTCGCTCGTCATCGTGACCGTCTTCGCCGCCGCCTTGGCGCGGCTGCTTCCAAGCGTGATTCCCATGCAAGCTGCACTTTCGGAGCTGCAGCATGTTCTCGGTACCGCAAGCTCCATCGACTACCCGTTCGTCAAACTTCGAACCGGCTTGGAAAGCCACTCGGGTCATTCTGGATCACCACATGATCAGGATCCGCGCGCATCAGGGAGCGCATTCGCGATCACAGCTTCCTCCCTCTCGTATCGATACCCCGGCGCTGAGGAGTCGGCGCTTGAATCGATTGACTTCAACTTGTCGGGAAGCGGCTGGTACGCCATCGACGGACCATCAGGAAGCGGCAAGAGCACCTTGCTCGACCTCATGCTTGGCCTTCGGCTGCCGACCGAAGGCCAAGTGACCATCAACGGCCTAGTCGCACATGAATTCATCGAGGCGAACCCGGGCTTCGTCTCATACCTGCCACAAAGTCCGATGGTCATGAACAGATCGCTCTGGGAAAACGTCGCCTTCGGTTACACGATCGACGATGTCGACCGTAATCGCGTGACTCAATGCCTCCAGCAGGTTGGTCTTGAATCCCTCGTCCGTCGAGCAGACACCAGTGGCGAAACCCTGGGTGAACGCGGGGGGCGGCTCAGCGGAGGCCAGCTACAGCGACTCGGGATCGCTCGGTGCCTCTATCAGGAACCGAACGTGCTCGTGCTGGACGAATCAACCTCAGGACTCGACGAAAGCGCTCGTGACGGCATTATTTCGCTCCTGCACTCGCTCGTGGCAAGCGGCCTCACCGTGGTGACGGTTGCGCATGACCGGACCCTTGCGGCGCAAGCAATCCGCGTCATCCGGCTGGCCAACGGAAACCTGGTGAATTCGTGAGCCACCAATCGAAAATCCTGATCATCGACACCTGCTACCCGGCATTCCTCAGGTCCGCCGGCTACATGCGTCAAGCACTTGATCACGAGGAGTTCGAACTACTGCGCGAATCCTTCATGGCACTCCGGTTCGGCACGAGTGACGCGTATTCACACAACCTCCGGTCACTGGGCTGGGACGCGCAGGAGATCATCCCAAACTCGCTCCTATTGCAATCCGCCTGGGCGCAGGAACACGACATCGCACTCTCGTCACGACTTGCCCGTGTCTCGCATGCTGCGGTCAGTCGAGTTCCAGGCTTGCGTTCCATCTCAAGGTTGTTGCCGTCCCTCCATCGCGTGCTCGAAGCGCAGGTCATGGCGTACTCGCCCGACGTGGTCTACTTCCAAGACCTCAATTTCGCGCCACCCCAACTCATTCAACGGTTGAGGAAGCACGCGAGGCTGATCGCGGGCCAGATCGCTTCACCGCTACCCCCCGACCACGGTACTGCAGTCGTACGACGTCATCTTCAGTTCCCTCCCGAACCAAGTCGAGCAGATCGCCTCACAAGGTGTCCCAGTCGAGTTTCTTGCCATAGGGTTTGACGACCGCGTACTTGAGGAAATCAAGGTTGAAGATCGAGATCTCCCGCTCACCTTTGTCGGAGGTGTAAGCCGGCATCACTCCGCGACACTCCCACTCCTCAGCGAGCTCGCTCGGTCACCGTCACAGTTGCGGATCTTCGGCTATGGCGGGGATCAGCTGACCCCCGACCTGCGGGCGTTGCATCATGGCGAGCGTTGGGGCGTCGACATGTACCGAGTTCTCCTCCGCAGCCAGATCACCCTGAACCGGCATATTGACGTGGCCGAGGGATACGCCAACAACATGCGCCTTTTCGAGGCAACTGGCTGCGGGGCCTTGCTCGTGACCGACCGCGGCAGGAACCTGAGGGACTACTTTTCAGATGAAGAAGTGCTTTCCTACGCGAGTCCGACGGAAGCCCGCAGCCTCATCAACTGGGCGTACCGAGAGCCAGAGCAAGCAAAGGAGATGGCGAGACGGGCCCAGCAGCGAACCCTCACCGAGCACTCCTACTCGCGACGCATGGGCGATCTGAACGAGGCGCTGATACGACGCCTCGGTGGGCAGACAACGTGAGCCATCGCTGGCGCCTCGCAGCAAATAGACGTGTGCTACTACCTCGCTGGCTGGAACGCCGGGCGTGGGTTCGTTGGGTGGACGCGTGGAAGGACGAACTGATTCCGGATCAGCAGTTGACGTTGGCCGAATCGCAAGTCGCCGATTGGCTCGCTGGCCAACAGGTAGCTCCCTTCGATGTCCTCGCCGAACTACTGGATGAGATCGCGGAGCGCCTCCCCTCCATCCTCGAGGTCGGCTCGAGTTCTGGGTACTACTCCGAAATCATCAAGCGCCACCGAGCGGAGAGCCGTTACGTCGGTGTCGACTACAGCCAGGTTTTCTGCGCACTCGGTCAACGCCGCTTCCCGACGGCAGCACTGGTGTGCGCCGACACACTGAGCCTGCCCATCCGAGATGCCGCGTTCCCACTCGTAATCTCAGGATCCGTCTTGCTGCATGTTCACGACTGGGAAGCAGCCCTTCGTGAGACACTTCGCGTCACATCCCGCTATGCCATCCTGCACCGAACTCCCGTGACCTCAACTAGCACCGCGACGTTCACGAAGAAGGCCTACGGATTGCGCCTCATCGAGTGGTCGTTCAATGAAGATGATCTGCTCAACGAGTGCGAAAGGGCCGGATTCTCGCTCGTCCAGCAGTTCGACCTCAATGAGCAAGCAATGCTCAGCAACGATGGGTTCTCGCCCAACAATCGGTCATATCTGCTACGACGACTGTGATGTACGCGACGCTCTTCGACCGCGGCTACCTACTCAGGGGCCTTGCAATGCTCGATAGCCTCCTCGCGGAGTCTTCCTCGGCTGAGGTAACCGTGCTCGCACTCGACTGGGAAACCTTCGAGTTCCTCACCGAAGAATTCAGAAATCAACGCGTTTACCCCCTCACGCTCAACGACCTGACCTCCGAAACTCTCTGGTCGGCCCGCCAATCCCGCTCGTACCGGGACTTCTGCTGGACCCTCAGCAGCGTGCTCTGCCATCAGTTGCTTCGTGACAACACCGAGGTCATCTACCTCGACGCCGACATCTGCTTTTTCAACAATCCCGACGAACTCCTCAACCTGTGCCGAAGCGGGCAAGTCGCAGCGGTGCCTCATGGATTTCCTAATCGATTGAAGTCCTCAGAGGTGAACGGGATCTACAATGTCCAGTGGGTCTACTTCGCCGGCAACGAGGGGACGAGTGCCTGCCAGCGCTGGGCCGAGCAATGCCTCGACCGGTGTGAGTTAGCGCCCGAGGAAGGCATTGTTGGCGATCAGAAGTATCTCGACGAATGGCCTGACCTCTACCCGTCCTTCATTTCACTTGACCACTGCGGCGCCGGCGTCGCTCCGTGGAACCACGAAATTCGCGAACCGCGCCAACTCGACGGTCGCTGGGTGGTCCGAACTGAAGAGAACATGGTCTTCTACCACTTCCATGGCCTGACGATTTCTCACGACGGCTCAGTCGTGCTATCCGGACCGACCTACTCGGAAGTGAAGCCGTTTCCAATTGAGCTCTACGAGGAGTATCTCCGACGCCTCAGCGCTAACTGGACACGTGTTCGTCACCTTGTGCCCGAACCCGACCCCAAAACGTGGCACATTGCACGTTCGCGCGCCGAGTCCCTCCGCGCGATGCTTCGACGCTTCCGCTAAGGGAACACATTCGTCACCATGCACTGCCTCATCTGCCGGAGTTCATCAGTTGTTGTCGAGTTGCCGGGAATGTTCGATGACCGATTCGGCTGTCCCGACGAAGCGGACATCAGGAGATGCACGAACTGCGGACACCGCTTTATCGACCCGCTGCGGCCAGATAGCGAACTCAAAGTTCTCTACGAGACGTACTACGGCCGATCCGGCCCCATTCACCCACTGACCTACTCGCGCACTCGGGCGATGGTGCTTCGAGAGGCACTCCCTGACAAACACTTCCTCGGGCAAGCGAAAGGGAGGTCGCTACTTGACATCGGATGCGGCTCTGGAGAGTTTCTCGCCCGAGCCACGACGCTCGGGTTCCAAGCGACTGGAATAGACGTCGACTCCCACGCCGTCGAAGCGGCCCGATCACACGGCTTTTCCGCCCACTGTGGAACCGCCGACAGCGACGCACTGCGGGACGAGTCATTCGATGTCATCACTCTCAATCAGGTGATCGAGCACGTTGAAGACCCCATAGCCACACTGGTGTCGCTTCGTGAACACCTAGAAAGTGCAGGCACCCTCTTCATTGCGACTCCGAACGGTGACTCTGCGAGCCTGCGGCGCACGGGACGCAATTGGATCAACTGGCACGTCCCCTACCATCAGCACATCTTCTCCCAGGATTCACTGCGCCTTATTGCCGCCGCTGCAGGCCTAACGCCCGTACGCATGTCGACGCGAACACCTGTGATCTGGACTCTCCTTCAACAGCAGCACACCCACGAACCAATGACCCTTGGAGTGGAACGGTGGCCCTGGCGGGGCCCAACGACGACACCGAGGCCCAGAGGTTCGGACACCGTGGATCGTGTCGCGAGCGTCGCACGCTCATGCGTCAGGCTGGTCGACGACTTACGTGGTGCTGGAGACTGCATCATGGCTACTTTCCGCCGGGCATGACCGTTCACGTGCTGACGCCTGTGCACAACCGTTGTGTCGTGACGGAGAGCTTCATCAGCGACCTCTTCGACCAAGACATTGATGAGGGTCTTCGAATTGTGATCGTTGACGACGGAAGCAAGGACGGCACCGATGAAATGCTCAGGGCTCGCGCGCAGGAGGCTCCACCTCACGTCACGCTCTCCGTAATCAACGGTGACGGGGCATGGTGGTGGGCCCGCAGCATGGCAACTGCCATCAGCGCATGTCGACCTCACATCGGCGAGGACGACGTGGTTGTCTTCATGAATGACGACATCTCCGTGCCGAGCGGCACATTGACTGAACTCGCCCGGAGCTGTCGCCAACGAAGCGCCGTGATCTCGGCGTCGGTTCGAGACGTAGACAACCCCGCAACACTGCTCGATCGTGGCGCATTGCTTCATCCGATGACTCTGACAGTCGAGCCGCTCCCGCTTGATTACTCGCTCGGAAACTTTGCCTCGCTTGCGGTGGCCTCAGGGCGCACCACCGTGTACCCCGCCAAGGTCTTCATGAAGGGTGTCAACATCGACTACCGGCGACTCCCGCATCACCTAGCTGATCTTGAGTTCAGCATTCGAGCAAGTGAGCTTGGATTTCCAATCCTTCTGGCAGAGGACATCCATGTTTTGTCCGAAAACAACTTCACCTCCCAGCATTCACCGGCAAGTCTCTGGCGTCGCCTGACCCATGTCTCAAGCCCTGATCGACTCCTCTCGTACTGGGCGTTCTGGCGATCGGTCCTACCGGAGATACCTCGGTCGCTTCTTGCGTGGCGTCTCATCCGATACAGACTTCTTCCTAACCTCGTCCTCCTCTTTCCTGGCGTTAGGCGACTGATAGAGCGCCGTATAGCTAAGAAGAAGGCTCACGAGGGCGCAACATGATCCAACGGTGGATCAACGGCACCTGCCATCACGACTGCCCGGACTCGTGTGGCTGGGTGGTCACCGTGGAGGAAGGTCGCGCGGTCGACATGTCGGGTGATCCTGACCATCCGTTCTCGCGCGGTGAACTGTGTCCGAAGGTGAACCGCTTTCTCGACCGGGTGTACAGCCCTGACCGAGTGCTTCATCCGCTTCGGCGGGTGGGACCCAAGGGTGAGGGGCGTTTCGAACGCATCAGTTGGGATGAAGCCACTGGCATCATCGCGGAGCGTCTTCACGCCACGATCCGCGAGAGCGGTGCCGAGTCGATCCTGCCGTTCTCCGACGCCGGCAACCAGGGGATGCTCGCAATGTCGGGGATCTCCTCGCGCTTCTTCCATCACCTCGGAGCGAGTCGGTTGATCCAGGCGCTCTGTGGCCCGACGGTTGGAGCGGGCGTCAAGATGACGAACGGATCATCGCTCGGCTTCGATCCGCTCGACCTCGAGCACTCCCGACTCATCCTCCTGTGGGGCACGAATACCAGGCTCACCAACCGGCACCTCTGGCCAACGATCGAGACGGCGCGTGAACGCGGCGCCCGCGTGGTGGTGATTGATCCGCTTCGCACGATCACCGCCGACTCGGCCGACGAGTTCATCCAACCCCGCGCCGGTACCGACATCGCGATGATGCTCGCGATGATGAACGTGATCATCGGCGAGCAACGCGTCGATCGAGAGTGGATCGACGCGCACACCCTCGGTTTCGACGAGCTCGCGGAGCACGTCGCCACTT
>Ga0181594_10003682_pt1 | contig 13816 bp, 14 predicted proteins | sample 071ome_18_FD_145603 | JGI IMG/M metagenome (GOLD analysis project Ga0181594, IMG submission 145603) | Coastal salt marsh microbial communities from the Groves Creek Marsh, Skidaway Island, Georgia - 071413BT metaG (spades assembly) | ecosystem: Environmental > Aquatic > Marine > Intertidal zone... | reverse complement strand
CCTGAACTTAAGAGCAATCACGTGCTGGAGACGGCCGCTTCAGCCATCGATCGAATTGGTGCAGGTCTCAGAGGTACTTACGAAGCACTGGAGCTCGAACGCGCAGATGACGAGCCCCTGCCGCCGCAGACGCATCCAACCACCGAGGCCAGCAACCAAGCGATTACCCGCGCGTAAATAACACCCGAGGTCTTTTCAGCTCGCGCCGATGAGACCGCCATCCAGCGGCAGCACCGCTCCGGTGATATAGGCAGAGGCCCTCGCGGCCAGAAAAATGGCTACGCCGGCAGCGTCGTCTGCACCCCCCATGCGCTTGAGGGGGACGTTCTCGAGCAGCGTATCGGCACCCATCAGGTCAACCATAGGCGCCAGCATTTCGGTATGGAACGGCCCCGGAGCTATCACGTTCACCGTGATGTGGCGTGCGGCGAGATGAGCGGCCAGCATTCTAGAGACATGGTTCAGCCCGGCCTTCGACGCGGCATAGGAAAAGTTGTCGAAAATAGGGGTGTGCATACCGTCGGCCGAGCTGACGTTGATAACCCGCGCCGGATCATCGGTCTCGGCGGCTGCCGTCAGCAGCGGCAGCAGCTTCTGCAGAAGAAAAAACGGAGATTTGAGATTGAGGTCGAGCACCTTGTCCCAGCCTTTTTCAGGAAAGGCGTCGACGGATGCCCCCCACTGCGTCCCGGCGTTGTTGATCAGCACATGCAGCGCTGTCTCCCTCGCGGTGAGCTCCGCCGCCACGCGCTCGATTTCATCCATACGCGAGAGATCGGCGGGCAGGGCGATGCACTCGCCGCGTGCGGCCAGGGAAGCCGCCGCAGCCTCGCACTGCTCAGCCTTGCGCGCGCTGATGTAGACGCGGGCGCCGGCCTCGACATAGGCCGAGGCCATCATGAAGCCGATCCCCCTCGAGCCGCCGCTGATGAAGGCTACCTTTCCCGCGATGTCGAACAGTCCCCGACTCATGCCAGGCTCGCCAGAAAATCAAAGGTGCGGTCGAATGCGCCGGGGTCTGTCTCGGCAATCGCCGCATTGAAATCCGATGCCCCCGTTTCACGGATTCGTTCGATACCCGCCCGCAGAGTGGCCTCGTCACCAACGATGGCGAGGTCCTCCGGCCCCGCCACACCCTCCCGATCGAGCATCGCGCGATAGCTCGGCAGGCGTCCATAAAGCGCCAGCCCGGCGGCTATCCGTGCGCGGGCTTCATCCGGCTCGTGGGTCAGCACTATTGGGAAGCCGGCCACAATGCGTGGTTCGGGTCGTCCCGCCTCCTGCGCGGCGTTCATCAGGGTCGGACGCACGTGGTCAGTCATGGTTTTCGGCCCAACCATCCAGGTAATGGTGCCGCTGGTGAAACGACCGGCCAGCCGCAGCATCTGCTCACCGAGCGCAGCCACCATCAGCGGCACGTCATCCGCACCAGCTGCTCCCACGGACAGGCCGGTCACGCGGTACTGCTCGCCGCTGAAATTGACGGTCTCACCACGCAGCAGCGGCGCGAGGACCTCGAGGTATTCGTGCATATGACGCGCCGGTCGCGCGTAGGACATACCCAACGCGTCTTCGATCATGACTTTGTGCGCAAGACCTATCCCGAGCACAAAGCGATTCCGCGCAGCAGCAGCTGCGGTAACGGCCTGCTGCGCGATCGCCGTCGGATGTCTGGGATAGGTCGGGGTGACCGCAGTGCCCACCTCGATGGTGCTGGTTTCACGTCCCGCGATCCCCATGGTCATGATGGCGTCGAGCGCGAAAACATTGGCCATCCACACGGTGTCAAAGCCCGCGGATTCGGCGCGCTGCACCAGGCCTACGACTTCATCTATCGTGATCGTACGTCCGATCTGGTTGACATCATCACTGCTCGACCGGGTCCCGGTCATGATCCCCATTCTCATCATGCTGCTCCTCTGGCGTCGCTGGCGGGCAAGTAAACCACAGAGACCAGCTGCCTCACAGCGTACCGGTGAGGCGTACGGGAGAACGCTGATCTGGGTTATCGTGCGGCCCTCGCGGCAAGCAAGCCATCAGCCAACAGGAGAACCATCATGGGCGAAGTGGGCACCACCCGAATCTTTGAAAACGACCGCATCATCATGTGGGAATTCGTCCTTGAGCCGGGCGCAGAAACCCCTATGCATCGCCATGAACACGATTACGTGTTCTACGTTCTCGACGGCGCGCCACTGCAGGTGTTCGACGAGCATGGCGCTGACCTCGGCACTCTGGACGCCACTGCCGGATCTTCCTTTGCGCTCAGGATCGAGGGCGATGACCTGGTCTCGACTGACGATCGCGGTCTGCGGGTACCGGCGCTGCATAAAGCACGCAATACCGGCACCACCCGCTATCGCGAGATCCTGGTCGAGTCCAAATAAGGCATCGCGAATGAGCGTATTCGTCCTGATTCACGGCGGCTGGCGTACGGGCGAGCACCTGCAGCCCGTTGCCAGACACCTGCAGCACGCGGGCCACGAAGCGCACACGCCCACGCTGCTCGGCCATCGCCCCGGCGACCGCAAGGATGTGAGCCTCGGCGAGGTGATCGACGACTTCGTCGAACACATTGAGCGCGCCTCGCTCAGCGACTTCATTCTGGTCGGCCACAGCTACGCGGGCATGGTCATGAGCGGCGCCGCCGGCAGGCTCGGGGCCCGTATCCGTCGCCTGGTCTACTGGAATGCTTTCGTTCCTCTGGATGGCGAATGTCTGAACGACATGGTCCCTCCGCATTATCGGGAGACATTTGATGCACTGACCGCAGCGGATGGCGGTGTCATGCTGCCTTTTCCGATCTGGCGGGAAGCGTTTATCAACGACGCCGATCTGGACCTCGCCAGGCAGACCTATGACAGCCTGAATCCACACCCGGCAAGAACGTTTAACGATCCCATCTCCCTCAAGACACCGCTGGCCGAGCTCACCGTTGGCAAGTCCTATATCAACGGCACGGAGGACACCGCTCTGCCCGGCAGTCTTGGGTGGCACCCGCGCCTGTCAGAAAGACTGGGACTGTTCCGCCTGGTCCAGATCGCGGGCAGCCATGAGGTCTGCTTTACCGATCCGGCGCGCCTCGCACGGGCAATTGAGGATGCTGGTCGGGACTGAATATGCTGAAGCCCGTGCACGCCTCCCTGTAACTGCATCAGGGCAAGCGGTACCGGATCCGCTCTGGTAGATCGGCGCCAGGACCCCATCCAAATTTGGCATGCTCAGGCGGTCTTTTTTAGAACAATTCGCCGGGGCGAGCTCAGCCTGCGTGCTGCAGGCCCTGCTGCCCGCCTGGGCCCGCGCGGCTACAGATCACCACACCACCAGCCCGACCGCTCTCACTGGGAACACTCTCGATCTCGTGGTCGAGCAGCGCCGCGCAGCGATTGCGGGTCGTGTCGCCAGGCATATCACCATCAACAATCAGTTCCCTGCCCCGTTGCTGCGTTGGCGCGAGGGAGACACGCTGCGCCTGCGGGTGCGCAACGCGCTCGAAGATTCCACTTCGATCCACTGGCACGGGATCCTTCTGCCCGCCGACATGGACGGCGTCCCCGGGGTAAGTTTCGCAGGCATCGGGCCGGGGAAGACGTTCGAATATCAATTCACACTGGGTCAATCGGGCACCTACTGGTATCACAGCCATTCAGGACTGCAGGAGCAGATCGGGCACTACGGCCCCATCATCATCGACCCCTCAGAGCCGGAGCCCTACCGGGTTGAGCGTGAGTATGTGGTCATGCTCTCGGACTGGAGCTTTGAGTCGCCGGCGCGGATCTTCGCGCGCCTTAAGAAAATGAGCGACAGCTATAACTTCCAGCGCCGCACACTGGTCGATCTGCTGCACGATATCCGGGCCCACGGCATCAGCGGTGCTTTGTCCGATCGCGAACGGTGGGGCGCCATGCGCATGGATCCGACCGATCTGGCAGACGTCACCGGCGCGACGTATACCTACCTGGTCAATGGCCACAGCCCGGAAGAGAACTGGACTGCGCTGTTTCATCCCGGCGAAACGGTGCGCCTGCGTTTCATCAACGCCGCAGCCATGAGCATCTTCAACGTTCGCATTCCCGACCTGCCCATGACCGTGATCCAGGCTGACGGCGTCCCGGTACAGCCCGTGGAGACCGACGAGTTTCAGCTCGGCACGGCGGAAACCTACGATGTGCTGGTGCGCCCTGCTGAGGCGCGTGCGTACACCATCATGGCCGAGACGAATGACTTCTTTGCCTATGCTCGGGCGACCCTGTCACCGCAGCCCGGCATGCAGGCCGAGGTACCTGCACTGCGCCAACGCCCGCTGCTGACCATGCGCGATATGGGGATGGCGCATGCTCACGAGTCGCCTCAGCCGACGCCCTCATCCGGCACAGGTATTTCACATCCGGAGCACGCTGAGCACCACGCGCGCGCCGCCCACGATCAGGTCGAGGGTGCCCCTGGGACGCTGCAGCAGAAGGATGAAACGTCTGCCGAAAGTCAGGACCAGCAGCACCCGCATCGCCATGAGGTCGGCGTCGTCACCCTGGCACAGGCACCGGCGAGCCGGCTCCACGAGCGACCGCTCGGTCTGGAGCACGAGCCGCACCGCGTCCTGGTCTATGCGGATCTCCGGTCCCTCGTTGCCTCCGCGCCCGCCCGTCCTGCGGATGAGGAACTGGAGCTGCACCTGACAGGCAACATGGCGCGCTACATGTGGTCATTCGACGGTCTCAAGTTCTCCGAGGTCGAGGCACCGATCCCGCTGCGCAAGGGCTCAAGAACCCGTCTGCACTTCGTCAACGACACGATGATGCCGCATCCGGTCCATCTTCACGGCATGTACTTCGAACTGGTCAACGGAGCCGGAGCCGCCCAGCCGCGCAAACATACGCTGGTCATCAAACCTGGCGAGAAAGTCGCAGTTGATATCAACGTCGAGGCACCCGGACGCTGGGCCTTCCACTGTCATCTGCTCTATCACATGCATGCCGGCATGATGCGGGTCTTCGAGGTCACCTGAGTCCGCAATGACCAGCGTGTCACGATGTGCGGGTCCAGCACTCGCCCTGCTGGCATGCGCGCTAAGCGCGACCTGCGCCAGCGCCGACGATGACGCAGCCCTGCAAAAGACGGTTGAGGTCCTGCACGCCAGTCACGGTCAGACGCTGAACACCCTGCTGCTCGGCGAGCGTCTTGAATACGCCCCCGAAGGCGACATGCTCGGATGGGAGGTTCAGGGCTGGCTCGGCTACGACGAGGACAAGCTTTGGCTGAAGTCTGAAGGTGCTTACGAGGCCGATATCAATAACCTGTCGAACAGTGAGCTGCAGGTGCTCTACAGCCGAGCCGTTGCGCCGTTCTGGGACCTGCAGGCGGGAGCGCGTTTCGACGTCGGCGACAGCACCGACCGGGGTTATGCCGTTATCGGACTCATGGGACTTGCTCCCTACTGGTTTGAGCTCGACACCGCGCTGTTTTTGAACGATCGCGGGGATCCGAGCGCGCGCGTGGAGGCGGAATACGATCTGTTGCTGACCCAGCGGCTGATCCTCCAGCCGCGCTTCGAACTCAATCTCGGCCTCGATGACGACCGCGCGGCGGGACTCGGCGGTGGGCTGCGGTCGCTGAACGCGGGACTCCGCCTGCGCTATGAGATCCGCCGTGAGATCGCGCCCTATCTGGGTGTGGAATGGGAACACGCGCACGGCGACACGGCTGAGCTACGCCGCGCCGCAGGCGAAGCGGATTCCACCACCCGCCTGGTGCTGGGGGTCCGGCTCTGGTTCTGAAGGTCCTGCGCTTGATGCCGACTGCAGGCGCTGCTCCCGCGCCGGGTTCGCTATGATTCTTCTCCCTTTTGCAGGAACCGAGTTGCATGAGCGAAACCGCACCACCTGACTCCGATGCCCTGGCACTCGCCGCCGGCGAGAGCATGCATGCCCGTGACAGCGCTGCCCGGCGTCTCGGCATCTCGCTTGACGAGATTCGCCCCGGCTTCGCACGCATGTCGATGCGGGTCGAGGCGTGGATGCTGCAGGGTCATGCCGTGTGCCACGGCGGGCTGCTGTTCGCGCTGGCAGACACCACCATGGCGTACGCCAGTAACGCCTATAACGAGAGCCACCTCGCGCTGAACGCCAATATTGATTTTCTGCGCCCCGCACAGCTTGGCGAACTGCTGACCGCAGAAGCGCGGGAAGGAAATCGCACTCGGCGTACGGGAATGTATGACGTACTGGTGCGCAACGAGAAAGGAGAGACCTTGTGTCACTTTCGCGGGCGCACCTACGGCGTCGGCGGACCCGTCATCCGTGATTGACGCGCTCGGTCTTACCCCCGGCTCAGCGCCTGCCACGGTCAGTGGCGCAGTGCTGATCGGTATCGGCGTCGCGCTGCAGTTTGTGCCTCTTTACCGAGCACGCATCGATGCGCTCAGGCAGCGCTACCCTGCTCTGGTCCTGCTGCAGTCGCGCCTCGTCCAGCTCGGCCTCGGTTTCGGCCTGCTGACCGTGGGTATCGAGCTTATCTGAGATCCTGCGCCTCGGCGCTCACCCGGGCAGCGGTGATACGCACCGTCCGCATGGCGAGATACACCTCGTGCTGGAAAAACCCGAGCCCGACCACGAGCGCCAGGGCCGAACCCAGAAACAGGGTCCCGATGAGCCAGCGCAGGCTCGCGCTCAGCAGCGCATCAAGAAACAGCACGCACACAATTGCGCAGACCAGCAGCGCTGAAAAGGTACACATCGAAATTGCGGCATGCGCGGCGCGCAGCCGCCGGCTCAGGTTATGCAGCTCATGCCGCACATCGTTGCCTGAGAGCTGCGCGCCTGAGAGTGGGTTCTCTGTCAGGTAACGGCCGCGGTCGATAATCCGCCCCAGACGTCCGGTCATGACATTCATCAGCGCGCCAATACCGGTCAGCAGAAACACGGGCGCCAGAGCGAGCTGAATTGCATGCCCTACATCGCCTGGTGTGAACCCACCCGAAAAGATATCCATCGCGTCAGCCCCTGAATATCGGCACGAACCGCCTGTCAGCCTGCATCATTGCTGCCGCGCCGCGGCGGTCAGCAGAGTATCGAGTTTGGCGGCAAAGGCCTGGCGATCAGCAGCCCGCATCGGCGCCGCACCACCACTCTGGATTCCGCTGCCGCGCAGGGTATCCATGAAATCGCGCATGGTGCGCAGCTGGCGGATAGTGTCCGGCGAGAATAGTTCACCGCGCGGACTGAGCGCCTGAGCACCGCGTTCGATGGCCTCTGCCGCGAGCGGAATATCCGCAGTAATAACCAGGTCACCTGGCGCAGCTTCGGCGAGGATACGATCGTCTGCGGCATCAAACCCACGGGCGACTTTGCGGAAATGGATGAACGGAGAGGGAGGGACCTGCAGTAGCGAGTTAGCGACCAACGTCATGACCGTCTCGGTCCGCACGGCCGCCCGGAACAGGATCTCCCGGATCACCACCGGGCACGCGTCTGCATCTACCCAGATTTTCATCGTTCAGCCGTTCCCCAGTGCTGTTCAGCAAGCCGTGCCCAGCCCCGTCGGCGGCGGCGCGCAGGACCGTCTTTATAATACGCGGCCGATGAACGCTCCCTTCACCCCCCGCCGCGTCTCCGGTCGCCTGTTGCTCTTTTGCCTGCTGCTGCAGGCTGCCCTGTCCGGTGCCGCGAGCAGCACCGAGCTGCGCGTGCTTTCCTCCTGGACACCCGACTACATCGGGATCCCCCAGATCGTCGAACGCTTCGCGCGAAAAGTGGAGCCCCGCGCCGAGAGTGGGCTGCAGTTCATATTTTTCGGACCCGAGGCGGTACCCGCGTTCGACCAACTCGCAGCGGTGCAGATCGGCATCTTCGACGTGCTGTTCACCCTGGGGCTGTTTCACCTCGACATTACCGGTGTCGGTCATGCGCTCAGCGCGCTGGAGGCCGAACCTGGTGCCTTGCGCGACGGCGGCCTGTGGCAGAGCGTCGACCAGCACTACGAGAGTCTGGGACTCAAGCTGCTGGCAATTCCGACCTGGCATCCCGGACATCAGCTGCTGCTGCGCGAGCCTGTGGGCGCGGACTGTACTATCCAGGGCCGGCGGATCCGCGGCGGCGCGCTTTACCAGAGGCTGCTTGAAGACCTCGGCGCCCTCGGCAACACCCTGCCAAGGAGCGAAATTAAACGTGCGCTGGCGCTCAGGGAACTCGACGGCGTGGCGCGGCCGGTAGCCGGTTCGAGCACGACCGACTGGGCGCCACTCAACCGTTATTTCCTGCGGCCGGGGCTGGGCAGTGCCCCGCATCTGCTGCTGATGAACCTCACGACCTGGCAGTCGCTGCAGCAAAACCAGCAGCAGCTGCTGCTTGAGGAGGGTGAAGCGCTCGAAATACGCACGTGGAAACGCTCATCGCGCTTCACCGGCCTGGAAGAGGCCGGTCTCAATCAGCAGGGGCTACAGGCGACACTGCTCTGCGATGCGAGCCTGGCCGCGCTGCCGCGGCTGTGGGCCGACAATACCTGGGCCATCGCGGGGGAAAAGGACCGCGCTGCGGTGCAGGCCCTGCGCGAGCAGGCGCGCGCTGCCGGTCTCACACACTGAACAGACGGCTTCAGTGCAATCTCAGTTCCACACCCAGACCGACAGCAATCGTCTGAAGACTCGTCCTCGATCGGCGGTCAAGCATGATGGCCCGCCAGCTTCCGACATGGCTGACAGCTGGACTTACCGCACACTGCACCTGTTCGCTGTGAAAGCGGCGAGAGATCAGCCGCCGGCACTGCGTACCCACCACCTGCCACGGGGCCTGAACCACCCGACCTTTCGCCGGTCCGTTCACTATCCCTTCACCTGAGACATTTCACAGGACTGCATCGTGCCACCAGCATCAAAACAACCTGCCCTGACCGACATCAACGACTGCGCGGCGAGCCAGCGCGCCTTTTCGCCGGCCGCTCTGTGGGCTCTGTTTGATGGGAATCGCGAGCAGCTCAACCTCGCCCACGAATGCATCGACCGCCATCGCGGCAAGGGGGTCGCAGTCAGCGTTAAATGTGCTGACGGCAACCTGGAACACTACAGCTTCGACCAGTTGGCCGACGATTCAGGACGTTTCGCCAACTGGCTGGCGACGCGCGGGGTGGCGCCAGGAGAACGCGTTGCCTTGATCCTCGAGCCCGGACGTGCGTTCTACGCCTGCCTGTTCGGCGCGATCAAATACGGCGCCATTGCTGTACCTATGTTCACTCTGTTCGGACCCGACGGTCTCGCGCTGCGCATCGATGACTGCACGCCGCGGCTGGCTATCACTGACGGCCTTGGAGAGGTGCTGCGGGAACGCTTTCCAGCGCTCGAAGTGCACGAAGTCAGCGCTGACTGGTGGGACAGCATCAATGCTCAGAATGCTGCTTACGCATGGTCTACCGGCGCCAATGACCTGGCGGTATTCCAATACACATCCGGCACCACACGGGCGCTGCCGGAAGCGGTGCGCCATACCCAGCGTTCGGTCGTTACCCTTATGGTCGCTGCTCTGTACGGCTGCGGACTGCGGCCCGGCGACCGCTATTTCTGCCCCTCTTCGCCCGCATGGGGGCACGGTCTGTGGCACGGCACCATTGCGCCGCTGGCGCTCGGGATCCACACTGCGACCTACGCTGGCCGCTTTGACCCGGAGCGTATCTTCGAAGCGCTGCAGGCATTGCAAATCACCAACTTCGCTGCAGCCGCCACGGTCTATCGGATGCTGCGCCTGAGCGGTCTGGCAGAGCGCTACCCGCTGTCGCTCGCCAAGTGCTCCTTCACCGGCGAGCCTCTCGATCCGGATACCTTCGACTGGATCGCCACGACCTTCGGCACTGCACCGGGCAGCATGTACGGCACCACCGAAGTCGGCGTGATTGTTGTCGACTATCCGGGCATGTCCGGCCACAGCATCCGCCGGGGTGCACTCGGAAAACCAGCGCCCGGCAACGAGGTCGCCATCATTGACGCTGGCGACCGCCCGGTCGCGCCGGGCGTTATCGGGGAAATAGCCGTGCGGCGGAAAGCACAGTGGTTCCGGGTAAAGGACCTGGGCCGCTATGACGATGATGGCTATCTGTATCACGCCGGCCGCGCAGATGACGTCATCATCTCCGCCGGCTGGACCATGAGCGCGGTTGAGATAGAAAACACGCTGCTGTCCCATCCGGATATTGCAGAGGCCGCGGCGATCGGCGTTCCAGATACAGTGCGCGGACAGGTCGTCAAAGCGTTCGTCGTTCCCCGCCCGGGCCATACCGTTGAACCGATGGCGGTACAGACCTTCATGAAACAGCGCTTATCCCAGCACGAATATCCCCGCCACCTTGATGTGGTCGACGCGCTGCCGAAAACCCCGGCGGGTAAAATCAACCGTAAAGCGCTGCGCGATCAGATAGCGCGGCAGTCTCCCACCGATAAGGACCCCTCGCATGTCTGAATCTCTGAAGCGCGAATTCGTCGGCATTACCGACGAAGCCCTGGATAAGCTACGCCAGCGAATCGGTGTGGTGATCGAAGACACCATCGAGCCCTGGTGCTACGAAGCCACGCGCGACAATATCCGCCACTACGCGCACGGAATCGGCGACGACAACCCGCTGTGGTGCGATCCCGACTATGCCCGCGGCACACGTTACGGCACGCTGGTCGCCCCCCCTTCTTTCCTCTTTGCCTGCGACCGCGTTGTCAGCGGTTATGTCGGCGGCCTGCCGGGCGTCCACGCCATGTTCGCCGGCTGCGACATCGAGTGGATGCGCCCCATCGTGCGCAATACCGAACTCAGAACGCGCGCATGGCTCAAGGACCTGATCGAGTTCGACACCCGCTTTGCGGGGCGCTCGGTGCAGCAGATCTATCACGTCGATTTTTTTGATCAGGACAACCAGCAGCTGGCTGCAGCGGACACATGGTGTTTCCGCACCGACCGCGACGCCGCACGCGAAACGGGTTCCAAGTACAGTGATCTCAAGGGCGGCTTCCAGCGGGTTTATGACGACGAGACCCTGCGCGAGCACGCCGCGCTGTACGCGGCCGAAACGGTGCGCGGCGCCGAACCGAGGCGTTTCGCGGATATCCAGGTCGGCGAGAAGCTGCCCCGCATGGCGAAGGGTCCGATGACCGTGACCGGCTTCATCTGCTATGCCCAGGGCTGGGGCGGGCTCTATATCCGTGCCAACAAACTCGCCTGGAAGCTGCAGATGCGGCACCCCGCGGCGGGAATCAAGAACCGCTTCGGGATCCCGGACTGCCCGGAGCGGGTGCACTGGGAAGAGGAGTTCGCGCGCAAAGTGGGCGCGCCCGGCGCGTACGACTACGGCCCGGAGCGCTGCTCCTGGATGAGCCACGCCATCACCAACTGGATCGGTGACGACGCCATGCTTAGGCGCCTCTACTGCGAGGTGCGCAGGCACAACCTCGAGGGGGAACTCCTGACCATCGATGGCGCCGTCACCGGCAAACGGGAGGAGGACGGGCGTCGCCTTGTTGATTTCGAGCTCGAAGCCCGGAACCAGGACAACGAGCTCTCCGCGCGGGCGCAGGCCACAGCAGAGCTCTACTGCCCCTGACGTGCGCCGCTCGCGAACGGCCGGTGCGGCGCGCCGTTCGCGCGCCTGAGGCCCGGACTAAAGCCGCGAGAGGAAGGTCTCTATCATGGCGTTGACCTGCGCCGGCTGTTCAAAGTGAGGAAAGTGGCTTGCGCCGTAAACCTGCGCAAAACCGACCTTCTTCAGATGCCGGGCAATGTAGGACTGATCGGTCCCACCGGCGCCGAAGCCGCCGGTCACCCACAGCATCGGCTGGGCTATCCCCGCAGCAATCGCCTCGGTGTCCGCCACCATCCCGTGGAGTTCGGCAAGCTTGACCGCCTGCGGCGTCATTGCCGCCTCGGCCACAATCTTACGGGTCAGCTGACGGTCGCTGCGGGGATGGAAATAGCTGGTGTACCAGCGTTTGAACTCGGACCTGGCATTTGGTCCCTCTAACGCTCTGATCATAGGCCCGAGCAGTGCGCCGAATGCACTTTTCGGATCGTCGAGTCGCGGCAGCGGATAGAGAAAACTGTCGACGATGATCCCGGCGCGAACCAGTCTGGGATTAGCTCGGACAAACTCGAGGGTACCCGCGGCGCCGCCTGCATGCCCCACCGCGACGACGCGCTTAAGCCCCGCGGCTCTGACAACCGCGGCAATATCCTCGGCGTGCCCGGCAGCGTCATGGCCTGAACCGGAAGTACTCGACCGTCCGTGGCCGCGGCGATCAAGCAGCAGGATCGGGTGGCGTCGTCGGAAATAACGCACCTGGTGTTCCCACAGCGACTGGTTTGAACACCAGCCGTGGATCAGCACCAGCGGCGCCCCGTCGCCATCCTTCCCCGTCAAACGGTAATAAATGCGGCTACCGTCGGGGCGTTTCAGCATGGACATTGTTGGTCTCCTTGAGTCGAGTGCGGGCGCTGCGTGCTTATCTTATGCGTAGCGCTCAGCAACAGCGCTCGGCGCCAATGCTGAGTCAGGTCAGCCCGAGTGCAGTGCATCCAGAAACTCAGCACCGTAGCGCTGCAGCTTGGCCTGACCTACGCCGCCGATCGCGAGCAGGTCGACAAGCGTACCCGGCATGCGCTCGACCATCTCGCGCAGGGTGCGGTCATGGAAAATCATGTACGGCGCCACCCCCTGGTCTTCAGCCAGGCGGCGGCGACAACGACGTAAGCGCTCGTAAGCCGCCTCCTGCCCTGCGCTGAGCGCACCACCCGCGGGCTTCCGGGGCCGGCGCCCGACAGGCGCCTGCATGAGGTCTTCGCGCACCTGGAACCCCGTCTCACCGCGCAGAATCGGTCGCGCCAAGGGGCTCAGCTTGAGCGCTCCAAAGCCCTCGACATCGGCAACCACCGCACCCTCAACCATGAGCTGGCGCAGCAAAGAACGCCAGTAGGTGACCGCCCGGTCAGCGCCAAGCGCGTAGGTAGAAACCTCCTCATGGCCGTGCTGCCGTACTTTTTCCGTGTCCGCACCGCGCAGGACATCAATCACGTGGCCAGCGCCAAAACGCTGGCCGGTGCGGTAGATGCACGACAGTAGCTTGCGCGCATCTTCACCGGCCTCGGTCAGGACCGGTGCCTGCAGGCAGTTATCGCAGTTGCCGCAAACGTTCACCGACTGTTCTCCGAAATACTCCAGCAGCGGCCGGCGCCGACAACCCGAGGTTTCGCACCAGCCGAGCAGCGCATCGAGCTTGTGCCGTTCGATGCGCTTGTGCTGCGGCTCGGCTTCGGATTGCTCGAGCATCTGACGCAAACGCACGACGTCTTCCAGACCGTAGATCATCCATGCTTCCGCAGAATCGCCGTCGCGGCCGGCGCGGCCGGTCTCCTGGTAGTAGGCCTCGATACTTTTCGGCAGGTCGAGATGCACCACGAAGCGCACGTCCGGCTTGTCGATCCCCATACCGAAAGCAACCGTCGCCACCATGATCACGCCGTCCTCGCGCACAAAGCGGGTCTGGTGCCGCGCACGCGTGTCGCCATCCAGCCCCGCGTGATACGCCAGCGCGTCGTATCCCTGATCGCGTAACCACGCTGCAGTGGCATCCACTTTGCGCCGCGACATGCAGTAAACAATCCCGGCGCAGCCACGTCGCTCTGACAGAAAGGCATGCAGCTGCTCGCGCTCTCCCGCCCGCGGTCGCACGGCATAACGGATGTTGGGCCGATCAAAACCACCAACGAACCACTCAGGCTCATCCAGCGCCAACCGAGCGGCTATATCCTCTCGCGTGCGCGGATCGGCCGTAGCGGTAAGCGCCATGCGCGGCACA
>Ga0181594_10003676_pt1 | contig 13823 bp, 15 predicted proteins | sample 071ome_18_FD_145603 | JGI IMG/M metagenome (GOLD analysis project Ga0181594, IMG submission 145603) | Coastal salt marsh microbial communities from the Groves Creek Marsh, Skidaway Island, Georgia - 071413BT metaG (spades assembly) | ecosystem: Environmental > Aquatic > Marine > Intertidal zone... | reverse complement strand
CACAACTTGGCGGTGGGTGATCCGCAATTGGAGGGCGACCTCGCGCGCGCCTGCAACGTCTTGTACGAGGTGCGCGAACAGCGCGTGCGCCCAGGTTGGGACGACAAGGTGTTGGCCGATTGGAACGGGCTGATGATCGGCGCGATGGCGCGCGCGGCCGCCGTGTTCGACGAGCCGGGTTGGTTGGCCGCGGCCGAACGCGCGTGGTCGTTTGTGGTGGACAGGATGAGCGACGGCGACCGGCTGTGGCATGCCGCGCGCGACGGCAAAGTGCGCAACGCCGGGATGCTGGAGGACTACGCCAACATGGCGCAAGCCGGGTTGGTGTTGTTCGAGGTGACGGGGGCGGCTGCGCATCTCGAGCGTGCCCGCGCGTGGGCCGCGACGCTGGATCAATTCTTTTGGGATGCCGAACAGGGCGGCTATTACCAAACCGCCTCGGACGGCGAACAGCTCATCGCGCGACCGCGCAACGCCAACGACAACGCGGTGCCCTCGGGCAACGGCACGATGGTCGGCGTGCTGGCGCGGCTTTACCTGCACACCGGCGAGGATGCGTACCGCGCGCGGGCGCACGCGCTGATCGATGCGTTCACGCCGGAGATCGCGCGCAACTTCTTCGGGCTGACGACGTTTCTCAACAACGTCGATCTGTGGATGAAGCCGGTGCAGGTCGCGATCATCGGCGACCGCCAAGAGCCTACGACCAAAGCGCTGATCGCCGAGGCCTATGCGTTGGCCACACCCAACCTGGTGCTGAGCGTGATCGCGCCCGAGGCCGCTTTGCCCGCGAACCATCCTGCCGCGGGCAAGGCGCAGAAGGACGGGGTGGCGACGGCCTATGTGTGCATCGGCGAAACGTGTTCGCTGCCGGTGACCGATGCGGGCGGGCTAAGCGCCGCCGTGCCCGCATGACCCCCGCGCCGCAACTCTCTTATCCCTCGCCGGTGGGCGACCTGACGGTGAGCGAGGATGAGGGGGCGATCGTGGCGTTGGATTTTGGGCGCGGGATGACGCAAACGCGGACCGCGCTGCTGGACGAGGCGGTGGCGCAGTTGGCCGCGTATTTCGACGGATCGCTCGCCGCGTTCGATTTGCCGTTGAACCCGCACGGCACGGTATTCCAAAAAAAAGTTTGGGAATTGATGCGCGCGATCCCCTATGGCGGGACGCGGGCCTATGCCGATCTGGCGCGCGATCTGAACAGTGCGGCGCGGGCGGTGGGGGGTGCGTGTGGCGCGAACCCGATCCCGGTGATCATTCCATGCCACCGCGTGCTGGCGGCGGGCGGCAAGATGGGCGGCTTTTCCGGCGGCGAAGGCATCCCGACCAAGGTCGCGCTGCTGCGGCTGGAAGGCGCGATCGCGCTGTAGTCGGGCGAACGTGATAGGTCCGCGGTCCGCTAAGCGCGTGCCTCGTCCTGCATGGGCGGGCAGGGAACGTCACCGTACGAACAGAACACGCAGCAATCACCGACCTTCGGCCGCAGGGCCGCCTTACAGCGCTGGCAGTCATAGACGACTTGGCAATAGTCGGTGGGCATGGTTTCGGTTTTTGCAGCACCGCATTCGGGGCACACCAAGGTCGATTCGAGCTTCATCGGCCTAGTGTGCCACGTCGGCGCGCCAAATTCCGCCAGGACACGCCGCCGTGACTCCGCGCAGGCGCTTGGCTAGAGTCCGGGTCGAAAAATTCGCACCAAAAAATCGGGAGAACAGCATGGGCCAGGAAATCCAGATCAAAGGCAAAGACGGCGACTTCATGGGCTATCTCGCGACCCCGGCCGGGGGGTCGGGCCCGGGGATCATTTGCATCCAAGAAGTGTTCGGGGTGAACACCTGGATGCGCAACATCGCCGACGACTTGGCCGCACAGGGCTACGTCGCGCTAGTGCCGGATCTGTTCTGGCGATTGGAGCCGGGCGTGCAGATCAACGGCGAGGGCGAAGAAGACTTCGCCAAGGCGTTCGATCTGTACGGGCGGTTCGATGTCGAAAAGGGCATCGCCGATATTCAAGACAGCATCAATGCGCTGCGCGGCAACCACGGCGCCAGCGACAAGATCGGTACCGTCGGGTTCTGCCTCGGCGGGTTCTTGGCCTATATGTGCTCGGTGCGCACCGATGCGAACGCCAATGTCGGCTATTACGGCGTCGGTATCGACACCGTGCTGGGCGAACAGGGCAATATGAAAAGCCCGTTGATCCTGCATGTCGCGGTGGAAGATCAGTTCGTGCCCAAGGATGCGCAAAAGAAAGTGCACGACGGGCTGGCCGGCAACGACAAGGTGACGATCTACGACTACGAAGGTCAGGACCATGCCTTCGCGCGCAAGGGCGGCGACGCCTATCGCAAAGAGGCCGCCGAGCTGGCCGAATCGCGCACGCTCGACTTCTTCAAGCAGCACCTGACCTAAGCGGATGGTCAAAGTATTGCAGGCGGCCCGCGCCGGCGGGCCGGAAGTGCTGGAATATGTCGACGTCGAGGTCGCCGATCCCGGCCCCGGCGAAATTCGCCTGTGCCACGGCGCGATCGGCGTGAACTACATCGACACCTATCACCGCGCCGGCACCTATCCGGGCTCGGGCTTTCCACGCATTCTCGGCGTCGAGGGCGCGGGCGAGGTGACCGCGGTCGGCGAGGGCGTGACTACGGTCAAACCCGGCGACCGCGTGTGCTACCCGCTGGGGCCTGGGGCCTACTGCGAAGAACGGGTGATCAATGCGGGCGTGGTGGTGCCGGTGCCCGACGGCATCTCGGACGAGCAAGCCGCGGCCGCGATCACCAAGGGCATCACGGTGCACCACTTGTATACCCGGGTGCGCCAGGTGGGCGCGGGCGATTGGGTGCTGTTCCATGCCGCGGCCGGCGGCGTCGGGCTGTTTGCCTGCCAGTGGGCCAAGCACATTGGGGCGAAGCTGATCGGCACGGTGTCCTCGGACGCCAAAGCGAAACTGGCGCGCGACAACGGCGCGGTGGAAACCATCGACTACACCAAGGAAGATTTCGTCGAACGGGTGAAGGACATCACCGGTGGCGACGGGGTGGCGTTGGCGGTCGACGGCATCGGCGGCGACAACCCGACCAAGTCGGCGCAATGCTTGGCCGCCTATGGGACGTTGACGACGATCGGCCAGGCCTCGGGCCCGACGACGATGACGATCGACGATCTGCCGCCCTCGGTGCTGTACACCAAAGGCTCGATCGCGACGTTGCTGGGCCGGTTGGACGAACTGGCCGAATCGGCGGCGGCGTTCTTCGATCTGGTGCAAAAGGGCGCGATCAACATCGCGGTCAATCACACCTACGCGTTGAAGGACGGCGCGCAGGCGCATACCGATTTGCAGGCGCGCAAGACCACGGGCTCGATCATCCTCAAGCCGTAACGACCTCGCGCGGCCGTCAGCCGCAGTAGGTCTTGTACAGCAGCTTGATCACCTTGCCGGCCTCGCGGCTGCACAGGCGGTAGTAGATCGTCTGCGCCTCGCGCCGGGTTTCGACCAGGCCGTCGTGGCGTAGCCGGGCGAGGTGTTGGGAAAGCGGCGATTGCGCCATCTCCAGGCGTTCCGCCAAGGCGCCCACCGACAGCTCGCCTTTTGCCAGGTGACACAGGATCAACAGGCGTTTTTCGTGGCCCAGCGCCCGCATCAAGGCGCTGGCGTCGGCCGCCGACTTGGCCATTTCCTTTATATTAAGTTTTTCTAATTTAGCCATTGCGTATATATTAGCACATTCACATATAATTGCGCGACGCAACGATCCAATGAGGAGATGCCACATGAAACCCGACGTTCGTTCGTTTTTCGATCCGGCCACCTTCACGATCAGCCACGTCGTCCGCGAACCGGGCGGCAAGCATTGCGCCATTATCGATTCGGTGCGCGACTTCGACCCCAAATCGGGCCGCACCGCGACGCAATCAGCCGACGAGATCATCGCCTATGTCCGCGCCGAGGGGTTGATCGTGGATTGGATCTTGGAAACCCACGTACACGCCGATCACCTGACGGCGGCGCCCTATTTGAAAACCATTCTGGGCGGGCAAACCGGCGTCGGCGCCGACATCAAAACCGTGCAAGAAACCTTTGCCGGGGTGTTCAACGCGGGTCCCGACTTCGCGACCGACGGCAGCCAGTTCGACCGGCTGTTCGCGGATGGCGACACGATCGCGATCGGCGTGATGGAAGGCCGCGTGATGCATACGCCCGGTCACACGCCGTCATGCGTCACCTACGTGTTCGGCGATGCGGCGTTCGTCGGCGATACGCTGTTCATGCCCGATTTCGGCACCGCGCGCTGCGACTTCCCCGGCGGCGATGCCAAGACGCTATATGCGTCGATCCAAAAAGTGTTGGCGCTGCCGCCCGAAACGCGCCTGTTTATGTGTCACGACTACATGCCGAACGGGCGCGAGGTGATGTGGGAAACCACGGTCGCCGCCGAAAAAGCCGAAAACCTGCACGTCCGCGACGGCATTTCCGAAGACGACTTCGTCAAGATGCGCACCGAGCGTGACGCCAAACTGGATATGCCGGTGCTGATCCTACCCGGCGTGCAGGTCAATATGCGCGCCGGCCACATGCCGCCGCCCGAAGCGAACGGCGTTTCCTATCTCAAACTGCCCGTCGACGCGCACTAAGTGACTCACAATCCTATGGTCACCGACCGCCTCGACGACCAGGTGCCCGTGTGGGACCGCTTCGTAAGAGTCGCCCACTGGGCGCTGGTCGCAGCCTTTGCCATCGCCTACCTGACTGAGGACGACGCCCTTACCGTCCATGTTTGGGCCGGGTACGCCGTCGGCGCGATCGTCGTCCTGCGGATCGTGTGGGGTTTCGTGGGCCCGCAACACGCGCGCTTTAGCGATTTTCTCTACCGGCCCGGTGTCGTTCTTGGGTATCTCGGCGCCCTGGTACGATGGCGCGGCCGCCGCTACATCGGTCACAGCCCCGCCGGCGGCGCGATGGTCCTCCTCCTCCTCGCCGCCCTCTTGGGCACGGTCGGTTCTGGTCTTTGGCTCTACGCGGTCGAGGACAACCGCGGCCCGCTCGCAGGGATCGTCACCGCCGCATCGCCATCGACCGGACCGGCGGCCGACACCCGAGGCGCCTACGAAACAAACGAGGACGACGACCGCGAGAGTGACGACGACCGCGATGCCGAGGCCCTCGAAGAGGTTCACGAAGTCCTCGCAAACCTGACTTTGATTTTGGTATTCCTCCACATCGCCGGTGTTCTGCTGGCTAGTTTTGTCCATCGCGAGAACCTGCCACGCGCGATGATCACTGGCGCCAAGCGGCGCTGATAGGACGCGGCACGCCAAAGCGGCGGCGTCCACAACGAAAGGATTTCACGAATGGCTGCACAAGGGTTCAAAGACATGATTGCAAATGCGAATTCGGTGATCGACACGATTTCGGTGCAAGACGCACTGCCGCTCGCGAGCGACGACGATGTCTTGTTCGTCGACGTTCGGTCCGCGGGCGAGCGGGCACAGGGCACCATTTCGGGCTCGGTCCATGCGCCGCGCGGGTTTTTGGAATTCATCGCCGACCCGCAAGGGCCGATGCACCAAGCCGAATTCGCCAGCGGCAAAAAACTGGTGGTGTTTTGCGCCTCCGGCGGGCGCTCGGCACTCGCCTCCAAGACCTTGGTCGACATGGGCATCAAGAACGTCGCCAACATGGCGGGCGGCATCGCCGCGTGGTCCCAAGCCGGCGGCGCGATCGCCAAGGAGTAAACCGCCCCGCCCTTGACGCGCGGCGCTTAGGGCTCATGCTGCGCCTCCGAAAGAGGGAGGACGCATGACCAAAGCCGTCGTACTGCACGCCACGGGCGGGCCTGAGAACTTTTCCTGGGAAGACTGGGATCCCGGCGCGCCTGGCCCCGGCGAAGCGCGGGTGCGGCAGACTTATGCGGGGCTGAATTACGTCGATACCTACCTGCGGTCGGGCCTCTACCCGCTGGCGAAAATGCCAGCGGTGCTGGGTCGCGAAGGCGCGGGGGTGGTCGAAGCCCTGGGCGACGGCGTGAGCGGGCTGAACGTCGGCGACCGGGTGGCCTATTCCAGCCACTTGGGGAGTTACGCCGAGGTCAATTTGGTGCCGGCGGACCGGTTGGTCCCGCTGCCCGACGACGTCTCCGACGAACAGGCGGCCGCGATGATGCTCAAGGGCATGACCGCGCAGTACCTGGTGCGCCAAACCAAGGCGCTCGGCCCCGGCGATACGCTGCTCTATCACGCGGCCGCGGGCGGGGTGGGCTTGATCGCGTGTCAGTGGGCCAAGCATCTTGGGGCCACCGTGATCGGCACCGTGGGTTCGGCGGCCAAAGCCGAACGCGCCAAGGCGCATGGCTGCGATCATGTCATTCGCTACGACGAAGTGGATTTTCTCGACGCAGTGAAGGGGCTGACCGATGGGCGCGGCGTAGATTACGTGTGCGACGCGGTGGGCGTGACCACGATCGAAAAATCGATGCAGGCGATGGCGCATCACGGCGTGTTGGTCTCGTTCGGCGCGGCGGCCGGACCGGTCCCGCCCGAGACTTGGGCGAAGCTGCCGCCAGAGCGCTACCTCATCAAAGGCACGCTGCCGGGCTACACCAAGACGCGCGAACAGTTGTTGGCGAGCGCCGAGGATTTGTTTGCGGTGGTGCGCTCGGGCGCGGTGCGGATCGAGATCAATCAACGCTACGCGCTCAAAGACGCGACCCAAGCCCATACCGACCTCGAAGCCCGCAAGACGACGGGCTCGACCATTTTTGTGATTTAGGGAGAAGACCACATGACCAAAGCCGTTCGCATTCACGCCTATGGCGGGCCCGAGGCGCTCGTTTACGAAGATGTCGATGTGCCCGCACCGGGGCCGGGCGAGGTGCGCCTCAACCAGACGGTGGCGGGGGTCAATTTTCTCGACATCTATCATCGCGCGGGCACGCACTTCGCCAACCTGACGCCGCCCGCGGTGCCCGGCGTCGAGGCCGTCGGCATCGTCGAGTCGGTCGGCGAGGGTGTCACCCACGTCAAGGCGGGCGACAAGGCGGCCTATCCGCTGACCGCCGGGGGCTATGCCGAAACCCGGATCATTTCGGGCGACGATGTGGTGAAGGTGCCCGACGGGATCGACGACAAGGTGCTGGCCGCGACCTTTATGAAGGGCCTGACGGTCGGGCACATGCTGAACGATCTGACCACGTTCAAGCCGGGCGACTTCGTGATGTGGCACGCCGCCGCAGGCGGTGTCGGCATGATCGGCTGCGAATGGGCCAAGCATTTGGGGCTCAACGTTATCGGCACGGTGAGCACCGAAGAAAAGGCCGAACGCGCGCGCGCCGCGGGCTGCGATCATCCGATCATCTACACCAAAGAGAACTTTGCCGAACGCGTGCAAGAAATCACCGGCGGCGAATTGTGCCAGGCCGTGTTCGATGGCGTGGGCGCCGACACCTGGCTGGACTCGCTGAAATGCGTGAAGCCCTATGGCGTGTGCGCCACGTTCGGGTTGGCGTCGGGGCCGCTGCCGCCGTTCGGTTTTGCCGATGTTCCGAGCGAAGGGTTCGTCACCCGCGCCAGCGTGGCGGCGGTGTCCAAGACGCGGGAGGCCTACGAAAAAAGTTCGGCCGCGTTCTTCGAGATTCTCAAGCAAGGCGTGCTGACGCCGCGCATCGAGCACGAACTGCCGCTCAAGGATGCCGCCGAAGCGCACCGGCGCTTGGAGTCGCGGCAAACGACGGGCTCGTTGATCCTGATCCCTTAAGTCACAGCGCTAGACGCATCGCGATGCGGTGGTCGGGCATCGGCAAGTAGCGGCGCTGGTTGTCGAGGTCGCCCTGCAAGGTCGGGCCGACCCGATCGGCAGGGATCGTCTCGAAGCCGAGGCGTTCGTAATAGGGCTTGTTCCACGGCACGTGATCGTAGGTGGTGAGCACGAGGTCTTGGTGCCCGCGACGATGCGCTATCGCGATGGCTTCCGTCATCAGTTGACCGCCGATGCCTTGGCGCATGTGGCTGGGCAGCACCGCGATTTGTTCGAGGTAGGCCGCGCCTTCGGCCCGCATTTCATGGTACGACCCCAGGGGCTGGCAAACCAAAAACGCGGGAGGGCGAGATGGTCAAAGCTGTTGTGATGCACGAACCGGGTGGGCCGGAGGTGCTGAAGTGGGAAGACGTCACGGTCGGCGAGCCCGGCACCGGCGAAGCGCGGGTGCGCAACACCGCGGTGGGCCTCAACTTTCTCGATACGTTGTTTCGGTCGGGCGTGATCCCGATGGACCTGCCCGCGATTTTGGGCTGGGAAGCCGCCGGGGTGGTCGAGGCGATCGGCGGCGGGGTGACGTCGGTCGCGCCGGGGATGCGCGTGGCCTACCACACGCCCAACGGTTGCTATGCCGAGGAACGCCTGATCAAGGCCGACGAATTGGTGCCGTTGCCGGACGGCATCAGCGAGGACCAGGGTGCGGCCAGCATCCTCAAAGGCATGACCGCGCAATACCTGTTGCGGCTGACCACGCGGGTGAAGGCGGGCGACACGGTGTTGGTGCATGCCGCGGCCGGCGGGGTCGGGCTGTTCATGTGTCAGTGGGCCAAGCATCTCGGCGCGACGGTGATCGGCACCGTCGGCACCGACGAGAAAGCCGCACTGGCCAAAGCGCATGGCTGCGATCATCCGGTGGTCTATACGCGCGACGATTTTCTGCCCGTCGTGCAAGAAGTGACCGGCGGGGTGGGCTGCGATGCGGTCTACGACAGTGTGGGTGCGGAGACCATCGAACGCTCGTGGCAATCGGTGCGCCCGCACGGCACGGTCGCGTCGTTCGGCATGGCCTCGGGCCCGATCACGCCCGAACAACTCGCCAAGCAACCGACCGACCGGTATTTCATCCGCACCACGTTGCAGGCCTATAACGCGACGCGCGAGGATTTGTTGGCGAACGCGAAGGATTTCTTCGACGTGGTCGAAAGCGGGGCGGTCAAGGTGACGATCGGTCAGACGTTTGCGTTGAAAGACGCGGCCAAAGCCCATGCCGCCTTGGTCGGGCGCGCGACCACGGGCTCGACGGTGCTCAAGCCCTAGGGGCAGCGAACGCGCGGCCATGAACCTTTCGTCTTTCGGCGGCATCGGGCGGGCGCTCGCGAACCGCAATTACCGCGTTTACAGCTACGGCTCGGCGGCGTCGTTGATCGGGACGTGGATGCAGCGCGCGGCGGTGGGCTGGCTGGCGTGGGAGCTGACGCACGATCCGAAGTGGGTCGGCATCGCGGTGTCGGCCGACTTGTTGCCGACGATCCTCTCGAGCCCGATCGCCGGCGTGTTGGCCGACCGGTTCCATCCCATGCGGATGTTGAAGGCGCTGCAGCTGATGGCCGGGCTGCAAGCGGCCGCGTTGGCGGCGCTGACGTTTTCGGGCCTGATCACCATCGAATGGCTGGTCGCGCTCACGGCAGTGCTGGGCGTGGTCATGGGGTTCAACCACCCGGTCCGACAAACCACGATCTATTTGTTGGTGCGGCGCGAAGATCTGTCTGCGGCGGTGGCGATGACCTCGGTCATCTTCAATACCTCGCGCGTGATCGGGCCGGCGATCGCCGGGTTCGTGATTCATTTCGGCGGGGCGGGGTTTGCCTTCGGGCTGAACGCGCTCACCTTCATGATGATGCTGGCCGCGCTGTCGGCGGTGCACCTGCCCCCGCTGCCGCCGCGCGCGCGGCCGACGATGAGCGTGCTGGGCGACATCATGGCGGGCTATCGCTACGCGTTCGTGCACGCCGGGATCGGGCCGACGCTGTTGATCAGTTTGTCGGCGGCGTTGTTGGTGCGCCCGGCGGTGGAAATGCTGCCGGCGTTCGTCGGACAAATCTTCGAAGGGGGCGCCGATTCGCTGGGCTTGATCTTGGCCGCCAACGGGGTCGGCGCGATGTTGGCGGGGATTTGGCTCGCCTGGCGGGGCAGCGCCGAAGGACTGGTGCCGGTGGCGATTTGGAGCACGGTGCTGGCCGCGGTGGCGCTGGTCGGGTTGGCGACGAGCGACACGTTTTGGCTCGGCACCGCGTTCGTCTTCGTGCTCGGGATCGCGATGTCGTTGCGCGGCACGGCGACGCAAACGCTGATCCAGAATGCGGTCGATCCCGAAATGCGCGGCCGGGTGCTGAGCCTCAATTCGTTGATCTTTAACGCCGGGCCTGCGGTGGGCGCGTTCACGCTGGGGCTGATCGCCTCCTGGGCCGGGCTGCAGCCACCGCTTTATGTCGCCGCCGCGCTGTCGCTCGGGGTGTGGTTGTGGGCGTGGCTGCGCCGCGCGCGGCTGGCCGAGGCGCTGGAAGGGCCCGACACCCACGAACGGCGCGCCGATGCGGGCGCATGACAGGTGCCCCGGCGGCTCGTATTTGCTACCAACGGCGCTAAGCAACTCATCAGGATCGGGAGAAAAGCATGACCAAGGCAATCCGCGTCTACGAGGCCGGCGGGCCCGAGGTGCTGAAATGGGAAGACGTCGACGTGGCCGCCCCCGGTGCGCGCGAGGCGCTGGTGCGCCAGACCGCGGCGGGGCTGAACTTCATCGATACCTATCAGCGCTCCGGGCTTTATCCGATGACGCTGCCGGCGATCATGGGCAACGAGGGCGCCGGTGTGGTCGAGGCCGTCGGCGAGGGCGTGACCGAAGTGCAGCCGGGCGACCGCGTGGCCTATCACAGCGCGCCGGGCGCCTATGCCGAACAGCGCCTCGTCCCGGCCTGGCTGCTGGCGAAACTGCCGGACGGGATTTCCGACCAGCAAGGCGCCTCGATGATGCTCAAAGGCGGCACCGCGCAATACCTGTTGCGCCAGATCTATGAGGTAAAAGCGGGCGACACGATCGTCATTCATGCCGCCGCCGGGGGCGTCGGGCTGATCGTGTGCCAATGGGCCAAGCATTTGGGGGCGACGGTGATCGGCACCGTGGGCTCGGACGAGAAAGCCGAGCTTGCCAAAGCGCATGGCTGCGATCATCCGATCGTCTATACCCGCGAAGACTTCACCGCACGGGTGCGCGAGCTTACCGACGGCAAGGGCGTACCGGTGGTTTACGATTCGGTGGGCAAGGACACCTTTATGGGTTCGCTCGATTGCCTACAGCCGCGCGGGCTGATGGTGACGTTCGGCAATGCGTCCGGTCCGCCCGATCCCTTGAACGTGTTGGCGCTGTCGCAAAAGGGCTCGCTGTTCCTGACCCGCCCGACATTGGGGCATTACACGCCCGATCATGCCGCGGTGGTGAAGGTGGCCAACGATCTGTTCGACGTGGTGACCTCGGGCGCGGTCAAGATCGAGATCAACCAGACCTATGCGCTGAAGGATGCCGCCCAGGCGCATCGCGATCTGGAATCGCGCAAGACCACGGGCTCGACCGTCTTTACGATTTAGGCCCGTCGTTCAGCCCGGCAAGTTCCTGGCGCAAGGCCGCGATTTCGCCGCGCAAGGCGCTCACCTCGTTGCGCATGGCTTCGCGTTCGGTATGCGCGACCTCTTCGGCGGCGCGCATCGCGGCGCGGGTTTCGTCTTGGTCGGCTTTGACCTCGGCGTCGTGCTCGGCCTGCATCGCGCCGACCACGACGGCGATGAACAGGTTCAAGATGGTGAAGGTCGCCACCAGAATGAACGGCACGAAGAACAGCCAGGCCAGCGGGAATTGTTCCATCACCGGGCGCACGATCCCCATCGACCAACTTTCTAGCGTCATGATCTGGAACAGCGAGAACATGCTGGCGCCGATATGGCCGAACCATTCCGGGAAGGCAGCGGCGAACAGCTTGGTTGCGATCACCGCGCAGACGTAAAAGACCAACAGCAACAGCGCCATGATCGCGGCGATGCCGGGGATCGCGCCGAGCAACCCTTGCACCACTTGGCGCATGCGCGGCACCGCGGAGATCAAGCGCAGCACGCGCAAGATGCGGAGCGCGCGCAGGACGCTGAACGCGTCGCTGGCCGGCACCAACGCGATGCCGACGATCACGAAGTCGAACAAGCTCCAGGGATCGCGGAAAAATCGCCAGCCATGCGCGCCGAGGCGAAGCACGATCTCGACCACGAAGACCGCCAAGATGGTGCGGTCGAGGACGAGGAGAAACGACCCGATCCGGTCCATCACCCACGGCGAGGTCTCGAGCCCCAACGTGACCGCATTGACCAGGATGAGCGCGATGATCGTGCGCTGGAAGCGCGGATGTTCGACCAGCCAAAGCAGTTTCGCGCGCATCGTCCTTCGCCCCGCGGGCTAGTACGGCTGGGGGGCTGGCGCGGGCATCGGCTGGGGCCGCGTGGTGGCGCGCAAGACGGCAAGGCCGTAGACCGCGGCCAAGGCCGAGGCCGAGGCCGCCAGCACGCCGACGCGCACCGCGCGCGCCGCTTCGGGCCCGTCGAACGCCAACCCGCCGATGAACAGGCTCATGGTGAAGCCGATGCCGCATAGGATCGAGACGCCGTAGATCATGCCCCACGACACCCCTTCGGGTTTGCGCGCGAGGCCCAATTTGACGGCGAGCCACACCGCGCCGAACACGCCGACCTGCTTGCCGACGAAAAGACCCGCCATGATGCCGAGCGTGACCGGCGCGAGCAGGCTACCAAACGTGAGGCCTTCGAGACTGACGCCGGCATTGGCAAACGCAAAGACCGGCAACACGACGAAGGCGACCCAGGGATGCAGGCCGTGTTCGAGGCGTTGCAGCGGCGGCTCCTCGTGGTAGGACGGATCCTTCGAGCTCATCGGCACGAACAGCGCGACGGCGAAGCCCGCGAGCGTCGCATGGACGCCGGACTTCAGCACGCTGGCCCAGACCACCAGGCCGATCAGAATGTAAATCGCCGGGCGCATGATGCCGAGACGGTTGGCGACGAACAGCGCGCCCAGACCACCGGTGGCGGTGCCGAGCGAGACCAGCGAGAGGTCGGCGGTGAAAAAGATCGCGATGATCGCGATCGCCGCGAGATCGTCGAAGATCGCGACCGCGGTCAGAAACAGCCGGGCGGCGACGGGGACGCGGTCGCGCAGCAGCATCAGAATGCCCAGCGCGAAGGCGATGTCGGTCGCGGCGGGGATCGCCCAGCCGTCGATCGCGATCGGGTCGTTCCAATTGATCGCGGCATAGATCATCGCCGGGATGATCACGCCGCCCATGGCGGCAAAACCGGGCAAGGCGATTTGGTCGGCGCTGGACAGATGCCCCGCGACCATTTCGCGTTTGATCTCGAGCCCGATGAGGAAGAAGAAGATCGCCATCAGGCCGTCGTTGATCCACAACAGCAGCGGTTTGTCGATGACGAAGGTGGCGACCTGAACCGACACCGGCGTGGTCAGCAGCCGATCGTAGAGCCAGGCAAGGCTGGAGTTGTCGAGGATGAGCGCCAGCGCGGCCATCGCCATCAGCATGGCGCCCGCTACCAACGGCGATTTGATCAGTCGTTGTAGATTTTCCACCCGTAGAACCCTGCCCGGCCCAATCTCAAAAAAACGCGTCCGGTCGGAAACCGGGCGCGTCAGGCCCCAAAGATAGGGCGGGACCGGCGAAGTTCAAGCCGCCGTCGGTGGCGATTTCGCCGCTAGACCACCATTTCGATGTGCTCGTCGATGACGAAGGGGGCGAGCGGGTCGACCTCGACGCCCTCGCCTTCGAGGGTCGGCCGGACCCGTTCGATGGTCTGGGCCATGAAGTCGAGAAAGGCCCGCACCCGCGCGGTATGGCGCAGCTCTTCGTGGGTCAGCACCCAAAGCCCGATGTCGAGGTCGCGATTGGGCGGGGCGACGCGCACCAAGTCGGGATCGCCGTCGGCCAAAAAACACGGC